>WNFX01005955.1_pt1 | contig 11681 bp, 6 predicted proteins | sample 5400111 | NCBI WGS metagenome assembly WNFX01 (sample SAMN13153363, study PRJNA577476) | soil metagenome | isolation source: 40 cm soil or saprolite under grassland replicate 1 | place: USA:California | collected 2016-06-15
GTATTGTGGGCAAAAACGGTTTGACGATTTTTTGATTTTTGGCTAGGCAACTGCTTCAAAAGCCGATCACTCGAACCAAGCTAAGACATGCAGAGGCCATCGCCCGTTCAAAAATATTTTCAAAAAATTGAAAAAAAAGCTTGTCAGCCTTCCAAATATCGATAATGCCTAACCGCAAACCTAACCAAACCATGGAGAAACCAACTGTGAAAAATGTACAATCTCAGGTGAGATTCCTTCGTCTTGCTCTTATTGCGAGCGTCGGATTTCCTCTTCTTTTTGTAGCGAACGCCTTCCCTCAGCTCCCGGCACCAGCGGCACCAGCGGCACCAGCAGCGGCCGAAGCTACGGCCGAGCGCGTTATCGTCACCGGTTCGAACATTCCGACTGCGGAAGAGACCGGTCCAAATCCGGTGGACACATACCGCGTGGAAGACATTGAAAAGCTGGGCATGCGCAACGCACAGGACCTGCAAACTTTTCTACCGCAGGAGGCGGGCGGCACCAGCAACCAACAAGTCAACAACGGAACGCCTGGCGGCGATATCCAGATCAACCTTCGCGGTATTTTGGCCAAGGAGACCTTGATTCTGGTCGATGGCAAACGTGTCAACCAAAATCCGTTAGGCAGCGCCGGTAGTAGCGGGGGTTCGGATATTAACTTGATTCCCTTCCCGATGATTGATCACATCGACATCCTCAAGGATGGCGCCTCGGCCATCTACGGCGCGGACGCTGTAGCCGGTGTGGTCAACTTCTTTTTAATCCACAAATTCCGCGGGCTCGAGATCGGGGGCACTTACGGGAACACAAACCTGGGAGCATCCAATGATATGGGCGAGTGGGAGGCGTGGTTGAAAGCCGGCACGGGCGATGACAAGACCGATATTGTGGTCATTGCCGATTTCTGGGCGCGTACTGGCGGCATCTTCAGCGTCGACCGTGACATTTCTTCCAACGCGAATAACCATCCGTTGGGAGGATTCGATAATCGCAGTTCGAATTTTCCTGGCAAAGTTGGTAGTTCCCGTTTGCTCCCGAGTTTGTTTTTCAGCTCTAACACTCCGCCGCCACACTCAGCGCCGAACCAGGTAACGTCTCCATTTTATATCAAGCCCGGAGCCCTTGGTCTTGGCCAAAGTGGCTCCCTTAATCGTGACGGGGACTTCGTGGCCTATAACTTCGCGGCTGTCACGGCAAATATCCCGGTGGCGGACCGTCAGTCCTTCTACGGTTCGTTCACCCGCGACCTGTGCGACAAATACCTCACGGTGTTTGCCGACTTTAAATATGTCCGCTCGTTTTACAATCAAGTCTCTGCAGCTACGCCATTTGGGACCGATCCATTCAAAAATCCAACGGGTGGTGACATCAGTCCAAACGCCTTCTCTGTGCCAATCCAGAATGCGTTTAATCCGTTCACCGTACCGGACGCGACTTGGATAGCGCCCGATGGCACACAAGTCCCGGTAACTCGGAATGTTAAGTTTCGCGCCATTTTCGACACCGGTCCGAGAAACGACCATTATACTTACCAGGATAGCCTCTTTGACGCCGGGCTCCGCGGCCAGATGGGCGAATTTGGCGATTACTTCAAGACCTGGAACTGGGAAGCCGGTTTCCGTTATACCCGGAATGAGGGGAAGCAGATATCCATAGGCTACGTCAGTCAGCCTGGACTGCGCGACGCGCTCCTGGATACGGACCCGGCCTCGGCGTTTAATCCGTTCATGGGCTTCTTTGGCGTTAACTCGGCCGTGGCCAGATCCAAAGTCTATGTCACCCTACAAAATACCGGCACATTTGAACTGCCTTTAGGTTATTTCAATATGAACGGCGATCTGTTTAATCTTCCCGCCGGGCCGGTTTCCTTTGCGATCGGCGGCGAGTATCACGGGGAGAGATTCGACCGTGTTCGTGACCCGCTCAATACCACGTTTAGCTCGATTGGTTCGGTAGATGGGCAAAGCTTCAAGGTGAACCGGGATGTCTGGTCAATCTACGAGGAAGTGCGGGTTCCCTTCACCAGCCCGACGTGGAACTTCCCCGGCTTCTATAGCTTGGAGGTAGACTTTGCCGAGCGCGAGGAATGGTACAGTCAGAACGCTTCTACAGTTCTATTAGGCAGCGTAGCAACTCCGAAACTGCCGGCGGTGAGCACCCAGTATAGCCCGCAGAGGCCAAAGGTCTCCGTCCGCTGGCAGCCGCTTGATCCCAAGTATATTGGGGCTCTGACCCTGCGCGGCAGCTACACCGAAGCATTTCATGCGCCGACACTAGCGGAGCTTTCGCCTGCGGGTTCGCAGAGCTTCCCGAGTGTCACCGATCCATTTACCCTCCACAATTCCCCGGGAAACCAGACCGATCAACAGGTCGAGGAACGCATTAGCGGAAATCCCAACCTGCACCCGGAAGTAGCCTATGAATGGAGTTACGGGGCCGTTTACAGCCCGAAATGGCTCAAGGGCCTGACCCTGAGCGCCGATTGGTGGCATATTGACATGCGTGACATCGTGTCGTCCCTCGGCGCGCAGTTCATTATCGAGCATAATATTACCGATCTGATCACCCGTGCTCCCTCGAGCGTTCCTGGTGAACCCTTCGGCCCGATCTCGCTGGTCATCGATCCTAATGAAAACCTTGCTGGCGCCATTTTCGAAGGGCTCGACTACGAAGCGATCTATATACTGGATTCCGCGATCTTCGGCGCCGGGGATTTTGGCAGGCTGACGACCACGATTAATGGCACCTGGCTCTCCCGGGCTGAGCTCCAGACTATGCCCGGTTCGAAAAGCTTCGGTATCAATGGTGAGTTCTTGCCGACCGGATTCAGCCTAACCAATTCACTGCCACGGAATCGAGCCAATTTTAGTTTGTTTTGGGATGGCCCGGCTGATACCTGGATGGCTGGTTTAGATATCGGTGCGGTAGTTCACTGGATCGGCCAATACCAAGACGACAATCTCGAGTTAGTGGGCGGCAAGCCGCAAACGCCGAGAACGAGCCCGCCAGGGGCTACCTTTAAAGGGGTCGATATTACCGGCCAAGAGTCTCCGTTCGCGCGCAAAGTCGCGATGTGGACGACGCTCGATCTGCTCGCATCCTACACCTTCAACCTGCCGGCACCAGTGGCTCAGCAGGAGGTGGCTGGCTATGGCAAAGACGGCGGTAAGAACGTCAAGATGAAGGACGGGAAGGAGAAAAATGTCATGCCGGTTTCCACTGCCGCCTACAACGAATGCGGATGGCGCGCCTGGTTAAACGGTGTTACCATCAGCGCCGGATTACAGAACGTGACTGACGAAGACCCACCGTTCGTAGCTGGCAACTTCGAGAATGGCTTCGACGAATCGCTGGCCAGCATTAGGGGCCGGTTCTGGTACGTCGGGGTAAAGAAGAGATTCTAAGGCGCAGACTGGAACAATTCACAGCGGCCGGGCTCGTCCACAGGGCCCGGCCGTTTGCTTTTGCCCTTGGAGTCCGGGCACATTGCCCGCGCTTTTTAAGGCGATCCGCAGCTGCCGAATCGCTTCACGCCAAATCCTAGTCGCCGGCCGGCCAATGCCCGATATATTACGGGTCGAACATGTCATGATCGCGCTACTGCTCGCGCGAACGCGCGCGATTTAATGAAATACGATTGGAAAGACGCGGGAGAGGAATGGTCGGAACCGTGGGGAACTTCGGAGGCGCAATGGTTTGGCGCCATTCTTCCGCGGGTCCGTGATTGCCTCCCCGCGGGAACGATCTTGGAAATCGCGCCTGGTTTCGGGCGGTGGACGCACTACCTCAGGGATTATTGCCAGGAGCTGTGGGTTGTTGATCGCGCCACTGACTGTATCGATGCGTGTCGCCGGCGTTTCGCCGCCGATTCGCACGTGAAGTGTTATCTTAATGACGGGCTTTCACTATCGATGATTGCCGATGGGTCAGTCGATTTCGTATTCAGTTTCGACTCTTTTGTGCATACAGACCGCAAGGTAGTGGAGGCGTATTTGTGTGAATTGGGAACCAAGCTGAAAATTGGCGGTAAAGGTTTTATCCACCATTCCAATCTTGGCCACTATGCTAACTTCCTGCGTGAGCGACTTCCCCGAGCGGTAATCAAACCGCTGATCAAGGCGAAGATATTCGATCGGGAACATCGTCGTAATCCGAGCATGAGCGCCGACTTATTTCGAGCCTTATGCGCACAACAGGGCCTGCATTGCGTCAGCCAAGAGCTTATCAATTGGCGTGGACGACGCCTGATTGATTGTTTTTCTTTGCTCACGCGAAGTGATCCGGCCAAGGAAAAGCCCACACGCATAACCCGGAATCCAAATTTTATGCGTGAAGCGGCGCTAATCCGTGCAAAATCGCGAAGCCGTCGCAACGGTGATACTTAATTGCCGCGCTCCGCGCTTTCGAGTTCTCTGTGTTTATTGAGGCACACAAGGTATGTTAGGAACCGCCGCGCCATCGAGCATAAGCGAATGTGACCGCCCAACATCCTCCTTCCGGCAGCGAGGCTGAATCCCTTACGAAAGAGTTTTTAGCGTCCAACGCTCGACGTCCAATTCAGATAACTTGCGCATTCTGCTTAGGTATTGGGCGTTTTCGTCATCGGAGCGAATTACCATTGGGTAGGCTAGCGTCGCTCAGCGGCTGCTTAAATGACGCGTGATTGTGAAGTCGCTTCTTCATCATCCGGATTTTGTGCTTCCTTCGTCACGTGTCATTCGTGCTTCGTCATTTCAGCGCTGCTTTCAGTTGTGTCATGTATCTGTGATATGAATAATTTGTGGCGAGTTAATCCCCAAGAGAGTCTTCCCGAAGCGGGAGGTGCCCGCGATAGAGCATAAGGTCCTTATTGAGCCGATTTGCCAGTCCGGTCTTCCCCTGCATCTTAGCTATCGCTGCGGCTTGCTGGGCTGCGGCGAGGGCTTCAGAGAACCGACCGCTCTGTGCATAAGCAGCTGCCAGCGTCCGGAGAAAGCGTGGTTCTCTACCACCTGAAAGCGCCGCCGCTACTTCGGCCAAGTCGATTGCTTTGGCGCCGTCGCGGATTGAGGCATCGGAAGATATCGCCAACACCCAGGCAATGTTGTTGCGAGCATGGGGATCTTCGGGAGCTAATGCTAGTGCCTTTTCATAATGGGCGATCGCCTCCTTGAGCAAACCCTGTCGCAGAAGAGCGTTACCAAGGCAGGTGTGGGCATCCGCGTCATCGGGTTGTATTTGCAGAGTTTTCTCCAAATCCACGATTGCTTCGTCGATACGGCCTTTTGCCAAAAGAACGTTCCCGCGGTTATAATAGGCATCTGCATAATTCGGTTGCAATTTTATTGCCTCCTCGTAGTGAACCATCGCTTCATCGGATTGTCCTTTTCGGGCCAGAGCGTCGGCCAGGTTCATTTGCACAAAAGCTGAAGCCACATCGTAGTGCGCTTCCGGCTTACCAGACCTGATCTTCAGCGCTTCCTCAAAGTGCGAAATGGCTTTGTCCAGGTCACCGCGTTCGACGCACAGGTAGCCGAGATTATTGTGCGCAATATCGTTGTTCGAAGTGACGGCAAGAGTATGGGTCCAAAGAGTCTCACTGTTCCTCCAGTAGGTCGTCTGCATTAATGCACAGGAAGCGAAGGCGATGATAACTGTCACCGCAACGGCTGCTGCAAAGCGCCGCCTCAACCGGGAACGGGCTAAAATGTCCGCAACGCTCCATGCCAGCACAAGAAAGAGACCAATGTGAGGAAGGTAGGTATAGCGGTCGGCATAGCCTTGTTCTCCAACCTGGACGAGGCCAATCACTGGGACGAGCATACCGAGATACCAGAACCAGCCGGTGAACAGGTAAGGTCGTTCTCGCCGGAAAACGATTGCTGCCACAGTGACGGCGAGAAGAAATCCGATCGCAAGAATAACCTCCCAAATTGCCAGGGTGTTATCTGGATGAGGATAGAAAACTGCGAGGCGTGTCGGCCACAATGTTTTCCAGACGTAAATTACGTAACTCGCGAACGCGTTTTGCAGACGCCAGGGGAACGGCAGCGGCGGGATCGCACCAGTAGCGCGTTTTTGTACGACAAATGTGATGACACAGGAGCCTGCGGAGAGAACGAGCAATGGGATCTTTTCCAGGAAGAGGCGTCGTATTACGCGCCTTTGATGATCGGACTTCAGGATTTTGGCCTTTCCCTTTGTTGAGGAGGGTTGTTCAAAACGGCGTAGTGGCCAGTAATCCAGAAAAAGAAGGACGACGGGTGCGCTTACCAGCATTGGCTTGGACATGAGCCCGGCCGCGAACAGGATGGCGACCGCCAGATAGCGCGTTATAGACGCTGCGCGTGCATAACGAACGTATGCATTCAGCATGAGTAAAAAGAAGACTGCGCTCAGAACGTCTTTTCGCTCACTCACCCATGCCACTGATTCGACATGGAGTGGGTGAACCGCGAACAACGCTGCGACAACCACACTCCTCCATACGGCGCCGGTCATTTGTCGCAGCACCCGAAACAGCAGGAGCACTGCGATGGTATGCAGGAGGATGTTGGTAGCATGATGGCCCCCAGCCTTCAAACCGTATAGCTGGCAGTCCAGCATGTGCGAAATAGTCGCTAGTGGATGCCAGTTGCGTGCGTGGGGGGTAGTGAAGGCAAGTGCTATTCCTTTTATCGTTAATCCAGCCTGAATAGCCGGGGCATTATAGACGTACAAATCGTCGTCGAAATTAACGAAATCATAGCGGATTGTTTGACCGAATACGGTCACGCTGATTGCGGCAAGAAACAAATATATAATGATAGTTAAGCTACGACTGCGAACACCTCTTAGTAATCCCTGACCGTGGCCAGACTGCCGCTTGTTGTTATTCACTGTGAGGCGACGAACTGCCATTTGTTAAACTAGGGTCCCTCAACGGCTGCCGTTCTTGGTAAAGGACAATATTGCTTTGGAGCTCGGTAGCTAAACCAGAGTTACCCCGGCTATTGGCTAATTCAATGCCGCGCTGCGCTGTTTGAATTGCCTCAGAGAACCGGCCATTCTCAGCATAGGCCGCTGCTAATGTGCGGAAGATTATCGGGATTCTGCCGCCGGAAATGCGCATGGCCTGCTCGGCCAGTTGGACGGCTTTCGCACCGTCTCGAAGCGAGTCGTCTGGCGAAGTTGCAAATACCCACGCGAGGTTGCTCATGGCATTTCCGTTGTCGGGCTGAATAGCCAGGACCTTCTGCCATTCTTCGACCGCCTCCCGGGCTTGACCCCGCTGGATCAGGACCGTGCCCACAATATTGTGCACCTCTATGTTGTCTGGCTGTAGCTCGAGTAATCTGCGATAGTGAACCAACGCATCGGTCACCTGTCCCTTTTGAAGAAAGGCCTTGGCAAGATTCTCATGGGCAGGGCTATTTTCGGGGCGAAGATCCACGGCGGCTTGCAGCAGAGAGATGGCTTCGTCCAGGTTACCTTTTTGCAAAAAGACGATGCCGAGGTTATTTTCGGCAACATCATTGTTTGAGGTGACTGCAAGCGCATGCGTAAACAGCGTTTCGCTATCGCGCCAGTAAGACGCTTGAACCGAGGCGCCCCAACTCAAGAGACCAACCACGATTGCAGTGCCGGCAGTTAAAATTTTACGTTGCCAACGCCAAGCCGCCGTGACATCGGCAATACCCCAGGTGATCGCTATGTAAAGGCCGATTTGTGGTAGGTAGGTATATCGGTCGGCCCGGCCCTGCCAGCCGACTTGCACTAATCCGATCACCGGCACAAGCATCCCCAGGTACCACAGCCAACCGGTGATGAAGTAGGGCCGCGACTTTCGCAGAACGACCGCCGCCGCCGTAATGCCAATTAGAAGTAAAAGACACAGGATGATTTCCCAAAGCGGTAGTCGACTTTCCGGGTGAGGGTAGAACACCGCTAGCTTCACCGGCCAGAGCATCTGCCACATATAGGCGGCGTATGTCACCACGGCGTTGTTGATTCGGGCCAATACCGGCAACTGCTCGGTCCAGCCGACCGCACCTCGCTGGGCAAGAAATGTCACGACGCTGGAGATTGCGGAGAGCCCAACGAGTGGAATTTTCTCCACGACCAGCATAACTAAATTTTCATGACCGCTGACGTCTGACTTCTGACCTCTGATTCTACCGAGCGGCCAGTAATCCAGAACTAGCAGCACGAATGGCAGGGTGACCAGCATCGGCTTGCACATCAAACCAAGGGCAAACATGAATAGCACCGTCAAATAGTGGCCGATCGAGCGCACGCGCACGTAACGGAAATAGGTGAGCAGTGTGAGCATAAAGAAAACACCGCTCAGCACGTCCTTTCGCTCCGCTATCCACGCGACAGATTCCACACGCAACGGATGAATTGCGAATACCGCTGCAACAAATGCGCTCCGCCAAATACTGCCAGTCCCGCTCGGACCACCGGTCATCCGCTGCAGCACGAGCAAAAGCAGGATCGCCACAATCGAGTGTAACAAGACATTCGTAAAGTGATGGGCGCCGGGCTTAAGACCATACAGCTGGCAGTCAAGCATGTGCGAGATCGTCGTCAGCGGATGCCAATTCATCGAATGAATATGGGTAAATGCCCAGGCTATACCGCCAATGGTAAGGCCGTTGGTTATGTTGGTATTTTCGTAAACGTAACGTGGGTCATCATAGTTAATAAAGTCGTACTGGAGCAGCTGTCCAAAGACAACCCACGTGAGCACGGCCAGACTAATGCAAATGCCGAGACGCAACCAGCGGCGACTGATTTTAGGACGGCCTGTCGATTGAGCTCTGCGCTGGTGCATGCTTCAAACTTGCTCCGTTGCGCTAATCTTGGAGAAAATGACGAAGGCCAAATGGCGAATAAGGAAGGAGTGAAAGAGAATGACTAAGCATGATTGACGCATGACAAACGAAATCCAAATCACAAAACGAAAGAGCGGACGCTGCGGTGCGTGCTCTTCGTATTCGAGCTTCCTCATTGTCGTCGTCATTTGTAATTCGGTTTTCGTCATTGTCGTCATTCCTCGATTTGCCTCGAGCGACTGCTAGGATTTCCTTTCGTAAATCAAAATGTAATTGCCGAGCTCCGGCACTGCTTGCGGAATATTCGTGAAGTAATAATCTGTCCGCCCTGGCGCCACCATGTTCACAAAACCGGCTACGGCGTAATGTTGTGCGGTGTATTCATTTGCCCAACTGAAGATCAGTCGATCAGACTGGGGCCGCTGCAACCAGGAGTCGTTCGTGATCACGGAGATGAGATATTTTGGACGTGCGCCTTCGATCTCGCGGATCATCTCCTCCTGCATCTGTCGCGCATATTTTTGCGCTTCCATTAAGCCGTACGTATAAACGTAGCCGGTTGCAGAATGCCGTTGTGCATAGAAATAAATCTGCGGCTCCGACCCTAACACTGCGATGGTGTCATGCGGAGATGTATGGTCACGGACGTATTCGGCAATCCTGACGGATTCCGGAAATGGACCTTCGGGGTAAACCATTTGGCACGCTTCAACTGGAGAAGCCGCGAAAAAGAATTTTTTGTCTTTAAAAATCGGCAAGCTTAGAGCTGCGCCAAACAGAAGAAGGGGAATGAATCTAACGGCCATCATCCGATCGGACAGAAGATCCGACATCTTGCTGATTGCAACGCCGACTAGGAGCGAAATTGCTGGCAAAATCAGGATGAAATAGTGGTACCGGAAATAAAATCCCGGGCATAGCGCCAATGCTGAGAAGAACAGGAAGGCGAGCAGAAAAATTGTGCTCGCACGCATTCGCCGGTCCCACACTCCGGCAACTATTCCAATTCCAGCCATCATCCAGAGTGCCCAGCCAGCTCCAATCACTTCCGTTATGCTGGGAAAGAAAAGCTGCGGCGCCTGGGTGACGAGAACCTGGCTGCCATATTGGCGGGCGTAATCGATTGTCCAAAACCAAAACTTATTGAAGACGCCGGCGTGCCACAAAAGCAGACAAGCGATAGCTAAGGGAAGAATGGCAGCGCTGTTGAATAGAAGGTTTCTCAGAGCAGCTTGTTTTAAATCGCGGCCGCCACGAAGATCGCGAATGAAAAGATAGACCGCGCCAAACAAAATAAAGAAACAAGCTGGCTGCTTCATCAATAGGCCCACCCCAAACAACAATCCGCTGGCGAGAAGTCGTTTGCTCGACTGCGGGCCCAACAAGAGAAATGCGCCGGCCACAACGGGTAGCATGACAAAATGAGTAGCATGAGCAGCCAATCCAAGGACTGACGGACTTGCAGAGAGGACGGCGTAGCTCACCGCTGCGACACTTCCCGCAGTTTCATTTGCCAATCGGCGAGCCAAAAAAAGCTGAGCGCGATTGTTGCGATGTTTATCAGGAGTAGACCCAGGTGAATTCCAGTGATCGTTTGCCCGAAGACAGCCATAACCACCGCATAAGCGACATAGATTCCCGGAAATTTCATACTGTAAGCCAGCTTGTAAGGCGGAATACCCTGTAAGAGAAGTTGACCGGCGTAAGCGTATTCTCCTTCGTCGCGTTCGAGCGGAATTCCAAGAAGTCGAATCCTAATAGTTACGACCAGGCCAAGAACGGCTACCGCCAAGACCCACCATGTCAGGGGCAAGACTTTGTCGTTGGTATCGATCTTGTCTGTCGCCATTGGGTTGAGAGTAGCAGCTACTCCCATGATTGAAGGCGCAGATCGAGCGTCGTTGAGGTAAGCGAATTCGTGGCCACCACCATAGGCTTGCTGCAAAGATTAACAGGGACACGAAACTCACCGCCGCCCCGGCATAGAGGAATGGAGGGCGATAACGCAATTCCACGGCATGTTCGCCCGCATTCAAAACCACGCCTAACAATCCGAAATCCGCTTTAAGGACCTGCGCTACTCGACCATCTTGGAAGGCGTGCCAGCCTGGGTCGAATGGTGTTTGAAGTACGAGCACGCTTCTTTGACTGAGTTGGATCGTCCCGTCGATGTGCGTCTGGCGGAAGGAGCGAACATTAAGCGCCGTGCTACGTCGCTTACCGGCAATATCCGGAAGCGAGGTTTCAATCACCTGGTACTTTATGTCGCCCATAGTTAGCCGCGACGGGCCCGGTTCATCCGCGGCATCCTTGTCTGAAAGCACGACTGCGTTCAACAGCGCTAGCGGCTTGGCCCACTGGGGCAATTGCAAGAACATATCTTCGCTAATGTAATAGCCGAAGCTCAGCCCAAAAGGGAGAAACAACTGGTTGCGGAAGAGATATTTGTTGCCGTAGCGCTTATCAAATTCGTAATAGTCCGCCGTCTCGACGGGAATAGGATTGTTGGTGAGCACATATTTTTCACAGGCGAAAGTCGAGAGTAGTGGATATTCCATTAGACCATATGACCATCGTGTGTCCGTAGCGAGATCGGATTCGGACATGGCGCCTACGGCTATCAAGAACTTGATATAATTGAGATTGTTGAAAGAACTGTAAGAGGATGTCCCGTAATACCCGAAAACCATTGCATCGTTGAGACTCTCAAGCATGCCGGGGCCCGACCCCCAGGTTTTCCTGATGCGGAAGAAGCTTTTATCCCTCGCATTGGCGTCTCGCACTGCGTCCACGGTCTCGTCGTTGTAGCCAACGCGCTGATCTAATTCGCTTTTTGTAACGGTGGGCCGATTAGCAACGGTGATTCGACCGAGATAGACGAGT
>WNFX01008435.1_pt1 | contig 11678 bp, 10 predicted proteins | sample 5400111 | NCBI WGS metagenome assembly WNFX01 (sample SAMN13153363, study PRJNA577476) | soil metagenome | isolation source: 40 cm soil or saprolite under grassland replicate 1 | place: USA:California | collected 2016-06-15
TTATCCCGTCTGAACTGGATACGTTCATGTACTCTGGCAACAACCTTACGGTGCTTGCGTCTCTGGGGTGTGCCTTTCGCAAGTTGAGAATGCTTGCGTTGCACTTTGGCCAGGGCCTTTTCTTCCTGGCGAAAGAAGCGGGGGTTCGCGATCTCTTCCCCGTTAGAGAGCGTAGCAAAGGACTTCAGTCCGACGTCAATCCCGACTTGAGTAGCAACAGGGTCAAGTCTTTTAGGTTCACACTCGCAACTGAAAGACACAGACCATTTGCCCGTACTACTCCGACGGATGGTACAGGTTTTGACCTTACCCTTGATGGGACGGTGATAGACCATCTTGACACTGCCAATCTTGGAGAGCGTCACACGGTCATCATGCGTGAGACTGAAGCCGCTCTGAGGGAAGGTGAAGCTATCGTAGCGGTCACGGCCTCTGAAGCGAGGAAAACCAGGATTTTCACTAGCTTTGCAGCGTCGAAAGAACGCTTTGAAAGCCAGGTCAATACGAACGGCAACATTCTGCAAGACTTGAGAATGAACACGTTCAAGGGTGGGGCGTTCCTGTTTCAGTATTGGATAGGTCGATTGTTGCTCATAGCAAGAGAGACCTTTTCCTGTTTGCGCGTAGGCATGCTTGCGGTTCTCCAACAAATGGTTATACAGCCAACGACACTCTTCAAGGGTCTCGTTGAGTTTGTGAACCTGCTTCCTGGTTGGATAGATGCGATACTGAAACATTTTACGCATGTCCACATTCTATACTTAATCTGTAGTGTTGTCACGTTTTCTCTGCCTGCGGGCAGCGGGCTTTTCATCCTCATGTCTCAAGCCAGGGCCTTCATGCCCGGATTGGTAAGAAAAGTCATTCAGGAGGTCCTGTATGGGATTGACGATTTTTCAGGTAGACGCTTTTACAGATAGGCCGTTTGCAGGTAATCCAGCGGGGGTAAGTGTTTTGCCTGAGCCAGGAGATGAGCGTTGGATGCAGAATGTGGCACAGGAGATGAATCTGTCTGAGACGGCTTTCCTGTGCCGACAAGGCGATGGTTACCAGTTGCGCTGGTTTACTCCTGCGGTCGAGGTCGATCTTTGTGGTCATGCTACGCTGGCGAGCGCACATGTATTGTGGGAGGCGGGACATCTGCCATTGAATGAGCAAGCGCGCTTTTATACTCGCAGCGGGCTTTTAACGGCTGATCGTAAAGATGGAGGTTGGATTGAGCTTGATTTTCCGGCTAAGCTGGAAGAGCAAACAGATGCACCGCCTTATTTAATCGAAGCCCTTGGAGTTCCGGCCAGGTATATTGGCAAAAATGTCTTTGATTACCTGGTGGAGGTCGATACAGAAGAGGTCGTGCGCAAGATGAAGCCTGACATATCCTTACTGGCAAAGGTGCCTGCGCGTGGAGTTATGGTTACGAGTAAAGCCTCTTCGCCGGGCTATGATTTTGTCTCGCGTTTTTTTGCGCCCCAGGTGGGCGTCAACGAGGACCCGGTGACCGGCTCGGCTCATTGTTGCCTCGCTCCTTTCTGGAGTAAGCGACTCAACAAAAATGAGATGCTTGCTTACCAGGCATCGGCGCGTGGCGGTGTGGTACGTGTGCGCGTCAGCGGAGATCGTGTGCAGTTGGGTGGGCAAGCCGTGACGGTGATACGTGGAGAATTGATGGACCAGGAATAGAAAGAAGCCATTGCGGGGGCTAAGAGCTTCCGCAATGGCTTCTTTCTATGTGCAACTTTTTGTGGGCCTGCTGCGTGTTTTAAAGAAGCTCATGGACAAAAATAACGCCTTACCCATTATCTATCCTCGCCAAAATATATTTTGTATTCTTAAGGAGAATTTGTATGTCATTGAGTCAACGATGGACGGTCATAGGTATTTTTGAAGACCAGGGTCAAGCGCAACAGGTTATAGATGAACTGCGACAGGCTGGATTTAACGATGACCAGATAGGATTTGTGTTCCGTGAAGGAGAGCCTGCGGTTAGCAAGGCGGATGTTGAAGCTGAAGAAAATACGGGAGCTTTTAAGGGAGGTATTGTTGGTGGGATCCTTGGTGCCGCAGAGGCGTTGCTAACGCCTGTGCTGGGCCCATCAGTCGCAAATACTATTCCTACTGTGACTATGCCCATTGCTGAGCAGGCCATAGATAGATTTCAACAGGCAGGCACTGACGATCGGGAAAGCCAGGCCGTGCCCGAAGACGCGGTAGGGCCTGTAGACACTGCAAATGTCGAGCGTGAACCGCGTGAGGGAGCTGCGACCCCAGTTGAGACAGCAACTAGTGAGGATGCGGTAGCTACTGATAAAAAGAGACTCATAGAAGAGGAAGCTACAGGAGCGGTCACAGGTGGGATAGTAGGAGGAGTGTTGGGTGCGGCGGTCGCGCTACTTATTCCGGTAATAGGGCCAGCCTTTGCGGGTGGCATCCTGGTAACGGTATTCAGTGCTGCACTAGGAGCAGTGACGGGTGGTATGCTCGGCGCTTTAGTGACGCTAGGTGTACCTGAAGAGCAGGCGCGCCACTATGAAGAGGAGTTTAAGGCTGGCCGCACGATTGTGACGGTGAAGACTGAGGATCACCAGCAGGAGGTCCTCGATATTATGTACCATCATGGGGCACGCTATGCCAATGCTCATGACAGGTTGTGAGAATAGTTCCGCTACCTTTAGCAATATCCAGGGCAGCGCCCCGAACTTTTTGTTTCGTTGTTCCGGCACGCGCCTCTTCTTTTTCGCCTTGTACCTGCCAAAACATGTTATACGGTGAAATTGTGGCGCCGAGCAGAGCAACAGCACTACTAATACCTGCAAAACCCAAACTGATCTGCGGAACAAATGTATTGATAAGTACAGCTTGCCAATGCGCCCCTGAGAAGATAGCCGTAATAAGGTATGTAACAAAGGCCAGGCTCATGACGATGAAAATCTTTTTGATCGAATCAAAGCTGCGATAAACTGTGAGATACCAAAGAATGATAGCTACAGGTATAGGGAACCAAAACCAGGTCAGACCGGTGATCAATTCCATGCCACTGCCAATGGCAACAAGGTCGGCCGCAACCAGGGCAAGGTTGGCAGAGGCTTGATGACGAGCTATATTAAATATTGCTCGTCATCAAGCCTCTGCGAAGCCCAGAATAGATTTAAGCAGGGAAACTAGAAATCATTGAACCAGGACTGCACACGTTGAGAAAGCTGCTGCCAATACGCTCCTAGTAGCTGGCGCGTTTGGGAGCCAGGCCAGGGAGTAAACAACAGGGTCAGAACAATTCCTGCCAGTAGACCCATCCGGAACAAGAACTTGGCTCTTGCCCGTTTGCGCTGATAAGCTTCAATGCGGTCTTGCAAAGAATCTTGCACATCCTTTACATTCTCTGTGACTTTTTTCAGGCTCTTACCAGCAGTTTTTGTAGTCTTACCCAAAACATCCGATGCTGTTCCTAGCCCGGATTGCAGCGTGTCCTGTGTCTTCGACAAGCCAGATTGGACGCTCTCCTGGAGAGTGCCCTGGAGGCTGCTCAAGTTCTTCCGCGCCTTTTTCTGTGCTTTTTTTAGATTTTTACGCGCACTCTTGACATTCTTGTCCATAGCATCCTGTGCCAGGCCTAAACCAACTTGCAACGTATCTTGTGTCTTCGACAAACCGGATTGGACATTCTCCTGCACAGTCTCCTGGAGACTACTCAGCCTCTTCTGCGCCTTTTTGAGATTCTTGTTGGCCTGTTTCTGAAGATTACGTCTCCTAAAATTACGTCTCAGCAGGTTTTGTGACAGGTCGAGCGCCACCAGGAGCATTTTCTGAGTTCTTGTCAGGCCAGTCTGTACAGTATCCTGGACCGTAGAAGCGGTCGACTGCGCAACATCTTTAGCCCTACTGCTGACATCCTGCACAGTAGAGGCGGCTGATTGCGCAACACTGGCGGCTTTGTTCTTTACATTCTGGGCTGCACGGCCGTTATACTGAACATCGTCATCGGTTGAAATGATAACCTTCACTTTATCGTTTGGCATGGGATCCTCACTTTCTTTGCAACGCGCAAATACAATTATGCATGGTATAACCCTTACTTAGAGCACGCGAGAAAAGCTTATGAGGTTTCATCACCTGGCCTCATTAGCTGTCGTGCAGAAAGGGCTGCTACAAAGTTCTTAGAAGGCGCTTTTCTTTACTCTACTTTACTCAAGTCAAGTGCACCTTTAGACTTCCCAGAATTTGCAACACTTTGTCCTTACCAGCATCCCTAAAAATATGATACCATAATGTAAATAGGCCGCTAACTTGATATACATGTAAGGTAACTCTTCAGGTAGCCAACTCTGGCCGTCCTGGGCGGCCAAGGAGAAGGAGAGGAGTCAACTGGGGATTACCTGTCCCCCGGACAGGGTCCCCCAGACCCCGGCAGGAGGACTGCGTCCCCCTGCACCCCCTATTGAAGAGTTACCATGTTAAGACTTGTATTGGGCGGATGGGGAGAGAAAGATCAGAGGAATATATACCAATGGACCTAATGGATAAACTTGCCAGCGTGGCACAACGATATGAAGAACTGAATAGATTGATGGCACAGCCAGAGGTACTCGAGGATCTCTCGCTGCTACAACGTTATGGCCGAGAACATGCCGAACTTGAAGAGGTCGTCCGCAAATACCAAGAACTGCTCGATAATGACAGGCAGATCAACGAAGCGCAGGAAATGTACGAGAGTGACGATCCGGAAATGCGCGAACTTGCCTTTGAAGAACTAGAACGTCTCAAAGCGCGCAAAGAGCAATTGCTTGAAGAGGTAAAAGTATCTCTGTTACCTAAAGATATCATGGATGAGAAAAACGCTATTGTCACCATCCAGGCGGGTGCCGGCGGCGACGAAGCAGCACTTTTCGCAGGCGAACTCTTCCGTATGTACACCCGCTATGCTGAAGGAAGACGTTGGAAAGTCGAAATCCTGGACCTCAATGAGACCGGGCAGGGCGGTATCAAAGATATTACCTTTGTCGTCAAGGGCAAGGGCGCGTATAACCGCTTGAAATATGAAGGGGGCACTCATCGTGTCCAGCGCGTTCCTGTTACCGAGGCAAACGGGCGTATCCATACCTCAACGGTCAAGGTGATTGTATTGCCAGAGGCCGATGACGATATTCAAATCGATATCAAGGATAACGACATTCGCGTTGATGTCTATCGCTCTACCGGTCATGGCGGACAGAGCGTGAATACAACCGACTCAGCGGTCCGCATCACGCATCTGCCTACAGGACTGGTGGTGACCTGCCAGGATGAGAAGTCACAGCTCAAAAATAAGCTCAAGGCTCTCACCGTCCTCAAGGCGCGCCTGTGGGACCTGGAAGAGGCACATAGACAAGAAGAGCTGAGTAAAACGCGCCGCTCACAGGTGCAGACAGGCGACCGCAGCGAGAAAATTCGTACCTATAACTTCCCACAAGACCGTGTAACCGATCATCGCATCGGCCTTACACGTCATAATTTACCGGGAGTGCTCAACGGTGAGCTCGACGAATTCATTGACACCCTGATCACAGTTGATCAGGCGAATAAGTTGCAGCACCTGTTTGAGGAAGAGGTCAAGGTGAAGTAGGGCTGTCAACGACTGAAAGAGAGGTAACTTATATGACGCAATTGGTAGCAGGACATGTGAAAGTCTCTCAGGAGACTCTTCCTGAACTCAATCCTTCATACAGACTACTGCTCGGCCCCGGCCCGTGCAATGTTGATCCACGTGTACTGCGTCTCGCTTCAGCACCGCAGCTAGGTCATCTTGATCCCGAGCTTTTCGCTATCCTCGAAGAAACTGCTCAACTATTGCGCTGGATATTCCAGACAAAGAACGAGATGACCCTGTGTGTCTCCGGCTCCGGCTTTTCTGGCGCAGAGGCGGTACTGATCAATCTGCTTGAAGAGGGCGATACGATTATTGCCGGTAACCTTGGTTTTTTCAGCGGACAAATCGTTGAAATCTCCCAGCGGGCAGGGGCCAACGTTGTAAATCTGGAGACTGAACTGGGATCGCCCCTGGAACCCGCAGTCCTCGAACAGGCTTTTAAAGACAATCCAGGGGCAAAAGTATTTGCTACCGCTATTGCAGAAACTTCTACAGGTCTCTTGCAGCCGTTAGAAGATCTGGAACGCGTCACCCACGCACACGGCGCACTCTTCGTTGTGGACGCGGTATGCGGCCTCGGTGGCGTGCCCATGAATGTCGATGAGATGAAGATCGACGCATGTTATGCCGGTAGTCAAAAGAGCCTGGGTGCGCTGCCAGGCCTGGCACCTGTGACGCTTAATGAGCGAGCAGTACAAGTTATCAAGAATCGCAAGAGGCCTGTGCAGAGCTACTATCTTGACCTTGAATACCTTAACCGCTATTGGAATGGTGACCACACATACCATCATACATCGTGCAGTAACATTATCTATGGACTGCGTGAAGCCTTGCGCATTGCCATGGAGGAGGGGCTGGAGGCTCGTTGGACACGCCATCAACTCAATGGCGACGCTCTAAAAGCTGGTATCGAGGCGATGGGCCTGAAGATTCTCACCAGGCCGGGTTACGCCCTATCTGTATTGACCGCTATTAGTGTGCCAGAGGGCGTTGACGAGCTGGCTGTCCGCCAAAGGCTTCTTGAGGAGTATAACATCGAGATCGGCGGGGGCTTTGGTCCACTGAAAGGCCGTTTGCTCCGCATCGGTCTGATGGGTTACAATTCGTGCCGCAAGAATGTTGATACTGTGCTTTCGGCACTTGAGCACGTATTACCGAGCTCTGGCTTTCAACCTCCTGCAGGAGCAGCGCTTCCCGCTGCCGACGCCGTATATAAGAATTAAGGCAACTCTTGTTTGAGCAACCACAATCTATTCGCACAGTATTCTTTGATGCAGGATTTACACTCATACGCCCCTATCCCTCTACACCTGAAATCTGCCAGCAGGTCTGCCAGCGGCTCAACTTGCATATTCACCTGGACGCGGTGAAAGAGCGCATGACAGAAGCACAAGACTACTACTATCGCCAGATGCGTCTCAATCGTCATACCTGGGGTAGTGAGCAAGCTATCTCTGAGTTTTGGATAGGCTACTACATGAACTTACTGCGCCCTTTTATTGAAGAGCACGATGAGCCACGCCTCTACCAACTTGCACAAGTCATCAACCAGGAATTTGATAAGCATACAAGTTGGGAAGTCTATTCTGATGTGTTTCCAACTTTGGAAGCGCTGCGCCGCCACAAATATACGCTTGGGGTGATCTCCGATTGGGGCATTTCCCTGGGCCCTATTCTTCGTCGCCTCAATCTCACTCCGTATTTTGATTGTTTGCTTGTGTCGGCCGTGACCCGTTATGCCAAACCTTCACCCCTGCTCTATGAGATGGCGCTAGAGCGGGCGAATAGTATTGCCGATTATACACTCCACATAGGGGATTCCTACATTCATGATGTGCTGGGCGCTCGAGCCGTCGGGATGACGCCCGTGTTGCTTGACCGGCCAGGACACTTAGAAGAGAGTAACGTTGATTGCCTGCTTATACACTCACTTGCAGAACTGCTCGACCTCTTGGAGGCACGAGAATAACGAGTGACCTTGCCGCTAAATGACATATTTACCTGATTGAATATACCTGCTATACTAGTAAGGCATAAGCACATGTATCCCCTTCAGGAGCAATTGGCATGGAAGTAAGGCAGAGCACAAACAGGCTTGAGGGGCAATATGTACCCACCGTCTTGCAAAAGGCTATAGGGGAACCGTTACGTTCTGAACAGCGCACAGGCGAATTCTTACCACGTGTACTATCTCGGGTAGACATGCTGGCCATTTTCATTGCTATTGTTCTCTTCATCCCCAATACTTCCATTGTACAGGGGGCTGGCTCTGCCACCTATCTGTACTGGGTCATTGGTACTATTACCTTTCTCGTCCCAGGAGCTATCATCGCAGGTCAATCGAATCGTTTTATGCCGTCAGATGGTGCAATTTACGTCTGGACGCACCGGGCGCTGGGGCCGCTCTGGGGCTTCTTTGCAGGTTTCTGCGCCTGGTTTCCAGGCGTTTTGGTACTTCTCGCGGCCAGCGCTGCCATCGTATCCTTGATACAAGGCATGGGAACGCAGATCGCTGGGCCGAATGCAAACTGGCTTGTAGAGCCATGGCAACAGGGAATGGTTGTCCTGAGTGTGCTATTGGTGGCGGGTTGGTTATCTACAAAGCCTTTGCGCCTGGTTATGAAGATAGCAAAGGGAGTGGTCGCTCTCTATTTATTAGGTATTTTCGTAGTTGGCCTGGCCGGAATTGCGTGGCTCCTGCGTGGACATGCTCCGGAGGCCTCGCTCTCACTGCACCTGGCTGCGCTTAAAACACCCCAATTTGCTCTGTATGGGGTGGTCGTGCTGGCGTTACTCGGTGTTGAAGTGCCTTTCAATATGGCGGCAGAAACAAAACAACGCAACGCTGCTAAGCTCTTTTTACGTTGGGGGCCCGTCATCGTAATGCTCGCCTACATCATTGGTACATTTGGGGTGATGACAGCTGTACCACAGGGTGATGCAAGTGCAACATACTCGACGCTTACTGCTGTCGGTATCGCCTTTGGCCCTCTCGAGGCTATCCTGGTTGGTATCGTCTTCATCAGCTTCTTTGCATTCGTCACCGTCATATATAATGTCGCTTTTGCACGCATTTTGTTTGTTTCTGCATTGGATCACCGTCTTCCTACCAGTCTTGCCACGGTAAATCGCAGCAATGCTCCCTATATTGCCACGAATGTGCAGACAGCCATCGTCATCGCTATTGCCATCTTCGCCTACTTTTTGGGTCCTTTCCTTTACCCAGAAGTAGGTTCGGTTTTCTCGTCTGACGTCTATAATGTCTCTCAGGCCACTACGACCGTCATCTGGTGCCTGTCTATGGTTATCCTCTTTCTCGACCTGCCCGTTCTGTTATTTCGCTTTCGAGGGTTTCTCGTTAAAAGGTCGGAACAACTGATTGCGCCTGCCTGGCTGCTGTACTTCTGCTGTGGGGTAGGAGGTATAACCAGCCTGTTTGGCATATGGACAACATTGACTTCATCATGGGATCTTAAGCACATCCCTAACAGTCACTGGGCAATAATTGTCAGCTTATGCGCACTTTTTTCACTTGTCATCGGCCTGATTGGCTCAGCCTACCCACGTCTGTTGAGTAACCTGAACGAACAGACCGCCGCCGCCCGCGAAAATGCTCGCCTCTACAGTGAATTAAGCGCCACTTATGCCAGGCTCAGTGAAGTGGATCGGCTGAAAGACGCTTTTTTGACAACGGCCAGCCATGAATTACGCACTCCGCTTACCATTGTGCAAGGCTACCTCGAACTGCTTGGTGAAATGGAGGACGCCAGTCCCGAAATACGACATAGCTTCTTGACCAAAGCACGCCGAGCTTGTGACGAGCTGGTCCTATTGCAGGCCAACATTATGGACGCCAGCCGTATTGAGTTTGATAAGGCCACTCTGCATTGTACGAGCATCTCGCTCCTTTTTGCCAATGCCTTGCGCTACTCTCCGCCTCAGACACCTATTTTCATCACTGCCGTTGAAGAGCCAGAGCAGGGCATAGTGCGGATTAAGGTGATTGACCGCGGTTTCGGAGTGCCGCCTGATAAACAGGAGGCCATCTTTGAACGCTTTGTGCGCCTGGAACGTGATATGCATGGTACCGTCCGGGGCAGTGGCCTGGGACTCGCTATCACTCGCCAGCTTGTTGAAGCTATGCATGGCACTATTGCTCTCGAGAGCAGTGGCGTCAAAGGGGAGGGCTCTACTTTTTCGTTTACTCTGCCCACAGGTGAGACGCTATAATTTCCCCTCTATCAATGGGTTAAAGCGATAAAGCCGGGCAGGCCGGTGCGTTCCCTCCATCTTCTTGGCTCCAGTATCTTCCAGGATGCCGGTAGCAAGAATCTTCTTGCGGAAATTACGCTTGTCCAGCTTCCTATGCAGAATAATCTCATAGACCCGCTGCAACTCACGCAGGGTAAATTGCTCAGGCAACAGGCTAAAAGCAATGGTGGTATAGTCAAGCTTACCGCGCAAACGTGCCAGGGCATAGTGAAGAATATTCTCATGGTCAAAGGCCAAGGGAGGCAACTGATAGACCGAAAACCAACCTACATCGGCAGCATCATCTGCTGCCCTGACTTGTAAACGCGCCGAGTCCAGGAGCGCAAAGTACACTACGGTAATTACGCGGGTGCGTGGATCACGTCCAGGATCGCCAAAGGTATAGAGTTGCTCCAGGTAAACATCCTCGACACCCGTCTCTTCCTGCAGTTCACGCTTGGCAGCGGCCTCTAAAGATTCATCTATGTTTACGAAGCCACCTGGGATAGCCCACATACCCTCATAGGGCCAGGAGCGGCGTTTAACCAGCAGAACCTGGAGGTCACGCTGGCGGAGACTCATCATGACCACATCCACCGTGACTGATGGCCGCTCGTACTTGCTAGCGTCATAGTGATGCGCTCTGGCCTCAGCAGTCTCTGGCTCCTTACTCTGCGCGCTCTTCGTTACTTCGCTCTGCTTTTCCGTCTGTTCCATAAATACTAACTATCTCTTTCAAAAAGGATGCGACACTGACATCCAAACACATTGACTTAGTGTATTGTCAACACTAATATACCTGAATGCTTCTAACCTGTCAAGCCCTGTCTCCTGGCTCTATGGCTCTACCAAAAACCTTCCTTCCTGTGCTATACTTGCTCTTGCATGCAAAACATTCAATCGCATATACGGGGGAGAGACAGGTATTATGGCAGACGCTGTCAGGAACCCGCCTCCTGCAAGGGGGGCAGGCTTGCTCGCAAGAGGAAGCCTCATCTTGACCAGTCTCAGCCACTAGCCTCTTTGAGGCTAACGGGGCTACGTTCGGGAAGAAACAAGGTACGTTCAAGTGCTTCACCAGCTTGGACCTCTACAGTGCAGGATTAAACAGGTTGACGGGGTAAAGCCAGTGTCTTGTACGCTAAACCTTCCCTGAACGTTGACGAGGTGAGCATTACCTGGGTAACCAGAGGCCCTCATGGGCACAACACAAAGGACGAGTCATGAGTAAAGTCTTTGTCTTGGATACCAACAAACAGCCGCTCAATCCGGTGCATCCGGGGCGTGCTCGCTTGCTGCTCAAGCAGGGCAAGGCGGGAGTCTATCGGCGCTATCCGTTCACGATTAGGCTTTCGCGGGCGGTGGAGCAACCGAACCTCTATCCCTTGCACATCAAAATCGATCCAGGCAGCAAGACCACCGGGATTGCCCTGATCAACGATGCGAGCGGGGACGTGGTGTGGGCCGCTGAACTCACGCATAGGGGAGAGCAGATCAAGCGCAATCTGGACAGGCGCCGTGCTGTACGTAGAAAGAGGAGGCAGCGCAAATCCCGGTACAGAAAGCCTCGCTTCAACAATCGACGCAAGCGCAAGGGAACACTGCCGCCCTCACTAGAGAGTCGCGTTGGCAACGTGGTCACATGGGTGTGCCGTCTCATGAAGGTGTGCCTTGTCACGAACATCAGTCAGGAACTCGTGCGCTTCGACACACAAGCTTTAGAGAATCCCGATATTGAGGGAGCGCAATACCAGCAAGGGACACTGGCAGGCTATGAAGTGCGGGAGTACGTGTTGCTCAAGTGGAA
>WNFX01007382.1_pt1 | contig 11677 bp, 12 predicted proteins | sample 5400111 | NCBI WGS metagenome assembly WNFX01 (sample SAMN13153363, study PRJNA577476) | soil metagenome | isolation source: 40 cm soil or saprolite under grassland replicate 1 | place: USA:California | collected 2016-06-15
CCGCCACGCCGACGACGAGAAACTCGGCGCGGTCGCCGTATTTCTGCTGCGCCGCTTCCATCCGCGGCAACAGCGCCGCGCAAATCGGGCACCACGTCGCCCAGAATTCGACAATGACCGGCTTTTTGCCGATCCATTGCGACAGCGCGACCGAATCGCCGTTGAGGTTTTCTACGGTCACGGCGGGGGGCGTCTCACCAACGGGGATACCGATAACATCCTGGGCGTGCGCCCACGAGGGGGCCAGCAGCAACAGCGCCACGTACGACGCACGACGCACGACGCAGGTCTTTACCACACTTGCCCCGCTTTGACGAAATAGTATTCGGCCATGAGCAGTAGAACCACGCCTGCGCCCTTTTTGATCCACGCCATCCACGCCCCCGCCCGCGGCAAAGCCGACAGCGTACCAGAGAACAACCCCACGACCGCCAGCACCGCCGTCATGCCCAGCGAAAAGACGAAGAGATAGATGAAGCCCAGCACGCCGCTGCGTGTCGTCGCTACCCACGTGAGGACCGCCGCGAATGCGGGCGCGCCGCACGGCGCCGCCACCAGGCCCGAGGTCGCACCCAGCAGCAAAACGGCGGGATACGAGCCGCCGCCCAAACTGGCGGCCCAGGCCGACAATCGCGCGGGCAACCGGACGGGAATGACCTCCAGCATGGCGAGCGCAAAGACCAGCAGCAAGTTGCCGATGACGAGCCGCGCCCAGACGCTGGCGCCGATCGTTCCGAACAACGAGCCCGTCAACCCCGCAATCATGCCGAGCAGCGCGTAGAACAGCGCGAGACCGGTGACGTAGGTCAGCGTCAGCCCTACGGTGCGGCGTCGAGTGCGCCCCTCGGCGTTCACACCGGCGAGCGCTCCGGCCGTGATTGGAATCATCGGATAGATACACGGGTTGAGGCTCGTCACGAGTCCCGCGACGAACAGCAGTGGCACCGCAACGAGCGGCCGGTGTTGCAGCGCGTCGGAGATCTGCGCCACGGCAAGGAGCGGGAGGGGCATAGTCAGAGTACAATGATGGCATCATGAAGCCCCCGACACCACGAGAGCGCCTGGAACAGGCTCGACGCGCACTGCTCCACGTGCATCGCGCGTTGCTCGAAGTGGAACGCATCCGATACGAGCGCCAGAATGGGCGCGTCGATGGCAGTGGCGCGTTGCTGCAGCTCGTCCTGAACGATCCATGGTTCTATTGGCTGCGCCCGATCTCCGCGCTCATCGTGCAGATCGACGACTGGCTGGATGCGGACCCGCCCGCTCCCGACGCCGCAAACGCGGCTGAGCTCCTCCTCGCACAGGTACGCGACCGCCTGCGCCCCGATGCCGAAGGCGCCGATTTCCAGCAGCGCTACCACCGCTTGCTCCAGGAAGAGCCTACGGTCGCGGTCGCACACGCCGAAGTGCGCAAGCTGATCAACGCGTGAGCCGCACTGCGTTGCTCGCCGGCGCGACCGGCCTGGTCGGCAGTCACGTGCTCGACCTCCTGCTCGCCGACGACGAGTGGACGCATGTCGTCACGCTGGGGCGCCGCACCGCCCCGATACGCCACGACAAGCTGGAGCAGCGCATCCTGGATCTCGGCAGGCGGCGTTTCGACGAGTCGATCACGACTTCGTCGTCGGGCTGGCGCGCGCAGGCCTGCGCGCGGGCGCGAAGCAGTTCTTGCTGGTCAGTGCGATCGGCGCCGATCCCGAATCCCGCGTCTTTTACAGCCGCGTGAAAGGCGAGGCAGAGGCCGCGGTTCGGAAGCTCCCCTACCGGGCAACCCAGATGTTTCGCCCCTCCCTGCTCCTCGGCCAGCGCGCGGAGTTCCGTCTCGGCGAGCGCATCGCGATGCTCGCTGCTCCGCTGCTGTCGCTGATCCTCGTGGGCAGGCTGCGCCGCTATCGTCCGATTCAGGCCGCCACCGTCGCGCGGGCGATGGTGACCCTCGCGCGCGAAGCGCCGCGGGGACCGAACGTCTTCGAATACGACGCGATGGTCGCGCGCGCATGACCGGCGATCCATTCCTCGCGGCCGCGATCGCGGAAGCCGAGCAGGGGTTGCACGAGGGCGGGATTCCGATCGGCTCGGTGCTCGTGTCGCAGGGGAAGATCATCGGGCGCGGTCACAACCGCCGCGTGCAGCGCGGCAGCGCCGTGTTGCACGGCGAGATGGACGCGCTCGAGAATGCGGGGCGGCAAAAGGCAGCCGTGTATCGCGACGCGACGCTGTATACCACGCTGTCGCCGTGCGCCATGTGCAGCGGCGCGATTCTCCTTTACGGAATTCGCCGCGTCGTCATCGGGGAGAACCAGACGTTTCGCGGCGAGGAAGACCTGTTGCAAAGTCGGGGCGTGACCCTCGAAGTGCGTAAGGATCCAACCTGCATCCGCCTGATGACGGAGTTCATCCGGACACACCCGCAGTTGTGGAACGAGGATATCGGAGTCTAACCTTGTCGGGAATCCTTAAGCGCGAGAGTCTCATGCGACTAGCATCGATTGCCTTCGTGACACTCGCTGCAGCTGCCTCGCTGCGAGCCCAGACCAGCCGCCTCGACGCCGAAGTTGACAGACGGGCCGCGCAGGTCGGGGACAAAGTCCTCGCCTGGCGCCGCGACATCCACGCCCACCCCGAGCTCTCCAACCGCGAGACGCGTACCGCCGAGCTGGTCGCGCAGCACCTGCGCACCCTCGGCATCGACGTGCAGACCGGCGTCGCACACACCGGCGTCGTCGGCGTGCTGCACGGCGGCCGGCCCGGGCCCGTCGTCGCATTACGTGCCGATATGGACGCCTTGCCGGTGACGGAGGAAGTCGACGTGCCGTTCGCATCCAAGGTGCGTGCGACCTACAACGGCCAAGAGGTTGGCGTGATGCACGCCTGCGGCCACGACGCGCACACCGCGATGTTGATGGGAGTCGCGGAAGTGCTGGCGGGAATGCGACAAGAATTGCCCGGCACGGTGAAGTTCATTTTCCAACCCGCCGAGGAAGGCCAGCCGGCGGGCGAGACGGGTGGCGCGGAGGAGATGATCGTCGAAGGGGCGTTGGAGAACCCGAAACCCGCGGCGATCTTCGGCCTGCACGTCTTTCCCTATCCGACCGGCGAGATTCGTTACCGCCCCGGCGCGACGATGGCCAGCGCCGACGCGTTTCGGATCATCGTGCACGGGCGCCAGACACACGGCGCCCTCCCCTGGGCCGGCATCGATCCGGTCGTGATCGCGTCGCAAATCGTGCTCGGGCTCCAGACGATCGCGAGCCGACAGATCGACGTCACCGCGGCGCCGGCCATCGTCACGGTCGGCGTCATCAACGGCGGCGTGCGCTACAACATCATTCCGGACAGCGTCGTGATGATCGGCACGATCCGGGCGTTCGATTCGGGCGTGCGCCGCGATATCCACGACCGCGTGCGGCGCACCGCCGAGTCCATCGCCCAGAGTGGCGGAGCATCGGCGACCGTCACGATCGACACCGGTGCCGCGGTGACGTACAACGATCCCGCCCTGACGGAGCAGGCGCTTCCCACGCTGCGTGACGTCGCGGGGACGAGCCACGTCGCCCTCGCACCGCCGATCACCGCCGCGGAAGACTTCTCCCGCTATCAGCAGCGCATTCCGGGCGTCTTCTTCTTTCTGGGGATCACGCCGCCCGGAACCGATCCCGGCAAAGTGGCGCCGAATCATTCGCCGCGCTTCTACGTCGACGAGGCCGCGCTGCCGGTAGGGGTGCGCGCCCTCGCTCACCTGGCGGTGGACTATCTCAGTCGTCGCCCGTAGCTCGACGAGTTACCTCGCGCTCGACGCCGCCGAAATCGTCGGCACCATCGAGCGGTTGCGGAACCGCATCGAGGAGCGATTCCCGGACTCGGGGCTGGGGCACGTCTGTGGGCAACTGCTCGAGATCTCGCGCCGCGCGCGCGAGCGGGCCGAGTGGATCGCCAAGCCGATCCTGGCCGTGCGCATCGCGACCGCCGTGCTCGCCGTCGTGATCGTCGCTGGGCTCGCTCTCATGGTGACTCGGCTGCGGCCGCCGCCCGGTGGGTTTGAGATGGGGCAGTTCATTCAGGTGCTCGAGGCGGGGATCAACGACCTCGTGCTCGTCGGCGCGGCGATCTTCTTCCTGGCGACGCTCGAGTCGCGCATCAAGCGGCGGCGGGCGCTGCGCGCATTGCGCGAGCTGCGGTCGATCGCGCACATCATCGACATGCACCAGCTCACCAAAGACCCCGAGCGCACCCAGCCGAGCAAGCGGGAGATGTCGGCGGCGGATCTGGCCCGCTATCTCGACTACTGTAGCGAGATGCTGTCGCTCACCGGAAAGGTTGCGGCGCTGTACGTACAGAACTTCGAAGACGGCGTCGCGCTGCAGGCAGTGAACGAAATCGAGGACCTGACGACGGGGTTGTCGCGCAAGATCTGGCAGAAGCTCACCGTCGTGGTCGGCGGGTGACGTTATCGGTTATCGGTCATCAGTTATCGGTCATGCCGTGATTTGATACAGCGGGGCAACTTTACGGTTAGGCCCTAAGCAAACTGATCCGCACCTTAGAGCAGACATTTCCGCCTGCTGAGGTGCCGTGCAGCCTTTTCGCAAACTTCTGGTCTGGCAGAATGCGCACCAGCTCGCGCTCGGTCTTTATGGAATTACGAAGAGTTTTCCAAGCGACGAGCGCTACGGTTTGACCTCCCAAATCCGACGCTCTGCGGCTTCCATTTGTGCAAATCTCGCTGAGGGTTGCGGTCGTCAGACCAGACGTGACTTTGCTCGATTTGCTTACATTGCGCTGGGATCAGCTAGCGAACTCGAGTACCATCTACTCATGGCTGCTGATCTGGGATTCCTGAAGCCGGATTCCTATTTGCCGTTGGAGAGGTCCGTGACTCAAGTGAAGCGAATGCTCGCAGGTCTCATCCGAAAACTGATGACCGATAACCGATGACCGATTCAGTGCGGCTCGACAAGTGGCTTTGGGCCGCGCGCTTTTTCAAGACGCGCGGACTGGCGGCGACCGCGGTGAGTGGTGGCAAGGTGTACGTCAACGGCAGCCGCTCCAAGCCCGCCAAGCTCGTTCACGTCGGTGACGAGCTGCGCGTGCGACTCGGGCCGTACAACTGGTTCGTCACCGTGCGGGCGGTGACGGAACGACGCGGCAGCGGGAAGGACGCCCAGCTGCTGTACGACGAATCACCCGAAGGCCGCGCGGCCCGCGAGCGGCTCGCGGAAGCCCACAAAATCGCGCCGACCCCCACCTATCAAGGCAAGGGCCGGCCGACCAAAAAGGACCGCCGCAAACTAGAGCTTCTCGAGCCGGACGTTTCCTGAACCGGTTTCGACCGACAGGCGTCCCTTCCCGTCGCCCAGGGTGCCCGTGACATGATCGTGCTCGATCCGGCGAACCTGTAACGTCAGACCGCCGAGGTCGATGTCGCCGCTCCCCGTGTCGAGGTCCACCTCGGCGCCCAGCGTCGGCGGGACCTTCAGGGTGACGTCGCCGGACCCGGTCTCGATGTGGACCGAGCGGAACGTCGCCACGAGCGCGACATCCACATCGCCGCTGCCCGTTTCGAACGACAAGTCATCGCCGGACGATCCGGTCGCGTCGATGCTCCCGGAGCCCGTCTCGACGTGCACGTTGGATGCCTTGCCGTCGGTCAAGGTCACGTTGCCGGAGCCGGTGTTGAGGCGCAGGCTCGATCCCTGGACGCCGGCGACCGTGATGTCACCCGAGCCGGTCTCCAGATCGACATCGCCCGACGCGGTGCGGAGATCGACGTTGCCGGACCCGGTTGCGACGCGGAGCCAGCCGCGCGTGCGATCGGCGGCGACGTCGGCGGAAGCGACGGACACGCGAATCGTGCCGTCGACGTTGGAGAGGACCGTTTTCCCGACGCCCAGGTGCAATGCGATGTTCTTGCCGGCCGGGAGGCTGACGCGCAGGTCAGCGTAGGCCTCGAGTCCACCGCGCCCGCGTCCGGTGATCCGCACCTGGTGCCCCTCGCGTGACCAGCGGCCGTGGCGATCGTGATTGTCGTTGTCGTCACCGAACGTGCCATCGTCGCGGACGTACATCGTGGTGTTCCAGCCACGGCCCCACTCCGGCATCGAGATGACATCGTCGGGATAGATGATCCGCAGCGTCTCGCGGCCGCGCAGCGGGCCCGATTGAATGTCGAGCTTCGCGGCGTCCGCGCCGCCGCGCGTGATTTCGACGACGACGTCGCTCCCCGAGCCGGCTTCGACCCGCAGCTCGCCGACGAGGTTGTACACGGCAACCGAATCGCCTTTGAGGACGTAGCGTGTTTGGGATGTCTGTGCGGCAGCGGGCATGGTGACGAATGCAACGGAGCTGAGCAGCAGCAGCGAGCGTGCGATCATAGCGGCTCCACAAGGAGTTGGCTCAAGTTGGATAGCGAAACGCGTGCAAGGGTTGCAGCTTTGAACCATATGCAAGATTGGCTGCTTTGGTTTCTGCTGGCGATCGGCCTTTTCGTCGGGGAGATGTTCACCGCCGGCTTCTGGCTCGCCTGCCTGGCTGTGGGGGCGGGCGTCGCGGGGATCGTCGGGTTGATCCCTGGCTTCGGGTTCGTCACGGAAGGCATCGCGTTCGCGGCAGCCAGCATGGCCAGTATGGCGGCCCTGCGACCCCGTCTGATGCGCTATTTCCAGCTCGGCCCCGGCTCCGAACTGCGCACCGGCGTGGATGCCCTGCTCGGCAAGACCGGGATCGTAACCGAGCGCATCGGCCCCGGGCTGCCGGGGCGAGTGAAAGTGGAAGGCGAGGACTGGCGCGGCGCCTCCAGTGACGCGACGGTGATCGAGCCCGGCACGCAAGTCACGATCATTCAGGTGGATGGTACGACTCTCATGGTCGAGAAGGAGCTCTAAGCGATGGGTCCTGGCACAATCCTCGTCGGCGCGGTGGTCTTCGGCGTCATCGTCTTGATCTCGAAGAGCATTCGCGTGGTGCAGCAGGCGCAAACGATGATCATCGAGCGGCTCGGCAAGTATCACAAGACGCTCGCCTCGGGGATCAACTTCGTGCTGCCGGTGATCGACCGTCCGCGCGCCGTGGATTGGCATCAGACGATCATTACCCCCGCGGGCGACAGCTACTCGCGCCGCTTCCGCACCGAGCGCATCGACCTGCGCGAGACGGTCTACGTCTTTCCGCGCCAGAACGTGATCACGAAAGACAACGTCGTCGTCGAAATCGACGCGCTGATCTATTCGCAGATCACCGATCCGGTGCGCGCGACGTACGAAATCGCGAACCTGCCCGACGCGATCGAGAAACTGACGCAGACCACGCTGCGCAACGTCATCGGCGAGATGGAGCTCGACCACATTCTGTCGTCGCGCGACACGATCAACGCGAAGCTGCGGGCGATTCTGGACGAAGCGACGCACAAGTGGGGCTCCAAGGTCAGTCGCGTGGAGCTCAAGGATATCAATCCGCCGCGCGACATCCGCGACGCCATGGAAAAGCAAATGCGCGCCGAGCGCGAGCGGCGCGCGACCATCATCACCGCCGATGCCGAGCGCCAATCACGCATCCTCTCGGCGGAAGGCATCCGGCAATCGGAGATCAACACCGCCGAAGGCGACAAGCAGGCGAAGATCCTGCACGCCGAGGCGGAAGCGGCGGCGCGGCTCAAGGTGGCCGAGGCCGAGGCGCAGGCCATCGAGCGCATCACGGCGGCGATCAAGGGCACGGGCGGCGACCCGGCGCAGTATCTGATCGCCATCCGGTATATCGAAACGCTCAAAGAGATGGTCTCTGGCCAGAACAACAAGGTTGTCTACATGCCGTACGAGGCCACCGGAGTGCTCGGCTCGCTTGGTGGCATTCGGGAGATGCTGGCGCCGGGCCCGTCCGACAAGAAGGCGTGAACCCACTCACGCTCCTCTCCGAAGAAGAACGGATGTTTCAGGGCGCGGTGCGCGACTTCGCCGAAAGCGAGGTCCGCCCGCGCGTGCACGCGATGGAGCAGGCCGCGCAGCTCGACCCCATTCTCCTGCCCAAATTCTTCGAGCTCGGCCTCATGGGCATCGAGATCCCGGAGGCCCACGGCGGCGCCGGCGGCAGTCTGTTCATGACCGTGCTCGCCGTGGAAGAGTTGTCGGCCGTCGATGCGTCGGCCGCCATCTTCGTCGACGTCCAGAACACCCTCGTCAATGCGCTGCTGCTCAAGTGGGCGTCCGACGACGTCAAGCGCCGGTACCTGCCCCGCCTCGCCGCCGATCTCGTGGGGGCGTACGCGCTGTCCGAGGCCGCCTCAGGCTCGGACGCGTTCGGGCTGCAGACCAAAGCGACCAGGCAGGGCGACAAGTGGATTCTCGATGGGCGCAAGCTGTGGATCACGAACGGCGCGGAGGCTCACCTCTTTCTGGTGTTTGCGAATGTAGACATGAGCAAGGGTTATAAAGGGATCACGGCGTTCGCGGTGGAGCGCGGATTCAAGGGCTTCAGCGTCGGCAAGAGAGAGGACAAGCTCGGCATCCGTGCTTCGTCGACGGCCGAGCTGATCCTCGATCGTTGCGAGGTGCCGGGAGCGAACGTCGTCGGCGAGGTCGGTGTCGGTTACAAGGTCGCCATCGAGACGCTGAACACCGGGCGGATCGGGATCGGCGCGCAAATGATCGGGATCGCGCGCGGCGCGCTCGACGCATCGCTCAAGTACGTGAAGGAGCGCCAGCAGTTCAACAAGCCGATCGCCGAGTTCCAGGGCGTCCAGTTCCAGCTGGCGCAGGCCGCGACCGAGCTCGAGGCGGCGCGGCTGATGGTGTACAACGCCGCCAGGCTGGAGGATGCCGGCGAGCCGTACACGAAAGAGGCGGCGATGGCGAAGCTGCTCTCCTCGCAGGTCGCCGAGCGCGTGACCTCGCTGGCGGTCGAGCTGTTCGGCGGGTACGGTTATACCAAGGAGTATCCGGTGGAGAAGTTCTACCGGGATGCGAAGATCGGGACGATTTACGAAGGCACGAGCAACATGCAGCTCAATACGATTGCCAAGATGCTCCTGAAGTGAGCAGAGTCACCTCTCGCGCCCGCCACGGAGGCCGTTCATGAATCGCTCGATGCTGGTACTTGCTCTCCTCTCCATCGTTGCCTTACCCGCCGCCGCACAAGGTCGTGGCCCCAACAAAGAATTCGTGGTCGCACCGAATCGTGCGGTGATCGCAGCCCGCGACGTCCTGGTCAGCAAGGGTTTCGAGGTGACTCGGATGCAAGTCGTGGGGAACGACCGCGTGGTGTACTATCGCCGCGGCAACCGGGGGCGCGGCAAAGGCCAGGGTCCGCCGATGAAGCTGATCGTGCGCCAGGTCGGCGACCGGGTCGTGTTCGTGGACACGCCGGACGCGGTGCTGGTGGATATCAATGTGAGGCTGAAGCTGTAGCGACAAGGCTTCGCCTAGACGTTACGGCTGAATCACCCGCACGAAGTCGTCTGTTTGGGTCGGCACGTACACACGCCCCGAGACGCGGTCGACGACTGCGGCTTTCGGGGTCGGTCCGACGACCAGTGTGGCAAACACGTCGAGCTTGGCGCCGTCGATCAGCGACATCGTGTTCTCACCGCTGTTCCCGACGTACGCGACTCCCCGATCTGGATCGATGCCTACTGCCTCCGGCAACCTGCCCACGGGCAGCCGCGCGATCTCCTTGAAGTCCACCGTGTTGATCACCGACACATTGTCGTCGTCCCGGTTTGTGACATAGACGAGGTTCGTCCTGACATCCACGGCGACGCCGTACGTGCCCTTCCCGAGGTTGCGAATCTCACCCACCACCCGCGCGCTGCCGGGCTTGGGATCAATCACGACCACTTCCTGCAGCGTCGGAATCGCGACGTACACCAACCCGCCGTTCGGATCAAACGCAACGCCCACGCCCGGAGCGGGCAGGGGCACGACATCGGGTGCGGCGACCAGATCCTTTGACCCGTCGATGGGGACGAGCGCCGGCCCGCGTTGGAGCGGATCTGATGCAACGGCCACATAGATACGGTTGGTCACCTCGTCTACCGCGACGCCCTTGGGCCCGGTTCCAACGGGAATAACGAGACGAACGAGATCAGCTCCTCCGTCGATTGCCGCGACACCCGCCAGGCTGGAGACGTAGACCTGATTGGTGATCGCATTCAGCGCGACGCCGAACGGTGACTCGAATCCCGTGAGCTGCGGCAACACTTCTCTCTCGTCCACCAGCACCGAGAGGAGACTCGTTCCTGGTACGTACATCTTCTTTGTTTGAGTGTTCAGCGCGGCCGCGACCGGACTGAGACGAGTCACCGGAATCGCCTTGATCACGCCGCCGATATCGAACGGCTGGCTCTCGGCGCTGGTCAGGGTTCCGGACGTGGACACGATCGTATAGCCGATCCCCGCGGAGTCGATGGCCAGACTGGCAAACGACGCGACGCCGTTGACCGCCGCGGCATCGACGATGCCTTGGAGCTTGGCCGCGGGGTTCGGCGTCGCACCGAGCCGCAGCGACACGACGTCCTTTGCCGGGAGCGCGAGGTTGCCGAACTGGTCCTGGATCGCCACCTGCACAGCCGGCTCGATGGTGTCACCCGCCAGGGCGCGCGTAGGCTCGGTGAGGAACGCGAGGCGAGCCGGGACATCGGCGACACCGGTAGCCGTGAACGTCTTGGTAGGCAGTGCACCAGCAGTCGCGGTAACGGTGTTTGTTCCGACCACGTTGCCCAGCGTCCAGCTGCCCACGGTCGTCAGCCCAGCACCGTCGCTCGTGTCCTTCGACGCGCCGAGTATGCCGCCACCCGTTGCCGCAAAGTCGACGATCACGCCGGCAACCCCGTTACCAAATTGGTCGGCCACCTTCACAACCGGCACGGTAACGGCAGTCGCCACCGTCCCGGTTTGCGGATCGACTGACTGCTTGACGAGCTGCGTCGCAGCGCCGGCCAACGCGGTCGCGGTGAAGGTGACGGGAGAGCCCGTAAGGCCGCCGACCGACGCGGTCGCGGTCTGAGCTCCCGCGCCGGGCCCGAGTGTGCGCGATGAGGTCGCGATGCCGTTGACGTCGGTGGGGGACGTAGCGGGGTTCATCGATCCGCCCGCCAGGCCGGCGGCCCAATGGACCTGCACACCCTGGACGGGCAGGCCGACGGCGTTCTTGACCGCCACCGCATAGGCCGTGGGCAGGAGCGCCCCCACCACGCCGGATTGTCCGTCGCCCGCATTCAAGACCATGTTGGTGGCAGTCGTCGTGATACCGTTTGCGCTGAACGTCATCGGGCTGCCCAAAAGCCCTGGGACTGTGGCGTCCAGTGTATTCAGGCCGGCGATGGCCGCGAGAGCCCAGCTCGTGACACGGGCGACGCCCAATGCGTCCGTCGTGGCGACGCTGGGTGCGACACTGCCGATCAGCGCTCCGGTGAGGGTAAATGTGACCGACGCGCCAGGAACCGGATTGCCATACTGGTCTGTCACGCGCACCGCGGGAGGCGTACTCACGGCTTGGCCGGCGGTCGCCGTCTGCGTATCGATGCTCACGCGCAGCAACTGAGCCGCCACATCACGGGTGCCGTTCGCTGTAAACAGCACCGGACTGCCGGTCAGCCCGTTCGCCGTCGCGGTGAGTGTGTTCTGCCCGACGAGCGTGCCGAGCTGCCAACTTCCTACTCTTGCGATGCCCGCAGTGTCGGTCACTG
>WNFX01008443.1_pt1 | contig 11673 bp, 9 predicted proteins | sample 5400111 | NCBI WGS metagenome assembly WNFX01 (sample SAMN13153363, study PRJNA577476) | soil metagenome | isolation source: 40 cm soil or saprolite under grassland replicate 1 | place: USA:California | collected 2016-06-15
GCCAATAGCCGGGCACGCCGAAGAGGGTGACCGAGACAATCGAGAGCACCGTGTCGAGTCGCGAGCCGCTGCGAGCCGCCTGGAGCGCTCCCAGCGCGAGCCCGACCAGGTAGCTCAGGATCAGCGACAGCGCGACCAGGCGCGCCGTCGCGGGCCAAGCGTCTCCGAGCATGGTGCGCACCGGGCGACCCGTGGCGATGCTGGTGCCCCAGTCGCCACGGGCAAACCGACCTAGCCAGCCCGCGAATTGCCGCGCCAGGGATTGGTCGAGCCCCAGGGCCCGGCGTTGGCTCGTGAGCTGCTCGACAGTCGCGCGCGGGCCAAGCAGTATGTCGACAGGATCGCCGGGTGCGAGATGTAACAGCAGGAAGGTCAACGTCACGACGCCGACCACGACGGCGAGACCGGCGAGCAGACGGTGCCCCAACCTGGCTAGCATCGCCGGGAATCTCGCGCCGCCTCTCGCGCGCCGCTAGAATGCGGGGCGTGTCGCGCTTCTCCGTCAAGATGCTGCTGGCCGTCCTGCTCGCGACGAGCGCGTGCGGGGAGGAGGCAACGCGGCGCGGTGCGACCGTGCTGTTCGCGTCGGGCGCCGATCTGGCGAGCATCAATCCGTTGCTGACCAATCATCCGCTCGCGCGACAAGTTCAACGCTACGTGTTGCTGACCACTTTGGCGCGCTACGACTCGCTGCTCGTGCCCCGACCCTACCTGGCGCGGGGCTGGCGCTGGTCCGACGCCGGCCGCACGCTGACCTTCCGCTTGCGCACGGACGTGCGGTGGCATGACGGCGTGCCGACGACGGCGGGCGACGTCGTCTGGACGCTCCAGGCGGCGCGCGATCCGGCAACGGGATACCCCCGGCTGACGGAACTGCAGACACTTGCCACGATCGCGGCGCCCGACGACTCGACGGTGACGCTCCGCTTTGCGGGGAGCGCGGCTCTGCGCACGCCCGACGAACTGCCTGACGTCTTCACCGACCTCGCGATCCTACCCGCGCATCTGTTGGACAGCGTGCCGCATGCGCGCCTGCGGCAGGCGTCCTGGAATTTCCGGCCGGTCGGCAACGGCCCGTTTCGGTTCGTCACCCACGAATCGCACCGTCGCTGGGTCTTTGCGAGAAGCACGGACTTTCCCGAGGAGCTGGGCCCAGCGCAGGTGGACCGGCTGATCGTCGTGGTCGTCGATGACCCGATGGTCAAGCTCTCGGCGCTGGTCGCGGGCGAGCTCGACTTCGCGGGCATCAGTCCACAGCATGTCGCGTTCGTGCGCCGTCACCCCGCGCTCGCGATTCGCGAGTATCCGCTGATCTTCCCGTATGGCCTCGTCTTCAACACGCGTCGGCCGCCATTCGACGATCCGCGCGCCCGGCTCGCTGCTGCGCTCGCGATCGATCGGCAAGAGATCGTGGACGGCTATCTGTTCGGGCTCGCGACGCCGGCGGAGGGGCCGGTTCCTCCCGGTCTTCCGGGGTACGTCGCGCCCCCGCATATCCCGTTCGATCCCGATTCGGCGCGCCGGCTGGTCGCCCAGCTGGGCACACCACCCCGGTTCGAACTCGTGTCGGTGGGCAGCGGCGAGGCGCCGCTCGAGCAGATGCTCCAGGCGCGGCTCGCCGCGGTTGGATTTCAGGTGACGATCCGGCAGCTCGAGTTGTCGGCATTTCTGGATCGTGTGTACGGCCCACGCCACGATTTCTCGGCCGCGGTCATGGGCATTCCCGGAGATGTCGGTCTCGGATTTCTGCAACCGCTCGAGGATCTCACAGGAATTCCCGTACCGCGGGACCCCGCTCTGGCGCAGCGCGTGTTCGCGGAGCGGCAGCCGATCGTCTGGCTGTATCACGGGCGCGGGGTCCAGGCGATGAACCAACGCGTGCGCGGCGTGCGCATGGATATGCGCGGAGAGCTGCCCAGCGTCACCGCGTGGCACGTGCAGCAATGACACGGCGCGATCTCCCCACCGAGTTTCATGCGAGCGCGCCCCTGCGACTCGATTTCGCCGGTGGCTGGACCGATGTGGCGCCGTTTTCGACGCGCGAGGGCGGAGTGGTCGTCAACGGCGCGATCGGGTTGCGCGCGCACGTGAGGCTCGAGCTCGGCGGAAAACTCTTGCGGCTGGTCTCGGAAGAGCTGGGCGAGACACTCGAGTGCGCGAACTCCGGCGGGCTGGTCCCCGACGGGAAGCTCCCCTTGCTGGCGGCGGCCCTGCGCATGTTTCCCGTGCTGGGCGGTTTCACGCTCACGACGCGCTGTGACGCCCCGCCAGGCTCAGGACTCGGCAGCTCGGGGGCGCTCGGCGTCGCGCTCGTCGGCGCGCTGACACGCGCGCGCCAGGACGGGATGGCCTCGCGCCCGCAGGACGTGGCGGATCAGGCGTGGCAGGTGGAGACTATCGAAGCCTGTCTGGCCGGCGGCAAGCAGGACCAGTACGCCGCGGCTTTGGGTGGCTTTCACCGTCTGACCTTCCGCGATCCCGATGTGGGGATCGAGCCGATCACATTGGGTCACGCGTTCGCTGCGGCCCTGGAACGACAGACGCTGATTTGCTACACCAACAAGAGTCGAGCGTCGGGGAACACGATCACCCGCGTGATGGGTGCCTACGAGCGGGGCGACCCAAAGGTCACCGGCGCCCTACACGCTCTGAAGGAGACAGGTAACGCCATGGCCGAAGCGTTGCGTGCCGGCGATCTCGCGCGCGTCGCCGCATTGCTCAGCGAGAACTGGAAGCATCAGCAGGCGCTCGATCCGGGCATGCGCACGCCGGAGATGGCCCAGCTCGAAGTCGCCGCGGCGAACGCCGGGGCGCTGGGTGGCAAGGCGGCCGGCGCGGGGGCCGGCGGTTGCATGTTCTTCATCATGCGTGGGGACGCGCGGGCGGCGGCGGCGGCCGTCGCGAGCTGCACGGTGGTGCCCTTCACGTGGTCAGCGGAAGGCGTGCGCACATGGTGACGGCCGAGGAACTCGCCGCGCGCCGAGAGGTGATGCAGGGCTCTGCGGACCTGCAGGCACTCCTGGCGCATCTCCGGGAACGGGCGCGGCCACTGCTCGAGCGCATGCCGGTGATTCCCGACCACAAGGCGATTTTGACGACGGATGGGGGCTTCTGTCCCGAGGACGGCACCGCCCTCACGTTCGATCCGTGGAGTCCAACCGACCACCGCTGTCCGCGCTGCGGCAAAACCTGGCGGGGCGAGCGCCACGATTGGAGCTGGGTGCGCCTTCAGCATCTCTGGTTGGCCGAGCGCGCCGCGCATCTCGCTGCGCTCGCCGCCCTCGGAGGCGTGAACGATCGGCCGGCGGGGGCGCGGGCACGCGAAATTCTCAACGCGTACGCGCAGCGCTATTGGAGCTATCCGAATCGCGATAACGTGCTCGGCCCGAGCCGGCTCTTCTATTCGACCTACTTCGAGTCGCTCTGGACCTGCAATTATGTCGCCGCCGCGACGCTGCTACGCGCGTCCGATCAGCTCGATGAGGCCACGGCACGGGGCGTCAATCAGGTCGCCGAGGAAGCGGCGACGCTGATCGGGGAGTACGACGAAGGATTCTCCAATCGCCAGACGTGGAACAACGCCGCGCTCGCCGCGGTCGCCGTGTGGTTCGAGGACGAGGATCTCGCGCAGCGCGTGATCGAAGGAGACACGGGACTCATCGTGCATTTGATGCGCGGCTATGGCCGGGACGGGATGTGGTACGAAGGCGAGAACTACCATCTCTTCGCCCTGCGCGGCATGCTCACAGGAGCCGGCTGGGCGCGTCTGGCGGGCGTTGATTTCACCCAGGATGATCGCTTCGCCGCACGGTTACACGCTGCGCTGCGCGCGACGGCGCTGACCGCGCTCCCCGACTACACCTATCCGGCGCGCAAGGATTCCCGGTTCGGTGTCTCGCTGGCCCAGCCCGCATACGTCGAGCTGTGGGAGATCGGTCTTGCGAGACTCGGGACACGGGACACGGGAAACGGGAAACGTGACGACCTGCCCGGCTGGCTATCGGCACTCTATACCCAGGCCGAGCCGCCGAGACAGGAGTTGCTGGAGTCCTATCTTCATGACGCACCCGTGTCCCGTGTCCCGTATCCCGTGTCCCGTTCAAAGCTGTCGTGGTGGTCGCTGCTCGAAATGCTGCCGGCGCTCCCGGAGAGCGATGTTCCCTGGGAGCCGCAGAGCGTGCTGCTCGAGGGCCAGGGCGTGGCGGTGCTGCGCCGCAACGGTCGCTATGTGAGTGTCGAATGCGGACCGTACGGCGGCGGTCATGGCCATCCCGATCGCCTGCAGCTCACGCTGTACGCTGACGGCGTCTATTGGCTTCCGGATCCGGGCACCGGGTCGTATGTCGCCCACGATCTCTTCTGGTATCGCTCGACGTTGGCGCACAATGCGCCCCGATTGAATGGTGAATCCCAGTCACCGGGGAACGCGACATGCGTGTGCTTCGACGATCGCGGGGACTGGGCGTGGGTGTGCGGGCGGTTCGATAAGGTGACACGCCTGGTCATGACGGGTCCCCAGTACGTCGTCGACATCACGGTGCTTGGCGCGAAGGACGAGACCATGCTCGAGCTGCCCTGGCACATCGCGGGTCGAGGCGGCCTGGAGAGCACAGGCCGCTGGGTCGATGACGAGCTGCGGGATGAGTTCGCGACACGCGTACAGCGGTTCATTCCGGACGGCCCGGGACCGGTCGTGCTCGCGCACGTCCATGAGCACGCGCAATTCACTTCCCATCTCCTCTTTGACGGTCACCTGCTACAGGCGGAAGGGCCCGGCCTACCGGAACAGCACGACCGGGCGCCGTTCTACCTGGTGCGCGTGCAGGGGCGCAACGCGCGCATCATCACCGTGATCGAAACGCACACCAACAACCCGGTGATCCGGGCGGTGCGGACGCGCGGCGACACTGTAGAAGTCGAGACCGCAACTGGTACGGATCGTCACCGCTTCGGCACGGCGGAATGGGTCATCGAGCGTCACGGAGAGCCGTCGATCACCCTGCGCGGCCAGCGCGACGCCATGCCGCCGTTCGTGCCGCTGCTCGAGATTGATGCGCCAACCCCAGTGGGCGCGCCGGCGTTTCGCGTCGGGACCCCACCGCCCCTGGACGGCTCGCTCGACGGATTCGACCTCGCGGAGCCGCTCGGCCTGGGACTCGAGGACCAGTATCGTCGGAGCGAGGATGCCTATCCCGGTCCGGACGATCTCTCGGCGGTCGCGCATGCGGCCTGGGATGAATCGGCGCTCTACCTTGCGGTCGAAATTACGAAGCCGGACCTCGTGCTACGCGCGGCCGACGCGCCGCCGCTCAGACTCGACAACGAACCGGACGACATCCATTCCGACGGCCTGCAAGTGTACCTCGCTCCGGCGGCCGGGCCCGATGGGGGAGGGGGGGGGAGCCACGACGGCGCCGCGCCCGTCGGCTATCTCATCGTTCCGAACCAGGCCGCTCACACCGTGCGGGCACGCCCCACGTCGGACACGCGTGCCTCCCCCCCTCCCACGGGCCAGGTGCGCGGCGGCTGGCGCCGCACGGCCACGGGATACTGTGTGACGATTGCCATTCCCTGGCCCGCTGGGGTGTACCCGCATGCCGGCGCGCGTGTGCGCTTCGATCTTATCGTCAATGAAATGCTGCCGGGCCGCATGCGTCGTGTCGGCCAGCTGGTGTGGAGCGGTGGGGGCGGCTGGTTGTGGCTCCGTGGGGATCGCCAAGATCCCGCCCGGTTCGGCATCCTGGAGCTCGTTGGATGATCGTCGTGGTTCTCCACGAGCCGCAGGACTTGGTGAACATCGCGCACGTCGTGCGCGCCATGAAAAACTTTGGCGTGCGCGACTTGCGTCTGGTGAACCCGCGGGAGTACGAAGCGTATCGCATCGAGGGGATTGCGCATCAAACCCAGGACGTGCTGGCGCGCGTCCGGACGTTCGCGACTCTCGCCGAGGCGCTGGCCGACTGCGTGCACGTTGTCGGGTTCACGGCACGCGGACGGACGGCGAAGCGAAACCTGCAACGACCGAGAGATGCTGCGGCGGAAGTCGTATCACTGGCCCGCGGTGGAGGAGGGCCAATGGCGTTGCTGTTCGGTCGCGAGGACAAGGGACTCTCGAATGAGGACCTCGATCGCTGCCATCGTGTGGTGACGATTCCGAGTGCCTCCAGCTACGCTTCCCTAAACCTCGCCCACGCGGTCATCATCATGTTGTACGAGCTTGCCCTCGCACAGGGGGTGGAGTCGCGTCCATTCAAAGCACCGCGACGCGCGTCCGAGCCCGCGGCTGTGGAAGAACTCGAGCGGCTGTTCGCCGACGTCGCGCGCGCGCTCGGAGCGATCGAGTTCTTCAAGACCCGCAACGCGGACGGCGTCATGCGCACGATGCGGGAGATCGCGCATCGGGGGCCGCTGGACGCCCGGGAAGTCAAACTGCTGCGCGCGATGGCGATCGAGGTGACCAAGTACGGTGAACGACTGGCGCGTTCCAGGCTTCACGTCGACCGGTAGCAAGCGTCCGGATGCGCTCTTCGGGACGCCGGCGCGGATGACGCGGGCGTCGGGCGCTCGCGTGTGGGATGAGGACGGCCGCGAGTACGTCGACTACGTCATGGCCCTGGGCGCCGTGGGGCTGGGATATGGCCATCCGGAGGTCAATCGCGCCGCGGAGGCCGCCATCGCCGCCGGCGTCGTCGGGCCGCTCCCACCGGTTGTCGAGGAGGAGCTCGCCGAGGCGCTGAGCGCGCAAATCCCGTGGCTCGAGCAGGTGCGCTTTCTGAAAACCGGGGCCGAGGCAGTGGCTGCCGCGGTGCGCTTGGCACGCGTCGCCACCGCGCGAGATGAGGTACTGGGCTGTGGCTATCACGGCTGGCTCGACTGGTGTCAGGGCGCCACGGAAGGCGTGCCGGCCGCAGTGCGTGGTCTGTTCGCCGAGCTGCCGTTCAACGATGTGGCGGCCGGCCGTGAGATGATTCGCGCGCGCGCGCCGCGGCTCGCCGCCGTCGTCGTCGAGCCGGTGATCGTTTCCGAGCCCACGCGCGAATGGCTGCAGATGCTGCGCGCGGAGACGCAACGGGCCGGCGCGGTCTTGATCCTCGACGAAATCAAGACGGCGTTCCGGCTCGCTATCGGCGGCGCGGTTGCCCGCTACGACCTCGACCCGCCGGATCTCGTCGTGATCGGGAAAGCCATGGCGAATGGTTTTCCGCTCGCGGCCGTGGGCGGCCGCAGGGACATCATGGCCGACGCAAACCGGACTTGGATCTCATCCACCCTCGCGACCGAGGGGGTGTCGCTTGCCGCGGCGCGGGCCACCCTCGCCGTCTACACGCGCGACAAGGTCTGCGACCATCTCCATCGTATCGGCACGCGGCTGCTGCACGGCCTGCACGAGGTCCAGCGCGCGCACTCTGGGCTCGTGACGGGGGTCGCGGGAATTGCGGAGATGTGTTTTCTGCATTACGCGACCGAAGCGCTATCCCGTGCCGCGGCACAGCGGGCGGCGCAGCGCGGTCTGTTGTTCAAGCGCACGGCCTACAACTTCGTGTCGTTGGCGCACGACGAGGGTACGGTGGACCGTACCCTCGACATGCTCCACGAATCGCTGCGCGGGATCTAGAACAGCGTGTACGTGCTGACGAGCAGGAAGATCACGACTGCGGCAATGATCACGACGGCCGTGTAGCCCATCGACCGATTCTGCGGAACCTTCATCAGGATCGGCAATCCCACGAAGAGCAAATAGAGCGAGTACGCGGACACGATGACGCCTACCATCACCAACCGAGCGTAGATGCTGAAGACGCCACTCAGCCACATCGGCGTGCTCGCATAGGCCGCGACCTTGAGGGCCTGCACGTCGTTCTTTTGACCGCCGAACCCCGGCGCGAGCAGGCTGATCACCTGGCTTAGGGCAAAGACGGCGGCCAGCGCCAGCACGAACGAGATGATCGCCCAGGTGGTGGCGTCGGTGATCGACACGGAACTGCTGAGCGTGGTCAGCGCGATGCGCTGCCCGAACACCAGCCGCCCGATCGCGCCGGCGATCGGCCCGATGGCCGCGAGGGGGAGGACATATCTGCCCCAGATCGCCCCCGGCTTCGTGAACTCGGCGTCGACTTCCTTGAACGTCGCGCGCGGCTCGAACAGCACACTTCTCGCACGGCTCGCCAGCGTCTCCATTCGGGTCTCCCCCCTCGGGACGCCCCCAAGATAAAAGGGGCGTAGATTGTGGCAATGCTGGTTGACGTTCATGCCCACTTTTACCACTCCGCGACTCCTCGCGCCGATTGGCGCGAGCGTAATGACAGTCGTCTGACCGCCGGCGACAAGATCGGCATCACAGCGCACGTCGCCTCGATTCTGGGCAGCTTCGGCTTGACGTCGCCGACCTATTTCCCCTCGCCGCGCGACGTCACAGCCGGCAACGATGCGTTACTGGCGCTGCAACGCGCGCACCCCGATCGCATTCGCGGCTACGTGTGCGTGAACCCGAACTATACGGCGCATGCGCGGGCCGAAATCGTGCGGTGCCTCGATGCCGGGATGATCGGCATCAAGCTGGCGGCGAGCCGCCGGGCCGATGATCCGCTGCTCGATCCAATCGCGGCGCTGGCGCTCGAGCGGCGCGTGCCGGTGCTCCAGCACATCTGGCAGCACCGCCGCCGCGACTGGCCGGGCCAGGAGGCGTCCGATGCGCTCGAGCTCTGTACCCTCGCGCGCCGCCATCCCGATGTCGCTTTCATCCTCGCGCACATCGGCGGTGGGGGCGACTGGCTGCATTCGCTGCAGGCTGTGCGCGACGTCCCGAACACCTACGTCGACCTCTCAGGGAGCGGTGTGGACGGCGGTATGCTCGAGGCATGCGTCGAGCGGGTCGGCGTGAATCGCCTGCTGTGGGGCAGCGACATCACGATGGACACGGGCTGGGCGAAGCTGCGATATCTCGAGACGCTGTTGTCCAGAGACGAGCTCGCCCTGGTACGCTGGAAGAACGCAGCGCGCATCTTCCCGGCCGGCGCGTTTCCCTCGGATTGATGCGCATCGACTGCAACGCATTCCTCGGCGCGTATCCGTGGCGTAGAGTGCCCGGAACGTCGCCGGAGGCGCTGCTGCACGCGCTCGATCGCAGCAAGATCGACGTCGCCTGGATCACCCACCTGCCGAGTCTGTTCTGGCGCGATCCGACCGAGGGCAATGCGTGGCTCTACGAGACCGCGCGCCGCGAGCAACGGTTCAGGCCGCTGCCGACCGTCCATCCCGGATTGGCGCTGTGGGAGCAGGTGCTGGCCGACGCCGCGAACGCGGGCGCGCCGGCCGTCCGCTGCGATCCGACCTATCTCGGTCTCGAACCAGCGGGCGGAGAGATGCGCGTGCTGGCCGCCGCCTGCGGCACCGCGCGCATCCCGCTGCTCCTCGCCGTGCGGCTCGAGGACGGGCGCCAACGCCATCCCAACGACCGCGCCGCCGAGCTGCCCGCGGCCGCGGTGCGCGCCCTCGTCCGCAGCGATGCGGACGTGCGGCTCATCATCTGCTGGATCTGGGGTCCGCCCGAGGATCATCTCGCGACGCTGGTCGAGACGGTCGGGGTGGAGCGTTTCGTCTTTGGCACGGGTCAGCCGCTGCGTCTGCCGGAGAACAGCGTCGCGAAGCTCGACCTGCTCGATCTCTCTGCCGACCAGCGAGGCGCGATTGAATCCGGCAATGTGAAGAACCTCGTGGCGGCATAGGACGGTCCGACTGTCGAACCGTCCAACCGTCCGGCAGCGCTTGGAGTGGGGCCTCATTCCGGCAGTCCCGGTGCCGTTCCGCGGTGTCACTATAGACGAACAGGCGCAGTCCGCGTACGCCCATTGGATGGCGACCCAGCGCGTCGCCGGCGTGGCCGTGTGGGCGCACACAGGCCGGGGGCCGCATCTCACCACGCAGCAACGCCATGTCGTGCTCGATACCTGGCGTGCCGCCCTGCCGGACAAGGTCATCGTGGCTGGCGCGAATTCGGTAGAAATGGCGCGGGGAGCGGGGCGGGGTGGCGCCGACGCGCTGCTTGCCTTTCCGCGACGCGACAATCCCGTTGCCTATCACGAGGAGCTGGGGCGTGAGCTTCCCGTGATCGCCTTCTACTTGTACGAAGCGGCGGGCGGCGTGGCCTATGACACCGACACGCTGCACGCGATTCTCGCGTTGCCGGCCGTGATCGGAATCAAGGTCGCGACCCTCGATTCGGTCATGACATTTCAGCGGATCGCCGCGGTGATAGGTGATCATCCGGACAAACTGTTGATCACTGGCGAAGACCGTTTTCTCGGCTATTCACTCATGATGGGCGCGCGAGCGGCGTTGATTGGCATGGCCGCCGCGCTGACGGATCTACAGGCACAGCTGCTGCGCATGAAGCAGAGCGGGGACGACCGCGCCTTTACGCGCCTGTCCGCGCAGTTGGACGCGTTCTCCCAGACGACCTTCACGGAACCCATGGAAGGCTACATTCGCCGCATGCTCTGGGCGCTCGCCGCGGATGGCGTAATTCCCGATGACGCGTGCGACGATCCCTGGGGCCCAGCCTTGCCGGCGGCAGAGCGCGATGCCGTGCGGCGCGCGGTGGGCGAGGCGCGTCCACGCTAGCGCGCCGCTCGTTCCTCAAAACCACCGCCGCCATGGCGCTCGGAGGGAGAGTCTTGATGCCCAAGGCCAGTCCACTGCACATCGCCGTGGTCGGCGCGGGCGCGTTCGGCGGCTGGACGGCGCTGTTCCTGCGTCGCCAGGGCGCCCGTGTCACGCTGCTCGACGCCTGGGGACCCGGCAACTCGCGCGCCAGCTCGGGCGGCGAGACGCGTGTAATTCGGGCGACGTACGGGCCGCGTGCCGTCTACACGCACTTGGCGGTGCGCGCGCTTGCCTTGTGGAAGGAGCATCAGCAGCGCTGGCGCCGTCAGCTGTACCACGGCATCGGCGTCCTATGGCTCGTCGAAAGCGACGACCAATTCGAGCAGGCGGCGCTGCCGATCCTGCGCGATGCGCGTGTTGCGTTCGAACAGCTCCAAGGCGCCGACGTGGCGCGACGGTATCCGCAAATCAATTGCGAGCAGGTCCGCTGGGCCATTTTCGAGAAGGACGCCGGCTACCTGACGGCGCGTCGCGCCTGCGCTGCGGTGCTCGAAGGTTTTATCGCCGAAGGCGGGGAGTACCGGCAGCTCGCGGTGCGAGCGCCGATCGAGCCGAGGGGAGGCGAGCTCTCGAGTGTGGCGTTGTCTGACGGCAGCCGGCTGACCGCGGACCGCTTTGTGTTTGCCTGCGGCCCTTGGCTGGGCTCCCTGTTTCCAGACGTCATCGGCGACCGCGTGCGCGCGACGCGCCAGGAAGTCTTCTTCTTTGGCACGCCATCTGGTGACGGGCGTTACACGGAGGAGGCTCTGCCAGTCTGGGCGGATCACGGGACGCGTTTCATGTACGGCATCCCCGGCAACGAGTGGCGGGGCTTCAAGGTCGCAGACGACTCCCGTGGGCCGGTGTTCGATCCCACGAATGGCGAGCGCACAGCGACCGAAGCGGCGCTCCAGATCGCGCGCGACTACGTCGGGTACCGGTTTCCCGGGCTGAAGGGCGCGCCGCTGCTCGAGTCGCGCGTGTGCCAGTATGAAGAGTCGCCCGACGAGCACTTCATCATCGATCACCATC
>WNFX01014703.1_pt1 | contig 11672 bp, 11 predicted proteins | sample 5400111 | NCBI WGS metagenome assembly WNFX01 (sample SAMN13153363, study PRJNA577476) | soil metagenome | isolation source: 40 cm soil or saprolite under grassland replicate 1 | place: USA:California | collected 2016-06-15
AGCGCAAGCGGCGAGCGGTTGCGCTGTTTCGATCTGCTCTTCCTTCCCATGGCCCAGAGTCCTCATTCAAAAGCCAACAACACCTTTTGAGACTAGTATGCATTATTTTCCTGCGCCGCGCAAGGGTGGCAAGCGCGGGTGCGCGTGAGATTTTTGCAAAGAGGGACCCACGAATTGCGCAACGAGGTTGTTGAAGAGCTAAGTCGAAGCGGAGGAGTGAAAGTTGTTCAGAACCAGACGCCCCGTCCGTGAAAGCTGGCAGAACGAGCGGGATGGAGAGCAAAAAAGGAAGCAAAGAGGAAGAAGGGAGGGATAGTCAGGGAAAAAGGCCATGAGGCTCCACTCGGACAAGCAAGCTTCCGGGAAGAGGGAGTCCCGCCAGTGGTCAAGACGAGGTGAAGCCGTTGCTCAACCGAGCAAGGCCACAAAGCTTTCTGGGACGCCAAACAAGCGGATCGTCGTGCGTTCAGTCGAAAAGCCGCAAGCTTGCCAGCCAGCAAGTGGAGGGGAAGCCAATGTTACGAGTTGAGGAAAGAGGAGGGCTCGTTGCCCGCTTTCCATTTGATATTACAGCCGAGACTTGGCTTCTGAGCCGGATTGACCGGTCGGTCTGCCAGCACGGCTTCGATGGCTGCCCGTAGGTCCTTTCCCGTCACCGGGATCTGATTGCCGGGCCGGCTATCGTCGAGTTGCCCTCGATAGACCAGTGTACGCTCCCGATCAAACAAGAAGAAGTCCGGGGTGCAGGCCGCCGTATAGGCTTTAGCGACCGCTTGGGTTTCGTCATAGCACAAAAGGAAGGTGAATGCCCCCGCCTCTGCCATCTCTTTGAGGCTTTCAGGTGCATCATCAGCATAGGCACTGGCATCATTGGCACTGATCGCCACGATGCCGATGTCTTTGCCCTGATAGTCTCGCCCTAATCTGGACAGTTCTCCCTTCACATGCTGCACATACTTGCAATGCCGACAGATGAACATGACCAACATGGCTTTTTTGTCGGCAAAAGTTTCCCGTGTTATCGTGTGTCCTGTGACCACCTCGGGCAGCGCGAAATGCGGTGCTTCTGTCCCTAAGGCTAACATGGTGGAGGATGTTGCGACCGTAGCGATAGTAGAAAACAGTATGCCACGAATGTCCAGGTGCTACCGAGCTTCCGAGCTTCTTCAGGGCGCTGCTGGCCTTTTTTGTTCTGGCGGCTCTCATGGTGCAGCATGGTACACTGGTAGTGAGCATGGAAGAACGGATAGGTGTCCTGCTACGAGAGGACCAGCAACCACTCAAGCACGACAAGATGAGGTGTCCTGTGAGCCAAAAGACGAAAAAGAAACGACAGCAACGGGCGCAAAGCCGACTCGCCCTCGCACGTTTGCGACAGCAACAGCGTGAGCAGCGGCAACAAACGGCGGCACAGCGTGCCCAACGCCAATGGAACAAGACCTTGCGCCACCTTGCCGATCTTGGAGCAATGGTGAAACAGCATGCAGATTCGAGAGATGGCAAGCAGAAGACGATCTATGAGGTCACCTTTGAGGAGAAGACCCATCAGTTTGGCACACGAAAGCGTGTGCAACGGTGGCTCAAACGGGAACGGGAACGCCAGGCAGAACAGCAGATGAGTTGGGCTGAGCGGCATATCGAGTGGATGATCGCCAATACCTGTGACGACCACGGCAACCCCTGGCCAGACTGAACGACTGTCAGGGTGTACGGCAGGAAACGGCTTGTGTCTCAAACAAGGACAGCCGTCCTGAAAGCCGCTTGTCGCAGCGTGAGAAGGCATCAGGGGAGGCGTTGAAGATGATCTCCATGCACGACGAGGCAGTTCGTCGATGGTCCATGCCTCACTGCATGCTGGGATCCCAGCGCTTCAGTCGCTCTGCGAGCGCGGTGTAGCGCTGTCGATCCATGACGCGTTTGATGGAGAACCCAATGGCTTTGGTCGGCCCCACCAGGATGGCCAGTTGCTTGGCACGGGTGAGCCCTGTGTAGAGCAGATTGCGACTTAGGAGCACATAGTGTTGCATGAACAGGGGAAAAATCACCACAGGATATTCACTCCCCTGACTTTTGTGGACCGTCACTGCCCAGGCCAGCGCCAGTTCGGAGAGATCGGCGTAGTCGTAGCTCACCAGCCGCTCAGTGAACTGCACCACCACCTCCTGCTCTTCCAGATCGATGGAGGAGATGGTGCCCAGGTCGCCATTGAAGACTTCTCGTTGGTAATCGTTGACCTGTTGGATCACTCGGTCTCCAACTCGTAAGACGCTGCCCCCATGGGCAAGTTCTGCTTTGCCTGGCTTGGCTGGATTGAGCAGGTGCTGGAGCAGACTGTTCAGCTGGCGGGTACCAGCCTCGCCACGCGTCGTGGGACAGAGCACTTGCACCTGCTGCACGGGATCGATACCATGCTTCGGCAGATACTCCCGCACCAGGTGGCCAATACCTTCTGCTCCCAACCCCGGCTCTGATGCTTCCAACCACAGACAATCGGACTCGGCAAACTTCGTTGTCGAGGTGAGGCGCGGGAACTGACCCGCATTGATGCGGTGGGCATTGGTCACAATATGGCTCGCTGCTGCCTGGCGGAAGATTTCGGTCAGCCGCACGACCGCGAGCTGCTCGGAGGCGATGAGGTCGCGCAAGACCATGCCGGGTCCGACGCTGGGCAGTTGATCGATATCTCCCACAATGAGCACCTGGGCCTCACGAGGGATGGCTTTGACAAAGGAATGAGCCAGGAACAGGTCGAGCATCGAGGCTTCATCGACGACAAGAGCTTGTGCCTCCAATGGGTTGTCTTCGTTGTGGCGAAACTGCATGGTCTTAGGATCGAAAGCCAGCAGCCGATGAATGGTTTTGGCTTCTTGCCCGGTCATCTCTGCAAGACGCTGGGCCGCTCGTCCCGTTGGAGCTGCCAGCAGAATCGATTTGCCCATCGCTTTCCATAAAGCGACAATCGTCTTGGTGGTAAAGGTCTTGCCGCATCCAGGTCCACCGGTAAGCACGAGGAAGCGTGAGGAGGCGGCCAGTTCAACGGCCTGGCGTTGCTCGGCAGACAAGGTGATGCCCCGCTTCTCGGTAGAGCGATCGATCCAGTGCTGCACTCGCGGCATATCGATCTCGACAGGGCTCTTGGCAAAGGTGGAGAGACGTGCTGCCAGGGCAACTTCCGTGTGGTAGAACGCGGGCGCGTAGCACATCTGCTGGCCCTCAAGTTCTCCAAAGCCCGCCTGGACGATGAGTTGTTTCGTCTCAGCCATCTGCGCAATCAGTCCACTGATGCGGGCTGGGTCTATCGGAAATTCGGGAAGGGCTAAACGCTTGGTGGCCTCCTCCACCAGTTTCTGCGCTGGCACAAAGCAGTGTCCATCCTCTGCTGCCTGACCCAGGAGATAGAGGAGGCCAGCCTAGTAGCGGACATCAGAATCGGGGGCAATGCCAAGATTGCGGGCAATGGTGTCGGCGGTGATGAAACCAATACCGTAGATGTCGGTCGCCAGTTGGTAGGGATTGCGTGAGACGACCTCGATGGCCTGATCGCCGTACTGCTTATAGATTTTGATAGCGTAGGTACTGGAGACCGAGTGGCGACCATGACCTCTTTGATGGCTTTCTGCGCGGCCCAGGCGTTCTTGATCATCCCAACCCGCTTCTCGCCGATACCCGGAACCTCGATGAGACGTTCACCATGTTCTTCGATGATCTCGAGGGTCTCTAGGCCAAAGTGAGCCACAATCCTCTTGGCGGTGACTGGGCCAATGCCGCGGATTAAGCCGCTGCCCAGGTACTTCTCGACCCCCGTCAACGTGGCCGGTTTGGTCTCCTGGGCCTGCAGGACCTGGAACTGCTGGCCAAACTTGGGATGCTCACGAAAGACACCGGTCACGCGGAGTGTCTGCCCGGCTGAGATGGAGGGAAAGCGGCCTACGATGGTGACGAGGTCGGCGTGGGAAGGCACCTTGAGTCGGGCCACGGTGTAGCCAGAGTCCTCGGCATGGTAGGTCACCCGTTCGACGATGCCTTGCAGATGTTCGGTTGGCCAGTGAGCTGTTTGTACGGTCGGATCCTCTGATGCTGACACGGTACGGTGGGTTGTCCTTTCGCTGTGTTCGTTCTTGTATAACTTCTTGCCGCAAGTAGAGCAGCTTGCTGATGCGTTGCCAAGCTGATGCGTATGAGCGAGAGTGGCAGTGAACCGCTTAAGTGTTCTTCTTTATTCTGGATAGCTATTGGGATTCTCAACGCTCAAGCCCTCAGCAGCGGCAATGCTGAGCAGGTTGCTATCAGCGCAGACAAAGATAGGGGCCGGGCCTTGCCTTGCTTGAGCCCGGTCACGCAGACCGAGTGCACAGGCTAGTTGCACCGCATCATAGGCACGCAGCCGGTGTGAGCGACATAAATCACCTGCCGCATGGTAGATAGCCGTCGAAACCAGCAACATGCCATAAGTGTTCTGGCAGTCCTGTCGGAACGCCTCGATCAGCCGATCACGTTCTGCGATAGTGATGCTTTGCTCTCGCGTCCTTCGGCAGATGGCTGCTACTACCTCTACGAGGGCCGCTTGTGAGATGTAGAGTTCGTGGCCTTGCGCTGGATCGCAGAGCGCCATGATCCAGCCTTGCCCTTGCTCAGCAACGTACCGCTTGGCAAGAGCGGAGGTATCGAGAAAGTAGGTGGCCATTAATACGGACCCCGGTCCTCAATCACCATCTCAGAGAGTGGTTTGCCACCAGCAAAGACCTGGGCAAGTCGTTTGCGCTCAGTTTGCTCCTCAGAGGTTAACGGTTTGCGCGTTGCAAGATTGAGCAACATGCCTTCGTGGTAGAGCTGCTCAGCCAATTCATGGTCTGTTAACGGTCGTGTTGTTGGCTGGGGTGGTTTGAGCTTTTGCAGCATAAGGTCATGCAGCAGCGTTTCGGGCCGCTTACCGCTTTTAGCTGCTTCTGCGGCCAGTGCTGTATACTCTTCATCAGTTAAGCGAATGGTCATCTCGTATGCCATGAAGCTCCCTCCTTGATCGGAGAAACATCCCTGCTTCCTAGTATACCATGCTCCTGCTCGTTACTTCCTCTCTGATCGGTGAGGTTGATTCAGTGGTTGTGTTGCAAAAACTCATGGGGGAGCACGATTGGCGTGAAACCCCGCTTCTTGCTCAGCTTAGGCGGCCACTCCAAACAAGCTGGCGATGAACACAATCTGCCCCAGGATGTCCCCTTTTTCCACGCCGCGTATTTGTCCTTTCCTCACCATGTGCATGACCTCATATCCTTGTAACGTGTGCCATGCCGTTTCAAAGGAAAAGAAGCCTAACCCAGGTTTGACGCGTCGTTTGATGAAGCGGTGGTCTTGCTCGACAAGGTTGTTGAGGTACTTGACCTGCCGCAGTTCACTGCTGTCGGGAAGAGCCCCCTCGTCTTTCAGTACCTTGAAGGCCTTTGGATAGGCCGCGTTTTTGTCGACGTTGATCACCCGAGGGGTGGTGGTATGAGGCGCAGCCAGCGTTTTCGCGAAGAAGCTTTTGGCCGCTTGGGCATCGCGAGTCGGACTCAGCAGGAACTCGAGCGTGTTGCCTTGGGAGTCCACCGCTCGATAGAGGTACATCCACACCGTTTTGACTTTTACGTACGTCTCATCGACCCGCCAGGAGTCATTGGTCGTGTTGAGATGCGGGCGGCAGCGCTTCTCTAGCTCTGGGGCATAGCTCTGGACCCACCGATAGATGGTGGTGTGATCGACCGAGAGTCCGCGCTCCCGCATCATCTCTTCGAGGTCGCGATAGCTGAGCGAGTATCGTACGTACCACCGCACGCACAGTAAAATGATCTCAGCCTCAAAATGACGCCATTTGAAGGGGTTCTGCTGGTCCATGGATGTCGCTTTCCTCGTTCATGAAGTTTTTACACCGCTCACTCTACCAGATCACCCTCCTTTTTGCAACAGAACCGTACAGGACGATTGGGGTTGATGGATGATGCAGGTATGCTAGTCGGGGTAGGTGTGCTGGTCGGGGTGATAACCTGCTGGGGTGACTGGAAAGGTGTTGGACTCGCCTCCACTGAAGGAGAGGGAGTAGGATGCGTGCTACTCTGGACAGGAGGCTCAGTCGTATTTTGGCACGCTGAAAGCAGCAGCAAGCAGATGCAGATCAATGCAATGATTAATTTCTGACGATATGTAGATCGATTTACCATTGTAGTTTTCACCTTTTTAGAGGGCATACCTTCAAGGCACTTCCTATTTAGGAGTAGCATAGCTGCAAAACATGAGAAACACATTGGAAGGAAGGAGATGAAACCGCGCTTCATCTCCCTTCTGCTTTACGAACGGATGTCCCAAGGAGCCAGCACAGGGAGCGCTGGCGATGAGCGCCAGTTCGATTACCGTTGCAACGAACGCTGTGACGCTCAAGAGCGTGGAAAAGAAGCTGAGGGAGTCAACTGACAGACAGGTTCGGCGAGCTGTGCTGGCTACCTGGAATATCCGTTCGTAAACGCAGCGTCTTTTGAGGAATTTCAAGTCGCTATTGACATTACTCGTCACTTGTTCTAGAACGGATATACCAAGTAGCCAGCACAGGGGTTCGGCCTACTCATAGCGCCCTTGATCCTGGTAGAGCCCGGCCAGGTTATCACGTGATTTACACTCAACCTCTTGTAGCCCACTCTTCCTCACCCATGTCCCCTGCAAAAATCACCGAGCAGCTACAACTTTGGTGTGCGGTATCTCACCCATCTCATCAGCTATACTAGGCAAAGACACCATGACGTGTCGATGAAGAGCAACACTGAGAAGGAGAAGCGATGCCCATCTACGAAATTCGCGTCCAGGGACGCCTCGACCAACGCTGGTCGACGTGGTTTGACGGTTTAACGATCAGCGCGCTGCATGGGATATTGATCAAAGTACGCGACCTGGCGTTGCCGCTGCTGGCGGTGAGCCGAGTTCCTGAAAGTAAGAAGAGCGATTGAGTGACAAACCTGCTCTCGGTCCAAAGGATGGGCAACTATGAACCAAGTAAGTGATGTCGTCAAAAAGTTTGTTGAGGATTTCGAGCGAGGGTAGTCTCCCTACTCCCTGCTCTTCTCTGCGAGAGGATGAAATGCTTTTCCTCTTGATGCTGATCGAAATCGTGCTTCTGAGTTCTTTGGAAACAGAGCAACAGCGGCAGATATGCGAGAAGAGTAAAAGCCTGGAAGATGTACTTTTTTTCGGGGAAGCTTCAGAAAGGAGAACGCTTCATGCAACCTCATCAGCTTGTTGGCACCTGGAAACCGCTCTTCTACGAAGCTCGCTTCTCCGATGGCCGAGTCGACTATCCGTGGGGACGCGATGCAGAAGGCTTGCTGATCTATAGTGCGGACGGATATATGATAGCTACCTTCTGCAGTGCGAATCGTCCGCGTTTTGCGTCCGACGATTTGGCCCGAGCCGATCCCAATGAGTATGCGCAGGCAGCCCGCACCTATGCCTCCTATGGAGGGTCGTATGAACTCCAAGGGAACAAATTGATCCATCACGTCCTGGTGAGCCTCTTTCCCAATTGGGTGGGACAGCCGCAAATCCGAGTGATTGAGCACCTGCAAGGAGATCACCTAACGCTGGCGACTGAGCCCATGACGTTTGCGGGTCAGTCTGCTCAGGGCTTTTTTCACTGGAAACGCGCTGAAGAAGCAGGGCGATAAGGGAAACAGCTTTGCAGAACGCAGCAGCTTTTCGAGCAGAGAGATGGTCAACTGCCCTGTCTCCCTCTCTGCGTTGAGCAATCTCCGCCTTTTGCGGCTCTTCTTCTTCCTTGCAACCATGGTCCAGTTCTAGAAAACTGTCTTGCCCCCTCATAGGGCGATTGTTTGGAATGAGGCCAAGGAGGAAGGGAATTGGATCAGACACGTCTTGCTCCAGCCGGGTCATTTTGTTGGAATTCCGACTGCCTAGAGTATGCTCAAGTGGGGCATCACAACATTCGCAAATTCGGACAGACAGCCAAAGGAGTGCAACGCTACCAATGTAAGACATGCAAAAAAACGTTTGCGGAACGAAAGGGACCGTCTTTCACGGCTGCCATCATGCACCACAAACCATCCTGGACTGCCTCGCGATGCTGGCCGATGGCCCTAGCAGGGCCTCGATCCATCGCATCAAAGGGGTCAAAGAAGAGACTGTAGGTGAGTGGCTGCAACGATCCGCTCAGCATGTGGAAGAAATCGAGGCGAGGCTCGTAGCCAATTATCCCGTCAACCGTGCGCAACTGGACGCGCCTCCAGAAACCACCTCGGGCACAAGGGCGAAAAAGGGGGCACCAGGAAGAAGCAGCCCGAGGTGGTTTCTGGAGGGGTACAAGGATCGCGATAGACAGTCGGCCGCGCATCGGGCGTGCTCTTGCCAAGACGGAGGAAGAAGTGGCACTCCAGCTGATGGCCCAACTCAAAGAGCGCGGCCATCCCCAGGCACCGCCAGCTCTGGCGACCGATGGGCAAGGCAGCTACCGGGAGGCGATGCTCCAGACGTGGGGACAGGTCCCTGAATACGGAGGGCGAGGCAGGCCTCCGACGCAGAAGCAGCCCGGTCCAGACCGGCACTATCTACAAGTGGTCAAAGAGCGCCGTGGCAGTCGGCTCATCGGCAGCAGGGCTGACCGATCATATTTGGACGGTTCAAGAACTTTTGATGACGCTGGTCATACCTACCGCTATCAACACGCAATAGGGAGACTACCCCTTGCAGTGTTCTTACCCAACAGGTATACTAGAACTGGCGAAGAACTGTTGGGTAAGAACCTCTTCGGTGCACATGCCGTGGATTATCTCACGAGAGGGATCCGATGCCGAAAGTCCCCGCCTATACGCTGGCCTGGTCGCCCGTGATAGCGGCCTACGAACTCTACCAGACCCGTGACCGCGAGGAGCTCGGGATTATCCCTGACAGCCCGGAATGGTTTGCCTGGCTCGATCAGGTGTCCTCCTTTGTCTTCTCCGGTAAAACCGGCCACTATACAGCACGCAAGGAAGCCAAACAGCGTGGTGATCGCTACTGGTCGGCCTATCTTACAATGGGCGAGCAGCTCACCAAAAAGTATCTAGGCAAGACCACTGACGTTACCCTGGCACGGCTGGAGCACATCGCAGGGCTGCTGAGTACTACTCAGACTGCCAGTGTGCAACGCGGACAGGAAATACCATCACTGTCTGCCGAGAACGAGGCTCAGATGCCAGCTCATGTCTCTCTAGCAGCCAGAGGTGCGAATGGTGAGGTGGACGCGACCCGCCGTTCCCTGCTTGCCCAGCGGCGCACTCCGCTTGATCCCCTTCTGTTAACCAAGCTCCATGTGCCGCGGCCGCGGACGCACCTGGTGCCCCGCTCTCACTTAACCGAGCGACTCCAGCAGGGAGTGGAGCGTGCGCTCATGCTCGTCTCAGCGCCTGCGGGCTTCGGCAAAACGACGCTGCTCGCCCAATGGCTCGCCCAGAGCGATATGCCTGTCGCCTGGCTCTCGTTGGAAGCGGAGGACAACGATCCCACCCGTTTTCTCTCCTACCTGATTGCCGCTCTGCAGACGCTGGATGCGCAGATTGGAACAACTGCGCTCGCGATGCTGCACACGCCGCAGCCCCCGCCACCAGAGACCGTGCTGGCCGTGCTGACCAATGACCTCATGAGCCGTGAGGGAGGAGATGTTGTCCTGGTGCTGGATGACTACCACACCATCACCGCTGACCCCATTCAGCGGGGGATGACGTATCTCGTGGAGCACCTGCCTCCGCAGCTGCACCTCATCCTGGCCACCCGCGCTGACCCGCCACTCTCCCTGACACGGCTACGGGCAGGTGGGCAGCTCGCCGAATTGCGTGCCGCCGACTTACGCTTTGGTACCGCCGAAGCGAGCGCATTTCTCCAGACCGTCATGGGGCTGGACCTGGAGGCTTCGGCCATCGCCACCCTCGAGCAGCGCACGGAAGGCTGGATTGCTGGGCTGCAACTGGCCGCCCTCTCGCTGCAGGGCAGAGCCGATGTCTCCGCGTTTCTGGCTGCTTTCACCGGCAGTCACCGCTTTGTGCTCGACTACCTCTCCGAAGAGGTGCTCGCACGGCAGGACGCCTCGGTGCAGCAGTTTCTGTTGCACACCTCGATCCTGGAACGTCTCAGCGGGCCGCTCTGCGATGCGGTGACAGGGCAAGAGGAGAGCCAGGCGATGTTGGAAGCGCTCGAGCGGGCGAACCTGTTTGTGGACGCCCTCGACGACGAGCGGGGCTGGTACCGCTACCATCACCTGTTTGCCGAGGTGCTGCGCGGCCACCTGCAGCAGGCAGAGCCTACGTTGCCACCCGTCTTGCATCGGCGTGCCAGTGCCTGGTATGAGCAGCACGAACTGCCTGCCGAAGCAGTGCAGCATGCGCTGGCCGTTCCCGACGTCGAACTCGCTGCCCGCTTGATCGAACCGATCGCGCTCCCCGTTGCGTCCCGTGGTCAGCTCTCCACGGTGCTCGGGTGGATGGACGCGCTGCCCGAGGCGCTGGTACGCACCCGCCCTCTCCTCTTTGTCCAGCAGGCATCCTACCTGATGTGGGACAATCACTTGGAGGCGGCCGAGGCCCGCCTGCAGGAGGCCGAGCGGGGTATCCGGGAGGAGATGCCTGCCGAGCAAGCACGGACCATCCGGGGCACCGTGCTCACCATCCGTGCGGGCATGGATTGCAATACTGGCGACACCATGCACGGAGTCTCCCTCGCACGCCAGGCGCTGGATCTGTTGCCGGAAGCGGAGGTGATCCTTCGTATGGGTGCGCTGGTGACCACGGCCCACGCCTATCTGACGAGCGGGGATGTGACGCCTGACAGTGAACGCGAGGTCGCAGCCGCGGATGCGTTGATACGTGCCGCGGGCAACCAGCTTTCAGCCTTGAGCAGCATCCCTCTGCTAGCTCGGCTCTACGTCCTGCAAGGCAGGCTCCGGCAGGCCGCTGCCACCTATGCACAGATGGTACAGGTAGCAGGACCACGACCGGAAGGGTTGCAAAACATATTCAGCATCAGCAGCCTCTCCTACTATTTCGGCCTGGGCGACCTGCTGCGCGAGTGGAACGATCTGGATGCGGCTGAACGCCACCTGTTGCAAGGCATGGCGCTGATCAACGAAAGGCTACCGATTGAACCCTCCATAGCGGTCCTGGGCTACACGGCCCTGGCCCGCCTGCAGCAGGCGCGTGGCAACACCCATGCAGCTCTTGCGACCCTGGACGCCTTGGCGCGCCAGGCCGAGCTGCGTCACTTCGTTCCGCACCTGGTGGCCCAGGTGGCCACCATGCGGGCGCAGCTCGAGCTGGCGCAGGGCAACCTGGCGGAAGCTATCCGCTGGGTGGACACCAGCGGCCTATCCGCCGAGGATGACGACTTGAGCTATCCCCGCGAGGGCGAGTACCTGGCCCAGGTGCGGGTGCGCATTGCCCAGGGACGTAACGACCCGACGGCTCCTTTCCTCCAGCACGCCCTGCACCTGTTAGATCGACTGCTCCTGGATGCTGAGGCCAAAGCACGCATGGGCAGCGTGTTGGAAATCCTCGTGCTACGTGCGCTGGCCCTGGAAGCACAAGGGAATCGAACGAGTGCCCTCTCCACCCTCGAACGGGCGCTCGTATTCGCCGAACCGGAGGGCTACCTCCGCCTCTTTGTCGATG
>WNFX01029934.1_pt1 | contig 11671 bp, 14 predicted proteins | sample 5400111 | NCBI WGS metagenome assembly WNFX01 (sample SAMN13153363, study PRJNA577476) | soil metagenome | isolation source: 40 cm soil or saprolite under grassland replicate 1 | place: USA:California | collected 2016-06-15
ACTGAGTGGTCTGTACTTGCTTCATAAAGAAGAGATAGAAGCAGCCATTCGGCAAAAGAGTTGCTTTACACTTGTGCATCTGGAGTCGCTGCTCAAAGTCATAGTCACCCTTCCTGCGATGCTTACCATAGGTCAGCAAATCTTTCATCAGGTGCGAAAGATTACCCTCATTGAGGGAGAACAGCCTGTCTTGGTGCTCTCTCCCGAACAGATGACCTTGCTGTTGCTTGAAGCCTTCAAGAGAAGCAACGAGCGGGCCGATGATCTCTGGTACGACCTGCCTGGGATGGTGAAAGTCCAGGGTACTGATCTGGATATGCCTTTCCTGATGCAGCAGGCAGCACTCCTTGGCGTTACCGAACTGTTAGCTCGAGCATTGGTTGATGCAGGTCTCAGGGACGTGTGATCGTCCTCAAAGCAGTCTTCAGCATGCCTGTATGACACCTCAAAGCTATAACACATTGAGGATCTCTTTCTGGCAACGATCCATCCAGGAGAAGCTTGCGCTGCTTTGTTATGGCACATCTGCTGCTCTGGATCTGTATAATCTTTTTCCATGTTGATATGAACTTCACCACTTTCCAACCCTTCACTCGTTTTGTATTCTAAAGATGGGTAAGCATCAGATTCGTGTGCGGCAAAGGATGAGGGCGCAAGTGATGCCACTGATGTTCGTTTTACCTCATTTGAGCAGAGAGCAACAGTGACCGGAGCAGGACATTTTGTTCCTTTCGACCAGCCCGCTGAGTTTGTCAGAATTGTATGCGAGGCCGCTGCTGCATCTTATGACAATCATTACGCGCTGCCATAAGCGAAGGCTATGTCAGGAAGGAGGTACATTGAGATGAGGGAAATGACGATACAGAGATGCGCGTGGGCGTACGCCAGCCAGCTAGAAACGGATTATCATGATACAGAATGGGGAGTGCCTGTCCATGATGACCAGAAGGTCTTTGAATTTCTTATCCTCGAGGGAGTGCAGGCTGGTCTGAGTTGGTCGCTGATCCTCAAGAAGCGACCAGCATATGTACAGGCTTTCGATGGTTTTGACGCGAGTAAAATTGCTGACTATGATGATCGCAAGTGCCAGGAATTACTTATGAACCCTGGGATTGTGAGAAACAGAATGAAAATTCAGGCGGCCATTCAGAACGCTCGCTCGTTCCTCCAGGTCCAATCCCAATTTGGCAGTTTCGATACATTTATCTGGCAATTTGTCGGTGGAAAACCCATCCAGAATGCCTGGCAGACTCTTCAGGAAATCCCGGCGAGAACCAGAGAATCAGATGCGATGAGCAAGGAGTTGAAGAAGCTGGGATTTGCGTTTGCCGGTTCCACCATATGCTATGCCTTTATGCAAGCCGTTGGGATGGTGAACGACCACACAGTGAATTGTTTCCGCTGGGAAGAAGTGAGAGAGCTTGCTCTATAGCCTTCAGAACAGCGGAACAACAGCCCCAAGTAGCGCGGCATCACTACCCAGACGGGCAGGCACCACCTCAACCATGCTACAGACACGGGACGAAGAATGGGTCATGAGCGCACTCCTCACCTGGGTGAGCAGCAAGTCGCTGGCAGTCAAAACGCCTCCACCCAGGATGAGGATATTTGGTTCGAAGAGGCTGATATACCTGGCGGTAGCGGCACCCAGCCACCGGCCAACTTCACTGTAAACCTGCAGTGCGACGCTGTCACCCCTGACGGCCTCTTCGGCCAGCAGTTGGGGGCTAAAGTACTCACGATTAAGCAGCCGCTGCTTCAAACTGGTCTCCTCGCCCCGGCGTAAAGCGCGCTGCACCATCTTTTGCATTGCATCCATGGAGATCGGGGTATTGATGCAGCCGCGACCAGCGCGGCACCAACTACAGCATTGACCGTCAGGAAGAGCAGGCGATTAAAACCCTTACCTGCGCCGAAATGCTGCTCTCCGAGCAGGGCGGCATCGACATCGACGTGCAGTCGGGTAGAGAGACTGTAACGCGCTTCGAGGAAATCACAGAGAGGAAAATCATTCAAAGAGGGCAAGGTAGGTATCAAGAGCGGACGCCTGGCGGCAGTATCGAGTGAGCCGGGCACACATACGCCCAGGCCACAGATACGTAGACCCTCGGCATCTGCACAGGCCAGCATGCTTTCTATCGCACGTAAATATGGCTCCAGTGTAGCAGTGGCGGGACGCCCGTGAAGAGTTTTGGCATTGCAACGGTGACGCACACGCCCTCGGCGATCAACCAGGGCAACACTGGCTCCCCTTCCAGCCAGTTCCACCCCGATGGCAACATTCTTATCTGTGCTCATGGGCTGATACACCTGAGATTCTATTATTTGAGTAGAACATGTGTTCTAGTTTCAACAGGGTTACTGTGTTTGATGGGATAACAAATACAGCAATTTATGTAAAATAAGTATACCTGGCATTGAGAACATTTGTCAAGAGCAAACGTTCAAATGGATAGGCGAGTCGCCCGAGGCGACGAGAAGTCCTCAATAGTTAAGAATTTGGTATACTATCTGTTGATAGCCCTGGTGATTGTACCCTTTCGGGTATGCGTATGGCGTCTTTACAAGAGCACAAGAAAGCTCAATCATTTCGTACAAAGGACACAGAGATGAACACTATCATACGTCGCATCATGCGAGAACACTGGCGCCCAGGGAGTGCAGCTCTCGCCGGTCTCCTGGCAACAGCGGCCTACAGCCTGGTAATGGAAGGGGATATGTATCTCACAGGCAATCGTTACAGTGACGTGCGCTTCATCCAGGGCCTCATGGATGGAAAATCTCAACGACCAGATAGGTTTCCCTTCCTTGCCTGGACTATTCATTTCCTCAACGGTGTCATCCTGGCCGAACTTTATGCTGCGCTCTTCAAACGTTTCTTGCCTGGCCCAAACTGGCTCAAAGGGTCCATTTTTGGCGAAATGTTTCTGCTCTCTACGTGGTGGATTGCTCCACTTGTCGATAAATATCATCCCCTGACGAAGCATGGAGAACTGGCCAGACTCGCCACCTGGACCTCTTTTTTCCAAAATATTGTCCGTCACCTGGTCTTCGGTTTGCTGCTTGGGCTGCTCTATGGGGATTAGAGACTCTGATCAATTATGGCATTGTTTGTCATTGCGTGGTACATTACGAAAGACAGTAAAGAACATTCATGTTGCTATTGATGAGCAAGGAGCAGAATGGTGTCCGATAACTATACATCCGATCCACGCGGCGGCGGACAAAGACCTGGCAAGTCTCCTATTCTGGGGCAGGCACATGGCCTTTCTGATGAAGAGGGGGAAATGATTCAACAGATGATACGCGAGGAACAACACTCTTCACGAGCATTATACATTCCTGAAAAAGACCTCGATGCGCAGGCAACGACACAAATGTCCCCCGAGGTAGCTCAGGTCATTGAGGACAGTAAACTGCGCAAAATTTTGCAGATGTTCAATCGGGACTACGTCTATGGTCAGGGCCGCTTCGATGAATACAAGGATGGCTTGATCTTCAAATGGGGCGATGGCTATTCGCGCAAACATATTTGGGCCACTGTTGAGGACGGGAACCTGGTCTTTGAAACCAGCCACTTCAAAAAATGTGACAAGCCCTATTGTACCGGGACGCATCATGTCCTGACTCGCGACCTGTACACCAACTGGGACGTGATTAACCAGGAACTAGGTGACCTGTTCCGCCGGCCGGTGACCGAGCGTACAGAAGATTAAGCTGGGAGCACCCATGGCAACAAAGATTCTTGCCCTGGAAAAAGACCTCTTTTTCTCCGTCAAGATACGCGATACCTTGCGCCATCATGGGATGGAGGTAACGATAGTTCGTACGCTTCCGGCCTTCATGCAACGCCTGGGGGTGACGGGAGAAGAGAAGCCTGCACTCGTCATCGTGGACACAGCTACTACCGGCGTGGACTGGGAAGCGGCTATCCGCCAGGCTCGTAAACATGGCTTCCCGGTGCTGGCTTTTGGTTCGCACATGGACCTGGAGGCGCGCGCCAAAGCTCTCCAAGCAGGAGCACAGCGAGTCGTGGCCAACTCCAAGTTCACCAGCGATATGCCAGGCCTGGTACAGCGTATGTTGAGTGAACCAGCTGCGAGAGCTAAACGACAAAAGCGAAACGAGGGACATAGCAAAAGAGGTCTTCTCCTACTCTACTATATACGTTAGGAGTGACCTCTTTATTCACATGAATTACGAACTCCATTAATGGAGATTATTTTAGTGGCCGCAACCGCAGCTTTTGGCTTCACCACCGCCGCTGGCAGTCTTGAAGGAGTGCCCACAGCCGCAGCTGGATACTGCATTGGGATTATTAACGGTAAACCCGGCACCCATCAGGCTGTCAACGTAGTCGACCTCGCTGCCATTGATATAACCAAGGCTCATCTCATCGACAAGCACTTTGAATTCACCTTGCGTAATGACGGTGTCACCCTCTTGCTCTTCGTCAAGGGTCATACCGTACTGGAGACCGGAGCACCCGCCACCAGCGACGAAGATGCGAAGGGCGAGGCTGGGATCATTTTCCTGCTCTAGCAGTTCGCGTACTTTGTCGCCTGCAGCAGGGGTGATGGTAAGAATGCTTGTCTCGACCAACGATTGCTGGTTCTGCTCGATCATGTAATTTGCCTCTCTTTTATTCCTTATAGATAGTTACTTTTTGGTTGGACGCTTTTTACGCTCCACTTGAGTGTATTATAAACTACAAAAAGTGAAGCGTCAAGATAGCCGCTGAAAGCGTTGTTGGACGCGGATGATGTTGGCAAGAAGGCTGGGAGCATCGGGACTGGAGCCAAAGAGTTTCTCGCTGCGTCGCTCGTGAGCAGCGGCAATATGGGTTATGGCCTGCGCAGCTGGTAAGCCTTGCGCTAAAAGATGGGCCCCGTAAGCGCTGATGATGGGGGTGGCAAAGGACGAGCCAGACCAGTCTGCCCAGCCCGATGTATTTTGCTCGCCGCCTTGGAAGGTCGGCGCAATGTAAACGCCGCGCACTGCGTCAGGCAATCCATTTGCATCTATTGATCCAAAACCGTCACCACCAAAGGTTGCTATACCTGTGTTCAGCGGCGGCATATTGGCTGCATTGGCAAAGACCGAAGGCACAAAATGGCTATTTACCGACGTTACGCTGAGCGTCGATTCATACCGTGCTGGCGCGCGCGGAGGGCGTGGTGCCAGCCCCTCTTTGTTGGCGCTGAATGAATCGTTGCCTGCTGCTGCAACTATAAGCGCTCCTTGAGCATATAAGCTTTCAAAAAGCAAACGCAGGCCTTCTTCAATATGCGTAAGGATACGTATTGCTCCCATTAACTGCGTACTTGGCCACTGGCGGCGCTCGAACCAGACATAGGGCAGGCGACGAATATCAGGCATGATGGTCAGGCTCAGATTGATGACCAGCTTACCTATCGCACCGGAGTCCAGTTCCTGTTCCAGGTCGGTCAACGCGGCAAAGAGATTGTATAAGTCACCTCCGCCCAGGTCGTTGAGGATACGAATCAACCGGATACGCGCCTTTGGTGCAATATCGCGAATGAGTCCTGCAATAAAGAGGCCATGATCGGGCATGGGATAATAACGAGCATCGTTTTGAAAATCTCGACCTGTGCGCACATCGTTGGTGACAGGATAGCGATTGTACTCAATCTCGAAAGAGCCATCAGCGCTCTTCAAGTTAGTCGCGAGCTGCTGCAAAAGCCAGTTACGACGAAGCTCAGGACGACTCGCGGCAGCGTGTAAATAATCCGGATGATGTGTGGTGTCGAGCACTGCGACTACTACTTCTTGAGCATCATTGTGATCAAGCGGTATATCCGCATCGGCAGAGGTGATATGCCAGCCTACGGGAGCATTGCCGCTTGTGGGAAGATCAAGTGCGGGTGCGGGTCGAGGAGGTAGGGCTGGTCCTCCATCACCGTAAAAAATGGGAGCAGCAGTTACCAACCAGTTTGGCATAGCAGAGACAAGCTGCAAACCAGCCTGTTCCAGGCGCTCAAGTTGCCCCTGGAGATATGACAGGGCCATGGGTGTAGGATCTACAAACCCAGGATCGATATGGCGGGTATGAAAGAAGATGGCAAGAAGAGGCTGCTGCCTCTGCAACCCGAAGATAAATGCACGGCGGCGGATTGGAGGCATGGCTGGCACATCAAGCCAACGCCCGTGAGTGCCATATGTCTCCAGCGTAAGGTCATAGCGTGCCAGCAAGCTGTTAAGCTGGGCGCGTACCTGTTCAACCAACATATCTAATGTGCCATCTGCGGGAAGCCGGGGAAGCCGAACAATTACCACCATCTCGCCAGGTATCCAATAATACAAACTGTCGGGCGTACCCATTAACTCTTTTGAACTACGAGACATCCCTCTACCCCCCCATGTGTTTCTGAAGTGTGCGCGATGCTGCTGCTTGCTTTCATGCATGCAGAATAGGCTGAAGCGAATGATGCTGTTACTTGAGATTATAACGGAAGAAAGTGTAAGAAGCAATCAGCAAAAGTCCCACCCTTTTGCTATAATGAGGGAAAAACAACACACTCAAGGAGGCCCTACCATGCTCGCTGATCGTCTTTGTAACACTCTCATCGAACTCGTCGGTATACCGAGCACAACAGGTCATGAAGAGCATATTCGGAACTATTTAGAGCGGCAGTTAGCAGAGCGTGGCCTCAGTACGCAGGTTGATGGTATGGGCAACCTGGTGGCGACACTGCCAGGAACAGGGAACCCGCTCTTGCTCAATGCGCATATGGATCGGGTGCCACCTGGTCTTGGCCACCGGCCAGTACTGCGCGACGGCATACTCTACAGCGACGGCGCTACAAACCTCGGGGCCGATGATGCCGCCGGTATCGCCATCATTCTCGAGGTACTGGCTCGCGTTGTGGAGCTGCATCTAGCCCATCCGCCCATTGTAGCCGTTTTCACCGTGCAGGAAGAGGCAGGCTTATGTGGAGCGACAAAATTTGACCCCCAGCCCTATCATGTCACGGATGGCATCGTCTTTGATAATGCCTTTGAGGCGGGTGTTGTCGTTTCCAAGGGGGCAGCCTACGAAGCCTTTGACGTCCAGATCACCGGTCGCACCGGACATCCAGGCAAAGATCTGGCGCAGACGGTCAATGCTATCGAAATCTTCCACGCTGCACATTATCCTCATGGCTCGCTGGCCAATGACCAGACACGCATCCTCATTAGCCGCATCATTGGAGGAAACGCCCGCAATGCCATACCGGCCACGCTCTTTCTCGAAGGTGAGTTACGCAGTTTTGAACCGCCGGAGGTACGCCAGCGCTACATGCAAACCATACAGGATGCCTTTGAGCAAACAGCCCAACGCTATGGAGGTCATGCGCAAGTAAGCTTTAAGACGCATTCCCCAGACTACGCCATCAGCGACGATGAGCCCTTGCTACAAACATACCGTGCAGTTTTAGCTCAACGTGGTGCAGAAGTACAGATGCGCCCTACCTTCATCGGCAGCGACGCCAGTGGCTTCCGCCCCCAGGTCAAGGCTTTTACCATTTCTACCGGAGTAGTCAATGAACATTCGGTGGAAGAATATGTGCATATTACACCCCTGGAACAGGTGGTGCAGGATACACTGAAGATGTTGGAGATGTTAAAACGGCAATAGTATTGGGAGGCATGGTTGAGTTAATAACCTTAACAGATCAAGCTGCTGAGCCAGGTAGAGGAACATCTGCATACTCTGCGGTGGTTTGAGGAACAGGGATTGGTTCCTGATCTTCAATCATTCCCCGTAAATGCAAAGCAATAGCCTCTTGCATATTCTTTTGTACTTCTTCGTATGTAGCTCCAGTTGTTACGCAGCCAGGTAGATCAGGAACATACGCACTATAGTTATGCTCTCCTGGCTCAATGATTATAAGATACCTATACATGAGTTGCCCTGCCTTTCTCTATTTAAGTTTATACCATATGAAAACATATTGTGAATTGGGCCTCTTAGCTATCGTTTAAGTTGTGCTTGTCTAAGGACACTTGCAAGCGTTTTGGGATGCAAATCATCGTTCAGATGTCCAGGAATAGTTACCCGCCCCTTCTTTTCGTCATGCTTATACTGCCTATGACTTCCCTCAGTGCTCGCTAAATACCAGCCGTCAGCTTCCAGTCGTTTGATGAGTTCTCGGACTTTCATATGTGCCGCCCCATCCCATATTCTATTTTCACAGCATTTTACCACAGGCTGAGTCCGCATTTCAATCCGATTCCTGATGAGAATTACATCGGCAGATTGACAGACATGCACACCCGGCGATGTATGTAGATAAACTCAGTTTTCGTTACCGCAGCCCTGACGATGACCCCGAACCAGGACGAAAAACAGCAGCTCCTGGCCCAGAGCCTTCTGAGCAGCCTCTCGCCATCGAAGATATTTCCTTCTCTTTGCCTGCTGGCGAGTTGATGCTTATTGCTGGCCCCAGTGGCTGCGGTAAAAGTACCCTGCTCAAATGTCTCAATGGTCTCATTCCTCACAGCTATCATGGAATACTTAGCGGCGAGATACAGCTTGAGGGACGCTCAATCAAAGGCTTTACGCTCCGCGACCTTGCGCAGCTGGTCGGTACGATGCTGCAAGACCCCGATAAGCAGATTATTGCCAGTACGGTAGAACAAGAGATTGCCTTTGGCATGGAAAATTTGCAGACGCCCCGCGCTGAGATGCGCAAGCGTATCGCAGAAGTTGCACAGCAATTAGGTCTGCAAGAATACCTGGGACATGCAACTTTCGCTCTTTCCGGCGGACAGCGCCAGCAGGTGGCGGCCGCCGGTATCCTGGTATTGCAGCCCTCTATTTACCTGTTCGATGAGCCCTTTGCTAACCTCGATGCGCGCGCCGTGGATGAACTAGAGAAACTCATCACGGGCCTGCTAGCCGGGGAACATACCGTTATCATCGTTGAGCATCGCGTCGAGGAAGCCCTACGCCTCAAGCCAGACAAAGTCCTGCTGATGAAGGATGGACGGCAGGTCTTCTTTGGTAACACCCAGGATTTCCTGGAGATTGCCGACCCAACACAGGTCAAGCTACCTATCACATCGACTCTACGCACCATTAGCGACCCGGCACATGTATGGAGCCAGTTAGTGCGCCCAATTACCACCGGACAAAGTAGTCGCATTGAGCCAGGGGAGCCAATTCTTAGCTTTGAGAATGTCAACTTTCGCTATAGCTCATTCTCTGAGGAGATTTTGCATAACATCTCCTGCCAGGTACGACAAGGGGAAACACTCGCACTGCTTGGCCCTAATGGCTCAGGCAAAACGACGTTGGTGAAGCAGGCACTTGGCTTGCTGCGACCTACCAGAGGGTCAGTACGGCTCTACGGTGAAGATACGCGTAAACTGAGCGTTGCTCAATTAGCGGCACGTATTGGCTATGTCTTCCAGAGTCCTAGCGCCATGCTCTTTGCTCCCACGGTTCGCAAAGAGGTAAGCTTTGGTCCCGAGAACCTACGCTTCCCGGCCGAGCGCCTGAACACGTCTGTACGGCAGGCAGAGGAGGCCTTGGATGTGGCCCAATTTGAGGCTCGATCGCCTTTTTCTCTCAGCTTTGGACAACAGAAACGGGTAGCTATCGCCTCGGTGCTTTCCATGCAGGGCAAGATTCTCCTGCTTGACGAGCCAACGGCAGGCCAGGATTACCGTTCCTACATCTCCTTCATGGAATATCTACGCAGTTTACCAGAGCTGGATGCGCTGCTTTTTATCACCCATGATCTTGATCTCGCGTTGCGTTTTACACAACGTGTCTTGCTTTTGAAAGAGGGCAATCTGGTGGCCGACGGTCCTCCTTTAGAGGTACTTGCCGATCCAGCATTATTGGAGTCATGCAACCTTCGTCCTACCTCATTGCTGCACTATCTGCTTTCTGAACGTAATGCCGTAGCCTGAGTCATCGTAGTCAAGAAAGGAGGTATTTCTCGCTTATCCTCAACTATCTTTAAGTTAGTTAACGCCATAGCTGGCAGAAAGGATTTCTCATCATGGAAGTAACAGAAAGACAAGAACGTTCGCTATCCGCGAGAATATGGGCTGTTGGTGTGCGCCAGGTCGTGTTTATGGCCCTTGGCGCTGCCCTCTATGCTGGCGTGAGCTACGCCACCAACTCGTTACAGCTTCCTGGCGCGAGTAATGTTTCTCTTCGTCCTGGTATTGTTATTCCGGTATTCTTTGGAGCTGTCTTCGGTCCCTGGGTTGGTCTCTTTACAGGCGGCGTCGGCAATCTCATCAACGACTTGCTCACGGGTCCTATCTATTGGAACTGGGACCTGGGTAACGGCTTAATCGGCTTCGTTTCAGGACTGGCCATGTATCTTACCCTGGGCCGCTACAGGTCCATTCGCAATATTGTTATTGGAGAGGTGTTTGGCGTGCTTGGTATCATTATTGGGCTTGGCTTTGCCGCCTACAGTGATATCTGGGTCAGTGCCCTGACACCTTTGGGAGCAACAACCACCGAGTTCATTCCGGCAACGGTGCCCGATATCGTCCTTAGCCTGATTCTCCTGCCCATCCTGCTGGTTGCCTACAACGCAGCCATTGGACGTTCAGGACGAACATAGTCACAGCTTAAATGGGCGAGAAGTAGGAAAAGCGAATGCTCCTGGCTGGGGCAAGCCCAGCCACTACATTTCACTCACGAACAGGCAAAATGTAGTGGCTGGCCTCGCGCAGCTACCCCAGCCAGGTCGCGCGCTGACTCAAAAAAGGTTTCTTATGCTTGTTAACTTTGTCTACATTAAACGCGATACACCCGTTCACCGGCTGGATCCACGCGTCAAGTGGATACTGCTTTTTTCATATGCATTTTCCGTCATGCAGACAGTCAATTTCTGGTTTACTCTCTTTGGCTTCATTGGCGCAGCTTTCTACTACAGTCAGGCCAAACTCAAATGGTCCGAGACCAGGCGGCCCTGGCTCTTTATCCTCTTTCTCACGTTCATGCTTGTGGTGGTGAATTATTTTATCTCGGGTGGCGCTATAGCACAAGGCATAGATCTGAGCCACCAGCACATCCTTTACCGGCTGCCGTTTATTGGCTTCAAAGCGCACGCTCCCTTCATCACCTCGGCACCAACCATTTTCAGTGTAGAGAGCATCACATTTATTATGACCCAGGCTATGCGCAACATCAGCATCGCCTTGCTGGCCCTACCAGTTACCTATACCACTGACCCCGGATTTACGGGGATAGCATTCAAAGAGATGGGCGTGCCAGATAAGCTCTCTTACGCTATCGACCTTTCAATACGTTTCCTGCCGACCATCGTGCGTGACTTCGGCACAACCCTTGATGCACAACGTGCTCGTGGCTTCGAGATCGATAAACTGCGGGGAGGCTTTTTCAGTAAGATAGCCAAGCTGGCCCCTCTGCTCGTACCGGTGGTAATCGGCTCAATTGTGGGGGCCGAGGATATCATCAGCGCCATGGAGCTACGCTGTTTTGGCATCGGCAAACGTACCTGGCTTACCGAATTACACGCCCGCCAGATTGACCGTATCCTTATCACGGTCAGTATAGCTGGCTTTGTTACGGTTACCACTATCAATATCCTGGGCAATTTCTATACACATGGATTTTTGCATTTTTTGCACACGCAGGGCATACCCCCGTTTTTAGTACCGTAGTATTTTACGATGG
>WNFX01023840.1_pt1 | contig 11668 bp, 13 predicted proteins | sample 5400111 | NCBI WGS metagenome assembly WNFX01 (sample SAMN13153363, study PRJNA577476) | soil metagenome | isolation source: 40 cm soil or saprolite under grassland replicate 1 | place: USA:California | collected 2016-06-15
GAGACCGTGTGGCTTAGGAAGCCGCAGGCGCTCTCCGACTTGAGAGGAGAGGTTTGAAGACGGCGAGCGCCGACCGAACAGGGAGGGAGAGGCGGTAGGAACCCGTCAGCGAGCCGGCCGGTCGGAGGGGCAGCGAAGCTGGACCCGTAGACAAAATCCTCTCGCCCCGACCATACCCTGCTTGACCCGACCCGGAGGCCTGATGATTGGTATAGGCCGACGGGATGTTTTCTTGGGATTATTCTGAGACCGAGCTAGCTTGTGCCGCCACTTCGATCAAAAGTGGCGGATAACACCTCAAAGTGTTCACATAGGTTGCCGCGCCCGTAGCTCAGTTGGATAGAGCACCAGCCTTCTAAGCTGGTTGTCGCAGGTTCGATCCCTGCCGGGCGCACCATAACACCTCAAACCGTTACGCAAGATTTCTCTTCCTTAGGCCCTTCTAGGCAAGACACTCTCAGGCGACTCTCCGTTAGTGTCGATTACTGCTCAGCGACTCCCCCGGGGCGGCGTTTTCATTGGCATCGACTAGGGGTACCCTACTTTGGTTTAGTGTTTGCCCTAATGGATAAAATAATTAGGCGTTTCTCGTTGACGTTTTCTACTGCTAAGAGTAAGAGTGAGCCTCTTTCGTGAATGGACTGGCCTCTTGGATGAGGCGCGCAGTGCACCGTACTTGCCACTTTTACTCTGACCCGACCATCAGGGGATGGCTGCTCTTGATTGGAGTACGAAATGCTCACAACGCATGTCTTAGTGGTTGACGATGATGTCGTCCTGCTCGAGGCCTTTGAAAAATACTTGCCGCGGCTGACCGACAACTTGATCGTCCACACGTGTGAGTCCTCCCTGAAAGCCCTGAGGTTGGTTAATCAGACCGACTTTGACGCGATTGTGGTAGATATCAAAATGCCGGAGCTGGACGGGCTAGAATTGCTTCGCCAAATTCGTAAAATCCGCCCGGTGACTCCGGTCCTGGTGATTACCGGATACTATGGCAGTTACGCGGAGGCGCTGGAAGCGTTACGCGCTGGGGCTACGGACTTCATTCACAAGCCTATGGAATGGGAGCACTTCGTCACATCTTTGGAAGCTGCGATACAGAGTTATCAGGCCATCAAGGAAAAAGAAGTGCAAAGAGTGTCCTTGGAGCTGCGCGTGCAGGAGCTGGAGCAACTTGTACGGGACCATAGTCATGCGAGAGGAGATTAAAAAGATCAGTTACAGAGGAACCCCGAGTACCCTACCGTAGTCCACGAAGCACACCATACAGTCTGGCCTCACTTGCGCCCGGCTGACATATTGGCAATAATGAGTCGCTTAGCTAGGTTCCCATCCCGGAATCTTTATAATCATGAGCCTGACCCTCAAATATCCAGGGCTTTTAGGCCTCGCCCTTATCCTTGGGGTGCTTCCTGGTTGTGGGTCTCGAACCTATCAACTCCATGCTCCCATCGAAGAAGGTCCCCGTTCTTCCGTTACGGCGGCAGCGCCAGCGACTATAGCTGGTGAGGTCACCATCAAAACTCGGACGGGGGAAGTGCGATCCGGAGCTGATTCCACGATCTACTTAATTCCTGCCACAGCCTATGCCTCGGAATGGTTTGCTCACCATGTAGTAAACGGAGAGAAGATTGAAGGCACCGATCCCCGATCCTTTCCGTCGGCGCGCGCTGGCCCTGTAGATCGTGAAGGGCGCTTTGAATTTAGACATGTTCCTGCCGGGGCCTACTATCTCACCTGCAGTGTGCACTATCGACGCGCAATGTTTCGAATTGGCCGCTTCAATTTCGGCCCGCGCACGCTGGAAAATGTCGAAGCGTATGCAAATGTCAATATAGAGGAGGAGCAGAAGATCGATATCAAAGTCACACGGCCACCTGCCTGACATCGCTGTCGTCATTTCAGTTCCTTTCCACCGGACCCTGCCTACAGAGATCTTTGCAATGTGTTTACCCAATATTGTGTTATATTAGTTTTGTTTGGATTCACTATCTGCATGATTTTACAGTTTCCTGCCAGGGACTCGCCTTATCTGTTGGAACGACTCCGGACGACCTCACTCGAGGCCGTGGGACCTTCAGCTCCACGAACCGTTCTCAACTGATCCTGCTACAGGTGCTCATCACGATTGTGCTCTGCTATGAACTACTGTTCAGCAAGTCTGCGCTGATCAGTTTCGAAGCCCAGGAGGTTCTCGTTCTCGGCTTGATGCTCCTGATCGGTGGTCTCATGGTGCTTCCTGTGCGGTTGTGGGAAGCGCATTGGCTGATCGGCGCTGTCGTTATCAGCGACACTGTGTTGACTACCTCGATTATCTATTTATCGGGCAATGCCGCTTCCGATCTGTATCTGACGTATTTTTTAATTATCTTGATTGCGGCGTTTAGTCCGACTTTGAAACAAATGATCGTCCTCTCGCTGATTCTTTGTCTGGTGTACGGTGCGATTTTGTACTTAAGCTTGGGAAGCACCACGCCGCTGATGGAAGGTCAGCTCCTTCGAATTCCCGTCCTGCTGATCTTGGCGACGTTCTATGGGGTGACCGCCGAGCGCGTGCGCACCGATGTCGGCAAGCGGGTATCCCTAGAGGACCAACTCCGGCAATCCCAGAAACTGGAAGCTATCGGAAGACTGGCGGGAGGCATCGCGCATGACTTTAACAATATTTTGACCGCTATCATGGGATACAGTGCCTTGTTGCAATCCGCCCTTGATAAGGGTGATCCGAAGCAGCAGGAGGTAGAGGAGATCAAGAAGGCGGTACGTCGGGCTTCATCGCTCATTCAGCAACTACTCGCCTTCAGCCGGCGTCAGGTGCTGCAGTTGCGGGTTATGGATTTAAATGTCGTGCTAAAAAACATTCAGCAACTCCTACAGCGGTTGATCGGTGAGGATACCGAACTCATCCTCCTGCCAACACCGGCGCTCGGTCATGTCAAAGCGGATCCCGGCCAGATCGAGCAGGTCCTCATGAACCTCGCGCTGAACGCGCGTGACGCGATGCCGAAGGGCGGGAAGGTCACGATTAGGACGGCGAACGTCATGATCGATGAAACATTTGCGCGCCGGCACCTGATCGCGCATCCTGGACCCTACATTATGCTATCGGTCACAGATACCGGTTCAGGCATGGATGAGGAAACCCAGGCACACATCTTCGAACCGTTCTTCACAACGAAGGAGCAGGGCAAAGGAACAGGCTTGGGTCTCGCCACGGTGTATGGAATTGTGAAGCAGAGCGGCGGCAGCATCTTTGTCTATAGCGAGCCGGGAAAAGGCGCCACCTGCCAGATCTATTTGCCCCGAGTGGACGAGGCTGTGACGGTCATAGACTCCGTGAACGCTACCACTGAGCCGCCGCACGGCTCGGAAACGATCCTACTGGTGGAGGATGAAGAGCCTGTCCGCGAACTCGTGCGCAAAGTGCTGGAGCGGAATGGATACAGGATTCTTGAGGCGCGTCATGGCGACGAGGCGATCAAGATTTGCGCTCAACATAATGGGGGCGAGATCTCGCTCCTTGTGACAGACGTGGTCATGCCGCGGATGAGCGGGCGCGAAGTGGCGGAACGGCTCCAGGTATCGCACCCGAAAATGAAAGTGCTATATCTGTCGGGGTATACCGATGACGCGGTGGTCCGCCACGGGGTCTTGCAATCGATGACGGCCTTTCTCCAAAAGCCCTTTACGCCGGACGCGCTTGCGCACAAAGTTCGTGAGGTGTTGGACTCGAAGCGCGATTTCTCGTCGGCCGTCCGATGATCGCTTGATGGGATCGTGGCGGGCGTGCTATTGTTGTTAGATTCTGTGCGTGATGGAGTAGCTGTAACCCCATGAAAATCTATCTCGCCAATCCTCGAGGCTTTTGCGCCGGCGTGGACCGCGCCATTGATATTGTGGAGCTGTCGCTCAAGGCCTATGGGGCGCCCATCTATGTACGCCATGAGATCGTGCACAGCCGGCACGTCGTGAATTCACTGAAACTGAAGGGCGCTGTATTCGTGGAAGAACTGAATGAAGTGCCGGACGGCCAGACGGTCATTTTCAGCGCGCATGGCGTGGCCAAGGCGGTCTGGGAAGAGGCCAACCGCCGGAATCTGAAAGTGATCGACGCGACCTGTCCACTCGTAATCAAAGTCCATAATGAAGTGAACCGCGATTACAAGCAGGGCTATGAGTTGATTCTCATCGGCCATGACGGGCATCCGGAAGTCATCGGGACGTTGGGTCAGGTGCCTGACAAGTTCCACCTCGTGAGTTCCGTGGAGGACGTGGAACGATTGCAGGTGGAGCGCTTCGATCAACTCTCCTATGCCACGCAAACAACCCTGAGCGTAGATGAGTGTCGGGATATCGTGGCGGCCCTGCACAAGCGTTTCCCGACGATCAAAGGTCCTCATCAGGAAGACATCTGCTATGCGACTCAAAACCGTCAAAATGCCGTAAAGAAACTGACGGAGCTCGTGGATGTCATCCTCGTCATCGGGTCTCCCAACAGCTCCAACTCAAACCGCCTGCGGGAATTAGGGGAGCACTGTGGGGTGCCATCGTTTCTGATTGACTGCAGCACAGACATCGATCCAGCGTGGCTGCGCGGCATCAGGGCCGTCGGGATTTCAGCCGGGGCGTCGGCCCCCGAAGTGTTGGTCGCAGAGGTGGTGGACTACTTGAGGGCTCATGGCGGCGAGGTGGTCGAAGAGGTGACCGTGATCGAAGAGGATGTGGAATTTCTCTTGCCCAAGGAGTTGATTTCCGCTGCCGATATCAGCCGCTCCTAAAGGAACGCGCAGGGTGCCCGGTAAGCAGAGGCGGCCCGCCAGAAAATCTCAATCTCTCGAAGCCCGCCCAGGCGGGCCCCCTCCAACGATCCGTGTGCTTCCTGCGCAGAAGCGCAAGTTCCGCGAACGTCTTCTGAAGTGGTACACCCGGCATGGACGAGATCTGCCTTGGCGCCGCACCCGTGACCCCTATCACATCCTGGTTTCCGAGATCATGCTCCAACAGACTCAAGTGGATCGGGTTCTGCCGAAGTACCAGGAATGGCTGGTGAAGTATCCCACGATGGAACGGCTCGCACAGTCGCCCCTGGCGGAGGTCAAGAAAACCTGGTACCCCCTCGGCTACAACATCCGTCCCATGCGCCTTCACAGCATTGCCTGCGAATCCGTCGCTCGTTACGGAGGCTCTCTTCCTCGGGACCAGGAAGAATTGATGGCGTTTAAAGGCATCGGCCGCTATACCGCGGGGGCGATCCGCTCTTTCGCCTTCGAGGAAGACGCGCCCATTCTGGATACCAATGTGCGACGGGTACTGCATCGCATTTTCGTCGGCGGAGAGTCCGCCCCCAAGACTCAAACCACAGCGCTGTGGGACCTTTCGCAGGCCATGATTCCCAAAGGACGGTGTTATGATTTCAATCAGGCCCTCATGGACTTCGGGGCGACTGTATGCGGAGCTCGCGACCCTTACTGCCTGTTATGTCCCATGAAGGATTTTTGTAAGACCTATCCTTTCGACCGGCGCGCATGACCACGGCGGCACCCATTCAGGTCGCGGCTGCCGTCATCGCCTCCGGCGACCTCTATCTGATCACCCGGCGGAAGGCGGGTACCCATCTTGCCGGCTTGTGGGAGTTTCCGGGAGGCAAGTGCGAAGCGGGAGAATCGCTCACGGACTGTTTGCGGCGAGAGGTGCGCGAGGAGCTGGGAATCGAGATCACCGAGCCCATCCCGTTTCAGACTGTTCGCCATGAGTATCCGGAAAAGTCCGTCGAACTGCATTTTTTTCGATGTACGATTAAGGCCGGCACCGCGCAGGTGCTCGGTTGTGACGATCTGAAATGGGTGACGGCCAAGGAGTTGGCTACATTTGACTTTCCTCCGGCTGATCGGAGGCTCGTCAAGGCCTTGCAAGACGGTCTCGTCTCATGAAGATTGTCCTCGACATTGAAACCATCCATTGTACCAAGGAGGAGTGGGCCCGGCTGAAGGGCATCGCCCTTCTCTGTGAAGAGCAACCGGATCTCATGGCGGCGGGAGAAGCTGCGGAACAGGACAAGGAATATGAAAAATCCTGCTTCGAATCCACCTTCTGTCAAGTCGTGTGCATCGGTGGGATCATTTTGAACGATGCCTTCGAGCCGCAGGAGGCCGTGGCATGGTACGGCTCGAATGAGCGCGAGTTACTTCGGCAGTTCTGGGCCCGGATCGGACAGCTTCGTCCGAGTCTGTTCATTACCCACAACGGACTGGGCTTTGATTTCCCGATTCTGCGAAATCGCTCTATCATCCAACAGGTGAAGCCGTCGGTGGATATCAGTTTAGCCAGGTACCGCACAGACCCGGTCTTCGATACCCTCGCCGTCTGGTCTAATTGGGAAGCGCGCAACCGGATCAAACTGGACGTGCTGGCCAGGGTTCTGGGCTGCGAAACAAAGTCTGGTTCGGGGGATCAAGTGGCCGACATGTGGAAGGCCGGCCGGGGGAAAGACATCGCGCAGTACTGTCTTCGGGACTGTTACGTGACATACGCCTGCTACTCCAGAATGAACTTCCGTGAGCCCCTCGACTCCGAGAAGGTGCTGTTCAGTCCGACCCTGATTGAAATAATGAATTCAGCACCGCCTGATGCAGCGTGAATAGCCGGTCTATTTTTTCGGAAACACCTGCATGAAGGGATGGATTTCGTACCGGTTGAAGACGCCCTGCGTAACGTACGGATCGTCTTTGAGAAAGGCTTGAACCTCTTCCAGCGAAGCCATCTCGAGCACGATGAGGCTTCCGGCTTTGTCGGTGAACGGCCCGGCTAGCAGCACCTTTCCGGCCTTATCCAGGAGATCCATTCTGTCCAGCAGAGATAGACCACCCTGCCGTCGTAAAGATATGGGAAATCGCACAGACCGATGTCCAGGTCCTTCACGAGGACCCCCATTTCCTGAATGGCCTCGACACTGTCACTGATGCGCTCGAGCGCCCTAATGTAGCGGGGCCCCGCGAAGCTGCCCCCATTCATTTGAGCCTTGGCGCTCGCTCGCTTGACCTCTCCATGACTGCGGACCAGTACTTCTTTTTCCTGTTTTACAGCCAGCAGGCGCTCCTCAAGGTGAGGAAGCAACTGTTTTGCTTCGGCCAGCGTAAAGGTACGTTCGTCCATGGAAGACAGTATGATACCAAGGCGAATTGAAGATCGTCAAACTAGCTCACTCCAGTCGGTAGCCCTCCCGAGTTCTTGGCTAAAAAAGGCCTTGACAGAGTGATTGACAAAGGGTTTTGGAGGAGTTAGAATGCATGCTGTATTCGGCTTGCTTAGCCGACCACCTCCGGGATTTTCCTCGGGTCTTTTCTCAGAGAAATCATGCATGATTGCCCGGTAGAGCGTGACGACTCTGTAATGCACAAATAGTACGCTGCCTGCGGGGACCTGTTCTCCACGTCATACATGCGCTTGTCTCTAATCGTCGTCCATGCACAATTTTGAATACCAGCGAGTTCGGTCAACGTGATTTCTTAAGGGAGGTAGGGCCCCTATGTCGTCCCCAGCCACGCCAGCGAAGGAGACCGTTATGTATTTAACCCAGCTCAAACAGCGAAATATCACCGAGCTGAACGAGGTCGCCAGAGATCTGAAGATCGAGGGCGCGGCAAACCTCCGCAAGCAGGAGTTGATTTTCGCGATCCTCCAGGCACAAACCGAAAAAAACGGTGTGATCTACGGAGAAGGCGTGCTGGAAACGCTCCCCGACGGCTTCGGATTCTTGCGGGCGCCTGATTCCAACTACCTCCCCGGTCCGGACGACATTTACATCTCTCCCTCTCAAATCCGCCGATTCAATCTCAGAACGGGAGACATCGTATCCGGGCAGATCCGCCCTCCCAAGGAAAGCGAGCGGTATTTTGCGCTGCTCAAAGTAGAAAAAATCAATTTCGAGGATCCCGAGGCGGCCCGCGACAAGATTCTCTTCGATAACCTGACCCCGTTGTATCCGGAGGAGCGGATCAATCTCGAACACGATCCCGGAGAATACTGCACCCGCGTCATGGAGCTAACGACGCCCATTGGAAAGGGCCAGCGCGGACTGATCGTCGCGGCGCCCCGCACCGGCAAGACCATGATGCTCCAGGCCATCGCGCGGGCGATCATTAAAAATCATCCCGAGATCGTTCTGATCGTGCTGCTCATCGACGAGCGTCCCGAGGAAGTGACCGACTGGCAGCGGCAGGTCAAAGCCGAGGTGGTCAGCTCGACCTTCGACGAGCCGGCGCAGCGCCACGCGCAAGTGGCCGAGATGGTCATCGAGAAGGCCAAGCGTCTGGTCGAGCACAAACGCGACGTGGTGATTCTGCTCGACAGCATTACCCGGCTGGCGCGGGCCTACAACACGATCGCGCCTCCAAGCGGCAAGGTGCTCTCGGGCGGCCTGGATTCCAACGCGCTTCAGCGCCCCAAACGGTTCTTCGGCGCGGCCCGCAACATCGAAGACGGCGGAAGCTTGACGATCATGGCCACAGCCTTGGTGGATACCGGCAGCCGCATGGACGACGTGATCTTTGAAGAGTTCAAGGGCACCGGCAACATGGAAGTGCATCTGGATCGCCGCCTGGCCGACAAGCGCGTCTTCCCGGCGATCGAAATAGCCTCCTCCGGCACACGGAAGGAAGAACTCCTGGTGGATCGCGAGCGGCTCAACAAGATGTGGATCCTACGCAAGGTGCTGAGCCCGCTCGGCACCATGGAGGCCATGGAGTTCCTACTCGACAAAATTTCCGGGACGAAGACCAACAAGGAATTTCTCGATTCCATGAATCGGTAATCTATCAACTGTTCCCCCTGAACCCTTCGCGTGTCATCCTGAGCGCAGCGAAGGATCTCGTTGCCCGGCTCAGGGTAAACTCCGTGAAGGGCAACACAAGTGTTTAAGGAGTCATTCAATGAAAGCTGGTATACATCCCGAGTATCGCGAGGCGACGATCAGTTGTGCCTGCGGGTACAAAATCAAGACACGATCCACCGTGGGGGACATTAAGCTGGAGATCTGCTCCAACTGCCACCCGTTTTTTACGGGGACGCAGAAGATCGTCGATACGGAGGGTCGCGTCGAGCGCTTTAAGAAAAAGTATAGGGATCAAAAGCCGGCCCCGGCGAAAGCCAAGGCCGTGGCAAAGACCCGGTGAGAGCTCTGATGCCGGCCCTTAAAGAATCACCTGTCCTGAGCAAGCTGGAAACCGCCGCGTTGCGAGTAGACGAGATCGACCGGCTGTTATCGCAGCCTGTCAGGACTGGACAACACGAGATCCAGCGGCTGAACAAGGAACGGGCCGAGCTGGCTCCCCAGGCGGAGCTGCATCAGGCGTTCTCTACTCTGCTGAGGCAGATCGCCGAGGCCGAGGAGATGTTGGAGGATCCTCGGAGCGATATGAAGGAGTTAGCCCGGGAGGAACTCAAGGGACTTCAGGGCCGCAGGGCGGAACTCGAAGGGCGGGCTAGGGAGTTGCTGATCGTCAAGGATCCTCGCGACGCCAAGAATACGTTCATTGAAGTTCGCGCCGGCACCGGAGGCGAAGAGGCAGCCCTGTTTGCGGCCGAACTCGTGCGCATGTACACCCGGTACGCGGAACAGCGCCGGTGGCGCGTGGAACTCATGGACTCCAGCTTGACCGAACTCGGCGGAGTGAAAGAGGCCGTCCTGCTGATCGAAGGCAAGGGTGTGTATAGCCGATTCAAGCACGAAAGCGGCGTGCACCGGGTACAGCGGGTGCCGGCCACCGAAGGGTCGGGGCGTATTCACACCTCAACCGTGACCGTAGCGGTCATGGCGGAAGCCGAGGAAGTGGATGTCCAGATTGATCCAAAGGATCTGAAGATCGATACCTTCTGTTCCTCGGGAGCCGGCGGACAAAGCGTCAATACGACTTATTCGGCTGTCCGCATCACCCACATCCCGACCGGTATCGTCGTCTCGTGTCAGGATGAGCGCTCGCAGCTCAAAAATCGCAATAAGGCGATGCGAAACCTTCGTTCCCGAATCATGGACGCTGAAAAAGAGAAGCAGGACAGCGAAATCGCCCAGCAGCGCAAATCGCAAGTCGGAACGGGCGACCGCAGCGAGAAGATCCGCACCTACAATTTTGCCCAGAACCGCGTGACCGACCACCGCGTCGGGCTCACCCTGCATCGTTTGGACCAGGTCCTCCAGGGCGACCTGGACGAAATCATCGAGGCTTTAATTGCCGCCGACCAGATGTTGGGGCCGGACTGAGAGATGATCGCGCTGCCTGCAGCGCCTGCGAGTTCAATTCGCCAACTGCGAATGCTCGCCAGGGATACCCTGAAGGCCGCCGGTCTAGAGAATGCTGAGCGAGAAGCGGATTGGCTGCTCGCCCACGCGTTGCGGCTCAGCCAGGGACAGCTTCTGGCGGCCGGGAACGCGCCCCTCACCCCCCGCCAAGCCGAACAGGCCCTGACATACATTGACCGGCGCGCCGCGCGCGAGCCACTGCAATACATTCTCGGGACTCAAGAGTTCGGCGGCCTTGAGATTGCCGTGACTCCGGATGTGCTTATTCCCCGGCCCGAAACTACGCTTCTGGTTGAAGAAGCCGCGCAAGCCATCGGCGCGCAGCGCAGATCGCTGGTCGCCGACGTGGGAACTGGTTCCGGCTGCATCGCCATCGCGGTAGCCAAAACCTGTCCACAGGCGATGCTCTGGGCCACCGACATCTCGTGGCCCGCATTGGTAGTCGCGCGACGAAATGCCCTCCAGCATGGCGTGGGAAAGCAGGTGAAGTTCGTGCAGGCTGATCTGCTCGGGCCTTTCGCGGCTTCTGATGAAGGAATTTTCGACGCCATCGTCTCGAATCCTCCTTATATTCCGGAAGGAGAGATGGAAGGGTTGCAGCCCGAAGTGAGCCGGTATGAGCCTCGACTTGCGCTGGCCGCCGGCGCGGATGGCATGACGTATTATCGCCGCCTGCTGTCTGCGGCGGCAGTCCTCCTCAAGCCTGCCGGGCGTCTGATCGTCGAGTTGGGCATCGGGCAGTTTAACGCCGTCAGCGCCTTAGCGGACAGGACGCGGCTGTCGGTCCTTCGCTGCAGAAAAGATCAGGCGGGCATCGAGCGAGCATTGGTTCTGCGGAGACTCGACTAGTGGAGAGCATGATAATTCAGGGCGAGCAACGACTCGCAGGGTCCGTTCGCATTGGAGGCGCCAAGAATGCCGCGCTTCCCATCCTGGCCGCGACCTTGTTGGGAAACGGCTCCTGCACGCTGAGCAATGTTCCCCGCGTGGTCGATGTGTTTACCATGTCGAAGCTCCTCGCGCATCTGGGGGCGCGTGTCGAGTCCAACGGAGACCTCACAACCGTTTCAGTCGATGAGATCTGCTCCTGCCGGGCGCCTTATGAGCTGGTGAAGACTATGCGGGCGTCGGTTCTCGTGCTGGGCCCTCTTCTCGCTCGGCATGGAGAAGCATTCGTGGCGCTCCCCGGAGGGTGTGCGATCGGAGCCCGGCCGATCAACCTGCATTTGACCGCACTCGAGCTGATGGGCGCCGAGATCACCATTGAACACGGTAACGTGCACGCGCGGGTGCTCGGCCGTTTGCGAGGGGCCCAGATTTATTTCGATGTCTCGACCGTCACCGGCACCGAAAATATCATGATGGCCGCCT
>WNFX01015870.1_pt1 | contig 11666 bp, 7 predicted proteins | sample 5400111 | NCBI WGS metagenome assembly WNFX01 (sample SAMN13153363, study PRJNA577476) | soil metagenome | isolation source: 40 cm soil or saprolite under grassland replicate 1 | place: USA:California | collected 2016-06-15
GCAAAGTACCGCCGCCGACCTTAACCATTCCGCAACCAATCGCGATTCGCCCTGGCACACCCTCGAGCCGGTCAACAATCGCTGCAGCTCGAGCCCGTAATTCCTCCTCAGAGACTTGCAAAAGGGCGATCGCAGGGATTCCGCCTGATTGATCGAGATGAAGATCGATAGTGGCTTGCAACGCGGCAAAAACCAATTTGTCGCAGCGCAAGGCGCGAAATAGCGGTTCGCGTTTCAATGCGGCGACGAAGCGTTTCTTTCCTGCAATAATTCCCGCTTGCGGGCCGCCAAATAATTTGTCGCCGCTGAAGCAAACAAGAACGGCGCCATCCTTCAACGCTTCAGCAGGTGTCGGCTCGTGTTCGGCGAGTCCCAAATGCTCTGTTGGAAAGATCGCGCCGCTTCCCAGATCCTCGACAAAAGGAATGCGCTTTTTCCGCGCGAGTCCCGCGAGAGCGATCGAAGACGGTGAGTCCACAAAACCGCTCATGGAAAAATTGCTGCGATGAACTTTAAGAATCAGAACCGTACTTTGCCGAATTGCCTTCGAGTAATCACTGAGCGTAGTTTTATTTGTAGCACCGACGTCTCGCACCTTCGCTCCGGCTGCCTCGATAATTTCGCCAATACGAAAGCCGCCGCCTATTTGCACGATTTCGCCACGCGAAATAACTACCTCCGGCGCGCCCGGCGGTCGCGCCCTACCATTCGTGAAGTGGTGAACGATTAATACCAGCGCAGCCGCGCAATTGTTGACCACCGTGGCCGATTCCGCCTTGCACAGCAGCGCGAGCGCGTTCTCGATGTATGCGCCGCGCCGGCCGCGCTCGCCGGTCACCAGATCGTATTCAAGATTGGAATAGGCCGAACCGATCTCCTTCAGCGCGCGGTCCGCTTCCGGAGCAAGCGGAGCCCGGCCAAGGTTCGTATGAATGACGATTCCGGTTCCGTTGATGACTGGCTGAAGTCGCGTGGCGCGAAGGTTCGCGAGCGAACGGCTCACGGAATCGACAATCGAATCGAATTCCGGGACCACCGCTCGTGCCCGAATTGTCGCAAGCTCGCGCCGGACAAGATCGACAATCACTGGGCGCGAAAAATCGCAATGGCCGAGCGCATCAAGAACTTTGCTGACCGCAGGAATCTCCCGGCGGGCGCGAGTTTTTACCCGGTCATGCATATCAATGGCCCACGCCGTCGCCGCGCCACAATTTTTCCGATAACAACAGCACTCGGAGTGCGTGCTTTTCGCAGAATGTTGCGCACTTTCTCCAGCTTCGCTTCGGCGACGCAAAGGAGCAGTCCACCACTGGTTTGTGCGTCAGTTAAGAGAATTCTGCTCGCTTCATTCGTGCTTCCCCAATCGACGGCCACGGTCGCAGCGTAAAGATTTTGCCGGCTTCCTTCGGGAACGCAGCTCTGTTCAATAAGATCGCCGATTTCATTGCTGATCATCGGCACCGCGCCGATATCGACCTCAGCGGAGACACGACTGGCGCGGCAAAGTGAAACTAGATGGCCAATAAGACCATAACCGGTAACGTCGGTGGCCGCGCGAACAAGATCACGCTCGGCGAGCTCTGCGCCAACGACATTAATTTTCGACATGAGTTCGATGACCTTCTTCTGAAGCGATCGCGAGGCCAGTCTGCGCTTGATCGCGGTTGTGGCGATACCGGTCCCGAGCGGTTTGGTCAGGACCAGCAGATTGCCGGGACGCGCGTTTGCATTGGTGGTGACGTGGCGAAGATCGACTATCCCTGTAACGGCCAGACCATAAATCGGTTCGGGATTGCGAATGGAATGGCCGCCAATGATCGCACAACCCACCTCGGCAGCCTTGGCCATGCCGCCGCGCAAAATGGAAGCAATGACTCTTGGCCTGACGAGATCGGCCGGGAAACCAACGATATTGAGCGCGGTCACCGGGCGTCCCCCCATCGCAAAGACATCGGAAAGCGAGTTGGCCGCTGCGATTTGCCCGTAAGAAAATGGGTCGTCCACAATAGGTGTGAAAAAATCAACCGTCTGCACCAGGGCACGATGTCGATCAAAACGATAAACCCCCGCATCATCGAACGTGTTCGAGTTCACGATGACCTTGCGGTCTGATGAAATGGGAAGCTGCGGCAAAACTTGCCGCAGGGCCTGTTGGCTCAACTTGGAAGCTCACCCGGCGCAGGAAGAGAGCGAAGTTAGTTTGCGAATTTGCTCACGCGACATAGTTGGAAGTTTGATGGTTGAGGGTTGAGGGTTGAGGGTTGATGTGAAATCCAAACAGCGAAGCTCAAATCAAACTTGAAACATCGCCCATCAAACATGATTTGGCGGAGAGGATAGGAATCGAACCTACCTCGGTCCCGCGTGTGCGGAATCGACAACGGTTTTGAAGACCGCGAGGGCCACCAGGCACCCTTCACTCTCCGGGAAAGAGAGAACGCCCAACGCCCAATGTCGGAAAATTGGAGTATTGAAGTATTGGAGTATTGAAAATGCGGGTCAGGCTTTTTTAACCGCCTTGACGATGGCGTCGAAATCCGGCCAGTCGCCGGTATCGAGTTTGGAATGGAGAAGTTTGCCATTGGCGCGAATCTCGAAAGCGCCGCCGCTCGAGGGGATGAGCGTGAGCGATTTGATGCGTTCGCCGAGCTCAAGAATTTTGGCCGCCAAACTGACGGCCTTCGGCGTGTAGTTTCAAACGACGCAGTATTCGATCGATACCTCGGTTTTCACCAACGAGCTCCTTTCCGCAATGAAAATATCGATGCGATTAAATAAGGTCAAGAAATGTCCCGGCATAACGTCCGTTCCGATGAGCAGAAGTGTAGCCGCAGCCCGATCCACGCGGGCTGCGGCGTGCTCCACTTCAGAAACCGCGGAAACTGCCGCGGCTTTCAGCCCTGAAGATGTTTTTGAAAGCGCAGGTCCCGACGACGTCTTTTACGGTGGTTGTCTTCTCTAGAAGGCGAAATTGACGCCGCTGCGGAGCATGGTGAAGTTATTCTTTGGCCCATCGATAACGCCCCAGCTCAGATCATTGGTCCAGCCGATGTTACGAGTGAACCGAAATTCAAGACCGAATCCGTAATTTTTGTCTCTCCATCGAAATGATGACTTTGCGCGTTGACCGTGGGAAACTCATTCGGTAAACCCGGGATCGGCTGGGTCGTCACGCTATCGCTCTCACCGCCGCCAAAGATCACGCCGCCTCCGGCCCACGCGTACGGCGCGAAGCGGGTGCATGGAATGGGATAGCGCAGGGTGAATGTGCCAAGGACCGCACCGACAACGCGCTGGTCGTCGATGTTGCGGCCGATGAAGACTCCATCGAGGGGACGAAGATCGATGTCGAAACTGCGCTTGTGGGCGTTGAGAGCGAACCCTTCGATGCCGATGCCGAAGTACGGTTGTGCTCTGGATGAGATCAGCGATGTCGAGGTTGGGGTTGTAATCGGTGTTTGTGAACACGTATGTGCCCCAAAGATTCAGGTTCCACTCATTATCGCCGTACCATTGGGGAGACAGCAGCACGAACTGCTTGGTTTCCTTTCCCGAATAGCGATCAGCGGAAACAGGGCCGGTGTAGTAACGGAACCGCGTGGACACGGGTGCTTCGGCTTCGGCGCGTTCGCTGCCGAAAAGCCAGGAAAAAGCAACAAAGACATCAGCCACCGGCGAGTCGTCGGTGCAGCCGAACAAGGGCGAGATATCCAGGCGAGTTTGCGGTGTCGGTTTCCACGCGATGGTTGGACCGATGATAAAAGTGTTCATGGGATCGCCGCGTGTGTCTTTGACGGTGAAATTCTTATATTCCATTTCTACGCCGACTTTCAGACGCTCGTTAGGCAAGAGAATGGGAGTCATGGCGCTCTGGGAGAAACCCCATTCGCGGCCGCGGTCGCCGGTATTCTCTCTTTCGAAGAACCAGTTCATGGCCCACTCGACGCGCTCGCCGAAATCTTGGGCGAGGAGCAAACGAAATTCGTAGGCATCGGGAACTTTGGGCGGGCCACCCTCTTCCTCCTCTTCTTCTCCCGCTGGAGGAGGTGGACCTTCTTCGTGTCGAATCGTGCCGACACCCAATTTGTATTCGGCGAAGAGTGTTGGATTGAGCGGAATCTTGTTCCAATCAGCAAGAGCCCACCGTGCTTCTAGACTCACCGTCTCCGCGCCGCCACCACCATTAAATCGTTCGAACTTTGCTTCCGCGGCAACCCCAAAACGATAGGGCAAACCCATTTCAATCTCCTGAGTGAAGAGATAATCGGGCGGCCCGTGGTGGAACCCCTGGCCCTCAAAAATCTCGCCGAAGAAAAATGCCCATGGCGGCAAAACGTAGGCCTGCGTTGTGTTGGAAAAGCGGCTGCGCGAAAATCCTGGAGGCGCACCGTAGGCGGTCGGCACTTCCTCGCCGGTGACCACGATCTCCTGTTCGGAAACGGCCGACTGTGCGCGGACCGAGTGGTTCGTAGCAAGAAAAAGTAGACACGCGCCTGCGATAAATGGAATAAACCGCCGCGCAGGTGGACGAGAAAAATATTTTGTAATCATGTGCGAACTGAAGGTGAAATCGCGGATCATTACAGAATTGTAATGATTGACAAGAACAAATTTTTGACGGCTGACCTGTAGTCGCTTCGCTATGCGAAGCGCGGCGCTCAGGCGTTCAGTTTCCACACGTCGCGTCGCCCACAGGGCGACGGCTACAGCGGGGCTTTGTTCGGGAAAGTAAGCACGACAGTCGTGCCGCGATTAACTTCGCTCTCGATTTTCGCTGAGCCGCCGTGAAGATCGACGATCGATTTCACCAGTGCCAGCCCCAACCCCGCGCCGCCGGAACTGCGCGATGAATCGACACGATAAAAGCGGTCGAACACGCGCGGGAAATGCTCTGGCGCTATTCCGCATCCGTTGTCGCTTACTGTTACTTCCGAATCCGCGCCCCTTACCGTAATCGATATTTGAATTGTGCCGCCATCCGGCGTGAAACGCAGTGCATTATCAACGAGGTTGCTCACGGCACGACCGAACAAAACGGGGTCGCCATAAATTTCGCCTTCGCCGGTGCAATTGATGGCAACATGTCGATCTTCCGCGAGCGTGCGATAAAAGGCTGCGATCTTTTCCACCGCAGCGCGACCATCAAACTCTTTTCGCTCGATGGATTCGCGGGCCGCATCGACGCGCGCGACGAAGAGCAAATTATCGACGATTCCCGACAGCCGTTCGCACTCGGCAATCGTGGATTCGATGACTTCGCGATATTCCTCGTGGTTGCGATCGCGCGTTAAAGCGACCTGCGCTTCGCCGAGGATGTTGGCAATTGGCGTGCGGAGTTCGTGGGCCAGGTCGGCGGAAAATTGAGAGAGTCGCGTAAAGGACGCCTCGAGCCGGGCCAGCATATCGTCGAAAGCGACCGCGAGCGGCTGGAGTTCGCGCGGCCAGCCGGTCTGCGTCATCCGTTCGTTGAGATGTGTTGGCCCGGCGCGTTCGAGCGAACGCGTCATTTCTCCCAGGGGACGCAAGCCGCGGTTCGCAACCGTAATTGCGATTAGAACCGACGCAAGGATACTGCCCAACAGCACGACGATGAGCAAGACGCTGAACTCTCTTTCGACTTGCTCGTCACTGGACCGGTCTTGCGCCAACTGGATTGTATAAGTTTGGCCGCCGGTTTCTTCATTCACCGCGACTAAGGAAAACAACTTTGTGCCGGCGCGATAATCTTTCGGGCTTCGAATGGACGATGTCGATCCTTGCGCGGGAGGGAAAACGTCTGGGGGGATCAAACGATCCATTCCTGATGTCTCGGATACGGTCCGGCCTCCCGAATCGAGCACCCTTATCCAGTAGGGTGCGTGTTCGCCGGCGCGGCGGCCCTTCAATTCTTCGCCAAAAATTCTTGGTCCGCTCTCCTTGAAGTCTGCGCTTAATCCGGAAATTTTGTCGGCAAGTACGGTGTTGTCTTCGACGAAGGCGTGCCGAACAACGATCCAATAAAAGATGCCGAGACCGCAGGAAAGCAGCAGGGTCGCGGCCAGCGTAAAAAGCAGGACGAGCTGCGACGCGATCGAGCGCGGTTCAGTGCGCTTTGAGGACATAACCCACGCCGCGAATTGTGTGGACGAGTTTCGTCTTGAACGGATCGTCCACCTTGGCTCGCAGGCGGCGCACCACTACGTCCACGACATTCGTATCGGTCTTGAACCCGATGTCCCATACGTGCTCTGCGATTTCACCTCGCGATAAAACTTCACCGGCAGAACGAACCAGATGAGCGAGGAGAAGAAACTCCTTTGGAGTGAGATTAAGCGGCACGCCGGAACGAACTGCCTTGTGTCGCTGCATATCGATTTCCAAATCGTCGATGCGTAAGTGTTCTTTGTGTCGCGCTGGAGCGCGCCGCAACAACGAGCGCACACGGGCCAGTAATTCGGGGAACGCGAACGGCTTTACCAGATAATCGTCCGCGCCCAACTCGAGCCCTTTCACCCGGTCGCGCACACTGTCACGGGCGGTTAGAAAAAGGATGGGTGTGTGACTTCCACCGCGGCGCAGTTCCGCGACCACTTCCCAGCCGTCCTTATTTGGCAGCATGATATCGACGATGAGAAGGTCAAACTTGATCGCTCGCGCACGCTCCAGACCCGTTTCGCCATCGCGTGCAAGATCGACAACGAAGCCAGCTTCGCGCAGACCTTTGCCCAAAAACGCGGCCGTTTTCTTTTCATCCTCGATCACCAGAATTCGCATTGCTTTTAAGTGTACAAAGCCATTCGTCCGACGGAACGCAAAAACGAAACGCTTTCTTAGCGAAACAAAGCATCCAGGCTACGAACCAAGGATGCGGCGACTTACAGCTAAAGCGAGTAACCGCTAAGGATGTGGCGGGTGAGTTGGCTTGGGCTTCGGGGTGGGTGTCGGAGTTGGCCCCGCACAAGCGGTGTTGCCGACCACGGCATATGCGGCGGCCGGATGCCCATTGTCCCTCTGCCCTTTAACAAACGTGTGATCTACCAGCAGAGTTGATCGCTCCAAGTTTTGAGTTTCGTTGGTATCACCTGTGAAGGTCCTACCGTTCACGGCTCCGAGCAGATCACCCGGCTGTGGATTACCGACCGCGGATTTCGGTACGATAGCCGTGATCGTTCCATCAGCATTAAAGCTGCTTCCGGGCAAAGCTCCGATTGGAGTTTCCGTCGGGACACCGATAACCAGACCCACGACGGCCGTGGCAACAGTCCCATACTCAAAGGTGACAGTTCCATTCTGATCCGTCCTCATACCAGCGTAGAACTGCTCGGCTGCCGGATCGAACGATTGCGCCGCGTAGGAGTTCCAGACTATCCTCCATCTGCTGTTCGGCGGAACGCTGCTAAGATCAGTTACTTTCATTTTGAACATCAGGTTGCTTGTTCCTGGAGGCTCGCCCGCTGCAATATAGTCAATAGCCAGCGAAGCGGGAGCAGTCCCTTGCAGAGGCTGTTCTGGATGACCGGGCGGAGTTCGCTGGAGGATCAAACCGCTACACGTGTCACCAATGTAAGGCGCAGCAATTTCATTATTCGCGCAGGACATGCCGACGCTGTTTACCGCAAGCAACTTATAATAATAGGTCTTGGTAATGTCGGTGGCTGTCAGGTCATTATATGTTGTCTGGGTTCCTCCAACGCTCGTCAGTAAAGTTTCAGCGCCACTCGCCGTGCCTCTCCATATCTGATAGCTTTTGATATTGGAATTGCCTGTGTCGGCCTCGGACCACGCGAGACGCACCGATGAACCTACCCTTCGCTGTGTTATCGACGGCATGCCGGGCACGGATTTAGCATGTAGCGGGTTCGGTGGATCGAAGCTAGCGATAAGCCGGCGTCCGCTCGACTGCCGCGCAATTACACCTCTCGCGGTGTAGGCGTTGCCCTTTGCGGTCAGTGCCGCCTGCACGCAGGTGCCATCGGTGCACCCATCTACGTACCCGACCTCAACGCGCCCCTGTTTGTCAACGGTCATGTCGAAAAAGTCGAGCAGGTTGCGGCAGATGTCGGTGCCGCCGTGCGACCAGATACAGCCGCGTTGCAATGTATCGCTAGGTGTAGCGTCGGTTGTTTTCCAAGTCTGTCCGCCGTCGAATGTATTGGCAACATAGAGATGCCAGACGCCATTGAAACTGTTTGCGGAGCCATCTCCGGATGTGGTCGAGCCATAGAAGGCTACACTAGCGCGGCCCGCATCGCCTGCCACTGCCGCCGGGAAGGCGATGTTTTTTAGACCGTAAACTGCGCCCACATCGAAAATGTTCTGCCACGTCTGGCCGCGGTCGGTGGATGTCGCCACGACTGCGTTAGAACCACCGATAGCACTGCCAGCCACTGTACTACTAGACATCGCGAAGTAGACACGACCGTTACTGTCGATCCCAACGGCTGGATCTTGAAGATTGGAGTTAGCGCGGGTCTGACTCGTTGCGTTCTGAACCGGGCGTATGTTCCACGTTAAGCCGTTGTCTTCCGAGACTACAACGGCTCCAGTCCCACCACAGCTGTTATTGGGAAGATAAACCGTTCCGTCCGGTGCGACCTTTACGTGACCATGGAGCCCGCCGCATTGTGACGTGTAGGTTGCAACGGGAGGACCGTAAGTGGCTCCTCCATCATCGCTGCGTAAGCAAAACGCAGTAACGAGATCCTGCGAGCAATAATAAACTGCGTGCGGGTACGGCGTCGGCAGCGACGGGATAGGCGTATGATATGGACCGCCGCCGATCGTCTCGTGGTCAATGCCAGATCCAAGCGGGCCGGAACTCGGCGACCAGCCGGCAAGCGTTGGGTGCCCCAACGCGTCAAGACCGTCAGTGTCTGTGAATGAGACCTTGCATGAGGGAGAGGTCAAAGTCAGCTCCCCAGCGAAGACCCTACCCGTGTCACGGTCAGTGAAACCGATGGGATCGGAATCGACGAACAAAGATGTCGGTGCTGGACTGTTATACCATGTTGCTTTCTGGCCGTTTAGTGGACAGGAATCATCGAACTTTATGAACAGCGTTTGGAGATCCGACTGAAAGTTTGTCACGCCGGTGACTGAGTTTGGTGACTTCCAATTGACTCCGACCGAAGGTTCGCCCGCGTCATGTCCCATGTATTCGACGGTATGCGCGGTGGGCCCTTGACTGCTCGAGGCAACTTGCACCAGCGTTCCCGGAGCCTCGAAATTCTCGAATCCAATCTTCGGGCCAGTGTCCTGTGGCGCCGATGGAGCCAAGGCGGACGCCGCTGATGTAGATATTGCGCTGGCGCTGCCGGAATACTGGAAGGCAGCAGTGGCGCTGAAATAAACCACGTGCACAGAAAATTGCCCGGTGCCGATTGCCGGGTTGCTAGGATCAAGGTCGACAACTTCCGGTGGCGTCCCCCCGTGGGCTGATTCTCCGCCCGGGACGATCGGGCCCGAATTATCACCCTTGTGGACGTAGAGGTCGTAGTCAGTTGCACCGGACGGGTCGGCGGCGCTAACGACAATACGGGCTTTCAGCCCGCTCCAGTTAGTCGGTGTACCGGACAAAGTCAGCATGAAGGTGTCGCAGTTTACGCCTTCAACGCATGTGCTTTCGTCCAGCGACCCGCCGCCAGCCGCCGTGCCGGCCCAATTCACGGTCGGGCCGCCCGGGCTTAGCGTCCCAGCGCTGGGCGTCGCCGAGCGTAAGCCGGTTGCGAAGAACGCGAACACGACAAGGAAAACCATAGGAAAGGCCTCGATAAATTGTTTGCCCTAAGAATCGGGGAAAGGGCCAAATGTGGTCGCCTCGCATTCGGCTGCTAAAGCCTGGTTTTTTTTGAACAAGCTATTTCGGCGAGCAGCGTGACGCTGCATCCAATTGTCATTCTGAGCCGCGATCCTATAGGTAGGTGTTACAGGCGCTGGAGCGCTTTTTGGGCGAGCGTTTTCGATTTCTTGATCTTGGTATCTTCGTCATCCGTTCCGCCGAGGCTGATGGAGATGAACGCGTCGTCTTTTAAGACATAAAGCACGCCGCCGAAACGATTGCTGGCCCAGAAGGCTTCATCGCCGATGCCGTCGATCTTTTTCGGTGGAACGGATTCTTCTTTTTCTTCTTTCCGCTCCGATTGCTCATTATCTTTATCGCGTTCTTTGTCGTCGCCGCTATAACGACCAAACCTTTCCCTCCAGAAATCTTTCGGGCTGGTTGTGGTCGGGTGGCCCGGGTCACGCTGCATAACGGCCAGGCTCACCGATTTGCTGAACTCCGTCGCGGTATAAAAGCATTGCGATACGAGAAAGGCCGCATCCGAGCGCGCGCTACCCTTTGTTTCTTTGACGGGCGATCCTTGTACCGTTTCGATCTCTTCCCTTGTTAGCAGTCCGCAAACATCGACTCGCGCCTGATTCGATTCCTGGCTGCTTCTCGGGACGGGCGGAGGCGTTTCACGCTTCTTACATCCCGGCGAAACCGCGATCAAACAGAACAATGGAAGTAAAACATACCAGCGCATACCAATCCGTCTTCGGACATAGCTCTTAATTCCGCTTAGCCCAACGCTGGTAACAGTTATCGTACCCATACCGCACACGTAACAATACACTTAGCATGCTAGCACGTTGCCAACTTACGTCGCAGCGCGAATAACTACCAGACCGGTTTACTTTTTCTTAGGCGGCTTTCCACGAACCGTGATCACAACCTGTGCAGTGTTGGTGCTTTGCAGGCCACGAGAATCAGTAACCGTGAGCGTTGCCGGATAGATGCCCGACGCAGTATAGGTGTGAGAAATAATCGGCGTAGGTTGAGTTACCACAGGTGAAGCATCTCCGAAATTAAAGGTGTAGGAAGCGATGGTGTCCGGCGGCGGCGCGGTGTCCGGATCATACGAACCCGAGCCATTGAACTTCACCGCCAACGGCGCAGTACCTGACGTTGGCGTTGCAGTTAAGACTGCTGTCGGCGCAGCGTTCGGCCTGCAGACCTGGTTACTATTTACGGTATAACTGCCGGTAAAGGCGAGGCTATCAGGCATCTGATCATAGAGCCCGGTAATGACGCCGCCCGCAGTCTGCGACACCCCGGAAACGAAACCGCTGATAGTGTCCCCGGGATTCAAGCCTAGATCGCTTGCCTTCACTACAATGACAACCTTATTGAAGGGCGGTGCGTAACCACTGCTCGGCTCGGCAGGCTTCTGGCTGCCGGCAGTTACAAAGCGGCCATCAACCCCGCCGCTACCATTCGGGGCCGGCGTATAGGACTCAAAGGTCGGCGTAGTGCCGTTCCATGTCATGTGCACGCCCTTGTAGGTCGTAGTGCCGTTCTTGATAATCTTCATCGCGACATACCAGGACGAGCCTATTGGCTGCGGCGACTCGCCGTTGTCGGTATTGACGGTGAACGCGAGCCTGATGATATTGTCCGAGGCGTAGGGTTGCGCGATTTGGAAAGAAAGGAGATCCGATCCAGGTGGAGCCGGCGTAGGTACAATCCCCAGTATCGCACTAGTGTCACCTGATGGATCAGTGAGCTCGGTGAGGCCGGGCAGCGCGCAGACGTCTTCCGGTGGTAGCGGTACGACCACGGTTAGGTTCGCTTCGTTACTCGAACCGCTCGTGCCAACGCCGTTTACTGCTTTTACCACGTAATAGTAGTGTGACACTGCGGGATC
>WNFX01009918.1_pt1 | contig 11665 bp, 13 predicted proteins | sample 5400111 | NCBI WGS metagenome assembly WNFX01 (sample SAMN13153363, study PRJNA577476) | soil metagenome | isolation source: 40 cm soil or saprolite under grassland replicate 1 | place: USA:California | collected 2016-06-15
CAGGCAGCCGAGCTGGAGGGCCAGGCCGAGGACGCGCTGGCCGACGCCGGCGCGCTGCTGGTGCCGCGCCGTGACCTGTGGCGGGCCCCGCCGGAGCTCGCTCCCAGGATGGCACGAGCCGAACGGCTCTCCAGGTTCATCTCCCGCCTGGACGGCGTCATGGCCCGGCTGATGGGCCCGCCCGGCCCGGACGGCGCTCCACCACCGGCCAGGATCCGGGCATCGGTGGCCGGCCGCATCCTGCCCAGGCTGCGCGCCGCCGCCGCCGCCAGGCTGCGGCGAGGCCTGGTGGAGATCGCCCGCGGCGAGGGCCTGGCCGGCGTGGACGTGCCGGATGTCGAGCCACACCTCGAGCAGGCCGCCGAGCTGCAGGCACGGGCCGAGACCCTGCGCGCGACGCTGGCGTCCGTCGATGCGAGGCTGAGCGCCATGGACCGTGAGATCCGGCTGCGCGAGGACACCGAGCGCCACATGGGCTTCGACTCGGTCCACGTGGCCGCCTGGTTCCACCTGCACGGCCTGCCAGCGGTGGAGAGCCCGTACGAGGCGGAGGCCGGCGAGGTCGCTCACTTCTCGGTCGGGGCGACGATGGTGCAGGCGCCCGCGAACTTTCAGCGTCCGGGCGGCCAGGCTCCCGAGGTGCCGGTCGCGTACACGGGGATCCGCCACTGGGTCGGTGCCTTTCGGGACCAGGCCGCCCCCGTCCATGGCCGCGAGCGCTCGGACGTCGGGACCCTCGTGATCTCGAACCTGCGGCTGGCGTTCGTGGGCAGGAGCGAATCGGTCGGGATCTCGCTGAACGGTGTGGTGGACGTGGACATCTACACGGACGCCATCGCGGTGTTCCAGCTCGGCCGCTGGCAGCCGACCTTCTTCTTCGTTACCGCGCCCAGGCAGGTCGCCTTCTACCTCAACTGGGCGGTGGCGACCGGGCTGGTCCGCTGATCTCCTGCCGATCCGGTACGGGTCGTCAAGGACGGGAGTAGAATCCGGGCCGCATGGAGCGCTCGGCGGACGTCACGGAACCGGCGGCCCTCCAGGACGATCCCGCCGTCATCGGAAGCTGGGAGCCGGTACGGTTCCGGTGCCAGCACCTGCCGGTGCACGTCGCGCTCCTGCACACAGGTCGGGTGCTGATGTTCGGCGGCAGCTGCAACGATCGCGGCCAGCTGACGAAGCCGATGCCCGCCGAGCTCTGGGACCCCGAGACCGGCGAGAGCCGGACCGTTGACCAGGACCTGGCCGGCGACATCTTCTGCGCCGGGCACGCGTTCCTCCCGGACGGCCGCCTGCTGGTCGCCGGCGGCACGACCGGCTATGACACCAAGCGCGCGGTCTTCGGCCAGCAGGTCCCGCTTCCGCCGTTCCGTGGCTCCAGCCAGACGTACGTCTTCGACCCGACCGCCGAGCGCTGGACCAGGGGCGACGACATGTCCGCCGGACGCTGGTACCCGACCCTGGTCACGCTGGCCGACGGGCGGGTGGTGGCTGTCGCGGGGCTGACCCGGCACTTCCCGTGGGTGGTGCTGCGCTCGGTCGAGATCTACTCCACAGGACGAGGCTGGCAGCCCCTGCAGGGCGCGGATCGCTGGATGCCGCTCTACCCCCGCCTGCACCTGCTGCCCGACGGCCGGATCTTCTACAGCGGGTCGTACAACACCCACTACACCTTCCCCTTCTCGCTGAGCCAGTTCCCGACCAGCATCCTCAACGTCGATCCGGCCGGGTGGGAGGGCCTCGGACTGCCGAACAAGTCGGAGCGTGAGGAGGGAGCGACCGTCCTGCTGCCGCTCGCACCGCCCGACCACCGCCCCCGCGTCCTGCTCACGGGTGGCGGCACGCCGCTGGGCGCCGAGGCCATCCCCGACGCCGAGATCATCGACCTGGCCGAACCGCGGCCGACCTGGCGCGTGATCGACCCGATGCATCATCCGCGCTACTACGCGTACCCGGTCATCCTCCCCACGGGCCAGGTCCTCGTCGTCGGCGGCCGGTCCGGAACGAAGGGCCACGACATGACGCCGATGATGATGGCGTCCCATCGCGCGTCCAGCGGGGAGGTCCCGCACGATCACCGGGCCGTGCTCGAGCCGGAGCTGTTCGACCCCGAGACGGAGACCTGGAGCCGAATGGCGCCGATGACCGTCGATCGCCTGTACCACTCCAGCGCGCTGCTGCTGCCGGACGGCCGCGTGGCGACGTTCGGCAACAATCCCGGCGAGGGAATGGACGAGCTGCGCATCGAGATCTATCACCCGCCGTACCTGTTCCGCAGCCCGCGTCCCGTCCTTCGCGGCACGCCGGCCGACGTCGCCCTGGGGCAGGAGTTCGAGATCGACAGCGCGGAGGCGGCGGAGGTCAGCAGCGTCGTCCTGGTCCGTCTCACGGCGACCACCCACTGCGTCAACGTCGAGCAGCGATGCGTTCGCCTCGATTTCCGCCATGCCGGCCCCGAAACGCTGGCGGCGCAGGTGCCGGCCAACGGCAACGTCCTCCCTCCCGGCTACTACATGCTGTTCATCCTGGTGGACGGCGTCCCCTCCGTGAGCAGGATGGTGCTCGTCCGCCCCTGACCCTGTTGGGGCGGAAATGCCCACCCGCCATGGGCAGCTGTCCATTGCCGGATGGACGGCGTGGGCATAACGTATCGCTTGGTGTCGGCTGCGATCTGATTCGACGCTGGAGGTATCCGCATGGCACGGCGGCGCTCAGCCGGTTCTGATGATGTCGATCTCGGCCGGACAGAGGCATCCGGCTGATTCCGATGACCGCACGTCGCCGGCAGCAGCGAAGGGACACACCAGGCACCCGTCACCGCACCGCGACCAGTCGCCATCCCACCGTTGAAGCGCCGGCGGACACCGCCTTTCAGCGCGCCGTCAAGCGATGGCTCGGCGGACTCGCCGGCATCGTCGGCACGGTCCAGGTTTCCGTCATCGGTATCCTGCTCGGCCTGCAGCCGGCCCCCCATGACATTCCGGTGTTCCAGCTGGTACGCGAGCACCCGCTCGTCGCGCTGGCGATGGTGGGCACGATCCTGCTGATCATCGCTCTCGGTCTCGTATTGGCGTACGGGCATCCGCGGGGCCACCTCAGCGCCCTTCGGACGCGAGGCACGAGCTCACGCCTTCCACACGTCCCGCTGCTGGCCGTGACGAGCCGTACTCACTCGGTCACCTGCCACCGACACGACTCCCCGGAGCCGTGCCGGCACAGCAGATCGTTCCGAATGAGCGGGCCGCCAATGCAAGTCCGTACAGGATCCAGCTGAGCGTCAGGAACCTCCACAGCTCCGGCCCGGACATCTTCATCGAGGATGTGGCGCTCATGGTGGACGACGTGCGCAGCCCGCCATCGCCTGCTCGCGCCTGGGTCCAACCGGTGGGGGACGCCAACCTCCTCGTGAATCCGTTCCTCGCAACCTATCAAGGTCAGCCGGTCGGCTTCGCGATCTCCGGGAGGTCTCAGGGCGTGGTGCCCGAGGGGCACGTGCGGCTGCGCCCCGCAGAGCTCGACCAGCTCACCCTCACGATCACCTCCACGACGAACGTCTCTCTGCGCTTCCACGTCCGGATCAGGTACCGGCTCACCAACGAACTGGAGGTCCGGACGATCGTGCCGAAGGACCGGTTCGCCGCTGTCTTCGCAGACGACCATCTGTGGCAGCCCTACCACCTGGTGGACGGTCGTCTTCTGCCCGCATGAATTGAGGTCTGGACGATGAGACGTTGGGCGATCCTCCTCGCCGCGGCGATCGGCCTTGCTGTCGTCGGTTGTGGAGGAGCGCCTGCCCAGCCCGGGGCTCAGGCCGTCCCATCGGTGCCGGTTGCGGTGTCGCCCACCGGCACACCATCCCCGGTGGCTGCCTCGCCACCTCCTCTCACGATCTTCGCGATCGGGGAAGGAGGCCTGCCCGGTGGCCTCCAATGCCCGCAGTGGGTCGTTCTCACGGGCAGTCGTGCCGCATTCAGCACCGCGGAGCTGCGGCAGATGGCCGACTTCCTCATCAAGGAGTACGAACCCACCGGCGGCAGGCCGCTCGACCCGCCACCCAGCTTCGCGCGGACAAACGTCGCGATCGCCGACCCCCAGGCTGACTCGACGCGCTACTGGAACGAGCCGAGATGCACGATGTCTCTTCAGGTGACGAACACCGGCCACGAGACCGTTCAGCTTCCGGAGATCGGCGTACGGCTCACAGCCGCGACGCGGCCCAACCAGACAGGCTACCGACTGGTCGAGGCCTGCTCGATCGAGAGCGTACCGGCGTACTGCGGCGTGAAGAAGGGCGGTGGAGCGACCCCGTGCGGCAGCTACCGCGTTCAACTCCTGTTGACGGCTGGAAACGCAGGAGACTCCTTCATGGACAGGCCCGTGGCCGGCTACCCGGACGGCCCCACCTGTCCGGACATCACGCTTGGACCCAACGCCACGGTCGAGCTCGCCTTCACACTTCGGTCGGCTCAGGCCATGGCCTACCCTCTGGAGCCCGTCCTGAAGGTGCGAACGTCGGCCGGTCTCCAGACCGTCAGCACCGGCAGCGGCGCCGGCACGGTCGAATTCGCCTCCCCGTCGCAGTTCACCTGCTATCAGCTGAGCGGCCAATCGCTGGCCGTGAGATGGTCGGGCCCGGACGCGCTGGACTGGCCCGCAAGATCCCGAGACGGTGCGTTCTGCGCCTGAGTACCTTGGGCACAGATCCACTGGAGGCCGCGATGATCAAGCTCGTCTACTGCATCGCCCGCAAGCCGGGGCTCAGCCCCGAGGAGTTCTCGCGCTACTGGGAGCACGTGCACGGGCCCATCGGACGGCGGATCCCCGGGCTCCGCCGGCTGGTTCAGAGCCATGCTGTCGCCCATCCCAGCGGATTCCCACCGGCCGACTTCGACGGCGTCGCCGAGCTCTGGTTCGACGACCTCGCCGCGGTCCAGGCGGCGCGCAGGTCACCCGAGTGGCAGGCCTCGACCGAGGACGAGGCCAACTTCGTCGATCCGGCGCGCCACGCGTTCTTCCTGACCGTCGAGCGGGAGATCCCCGCGAGCCGGCCCGAGTCCCCCGCCTGACGCAGACAGGCGCAGCCGGTCACAATCGATCAGGCTCCCGCACTGTCTGACTTCTCGGCCGGGGCACTGCTGATGACCGACAACTCGAGGCAGTCGGCCGTGTGCACAACGTACCTGAGCGCGATGCCGAACACCCAGGGCATGCCCTCGACGCCCTGCTCGACGGGGACAACCCTGGGAGCACCCAGCTCCAGTTGCTCACCCCCGAGACGCATGCGGCACCTCCCGGCGGCCAGGATGTTCTTCACCCAGTCGGACTCTCGTCCGAAGTTGATTCCGACCACGACCTTGTCGCCTCTGCGGAAGGCCCGCACCGGCGTATGGCGCACCAGGCCGGACCTGCGACCGACGTGTTCGAGATCGGCAAGCGCCGCACGACCGACGAAGCGGAGGGCCATCTTGTTGACGGAGCCCCACGTGTGCTGACTCAAGACTCGTGGAAGAGGCATTCGTAGCCTGGCCCTCCTGGAGTTGATCCGGTCAAGTCTCGATGTTTATCCGGCATGGGCTGTCTCTGCGCAGGTAGCTCGCGCTGAGCCGGTCGAGCGCCGCCCGGTCGAGAGGGCAAAAGGTGAAGGTGGGCCCGCTGGGCTTCGAACCCAGGACCAGCCGATTATGAGTCGGCCGCTCTGACCAGGCTGAGCTACGGGCCCGCTCGGCGGCTCCGATCTTAGATCGTCGGCGCCCTCCGCACCCGCCCGGCCCCTCTCATGCCGGGCCGCGACCGGCGCGGCGGCGGGCGGGTCAGGCCGGCGCGATTACCTCGATCTCGTTCCCGTCCGGGTCGTCCACTGCGATCGTCACCGCGCCCCGGGCTCCATCCGTGCCCAGGATTCCAGGGTCGTCGCAATCCGGTGCAGCTCCGCGGCGCCCGTGGCCACCGCGAGCACGAGGTCGACCGCGGCGTCCGCGTGGGGAAGCTGCAGCCGCCAGCCGTTGAGCCTATAGAAGACGACCGTCGCGGCAAACGCCAGGCGCTTGTTGCCGTCGATGAGCGCGTGGTTGCACACCAGCGACTCCATGAGCGCTGCGGCCTTCAGGTGGATGGTCGGGTACAGGTCGTCGCCGAACATCGTCGCCTGTGGCCGGTAGGCGGACGCATCGAGGAGCCCGGCATCGCGAACCATGTGGGCGGTACCGAACATCCGCTCGACCATAGCGAAGAGATCGCCTAGCGTGAGGTACGTCACCCGCAGGCTACAGGTCCCTCAACCGTTCGAGGGTATGGGCATGCTCCCTGAGCACCTGGTCGGTGAGCACCAGCACTCGTTCTCGCCGCTCTGCATCCTCGATGCGGCGGAGCACGGCCAGCCGGGCGACCTCATTCATCGATCGATGCTCGCGCGCCGCCTGCGCTCGCAGCCTCTCCATCTCCTCGGGCGTAAGTCGCAGGTTCAGAGCCATTCCCTGATGATACCGCGCGTGGCCCCGCCACGGTACCAGAATCGGGTCCGTGGGACTTCACTCACCCTTGTAGTCGGGGTCCGGAGATATACATTCGCATTCGTTCCCGTCCGGGTCGTCCACGTAGAAAGTTCGCACCCCTGGGAGGACCGGGTGGACGCCGGCGCGGACCTCCAGGCCGGCGGCGCGGCAGCGCGCCTCCAGGTCGGTGTACCGGTCGGCCGACACGTTGAAGGCCAGGTGGTGCAGCGGGCGCAGCGGCTTCTCCCTCGGGAAGGCGCCTGACGGGTCCGGATGGGGGACCAGGACGATCATCTCTGGCACCGGGCCCTCGCCGGGGCCGGCGCGCAGGAACCTGTTGGGCAGGCCCGGCGGCGAGATGACGGGGAGCCCGAACAGGTCCCTGTAGAAGGCCAGCGCCCGGTCCATGTCCCGGACCCACAGCACGATCTCGGCCAGGTGCAGGACCGGGCCGGCCGCCGGACCGCCGCCCGCCGGGCCGCCGCCGGCCGCGGGACCGCCCGGGCCGCCACCGGTCGGGCCGGCGTCACCACCGCTCACGCTGCCGCCGCCTCCATCATCGTGCGCAGGTTGCGGTCCGGCGCCTGCGGCGGCACCGAGCAGCCCGGCGCCAGGAGCAGGCCCCTGCCGCCCGTGGCGGCGATCGCCGCCCGCGCCTGCGCCACGATCTCGTCCGGCGGGCCGCCGACGAGCACCCTGCGCTGCTCCAGGCCGCCCATCACCGCCTTGCCGGTCAGCTTCCTGGCCTCGCCCAGCGAGGGGTTGCCCTGGTTGTGGATCGAGTAGCTGACCGCCTGCACGGGCAGGCGCCGGCCGACCTCCATCGTCACGTGCGAGCCGCACAGGTGCAGCACGTTGAACCAGGCGGTGGCCGGCAGGGCCTCCAGGATGCGCAGGTCGAGCGGCAGCGCCAGCTCCTCGTACACGCTCGCGGGCATCGAGTCGGGCGTGGCGAAGCCTGAGATGGCATAGAAGATGCCGGCGGCGCCGGCCTCCACCGACCGGCGCGACAGGTCGATCAGCGCGTCCGCGATCCGCTCCAGCGCCGGAAGGACCACGTCCGGGCTGGAGCGCAGCTCGCGCACCAGCCGGCGGTTCTCCCGACCCACGAGGTAGGAGGCTACGGAGAGCGGCGAGAACACCGTCTGCAGGACCGGCACGCGGTCGCCCAGGCCCTTCGCCACCAGGCCCAGCGAGCGTACCTGGTCGTCCATCACCGCCGGGTTGACGAGCGAGAGACGCCGCCAGCCGTCCAGGTCGGTCACGAACGGCGCGTCGGCCACGGGCGCTCTCAGGCTGTGGCCGGCGGGGCGGTAGGGGGCGCCGAACGCCTCCGCGAAGAACGTGGCGCGGGGCTGGAACTTGACGAAATCCCACCCGAAGCGACTGGCCCGCTCGATGGTGATCTCGGCCAGCCGCTCCGGCGACCACTCGTCACGGTACCGGTGTCCCCAGGCACCAGCGGGCGGCCGGTCTACCTCGCCCCCGGCCAGGGCGGCTTCTACGCGGGCGCGGGAGTCCACGTCAGCCAGTCTATAAGTCGCGGCCCGCGGCAGCCCGCGGGCCGCCCCTCCCGACCGCGCCACGGCCGGCTCAGGCCGGCCCGACGGTCGTCTCTAGCAGCCGATCCAGCCGACCAGCTGGTCCACCCGGGTCCGGTCCAGCCCCCGCACGATCCGGCCCTGGTCGAGGACCAGGAGCGGCGTGACCTCTCCGTCGAGGTTCTCCCACTCCCGGCGTGCGCTGGGATCGCCGTTGTCGATATGCCGCACCCGGCACCCGATGCCCAGCAGGTGCAGGTGGTCCTGCATCACCAGGGAGTCCGCGTCGTCGATCCGGCAGTACATGATCGCGTCCATCCCAAAACCACTGTAGGCTCGTTCGATGGATCCGGCTACATCTATAGGAACAATCTATGTGGCCATAGGGACGCCGTACCGGCGGTATGATCCGCCAGGGATGGAAGTTGCCGCCGAGGCAGGCCGGCTGCGCGCCGCAGCCGAGGCCAGGCCGCTCAGGCTGCCCGTGAACCGCCGGATCGACGAGCGCCACCACCTCGTCACCGAGGACGGCCTCGGCGTCTGGTTCACGATCCAGCTGTCGCCCCATGCCCGCATCGCCGAGGCCGTCTTCGAACGCCGGGACGGCCGGCCCGGCGACGAGGAATGCCGGACCTGGCTGCGCGAGCTGCTGCCCGGCCGGGACCCGGTCGAGGCGCCCGGCCTGCCTGCCGCGGCCGCCAGGCGCTTCGAGGTCTTCGAGCCAAGGCTCGAGGCGAAGGCGCCGGTGTCCTGATGGCGCTGCCCCGCTCCGTCCTGGGCGAGCTGCGCCGGATCGTCGGCGACCAGCACGTCATCAACGAGCACAACGACCTGATGATCTTCGAGCGCGACGCCTCCATCACCGGAGCCATGCCGGAGGCGGTCGTGCTGCCGGCCAGCCGGGACGAGGTGGTGCAGGTGGTGCGGCTGGCGGCGCGCCACCATATCCCGGTCGTCCCGCGAGGGGCGGGCACCGGCCTGTCCGGCGGCGCGATCACCCTCGCCGGCGGCATCGCGCTGCAGCTCAGCCGGATGCGGCGCATCGTCGAGATCGACCCGGCCGCTCGGACCGCCCTGGTCGAGCCCGGCGTGGTCAACGCCGACCTGCAGCACGCGGCCGGCCGCCACCGGCTCTTCTACGCGCCCGACCCCTCCTCCCAGAAGGCCTGCACCATCGGCGGCAACGCCGCCGAGAACTCGGGAGGCCCGCACTGCCTCTACTACGGCGTCACCACCAACCACGTCGTCGGCCTGGAGGTCGTCCTCGCCGACGGGACCGTCGCGTGGCTGGGCGGCGACGCGCCCGACCGCGTCGGCCTGGACCTGCTGGGCGTCATGGTCGGATCCGAAGGAACGCTCGGCACCATCACCCAGGTCAAGGTCAGGCTGCTGCCGCTGCCCGAGTCGGTCGTGACGCTGATGGCGGCCTTCCCGACCGTGGACACCGCCAGCCACGCCGTCTCCGGCGTGATCGGGCGTGGCATCGTCCCCGCGGCCCTGGAGATGATGGACCAGCTCACCATCAGCGCGGTGGAGGCGCACTACCGGGCCGGATACCCCGTGGAAGCCGGCGCCGTCCTGCTGGTGGACGTGGAGGGTCTCCGCGAGAGCTGCGACGAGCTCTCGACCGAGATCGAGCGCCTGCTCCGGGGCAGCGAGGCCACGGCGCTCCGCGTCGCCGCCGACGCCGACGAGCGGGAGCTGCTCTGGGCGGGACGCAAGGGGGCCATCGGGGCGCTCGGCCGCATCAAGCCCAACTACTACCTGCACGACGGCGTGGTCCCCCGCACCCGCCTGCCCGACGTCCTGCGCCGCGTCGGCGAGATCGGTGGCCACTACCGGCTGCCGGTGGCCAACGTCTTCCACGCCGGCGACGGCAACCTCCACCCCAACATCCTCTTCGACCTCCGCGACGGCGGCGTGATGGACCAGGTCGAGAAGGCCGGCGAGGAGATGCTGCTGGCCGTGGTCGAGCTGGGTGGGACCCTGTCCGGCGAGCACGGCATCGGCATCGAGAAGAACGCCTTCATGCCCTGGATCTACGGACCCGACGACCTCGACGCCATGCTCCGAGTCAAGCGCGTCTTCGACCCGGACGGGCTCCTCAACCCGGGCAAGATCTTTCCCGACCCCGAGCGGGAGCCCAGGCTCACGGCGCGCGCCGGGTTCTGCGCGGAGGCGAGGTGGTGGTAGACGGGCTGACCCCGAGCCGGGTCGAGCGGCCGGCCACGCCCGAGCAGGTCGCGGAGGCGCTGGCTGCGGCGGCCGAGGCGGGCGAGGCGGTCGTCCCGGTCGGCGGTGGTCGCGCGATCGGCCTCGGGGACCCCCCTGACCGGCTCGACGTCGTCCTCGAGACGCGGGCGCTGCGCCGCGTGGTCGAGATGAGCCAGGCCGACATGACCGTCAGCGTCGAGGCTGGCATCACCGTCGAGGAGCTCAACGGCGAGCTGGCCGGCCTGGGCCAGTTCCTGCCGGTCGATCCCTTCAACGCGCCCGGCCACACCATCGGCGGCGTGCTCGCAGCCGGGCTGTCGGGTCCGCTGCGCCTGCGCTACGGCTCACCCCGCGACTTCGTCATCGGCCTCCGCGTCGCGCTGCCCGACGGCCGCCTGGCCACCAGCGGCGGGCGGGTGGTCAAGAACGTCAGCGGCTACGACCTGAACAAGCTGCACCAGGGCGCCTTGGGGTCGCTCGGCGTGATCGTGGCCGCCTCCTTCAAGGTCTTCCCGAAGCCGCTGGCCGAGGTCACCCTCGAGGCCCGCCCCGACGACCCGTGGACGGAGGCGGCGCGGGCGCTGGACCTGGCGATGCCGCCGTCGGCTCTGGAGCTGGCCGGCGACGGCCGGCTGCTGGCCCGCCTGGCCGGCTCCGGCGAGGGCGTCCGGCGGATGGCCGGCGAGCTGGGGTGGACCGAGGTGGACGCCGCGGCGTGGGACGAGCACGCCCGGCGCGGCGGCGAGACCTGGGCGCGTCTCTCCGTGCCGCCCGCCCGGCTGCGCGAGGTGGTGGACCGGCTCGACGGCGGCTCCTGGTGGGCCTCGCCGGGTGTGGGCGTCGCCCACTGGACCGGCGACCTCGACGCCGGGGCCCTGCGGCTGGCCCGGGCCGCGGCCGAGTCGGCCGGCGGCGCGCTGGTCCTGATGGCGGCGCCTGCCGAGCTCAAGCGCGCGGTCGGGGCCTGGGGGACGCAGCCGGCGACCATGGAATGGATGCGCCGTCTGCGCGACGCCTTCGATCCGCGCCGAACCCTCTCTCCCGGGAGGTACGTCGCATGAGCGCACCGCTCGACATCCGCGACATGGCGGCCTTCCAGGGAGCCGACGCCCCGACCGACGACGACCTCGCCACGTGCGTGCACTGCGGGCTCTGCCTCAACGCCTGTCCCACGTTCCGCGTCACCGGGCTGGAGACGGAGTCGCCACGCGGCCGCATCTACCTGATGACGCAGTGGAGGCGCGGCGGCCTGCCGTTCACCGAGGACCTGGCCAGGCACATCGACCTCTGCCTCGGCTGCCGCACGTGCGAGGCGATCTGTCCCTCCGGCGTCCCCTACGGGCGCATCATCGAGCACGGCCGGGCCGAGGTCGAGCGGCTGCGCCGGCCCAACCCGCGCAGCCTGCTCGTGCACCAGGCCCT
>WNFX01007123.1_pt1 | contig 11664 bp, 13 predicted proteins | sample 5400111 | NCBI WGS metagenome assembly WNFX01 (sample SAMN13153363, study PRJNA577476) | soil metagenome | isolation source: 40 cm soil or saprolite under grassland replicate 1 | place: USA:California | collected 2016-06-15
ATCATATTTATTTTCAACTGTTATCCAGGATTGTGGAAACAATGTTGTAAAAGGTGGATTTGGGAATCTCCCACTCGCCTTGGCAAAATATCTTCAGTCAAAAGGAGGCAAGATAATAACGAACGTTGGCGTTGAAAAGATCATAATAAATAAAGAGGGAAGAGCCGTTGGTGTAAGACTCGATAACGGAAAGGAAATTGGTGTGAAGAAAGTTGTGGCATCAAGCACAGACCAATCTATGTTGATTCTCAAGCTTATAGGTGAAGAGTATGTAGAAGAAAGAATTGTTAAAAACATCAAAAAACTAGAGTGGGGAGATGCAATAATGGCTATCTATATAGCTTTAGATGGACCACTCGAATACTACGCGGGAAAAGAAATTATTCCCTCGACACAACTTCACCTATCACCAGCAACTCTAGATTATCTTGGAAAGATTTACTATGAATGTAGAGGTGGAAAGCTGCCGTCAGAGCCGCTCCCTATAATGAGCAATGACTCAATAGCTGATCTAAGCAGGACGCCAACTGGCAAGCATCTACTGAAATTTCTAATACTAAATGTTCCTTATAAAATAAAAGAAGATGATGCTGGAGATAAGAATACTTCTACTATTACTAACAATAAGACAGACTGGAACGTTGTGAAAGAAGAATACGGAGATCATATTATCGATATGATAACTGAAAAATATATACCTAATTTGAAGAAAATAACAATTAAAAGAGTTGTATTTTCTCCTGTTGACTTTGAAACAAGACCTATAACATCACGATACGGTACACTTGCATGTGGAGCAGTACTGCCATATCAAACATCTTTTATGAGGCCTATTCCAGAATTAAGCAATTACAAAGTGCCGTCTATATCGAATATATATCTATGTGGTTCTGGCAATCACCCCGGACCAGGTGTTTCAATGGCTCCAGGCCGCAATGCAGCACAAATAAGATTTGCCGACTTGAGTCTTGACTTTAAAAATATAGTAACGACTATCTAGTATTCTGAAAAGAAATATGAGGTGTATATGAAGAGAGTAATTTTGGCCGCCAAAAAAGAAAAAAAAGACTGTTAGTATTACCTAAGCAGTCGGTTCTTCTATTAGTAGTTACTAATGACTAGTCATTATATATCTTTGAATATCCCGAACGCTTGCGCCCCTGTCATTCCTAGATCCTATGTCTGCTACTTCTATCCCTACTATATTAAGCAGACTGGCTAGCTCTAGAATTGCTGGATGTGGTGCTAGATTTTTTGCTGCCTTTTCTTCCAACTCTCAAGAGCATATGTGGGTATAATGTGAAATACCTCTTTGGTTGCTTCATTTACTTCTAGATATACTAGCTTGTCGCTATAGGATCTTCTGCTCAAGGTCGTTCATTATTTCCTATAGCCTCCATTTCTTTCAATTCCTCTTGAGTACTCTGTATATGGGATGATTCAAGATTCCTGTTGTCGGTTGGCAACTTATTGTGTTCCTGTACTTTTCCCCGTAGATATTCAGTCTCTTTTACCGGAGCCATATTCATACCTTGATGATGAGTTCGTACGTCATCGTTTACAGGTGGATGTAGATATTTATTTCCTAAAATTTGGTTTTTCTCTATGTTTATCAGTTGATGGCCATTATTGTTTGCAGGACCTTGTCTTTTTAATGTGCAGTAATTTTCAATATCGTCATGATGATTCTTGAGTAAATCTAGTATACTATTTCGTAGGATTGAAGATGGCGTAGGTTTTTCAATAAGCCCATTTTTGTACATGCACTCTGCAAGTAAATTAAATGATTCCAATTGGTCTACCGGGAGTTTAGTGGATAAGACTTTGGTTCTTTGGTTTTTGTCATCTAGTTTACCGTCTTCATTTTCTTTAGACAATATGGCTATTGCTGTATGTATACCAGCTTACAGCTATAAATGTTTGGTAGACTTGTAGACTTGTGTCTAGATGGACATCCAAAACTATGAAATATTTAACAGCATTGTGATTGGAGATGTTGCCTCATATACTGTAAGGAATATTTCCTAAACCAACCCTATTGGAAGATCATTACAACTAGGTGGTATACTATTCGAACACATACAGAGGTCTACTTTATCGTAAAGCTTGAGTAAACCTGTAGACAAATGAAATTGAATATCCTGAATGCTTTGATAGGCTTGTAAACAAATTAGGTTTACAGACCGTAGCTTCAGTCCCCTCGTTATGCCAAACTACTCTTTGACGTTTACCCTGGCAATCTTTCGGCTATGTATTTTCTGAAATTCTCTTCCCTGCTCTTACAACTATGTCATACAATTCTTTGTTTTCTTCCTTTAATTTCTCTAGACTAATTGGAAAATATCCTTTGCTTGCACCTCTAAGGCCCTCCTTTATCATTATTTTAGCATTGAAGTTCAAAATTTCTAATTTGTCGCATTTGTCTAACCAATTCTTTATTACAGAATAAGATTCTTCTTTAGGAAGGGACTTTACATTTAGCAGATATGGCGAAAGTATTCTCCAGATTATATACTTTCTAAAATCAGACAACGGATTTTCTAGTATTCCATTTTCTATCCACTTTATTTTGTTTATCCGATTTTCATGCTCTTGGCTTTGTGAAATCATAATCTGAAATTTCCTATGCTTCCTCTCCTGCTTTTTTAACTGTTCAATATCATCAATCCTCTTTTGAATCAGCCATCTTCTAAAATCTCGCAGCAAAGGCTGTATACACGGTCTTTTGCTGTCCCATTTTTGTACTATCTTAACCTCTGGACCATTATTTTTGTTAGCCAAACATTTCGAATTTAGGCTTCCTGGAATTCTTAGCAAACATGACTTTACAGTAGGATTGTGTAGACGATCCTCAGTGCTTTCTGTAAAATATTCCTCAGCAAATTGAATAAACAGACTCGTCAAGTCCTTGTTTAGGTATTTTGTAAAATCGTAGAATGTTTCATATTCTTCTAAAATAATTCCGCTAACTGGTTGGTAAATATGATAGCCATTACCTGTCCATAATACTGTGGGATTTCCACCTATGCTTTCTTTTTCAATCTTGTATAGGGCTTTATTTAATCCATTTTCTAATAATTTTTCTCGGTTTGAATTTCCTCGTCTGCTAAAGTCCTTCAAGTCTAAATCAACCATTAAGATACTTACTGCTGTTCTATTAATTCCATGAAAACTCGTATAGGAAGGATAAGCATTGATTCTGCAATCCTCGTAGTTTGAAAGCCTGAAGTATTTCAGCGCAGACTGCTTATCAAAAACCTCAACTTGATGTCCTAGAGCCTTCGTCATTATCTTTCTTGGGAATAAAGGTTCTTGGAAATGGTCAAGGATGAACTCGAAATCTAATTCCATCCCACTCACTGTCGATATATAGATTTAGCATCATATCCTTCGAGTTCAGGATCTTCCTTTGGTTCTGGATCTAATTTTGGTTTAGAGTTGGACTCTTCATTACTTTGTTCAATAGAGTTGTAGGGGATTATTATTTTGCCCTTCGGAATAAAAAAATTATCCGCTGTGCCTAGAGTGGATAATTTCCCATATAGTTTGGCCTCCTTACCCTGTAAATATTTCATCTTTCCAAATATCGTACTAGAGTAATTACCAAAAACAGCCTTTGAAAAGTATCCACTCAGCTTGATACTTTTTTCATACTCTTCAACAAATTTGCAGATGCATAACCTTTCATTATTTTTGTTATAGAGTTCAAATTTGTTGATCTGGAGTGGACATTTTAAAAGGGCAAAAATTGCAAGTTCTAACCAGTTTTCAGGTATATACTTGTAAGAACTAGGTAGAACTATCTTTTGATATTGTAAAATATTATCCACTCGACCCATATTCCATAATTTCTTTATTTTTGAGATGTAGTTCTCGTAGTCAATGTCGAATGCCGTTGATGATTCAGCTGGTGATGGTTCAGCTGGTGACGGTAGATCTACTACAAGGCTATACTCTTTTTGTCTCTTATCTACGTCAGAATCTTGCTCGTTGATTAGCCCATTTTTAATAAATTCGTCGAGGTAAGTTCTTTTCATATTATTGGTTGGAATTGACTTGCCAGTTTTCATCTTTATTTTGCTCTGCTTTTTGCTTAAACAGTTCAATAACTATCTCTTTGTATAGTCTTAACTTGAAACTAGGAATGCCGCTTGTGTTCCTTGTGATATACATGAGTTCATCTAAATCACTATCTATATCTGCAATTGTAAGGGATTCATTTCCATATACCAATGGTCCCCTAAGATGGGCCCTTGACAATGTTATAATGCTAAGTAATGAGAAAAGTCTGTTTGCTATCCTATTGTCAACGCCTTTCTGTGCGGGCAATGTTTCGCCTAGTATTTCACAAAATGGAATCCATACGGGATTCTGAGTTGGATTCGAATTAAACTTCCTGATTGTTTGAGTTAGGTACAATACACATTTCCTTGCGAGTTCGGCGTCTCTGTTAGATACTATCAGTGATTGTTGCAACAGTTTGGGAAGACCTTTTGTTTGGCCTGTTAGTTTTACGCCTTCACGATATTTTTGTGCAATCATATTTGGCGAATCTATTAGAAATCTGCTTTGTATCTCAGGCCACTCTGGCCAGTCAGACTCGTTTTTGGCGCTGCAGAAGATACAGGCGGGCCATCCAACTGTTACTATATTTTTTACCTCAAACCCACGCCCATCAACATTGTAGACATATGGGTGCTCTACCTCAAGTTTATCATGGGACAGTATTGGTTTCAATATATCCCAAGTCTGTTTATGTGGTGGCTCTAAGAATATCAGTAATTTACCTCTTAGGTCAATCCTCATTTTGGCATCACTGAATAATTTACGAAGGTCTTCTTCGAGTTCTATCCTCCTATCAGGCGCCGCAGTCTTTATCTGTCTTTTTAACGCTATAATTCTTGAGTCTAATTGGAGTCCTTTACTATCGACCAATACTCCCCTCTGTCTGATTATCACTTTGGGTGACATTGATCCATAATTCCAGACGTCATGCTCTGGGAAATATTGAATTGTCTGCATTATTGGATACGTCTTACCTTCACTTGTTGGAGCCAGAATTGCCAGGTTTGTTGGATCGGCAGAATCCTTACTTAATCCAGTATAGAAAATTTTACGGACTAATGCATCTTCCTGTTTGACCGTTTTCTTTATTGTACTTATAACGAATTCTGCATAATCATCATCTGGAATAGGTTCTCCATCTGGAATAGGAAAATATTTTTCAAGCTCCAAAGCTGGTTTTGATTCGACTGCTGATGACTCTGATTTTGATTCTTTAAGTTGATCTTCCTTCTCTGATTCTTCTTCCTCCCTCAGAGATAGAATCTTATCAAAATTGTAATCTAAAACGTCTGAGAGTTGTAGGGCATGTTCCTTGCTAATGCCTTTATCTTCAAGTGTCTTTTTAAAGTATCTAGAGGTTCTGGACCAGTTGGAATTATCTATTGGACATATGACAATTTTTTTATCATAAACATGATTGAGTGAAAGTATAATGCTGTTTATGCTCCTGCGAAACACAAAGCTAGTGACAATTTCTGATTCCTTTACTTGTGGTGTTAATTCAAGCTCTATAGTATCTTCAATAGTCATAATTAATCAATCACCAGGATCAATAGCTGCATCTGCTAGTTTGTCGTAGACAAGCACATCTTTGCAGCAATCGCAAAACCATCCATGTCTGTTAATGAATCGTATCTTTAGGTAATGGATGCCCCGTTGCGAACATCCCTTCCCTCCGCATGCCTTATATTCTTGAGAAGCGTTTTGCTTTGTAGAGTTCATAGACTGATCTTCATCACCTACTGAACTTTGACAATACCTGCTGCCTGGAAGCCTCTAAACCCTCATCAGCAGGTATCAGATTTTCCTCTTTTTCTATAATTTCGTTGAGCGCCTGCAGTGTGATCCTCCTTGTCTTTTCATCTGCACGTAATGCGAAGACTGTAGATACGTTGATATTATTTTTTCTAACTATTTTGGCAGACAGTACTATGGCCAACGACTTTGCATTTTTAGAACCAACCGCATACGGCTGAAGTATATGTAGGGACTTAATCTTGTTCATCGACATAAAAAATGTAAATATGCTTAATATTCATGGAGGTTGCCATGTCTTCTATGGAAAGCAAACCGGTTCTGAATACACCTAGATTTAGAAAACGTAAAATGAGGTCAGTCCTTCAACTTATTCTTCATTGTAGTTACATTCTACAGATGTTATACTCAAATCGAAATAAAAAAGTAAATGTCAATGAGATAGATAGACATCTCTATCAAATCGGTAAAGATACAGAGCAAACCGGTTTACGCTACAAACAAAATACTTTGGATGCAATCAAACTGATCCAAAAAGCAGGGATAATTACAAAGAATAAGGATAATAACCATACACAAACTAAATTTATAGAACTGGGTCATTGGGTCGGGAATTTGGTCAATTATTAGAAAGTGGAAATAACTTTCATATCGCATTCTCTCAGTTAAGAGAGAAAATAAAAGGTAATTTCAATTTGTCTGAACGCAGCCATGAAAAAGTTCGTGAAAATCTGCTTAGGAGTAAGGGCTGGGCTCATGAAGAAATAAGCTCATATGAAAAGACTTCTGATGATGTGATTTCCTTTGAAAGAAGCTTGCTGCCATTGATGGTGCAAGGTTTGGTTAATAGGTATATTTTAATCCTATCCAGATTTAATCCTACTAAGAACGCCAAGGAGATTTTAGATGCAATCCTCACAGATACGCTAAATAAAGGTATTTTAGTTATGCTGGAAAATATCGCTACTAATAATTCATCAGGCGGCGATATTTTGCATACAGAAGACAGAATACTAGAACCAGGACCATACGGCGGACTTCTGTTTGACTTTATAGATGACCTTGGATCGTTGCTGATATGTAATAGTTTTATTAAAACAGGGATTAAATATGCAATAGCGTCATTGTTTTCTTTATTTAATCCCCCTAAGAGATATGTTGAACGCCATATCGAAGAAGTTAACAGCAAGTATGGTGATAATCCTCAGCAGCAGATTCTACTGCACTTATACAAAGAATTAAATAAATTATCCTAGCTTAACCTTCCTGTATCTATCTTTGCAAGTATCTGCTGGAATTTGTTTTCCATGTCTTCACGCATAGTTTTCATATCTTGTTCATACCTTACTTTCAATACTTGAACTTCTGACTCTTTTTCTTGCTGTTTTTCGAGAGTTTCACTATAAGCATCATACGTCAAGACCATCCTACATTTAGCACAGAATTTAGCGTCCTGAGCGTTCCCTTCGTTACAATTAGGACAGGTCTTAGGGTTTAGTGTATTAAGTGAGACGTTATCCTTGGTAACGACGCCATATGCTTCCAATAAGCTATCAGAACTTTCGTTGCCAAAGTAATGGAGATATGTCTGTGCCATGTTACTATTAGTAGTCCAACCTGCGTGTTGATTTAAGGTATGGAGTTTCAGTTTAGTACTCTTCTCAGTCAACGCACTATGTCGTCGTACGTATGGATTGAATGGTTTTAATAGCAAATTCTTTATCTTTTCTTTGTCTTCATTAGGAATAGTTGGATCAACTAATAGAGCTGGGAAAAACTGATTTTTATAATGGTTGTACACGTGTCCCAAACCATCAATAGTAAGTTGTGTGCCCAAACTTCGCCGACCTAAACCTATCAAGAGTGGAGAGTTCGGATTGTTTTTACTAGGGTGATTAGATAGCCAATCTTTAACATAGGGTATACTTTGGATCAATGGTATAGGTCTAGTCCCTGTTTTACCATTTACGAGCACTTCTGCATATTGGATTTTTCCCGTAGTTTTAAAGATGACGTATTTAATTTTCAGACTTAATATTTCGTGAGGCCGTGCAGATAAGTCTCGTGACATAGTATGATAACAACGGTCGCGCTTGTTCGTAACCCATTTTAAGAAAAGTAAATCGTCTTTCTGCGTCCAAAGATCAGAAGGTTTGTAGCAACTCTTCTCCTTTCTCTTTAGTTTCGGAATATCCATAATGCATTCAGGCCTTCTCTCAGAACGTGATAATTCATTCCTCGTTTTAGGATTAGCAATATTTGGGTAAAACAGCCATTTGAAGAATCGTATCAAAATTATACGTTTGATATTGTAGCTACCTATCCATTTGTGCAATGAGTCCTGAGAATCAGGTTTACGATTAGAATCAAGATAACGATAAATGTCCTGGTCAGACATATCCTTATACTGTGTGCTATTAGTTCTAGCTAGCTCTGATAAAAATTGAATCGTATATCTTAGATAACTAAGTCTTGGATTAATCTCTCTCTTCATTGCTATAATATATTCAGCTACTACCAAAGCATTTTCTTTCGATAGTTTTTTCCTATCCTTTAGAGTTAATTCACAAAACTTGGTTGTAAAGCCCTCGGTTGCTAGAGTAATCTTTCTATCCAATAAAGAGCCAATTGCTGCTGGACTTGTTGCTGCCGTCGTTGATTGCATCTAATCTGAGTCAATGACTAGACCTAATAATACTTTCCATGAGACAGTTTTATCTTGTAGTAATAATTCTTACAATTATTAATCTACATGCTCGTACATCGTTATTTATGTCTTAAACGGTTGTTTCTCGTTCTTCGTATAGACTAACATTTCAGTCCGGTCTTGCATTAAATGAAATAAAAAATATTAGAAATTTTAAAAAGTCTAAGCGGCAGTAGGCGTACCTTTTGTACGTGACTTTATTTTACTTGCTGCTTCTTTTACTGTGTCTGCCGTCACAGGAGCACTTTCTGCTGTCTCCCGAGCGGATTCCTTTAATACTTGCGCTGTTTCGCGTGCTGCAATTGTTGTTTCTTCTACGGCGCTTGCTGTATCTTTAATTACACCGCGTTCTTTCAAATCCTTAGCAGTATCACTTATTTCTCTAGTAGTATCCCGTGCTGCAATCGTCGCTTCGTGAACTGCTTGTGTAAGTTCATCAATTGCCCCGCTTTGACGAAGGGTTTTCACTGTCTCTCTCATCCTAGCTGATGCATCACGAATATTTCTTGCAATTTTTTTTATAGTTTCTGCGGTTTGTTCGGGTGTCATTTCCCTTATAGAAGCCTTGGTATTTGTTGAGGCGGTAGTGGTAGGATTAGGTTTTTTTGTATCTTTATAATCTTTGGGCGACATGAAATCATATACGAAGCTGTACTATAAAAGAGGAGCTGAATTCCTATTTTTTAATTAATTAAGGCCTTGCATCTTTTAACTTCTAGCATTACTAACATAAGGAGAAAACTTTCATGACAATAACCAAAGCTTCACAGTGTGTACACTGTGAGAGGTAGAATTTCGTACTATTATGGACATCAAAGTGTAAGTTATCTTATTTAACTGCGTACCGCCCAATATTCTAATTACATTCATGTATACAGAATCAAGAAGTAAAGCAATGATCATCATCTTCAAGCTAATCGATGCGCCAGTACTTTCTGTTTCTTCTCTGCAATTTCCGTGAAGATGTAATGTACAATATGGCACAAGGATGTAATATGAATAGTTTTTTTATTTATTAAAGTTCTTGTAAACTTGGTTATTTCGGTCATTATTACGTCACAAAGCTAATATTTATATTACTGTGTTGCAATATTGTGATATACAATGCCAAAACGACCAAGAAAACTGGGCAATACCTCATATAGCAACGTTAAAAACAACAATCTTACTAATATTATATTGTCCTCTTTTGATTCTCTTGATAAGAGTATAATCAAAGAATTGGTAAGAGACGCAGATTTTAAAAGTGCTGAAATTTCTAGCAAATATAAAATCCCTCTATCGACCGTTCAGAGAAGAAGAATGAAACTTGAGCGTTCAGTAATAAAGAAGGATTATAAAATAGATATACAAGGCCTTGGGGTGAGAACTGCTATCCTATTAATTGGCGTAGGAAAGGGAGGCAGCGAAGATATAGCAGGAAAAATTATTCAAAAACATAATAAGAATGTTATGAGCACTACATTAGTAGTAGGCAACCCACAAGTAAACCTGTCTGCTGACGTATATTACAAAAATTCAACTGAATTGTACAATCTACTCGAAGATATCAAATCTATGCCAAACGTGAATTATATAGAGTGGTATGAGATAGTAAGAGTAGTAGAAGATAACCGTATTGCTATAGTTGACGCCTTGATTAATTAGTAATTTACTTTCCCCTTTTTCACTTAATATTTGTGCTTATTAAATGCATAAATGGGCCTTAGTAATCCTTTTACGTAGATCGTGATAGACAGATTGAAATGGATCCTGACTTATTTTAATTGAATATTCTCCAATAGCTTTAATTATCTTACCTAGGCGCAGCTTGAAGATAATTAAAGCTGTCGATAGATATTTAGCGGCATGCTCATTCGTCCTATCTGTAATTCTAAAGGAAGGCTTAAATTTCTTATTTTTCATTTTTCGTTGTTTATGATCAATTGTTAGGAAAATTTGTGATCATCATAAGATAGCTACATGAACGAATCTATTTCGATAAATTCAGGTAAATCTTCTACATGAAGTTATAGCATATAATGCTTGTTGGAGGCTTATCTTCTACCAAGTCTTGTATGAGATCCAGCGCAATATCCACAATAATCTGTGTTTGGTCTCTTGTGGCATACGCATTCACATCTACTACCGCTTTGTAGGTATCTTCTTTTCAATCATCGTGTTTTCAGTCAATGCCCTTATTAAGTATATGCAAAAAAAGTAAAATACAATTTTACATTATAATAATGAATTTGAAAACTATGTGGTGATCTACAATCACCTCAACTGGATATTATAATGATGCCTGCAGAATAAAGTAAGATCCTGCACTTCTGTACATTTGTTAGATTATTCTGTGTCTTTTCATATCTTGGTTTAAAATCAAGGTAATTCCGCTTTCCGATTATCGTTTAAGACATACAACAATCAATATAATTTTATACTATAGTAGAAGTTGTGTCTTCCAGGAATTTATTCTGGCTAGCAATTTTTTTGGCTTCCTCATAAATAATCTTTGCAACATACGGTTCTATTCCTAATGCCGCAGCTAGATCAGAAGGACCTAAACTAAGAATAGATTCTATAGTGAATCCTGCAGTTATCAGAGAATCTTTAAGGCCAGAAGCTATTTCCAATAGAAGAATGCCAGGATCCACGTTAGAAACTACTACACATTTGCTATATATAATAATTCCGTAACAATTCTGTACTTCGTACTAATTATGCCCTTCCATTTACAGGTCAAAATAATTAGACGCAGAATTTCAATTTTATTGCTACTGCTATTTTTAACACTTGACTCACAATAACGAGTATAAACACGCTATATGTCTGCATTTGATTGGAATGAGATAGCTCAGGCAAAGAAAATAGTCAAAACAAGCGATCAAACATTATGTGGAAACGTAGTAGCAGAATATAAAGACAATATCATCATAATTGCACACGGACCAAAGTTGCATGAATATATGGTACCGAAATCTAAAGTAGACCGTTATGATGGATCTGATGTTTACCTCAATATACCATACAGTCTACTCTCGTCTTTTGATTTTTAAATAAGAAATGTGGAGCAGTTGTGATTAAATTATATGATCGCGATCTCTAATTTGCTTCATTTGGCGACTAGTAATTTCAGAGCTCAGGAGCGGCTAACA
>WNFX01016767.1_pt1 | contig 11658 bp, 12 predicted proteins | sample 5400111 | NCBI WGS metagenome assembly WNFX01 (sample SAMN13153363, study PRJNA577476) | soil metagenome | isolation source: 40 cm soil or saprolite under grassland replicate 1 | place: USA:California | collected 2016-06-15
AAAAGCGCTGGGTATTTACACGTCAGCACGATGGATATTTAGGTTGGGCTTATCGTCCGTATCTCGGTGAAGGATTCGCGCCTGACGCGACTCACCTTGTGCTAGCCCCCTCCATTGAGATGCGCGCTGAACCCAATGAGACAAGCGAAACTGCGACACGCGTAGTTAGTGGAACAGGAGTAACGATTGAAGAGAAAGGCGCAACGCTGATCAAGGATTCGATGCGCATGATCGGAGTCCCTTACCTGTGGGGTGGCGTAAGCGGCAATGGCATTGACTGCTCGGGATTTGCGCGTCTGCTCCATCGTTGGATCGGAATTGACATCCCGCGCGACGCAGATATGCAATACCAGGCTACTAAACCTGTCGAGCCACCATTTGAAGTTGGCGATCTACTTTTCTTTGGCGATGGCGACCGACGGATCACACATGTGGGTATTAGTTTAGGTGGTTGGAAAATGATTCACTCGTCGAGATCGCATACTGGGGTATATATCGACGATGTACAAAATCGCGAATCTCTCAAAGAAATTTTTGTGAGCGCTGGATCATTTATTAGATAAAGTGCTATGCTTCAGCCACGCTTAATGCGAGGAAAAGATTGTGAAATCCTATCGTAAAGAATTATGGTTCAACGTTCCCTCTAGGCGTGGGTTTGTAAACATTACGCCGGAAGTGGAAGTTGCATTGCGCGAAAGCGGAATTCGAGAAGGCTTCATTCTTATCAACGCCATGCATATCACCGCCTCTGTCTTTATCAACGATGACGAGCATGGCCTGCATCAGGATTACGATAAATGGCTGGAGAAACTCGCTCCGCATGAACCAATCGATCAGTACCGTCATAACGACACGGGTGAAGATAACGCCGACGCGCACTTGAAGCGTCAGATCATGGGTCGTGAAGTGGTTGTTGCCGTGACCAATGGTAAACTTGATTTTGGTCCGTGGGAGCAGATTTTCTATGGTGAATTCGATGGTCGGAGGCGTAAGCGAGTGCTGGTGAAGATCATTGGAGAATGAAAAGGTTTTCCACTAATCTACTTTTCACTTTGCGATTTCACCAAATCTGGTTTTACTACCACCTAGAGTCGAAGACAATCTCGTTAGACAAATTTTCAAGGGTTTTACAGCAATTCTGGAGTCCAAGCGTGCATTTCTTCGTAGCATTTTAGACTTGCACTCACCTATAGTCATTTAAGCAGGTGCATTAGATTTTCTTTAGTGAGCAAGCTCATGTCCTCATTTGAACCAAGGAAGGGTCGCACATCATCCAGTGCTTGCTCAAAGGAAATTGCTTTGATCTTTGTATATACAATTTCGCGCCAGTTCTCAGCATTGATTGTGGGGCCTGTCCACGCCGTTTGGTTCAATGCATTGTTAAGTAAAACCAGGTTCGGATCGGGCCAATTTCTATCGCTCAAATACCAGATCAGGTCATACAGGTCACGGCCCTTCAAAAAAGCACGCTGCAAGATCGCGTGAAGCTTGCCCGCCAGTAATGATGCACGATCATGATGGTATAAATTTAGCAAAACGTGACGACGAACCAGAGATGTATCCAATGACGCTCCAGCCGGCGGATTGTTATCGATTTCAATCTTGACTGCAAGCACTTCATCCTGATGTGGGCTAAGTTTCAATTCGTAGGGTAATTCTGGAAAGCGGACAAACGCACTATGGACCGTCTTTTGATCACTCACCTTGAGAGTGGTCTGATATCCCTGGGCTTCAAGATCATTCTGGATGGATTGAAGATAAGACTGAAAGTTATAAATGTTGGAAGGTCTTTCAAGGGCAAAATCCAAATCTTCCGAATAACGTGGAAGTGAATACAGGAATCTCAATGCAGTCCCGCCATGAAAGGCAATGGCAGTCATTGCGCCGGCCCGTTGTAGACTTTGCAAGGTCAGGGCCTGTAAATATTCGCGTGTCAGGTTACGTGCCTCAACAGCCGAGGATGAGGATTGAATCAAAGTCTTTAAATATTCCTTCATACTAGTTCCTTATATTCACCTTTTTCTTGTAAGGCAAGCTTTTCAATTTGAACAGCCACACGTCGCCATTTTGGTTTTCCCGACCGCTCCGCAAATTCACGCAGGCGGGTTAAATCGAGATGGTCCAAGTTTTGCAATCGAAGCTCACTAAGGTAGTTTGGTGAATCGGAATGAGGTGTAAGATGTGCCAGATCAAGCATAGCCTTTTCAGGTGCAGCAACAAAGGCTTGTTGTGCCTCAGGAAGATCTACAAGCTGATACCCAAAGAAGAGATGAGGTGCCAAGTGTTGGAATTGAAATCCCCCTTCCCAGTTTGATGGGCGCCGCGTGGTGACACTCAAAGTTCGTGGAGTGTACTCAGGAATGAAGCCATAGAACGCCAGAGCTGATTGTTCACTGACATAAGAGCCTGGCACCAAGACATTTGCGATCAGGAAAGGATGGGGAACTACATTCTGATAGGGCGGGGCAAGCATATACAATCCGCGCCGTAGTTGACGAATCCGCCCACTCTGTACCCACCGAGACAACTGGCGCCGTACATCGTTTGGATTCACATCTCCAGCAAGAAGCAGGCCTGTTTCAAATAGCGGTTGGTCACCCACAATCGCCAATAGTTCTTCAAGTTTCATACAATTATTATGCCATAAACGGCAACTTGTTGCAACAAAAATAACTAAAAAAGGAATTGCTTTCTTGTTGTCTTTTCTAATTACTGCTTGAGCGCGGCAGAAATCCCTGGTCAGTCGCTTTTCAATATTCTCCTTTGAGGAGTTGAAACGAATAATATATATCCCTACTCTATAGGATTGATAACTGAGATTTTCAATTTCCAATCGAGATAGAGTATTATCAAAGCAAGTTTGCGAAGAGTTTCTGAAATAAATATCAAATGGTAAACTTGCTTTTGGACCGTGGGAACAGATCTCCTATAGCGTTCGATGGTCGAAAGCGCAAGCGAGTTCTGGTGAAGATCATTAATGAATGAGAAACTTTCCCTGGCTTCACACCAAGGAGACTTAGTAATGTAATTAAAATTTCAAGCTATTTTCTGCGATTTAAGTTCGGCTTTGACGGGAGTTTAACCAGATTTGGTGAAATCTCAATGTGGTAGGTGTGACAAGCTGGTGAACGCCATGCATATTACCGCTCTGTTTTTATCAACGATGACGAGAGTGGACTGCATCAGGATTACGACAAATGGCTGGAAAAGCTCGCGCCGCATGAACCTGTCAACCAGTATCGTCATAATGACAGGGGCGAGGACAATGCTGATGCTCATAGGAAACGTCAGGTCATGGGACGTGAGGTCCTTGTTGCGGTCACAGACGGAAAACTCGATTTCGGTCCGTGGGAACAAATCTTTTACGGAGAATTTGACGGTCGCAGAAGAAAGCGTGTATTGATAAAAATCATTGGGGAGTGAGAATCTTTAGAATATTGGAGTCAAAATGTCTGATGCAAAAGCAAAAGGTGAAATGCACGGATGTATTGTGTGTGGAAAACTCTATCAGCTTTATGTTGTGCATGATTCTGAAGGAAGATACATCGGCAGTAGAGTTATGAGCGCGGGTGGAAAAGAAGTGAAGGGATATGGACGTCCGCTTGTCGCTTGTGAGCGACATACAGACGAAGAGATCCAAAGAGCCGCGACCAAAGTGTACGGCAAACCAAAAGATGAAGATGATTAAGAATCAGCCTTGCAAAGGTTTTATCATCCGTATGGATGAGGCAACCAAACCTTCGCAAGGCTAACTCATATTATTTTCAAGGAGGCAGAAATGGAAACTCGTCGGTTTGGGCGCACAGGCCACATGAGCACAATCGCTATTTTCGGGGCAGCGGCATTCTGGCAAATCTCGCAAGAAGACGCCGATAAAGTGATAGAGTCAATCATTGAAGCGGGTATCAATCACATTGATGTCGCACCTTCCTACGGACAAGCCGAAATACGGATTGGTCCCTGGATGCCGCGTGAACGCGGGCGTTTCTTTCTTGGCTGCAAAACAACAGAACGCACCAAAGAAGGCGCGTGGAACGAAATGCAGGAATCCCTAAAACGTTTGCAAACTGAGACGTTTGATCTGTATCAATGTCACGCAGTGAATAGCATGGAGGAACTAGATGCAGTCACATCCAAAGGCGGCGCGTTGGAAGCGTTTGTAGAGGCGCGTCGGGAAGGATTAACGAAATTCATTGGCATTACAGGCCACGGGGCGAATGCTCCGCAAATCTATCTCGAAGCGTTGAGGCGATTCGATTTCGATTCCGTTCTGTTCCCATTGAACTTTGTTCAGATGGGGAATCCTGAATACAGAAAATATGTCGAAGAACTGATCGCTACGTGTAAAGCGAAAGATGTTGGCACAATGGTCATCAAAGCTATTACGAAGGGGCCGTGGGGTGACAAGCAGCATACCGCTACAACTTGGTACGAACCGTTCGACAAAATCGATGAAATCCAGAAGGGAGTGAATTTTGCCCTCTCGTATGATGTGACCGGGTTTTGCACGGCGGGTGATACGCGTATCCTACCGATGGTGCTTAAAGCCTGTCAGAACTTCTCACGCCTAAGCAGGGACGAAATGGAAGAAATGATAAAATCAGGCAAGCAATACGAACCTTTATTTACGTAGGAGAAGGAATGGCTGATGCTCGTGTCGAAAAACTCGCCAAAGTAATGGTGAATTATTCATTGGAACTCAAACCAGGCCAAAAATTCTGGCTTCGCACTACGCCGCTGGCGGAGGAACTCAACCTCGCTGTTTATGAAGAGGCAGTTAAGGCAGGCGCGCATATTTTTGTGGATCAACGCATGCCTGGGGCAGATGAAATCTTTTTCAAGTATGCGTCAGATGCACAACTGGATTATGTTTCACCGATTCGCCATATCATTGTAGATACATTCGACGCCGAGCTATATATTGATGCGGAGCATAACAGCCGCAATCTTTCTGGCATTGATGGCACACGCATCGCCCGTTCACGTAAAGCTGTTGCAGAGCTGTTCAATCAAAAGATGAAGCGTTCCGCCAATGGAACATACCGCTGGTGCATCACTGTTTACCCAACGAATTCTATGGCGCAGGATGCGGATATGAGCCTCGCCGATTACCGGGAATTTGTCTATGGCGCGGGCATGTTGAATGAAGATGACCCCGTTGCTTTCTGGAAAGAAGAAGGGAGAAAGCAGACGGAACTAGCCGACTGGTTGAAAGGACATGACCAGGCTGTGCTAAAAGGCTCCAATGTAGATATCAGCCTTTCGATCAAAGATCGTGTCTTTGAAATATCCGATGGCAGGTACAACTTCCCCGATGGTGAGATTTTCACCAGCCCGCTTGAGGATTCGGTCAACGGCTGGATACGTTTCAAATATCCGGCAATATTTGATGGCCAGGAAGTGACCGATATCGAGCTATGGTTTGAGAATGGCAAAATAGTAAAAGAGAAAGCTGCAAAAAACCCGGAAATGCTTACATCTCTCCTCAACACCGACGCTGGCGCCCGTATCCTTGGCGAATGGGGTATTGGTACAAATTACGGTATTCAACGCTTCAGCAAAAACATGCTCTTCGATGAAAAGATCGGTGGCACGATCCATTTTGCGGTTGGTGCAGGCTTCCCTGAATGTGGAGGTAAGAACGAATCGGGGCTGCACTGGGATATGCTGTGCGACATGGCTGAATCCGAGATTACCCTGGATGGAGAACTGTTCTACAAGGACGGCAAGACCGTAATCACACCAGCGAAGCAGTCCTACGGATGAGCATAATATTTTTAGCCTTGCGAAGGTTTAGCGTAAATACTCTAACTGGTTTCACACCAATTTCGCCATGGCGCCACAGCGATGCCTTCGCAAGGCTTTGTACGAGAATCACATGAGCATAAGTTTTTTTGACGCGATCAAGCTAGGGAATAGATATGAGGTAGAACGCCAGCTTATCGTTGACCCTAGTTTGATTCACGTCAGGGAAGATGGTCTCAGCCCGATCATGATCGCGGCTTACCATCATCAACCGGAAATTGCTTCTTTCCTCGCAGATAAAACTGTCGCGTTGACAATCTTCGAAGCTTCAGCAACTGGCAAGATCAACAACATCCTGCGGCTTTTGGCACGTGACCCACAATTGGTCAATGCCTATGCCAGTGATGGATTCCAAGCATTAGGATTAGCCTGTTATTTTGGTCATCTCGATGTAGCAGAATATCTTGTCAAAGCCGGCGCGCCTGTCAACTCGGCCGCGCGAAATGAACTCAAAGCCATGCCTATTCATTCTGCGGTTTCAGCCGGACATGTAAAAATTGTTGATTTGCTCTTAAAAAATCGGGCGGATCCAAACGACTCTGCTCTATGGCGGCGCGGCCTTGGATCTCAAAAGCGACGACGGCAAATATCCCCTGGATCTTGCACTCGAAACGGGTCATACAGCAGCGGCGAAATTACTCCAAGAGGGAATCACCAAGAGGTTTAAGACCAAACGAGAATGAATCAAAAAGGACAGGTGCATACCTGTCCTTTTTGATCTAACTCGATTTGACTTATGGGCAATCGAGGGTATATGTCACCTGTTGGATAATTTTCTCACTACGACCGACCACACCACCTGATCTGCTGAGTCCAACGAACTGATAATCAAACCATGCATTGGGTTTGCGGAAATTGGCGCCTACATCTTCTCCTGAAAAAACGCGCGAGAAATTGCCATTCGCATCCGGAAGCATTCTGCCCGCATTTTGCCAATCAAAGAACGCGCCAGTCCCTCGATCTTCTGTTCGATAGTAGAGATCGACCTCTGTGATGTTTGGATCTATAGGCTTGACACTAAAGGTGACCTCTTTGCTGAGCTGGCATCGCAAAGCAAAATCATTCCTCGTGCGCGTCATATTCACAAACCAACCCGCGCCCAAAATATCATCAACTGTAATAGGACCACCACTTGTATTCGCCTCAGCTGCGGTTGCTGCAGGCGGCTCTGTCGTTGGTGCCTGTGTTGCAGGGACTTCCGTTGGCGGAGGGAGAGGTGTAACAGAAGGAACCTCGGTTGGAGCCTGGGTGGGGACTACAGTCACAACCACTGTCTGCAGAACGACGGCGGCCGTCTGAGTTGGTTCAGGCGGAGCCTGCGTAGCGGTGGATTGTTCCGCCGTAGGTGCAGAAGCACCACATGCTACTAAGACCAGAGCAAGGAAAACAATGAAGAACTTTTTCATAGATCATCTCCTTTTCGGTTTTCAAAATTCTATATTGAATCACTGTCCATTTTCTTTACATCCCTGAAAAGAGGACATATTTACTAGTTATGAGATGGAGTCCGAAGTCTCCCGACTTCGGAGCAAAATCAGGTCCCATAGGGATGCTCTGCAAAGATTTTGCACTCCTTGAGTGCCACGTGTCTAATCCGACAATCTCGGTTATAATTTTTTTATGTTTACTCCTTTCAGGCTAAGGCCTCTCATGCTTACGCCCGAGCAAATCGAGTCCAAACTAGACCGCATTCTCTTAAAGGTACAAAAGCCTGGGCGTTATGTTGGCGGCGAACTCAACAGCATCCTCAAGGATTGGGACAAAGTCTCAACCAAAGTTGCCTTTGTCTTTCCCGATATTTATGACATTGGCGTCTCAAACGTTGGATTGAAGATTCTTTACGATCAAGTGAATCAACGGGATGACGCGCTCGCTGAACGCGCCTACGCGCCATGGTTGGATATGGAAGCCTTGATGCGCGAGCATGGGATTCCGCTTTATGCGCTCGAATCAAAACGACCCTTAGCTTGTTTCGACCTCATCGGCTTTTCCCTCCCTTACGAGACTCTCTACACCAACACACTCAACGTACTTGATCTAGCTGGAATCCCCGTCCGCTCTGAAGACCGCGACGAGACTCATCCCCTCATCATCGCGGGCGGCCATTCAACAATGAACCCTGAGCCGATGCATGCATTCATTGATGCCTTTGTAATTGGAGAAGGGGAAGAAGTGATTCACGATATTATCAATGTCATATCGTCATTGCGAGCGAAGCGAAACAATCCCATTACTGACAAGGAGATTGCTTCGATACTTGGTCTCGATATGGCGACAAGCACGCCTACTCGACCAACGGTGTCTCGCACACCTGCCCTAGCGGGCGGTGCCAGGGATGACATGCTGAAAGAACTTGCAAAGATTCAAGGCGTCTATGTACCGCGTTTTTACGAGGCCCATTATCTGGAAGATGGAACGGTCTCACACATTGAGCCAACTGTTCCAGGTGTTCCTAAAATCGTCACAAAGCGCATTGTCCCTGTCCTGCCTCCCCCACCGACGAAGTTCATCGTTCCGAATATTGACATTATCCACAACCGCGTGTCAGTAGAGATCATGCGTGGATGCACGCGCGGCTGCCGCTTCTGTCATGCGGGTATGATCACACGTCCTGTCCGCGAACGAAGCGTGGATGAAATTCTGCAAGCCGCGGAGGAAGCGCTCAATTCCACAGGCTTTGAAGAATTATCATTGCTTTCTTTGTCGTCCTCCGATTACACAAATGTGCTGGAGTTAGTCACAAAAGTTGGAGAGAAGTTTGGCGGTACACATCTCAAAGTGTCATTGCCATCCTTGCGAATCGAATCTGTTTCGATTGACCTGATGGAAAAACTCAAAGATAATCGCGCGGGTGGCTTCACGCTCGCACCAGAAGCCGCCACCGAACGGATGCGGCGCATCATCAACAAATTTGTTCCCGATGAAGAAGTCATCAACACGACGCGCGAAATTTATCGCCGCGGCTGGACAACAATCAAACTGTATTTCATGATTGGACATCCGAGCGAAACGCTGGAAGATGTGCAGGCAATTGCAGATTTATGTAAGCGCGTGTTATATGAAGGACGCAAAGTGATCGGCATGAAAGCCAAACTGCACGCAGGCGTCAGCACGTTCGTGCCGAAATCACAGACGCCGTTCCAATGGGTTTCATGTGACACAATTGAACAGATTGAAGCCAAGCAGGCATTGCTCAAACGCGAATTATTGCGCGATAAAAATATCAAACTGAGTTGGACAAAAGCGAAAGATACTTTCCTCGAATCATGGCTTTCGCGCGGTGACCGCCGCATGGCTGAGGTTGTTTATTCCGCCTGGAAGAATGGAACCAAATTCGACGCCTGGGATGAAGGCGTGAAACATAATGCATGGATGGCTGCCTTCGAGAAGCACGGACTCGACCCGCTCTTTTACACGCACCGTCAGCGCCGCACGGATGAAGTCTTCCCATGGGAACATATTACTGCCGCGGTTCGCAAGAACTTTTTGTTCCAAGATTTCAGACAGAGTCTGGAAGGGCAAATCCGCGTGGACTGCCGTTTGAATTGTTTCGCATGTGGCATCCTGCCAACCTTTGCAAACATGCGCCGCGAGAATCCTGGTGAGGTGTGGAAGTGCCCGGATGTGAAGTCGCCAGCTTCCACGAATCAGTTTGCGATGTCCAGCTTGAAATTGCCAGTCGTGGGAGATTAAGAGTCAATGGCGAAAACACAGAAAGAGATTTTCATTGCGCGTCTTATGCGTGAGCGTGATAAGTTTGAATTATTATTAAATCGTGTTGGCTACACGCGCCGTATGGCGTTAAAGGGTGTTTCGGGGAAGTGGTCTGTGAAAGATATAGTTGCTCATATTCTCGCCTACGAACAATACATTTCAGACCGTATGAATGAAATCCTGCATGGTGAGACTTACATCCCCTGTAAGACACAAAACGCGCTTGACGCGTTTCTGGATGAATTTGGCTATCCAGATTTCGGCTCCCCGCTTCTGGATGATGATGGTCCCGATGAATGGGTGACTGAGAAATATAAAAGCGTCTCTTTAGAGGAGATTGTCGCGCAGGAAATCCAGGCCTTTGCATCAGTTATCTCATCCCTTGAAAAAATGCCCGAAGAAATGATAAGTCGACATAACCTTATTGATCGTGTTGCTAACAACACTTATCGCCACTATCGAGAACATATGATAGATATAAGGCGCTGGTTAAAGTCCAATACCACGTATCCCAGACCATGACGCGGATTCGGATCACTTTCCAAAAAAAAGGTGCTTTGCGTTATATAGGCCATCTTGACTTACATAAGCTATGGGAACGCGCGGCGCGGCGCGCGGAATTGCCGCTCGCCTATTCACAAGGCTTTCATCCCCAACCAAAGATGAACATGGCAGCTGCCTTACCGCTCGGCTTTTCTTCGCGCTGTGAAATGCTGGACATGAAACTCGAGCATGATATTCCATTGGACGATTTGTCCACCCGCTTGAACACCACCCTTCCCTCGGGCATTCAAGTAGTGAACGTTGAACAGGTGGATGAGCACGCGCCTGCGTTGCAGACTCAGGTTGTAGCAGCGGAGTATGAGGTCACTTTAACGGAAACCGTTGACGAGTCTGAACTGAAGCGGAAGATTGATTCCGTTATAGAATCGAAATCGATCCCTCGTGAACGTCGCGGTAAGACGTATGACCTGCGTCCATTAATTGAGGAATTAACCCTCACCCCTAACCCCTCTCCCACTCGCGCTGAGCGGAGCGCCAGCGTAGTCGAAGCGGGGAGAGGGGGACTCTGTATCTTCATGCGCCTCTCCGCACGTGAAGGCGCAACGGGTCGTCCTGAAGAAGTGTTAGATGTATTGGGTATCGCGTTTGAAGGAACTCGCATTGAAAGAACTCGTTTAATTTTTCAATCCTAATCGGGAGGCATTATGGCTTTTCTGGGCGCATTATTCTTTGGGTTTGTACCTATGTTTCTGTTCGCAGCATTTGTCAATTGGTTAGATCGCTTCGAAAAGGAACCCAAGTTATTGCTCGGCGCGGCGTTTTTATGGGGAATGGTGATCGCCGCAGGTGGGGCATTTATTCTTAACACCGCCTTTGGTATCGGAATTTATGCGTTGACTGGCTCAGAAGGCGCGGCTGAATTTGGAACCACGTCTATTGTCGCGCCCATCATCGAAGAAGGGCTAAAGGGACTCGCAGTTCTGATCGTCTTTCTCATGTTCCGCAGTGAATTTGATTCCGTTCTTGATGGCATCGTCTATGCAGCCATTGCCGCGATGGGTTTTGCCGCAGTTGAGAATACTTTATATATTTACAGGAATGGCTACCTGGAAAACAGTTGGCAAGGCTTCTGGACTTTGGTCGTGATCCGTGTCATGCTTGTCGGATGGATGCATCCATTCTTTACCTCATTCACAGGTATCGGACTAGCAATTGCGCGCATGAGTCGTAACACTCTCGTGAAAATCATTGCCGTGCCAGCAGGTTACGCTGTCGCTGTCACAGCGCATGCATTCCACAACACATTCAGTGGCTTGATCGGTGGCTTTAGAGGATTCATTGCTGGCACGTTTGTCGATTATATTGGCTATGCTCTCATGCTTGTCTTTATCATCTGGATGATCATCTATGAACGCAACATCCTCAAAAGGAATCTGCGTGAAGAAGTAGCGACCGGTCTAATCTCGCAAAAACAATATAACAGCGCCACTTCATTCTTTCAAACGAACGCGCGTCTTGCCGCGCTGACGTCAGGCACGTTCCACGCCACATCACGTTTTTATCAAGTTTGCGGTGAACTCGCGCACAAGAAAGAGCAACTTGCCAAAGTTGGTGAGGAGGGCGGCAACACAAGAA
>WNFX01005969.1_pt1 | contig 11656 bp, 12 predicted proteins | sample 5400111 | NCBI WGS metagenome assembly WNFX01 (sample SAMN13153363, study PRJNA577476) | soil metagenome | isolation source: 40 cm soil or saprolite under grassland replicate 1 | place: USA:California | collected 2016-06-15
GGCGTCGCCAATTTCTTCGGCATACCTGAAAGAAACGGAAAGCCCGGTGTAAAGCCGATGCAGCTTACTCGATATTCGGCTGCGGTGTGAAGATCGACCACCTCGCTCGTGGAAATTTGTGCGCGTTCAGCCACTCGACCGATATCGAGCGCAAATTCTGGATCGTAACAAGCTGGAATTTCGACTACGCGTACGTCGCTTGTGCTTCTGACGCGTCTGCCGCGGACAGCGCCCGAAGCTACAACTTCGCGAACTCTCTGCGCCAGCCAATCGAACAGCGCATCTGGCGTCCCGCTAGCCTTCGCGAGTGCGATCGGATCAAAGAAAACGGCGACACTCGTGTAGGCTGGCGCAAGTTCGATCACTCCGGGAATCGCGGCGCTTCGGAGCCGGTGAAATGTACGGAGGACCTCCTCCAAAGTTTCTTCAGGCGCGTCCTCAAATTCCTCGCGTACGCGCACAATCAGCGCCGAGTCTCCGAGGGGAATGCTTTCCATCATCCCGTCATTCCGAGCGAAGTCGAGGAATCCCGTGGTAATCGGTTCACTCTGCGCGCTTCGCCTCAATCTCGATGTTGATCGCGACCGTCTGGCTGATGCCCGAAACGGCTTCGGTCGCTGGAGCAAACAGTAAATTGAAGTCGCGCCGGTTGATTGGGTCCGTCGTCACCGCCCAGCGCGTGCGGCTTGTTTCATTCATCGGTGTTACCAGTTTCACATGAAGGGTGACCGGTCTGATCACGCCGTGCATTGTGAGGTCGCCGACGATGTCGCCGTTTTGCGGCCCAGTGCGCTTCACACTTCGGCTCTTAAACGTCATGTGGGGAAATTTTTCCACGTTGAAGAATTCTGGGCTGCGCAGATGATCGTCTCGTTTTTTAATACGCGTGTCGATGCTGCGCAGGTCGATCTGTGCCGTAACGGAGGAATTCTCCGGATGCTCGCGGTCGACATCGATCTTGCCGCTGAATCGTGTAAATTTTCCTTGCGTGGTGCCGAGGAACTGATGCACGGCGAAACCGATCGTCGAGCTGGACGGATCGAACTTGTAGGTCTCATTCGCCGACGCGGCGGGACTCAATGCGGCGATTGCGAATGTAGCTAGAAGATGGCGTAGTTTCATTTCGCTCTGTTTTTCGCCTCCGCCGTGACCGTTTTCAAGAGCGGCGTGCGAGATAGCGGTAGTCGCCCGAATAAATTTCCCAGCGCAAAGGCGGGGTCGGCTTTCAATTTCGTCACATCATGCACACCGGCGATGCGCGCCAACTCAGTCTCGAAATGCGCGATCGCACGCGGTGTCGGATCGTTTTCATTCAGATAACTGAACGCCCGGCGCAATAGCCCGAATAGTTCCGGTTCGCGATGATCTCGCTCGGTGCAAATTTCAATTAGCTCGATGAAATAACCTGCAGTCTGCGTGCGCAGATAGCGGCTGCGAATTCCGGCGAACGGATTTTTCAGCACGAGTTCCGTGAGCGTATGCAAATCCGACTTCCGGCTGCGCACGATCGAAATTTCGGCTTCAAAAAACAAATCAAGTTTTCCAGCAAATGGACTCTTCGCGCGGCGTGCGCCTTTGGCGACAGTCTGGATACAGCCAAATGACTCTGTACACCACGAGACAATCAGACTCGTATCACTGAATTTTCGCCTGCGCAGAAGAATTGCCTCTGTGCTTTCCATTCGCTGAAATCTAGCACATGGACAATGCCGATTTTGCAATTGTCCGTCTTGCTAGTCATGATGCGTGATGCCGACAGCGAGTACAGAGACTGCGCGGGTCCCGGAAGACCTCAGCGGCCGGCAGCGACGGATGCCGGTTGGCGGTATCACGTGGCGGCACACATTTCGCGCTTTGCGTCATCGCAATTATCGGTTGTTCTTCTGGGGTCAACTCGTCTCGCTTATCGGCACGTGGATGCAGCAAACCGCGATGAGTTGGTTCGTGTACCAAATTACGAATTCAAAGCTGCTGCTGGGTGTCGTGGCCGCGATGGGTTCTGCGCCGATGATGTTGTCTTCAATTTGGGGCGGCTCGCTGGCTGACCGTTACCCGAAGCGCTCGATTCTCCTCGCGACGCAGACCGCGCAAATGATTTGCGCCTTCTTTCTAGCAGCCGGCGTGTGGGCGGGTTTCGCTACGCCGTTGTTCATTATCGCTGTCGCTGCATTCAACGGTTTGGCGATGGGCTTCGACATGCCCGCGCGCCAAGCGTTCACAGTTGAAATGACAAGCCGTGAGGATTTGCTAAACGCGATCTCACTCAACAGCTCAATTGTGAACGGCGCACGTGTCGTCGGCCCGTCCGTCGCTGGTTTACTCATCGGCGTGGTTGGCGTCGCGATGTGTTTTTTTCTGAACGGCTTGACGTTCGTCGCAGTGATAGCCGGTTTGTTGATGATGCGTTTACCGCCGTTTCAGCGACCGGCACATCTTGTCTCGACCGGTGAACACGCCTGGAACGGCATCGTCTATTCAATGAAACATCAACGAGTGCGCACGATTTTGTTGCTTTTCCTGGCAGTGGGTGTCTTCGGCTGGTCGTACGCTGTCTTGATGCCGGCTTTCGCGCGCGACGTGCTCAATCGGGGTGCAAACGGTTACGGCATTGTGATGTCAGCCAGCGGGACCGGCGCTTTCATCGGTGCACTGGTTGTGGCAACGTATGGACATCTGTTCACGCCGCGAAGGCTGGCGCTCGGTGGCGTCTGGCTGTTTTCGGCAGCGCTATTTGCACTTTCGCTGAGCCGAAATTTTTACGTTGCACTCGCGTTTCTCTTCGTTGCTGGATTTGGAATGCTCCTGTTTTTCTCCACATCTAACACCGTCTTGCAAACGATCGTGCCGGACGAAATGCGGGGCCGTGTCATGGGTGTGTGGTCGCTTGTGTTTGGCGCGATGATCCCGCTCGGAAGTCTCGAAGCCGGCGCAGTGGCCCATTGGCTGAGCACATCTTTCGCTCTCGCGTTCGGCGCAATTATTTGCGCAGCCTCAGCGCTGGTGACGCTCTTCGTAATCCGACGACGTGAAGCGGGGACTTCAACGTAATCTCCCTTCCGCGCCACCGAGAATGATGAGCCGCTGCGATCAGCGGTTTATGATATGCAGTGCACGCTTCTCCACGTTTAGCGCGGCTTCTCTGACAGCTTCGCTTAATGTTGGATGTGAGTGAGTGGTGCGGCCGATGTCTTCGGAGCTGCCGCCGAATTCGATCACGGAAATGGCTTCGGGAATTAACTCTGAGGCGAGGTGGTGTAGGATGTGCGCACCGAGGACGCGATCGGTTTTGGCGTCAGCGACGAACTTGACCATTCCTTCCACGTCATCAACGGAAAGCGCGCGGCTATTGGCGCGGAATGGAAACTTGCCGATGCGCACGTCGATCCCCTGCTCTTTCGCCTGGTCTTCGGTGAGACCGACGCCGGCGAGCTCGGGGTTCGTGTAAATGATGCCGGCGATCGCCTGGTAGTTTACGTGGCCTGCCTTGCCCGCAATGATTTCGATGCAGGCCATTCCTTCGTCTTCGGCTTTATGCGCAAGCATCGGTCCTGTGATCACGTCACCGATGGCGTAAATGCCGTCCATGTTTGTGCGGAAATTCTTGTCTACTTTGATGCGTTTTTTGTCGTCCAATTCGACGCCGACTTTTTCTGCGCCGAAACCTTCCGAAAACGGACGGCGCCCGACTGAGACAAGAACTTTATCTGCCTCGAATTTCAGTTCCTGGTCGCCTTTGGTTGCGATCACCGTCGCGCGCCCATTGTCGACCTTCACCCCGGTGACCTTCGCCTCAAGATGAAATGTCATGCCTTGCGCCGTGAGCAAACGCTGCAGCAAGTTCGACAGCTCCAGATCGAATCCGACGGCAATTCGCGGCAGAAATTCCAAGATCGTCACTTCGGAACCGAGCCGGTTCCAGACCGAACCCAGCTCCAAGCCGACGGCGCCTGCGCCGATCACAATGAGCTTCCTTGGAGCCTCGCTGAACTCAAGCGCTTCGGTGCTGCTGACGATCGTTTTGCCGTCAAATTTCGCGAATGGTAGTTCCATCGGCGCGCTGCCGGTGGCGATGACGATGTTCTTCGTTTCGATCTCCTGCGTCTGCCCATTGGAGGATTTAACCGAAACTTTTCCAGGCGCTACGATGGTGCCCAGCCCTTCGAAAACCGTGACTTTATTAGTCTTCATGAGCGAGCGCACGCCGCTGTTGAAGGTTTTGACGACCTTGGCCTTGCGCTCCTGCATTTTTGCGAGATCAGCGCGGGCGCCCTCGACGACGATGCCGTGTTTGGCCGCCTCTTTTTTAACGAACATCAAATGATCGGTCGAAGTAAGAAGCGCTTTGCTCGGGATGCAGCCCACGTTGAGGCACGTGCCGCCAAGTTCCTTGTCTTTTTCAACGAGGGCGGTTTTCAGCCCCAGTTGGCCGGAGCGGATGGCAGCGATATAACCGCCCGGTCCGGAGCCGATGATAACGACATCAAATTTTTCCATACGTCATTTTGTCATTCGCATCGAAGACGAGCAATCCTCGATAACTCAAAGCGGCGGAGCACCGCCGCACTCCAAAACGTGACCGTCATCGCAAAGCAAACGTCACGCGCTTGCGTCTTGGAGTGCGGCAGCGCTCGGCCGCTTTTTTCCTAAAAATCCAACGGCAGCTTTTTCGGGTCCTCAATGCATTCCTTCACTTTGACGAGGAAGGTCACGGCTTCTTTTCCGTCGATCGCGCGGTGGTCGTAACTGAGCGCCAGATACATCATCGGGCGGACATCCACCTTCCCATCCACCGCAACCGGTCGCGGCATGATTTTGTGCATGCCGAGAATGCCGCTTTGTGGCGGGTTCAAAATCGGCGTGGCAAAAAGCGATCCGTATACTCCGCCGTTGGTGATGGTAAACGTTCCCCCCTGCAGATCCTCGATTTTTAATTTTCCGTCGCGCGCCCTCACGGCGAAGTCAGCAATGGCTCGTTCCAGATCGGCAAAACTGTTCTTGTCAGCGTCGCGCACCACCGGCACAACGAGTCCACGCTCGGTCCCGACCGCTACGCCAATATCGTAGAAGTTGTTTTGAATAAAGTCGTCGTCCTCGATCCGGCCGTTGACGACCGGGACAGCTTTGAGGGCTTCCACGCAAGCTTTAATGAAGAACGACATCAGCCCGAGTTTGACGCCGTTCTTTTTCGTGAACTCATCTTGCTTGCTCCGGCGCATTTCCTGGACGGCGCTCATGTCGCATTCATTGAAGGTCGTAAGAATGGCGGCCGTGTGCTGTGCCATCACTAGTTGCTGCGCGATTTTGCGGCGCAGGGGCGACATCTTTTTGCGCACAAACCGGCCATCTGGAGATGGTTCAATCTCGCGAGTTTGAATCTTCTCTTCCACCTTCGCCAAGGCTACGGCGGACGAGTCGGGCTTTCCGCGGTCCTGCACTGCGGTTAGCACATCAGTCTTGGTCAGGCGTCCGCCTCTGCCTGTACCTGTGATTTTTTGCGGCTCGAGTTTCTCTTCTTCGACAATGCGCCGGACTGCAGGCGAAAGAGGCGTTGCGGCGGCTGCAGTTGGCTGAGGTTCGCCACTGCCAGCGACTACCGGAGCTTTTTGTTCTGCGGCTTTTTTATCTGGCTTGGGTTCCTTCTTCTTTTCTTCAGGTTCTTTTTTGTCTGGAGGTTTCTCGGCCCTTTGTTTCGCGGTCGCTCCCTGCTTTGAATCGTCGATTGTCGCAACAACTTCACCGATTTTCACCTCTTGGCCCTCAGACACCTTAGTTTCGAGCAACCCAGCTTTTTCGGCGACGATCTCGGTGGAAACCTTGTCGGTCTCCAGTGTGAACAGAGCGTCGCCTTCGTTCACGAACTCACCGGATTTCTTATGCCAAACGGAGACGACACCGCTGGTGATCGACTCGCCGACCGCTGGGACTTTGACTTCTATCGCCATGCGCGAGAATTACCTAAGCTAATCGAGCGTCGCGGTCGAGACGCGTTTCGTCAACAATCGGGCTCGTCGGGCGCGCTTTAGTTTTGCCGTGCGAATGACATCAGAACTTAAATGAGATATGGCGACTGCCGAACATGGACGGAAGGACGTGCAACGTATTTTAGTCCTCGCGGACACGCACAATCGCTTGCCCCAACCGGTGATCGAAATGGCTAAAAGCGCCGATGAAATCTGGCACTTGGGCGATGTTTGCGCTGAGAGCGTTCTGGACGAGCTGCACGCGATCGGGCCGGGTGTGACGGCTGTTCGAGGAAATTGTGACAGAAATCTGGATTGGCCGCTGGTTGTCGATCTCGTGCGCGGTGGATTGAAATTCCGACTGCAACACATACCGCCTGACCATCTGCTGGACGACGTCGATGTTGTTCTGCACGGACACACGCACGTCCCGCGAAACGAGAGGCGTGGAAACGTTTTGTTTCTAAATCCTGGTTGCGTGACGCGCGCCAACCAGGGCGCACCCCCAAGCGTAGCGTGGCTTGAGATCGCAGGTGGAAAAATAAACTGGAGGCTGCTCCCGCTTCGCTAACGCGCATCGGCATGAAATGTCATCGTATTGCCAGTCGTAACCCTGCCGCTTGCTGATTGACCCCACAGCTTAGAACAATTGCGCGGCGAGCGTTTGCCAGAGTTGTGCGTGAAACTGAAAGCCGCAGCGAGACGCCTCGATCTGCGTGAAGCACAGGCGGAAGTTCCGCACAACGCAATGCTTGGGCGGCCAGGATGACCTGCCACAATCCTGCAGCACCGACACTCTCGCCCAAGGCTGGTTTACCTGTATAAACGAACGCTCCAGGGATGATTTGCTCTAAGGCTTTCGATTCTGCTTGATCGACAAACGTTCCGTTGGCGCTCGAGATCACCAGATCGATTTCCGTCTGACTGAGCTCGCTTATAATTCGTTTCAAAGTTTCCTTCGCTTCCTCGCGCCTTGTAAAATATCCACCCGGATGAGTGCATTCGATTGTAAACGGCCCCTCCCGCGCGAGAAGAATTGCCCCTGCACCTTCGCTCAAAATCATTCCGCGTTGGTGTTTACTGAATGGCTCAATCGGGGGCGCGGAGCGAAGCAACCGCCATCGCCGGTAGGCGTCGCACAAGAGCCAATCGACTTCTTCCGTACCGACGACAAGACAATGATCTAGCGCCTCATTCGCCATCAAGTCTTCGGCCATTTTTATCGCTGCGAGCCCGACCGCTCCATCGCCCACCAAGGTATAAGTCGCACCCGTAATACCGAGAATCGCCGCAAGATGGCTCGCCGGCGCATTGAAAACGGTTTCTGGAAACAAAAGCGGGCTTGCCTTCTGCGCGCCGGCCTCGACGACGTCGCCGTAGAACCGCTTGGTGTAAACCACGCCCCCATTTGAGATCGCGAAGATTAGCGCCGTTCGTTCTGCATTTTGCGAATCCACCTTTACTCCTGCAGCCCCAAACGCATCCAAACCCGCTGCTGCGGCAAATCGCGAAATCACGCTCGCTCGGCGGAGGCGCGGATGGGCTAATCCGGCGATCGCCGATGGCGGTACGCGATAGACGCTATAAACACGATCCGCGAATTGTTCGGAGATTGTTACCGCAGACGCTTCCCGCCCCTGAAGCAGCTGCTCCCAGACTGAATCAACGCCGCTTCCAAGAGGGGTCACCCACCCCATTCCGGCGATCGCCAGACTCATGCTTCAAACTTACGCATCAGAATCGAAGCATTCGTACCGCCGAAGCCAAAGGAATTCGAAAGCACTGTGCGCAAAAGAGCTGGTCGCGTTTTGTTCGCTACAATGTTCAAATCGAGATCGTCATCTAACTCGCCGAAATTGATGTTAGGAGGGACAAATTGGTGCTCGAGCGCCAGCAAACAGACAATGGCTTCGACCGCGCCGGCGGCCCCCAGTGAATGACCCATCATGCTTTTCGTCGAGCTCACTAGTACGCCATCAAATAACCTGCTGATTGCTTTACCTTCAGCAGCATCATTAAAGACTGTTGCTGTTCCATGCGCATTGATGTAATCGACTTCGGCTGCTGAAATGTTCGCGCTCTGGAGCGCTCGCTCCATGGCCTGCCGCGGTCCGCTCCCCGAAGGTTCCGGCTGTGTGATGTGAAAGTTATCTGTAGAAATGCCGTAGCCGATGATCTCTGCGAGGACACGCACACCACGTTGCTCAGCGAGATCGAGGTTTTCCAAGGCCAGAAGCGCAGCGCCTTCTCCCAAAGCCATGCCGGTCCGATGCCGATCAAACGGGCGGCATAGCTCTGGTGTTGAGGCTTGCAGCGAATCAAAGCCCACGAAGACCATTTCCGAGAGTGCGTCATAACCACCGGCTAACACTCGGTTGTAGCGACCGGATCGGACGCATTCGAATGCATGACCAAGGGCGTTGGTGCCGGAGGCGCAGGCGTTCGCAATCGCCTGGCATGGCGAGGAAATTTCAAAGGCCGCTTGGGCATCGATCACCGGCTTTTGCGCTGGGTAATTTGCGATCCAGGTCGGCGAATGCCGTAGATCTCCTCCCTGACGTAACGAGCGGTAATAATGTTCCCCGTACGACATTCCGCCGCTTGTTGTTCCGATTACCGTCAACTCCGGTTCAAACTGAGGTTCTTGTGCTAGAACTTCTTTTAGCGCTTGAATCATCATGTGCGAGGCACGATGCAGACGTCGCGAGCGCGGCGCCTCACCCCGGCGAGCGAGGAGGCGGTCATCAGGAACTTGACCAGCGGTCTTACATCGGCATTGGTCGACCGAAAACCGCGTGACCGGGCTCACGCAATCTCGCGAGTTGCGCAGCGAATCCAGTGTTTCGGTCAATCCAAAACCCAGCGGGCTCACTACGCCTGCAGCCACTACTGCGACACGGGTGACCTTTCTCTCGTTCGCCGTGGTTGGTTGAGCCATGTTTGAAAAGAAGAATTGCCCCGCAATTTCTATTGCATTCCTATTCGAAGCATTTTACAAATGAGCCCAAGGAGAAAACGGAAGCCCGGAAGTTGGTGGATTGTCAGTTGAGTTTATTCAGTGACGATTTGAAATCCGATAAGCGGGAACAGTGACCTGGCTGCGTTTTCCAGAATAAACTCAATGGGAACCAAATTATACGTAGGCAATCTTCCCTTCAACACCACGGAGAACGAACTGCAAGAGCTTTTTTCACAGGCTGGAGCTGTGCAGGAAGTCACTCTCATGCAGGACAGATTCACCGGCAAGTCGCGCGGCTTTGCTTTCGTCACGATGAGTTCGGACGAGGAGGCTCAAAACGCCATTTCGAAACTCAATGGCCAAGCCATCGAAGGCCGGCCGTTGACCGTGAATGAAGCTCGCCCGCGAGAAGCACGGCAGCCCGGCGGCGGCGGACGCGGTTACGGCGGCGGCGGTGGCGGTGGATACGGTGGTCGCCGCGAAGGTGGCCAGCGAAGAGGGCACTAACGACCGCGAATAGCGGTTCAGGTAGGGCAATGGGCAGGGCTGGATTCGAACCAGCGAAGGCGTAAAGCCAGCAGATTTACAGTCTGCCCCGTTTGGCCACTTCGGTACCTACCCTTTCCCGTAAGCGGAACACTCGCCGTGGCGAGCCTGCGCATGCGAAACGCTAATTGTCGATCTTTGTTCGAAAAATTCAACGATGGCGTTGACCACAAATCGCTACGCTTTCTCCCGAAATCCTGCCTCGCTACCACGCTATTTGATCGCCCCGTCGCAGCGCCTAATCTTTTGCATGGCGGTTCTGCGGGGCTTCTTGTGGTTCGCCCTCTTCATCATCTTTACTTTTTGCTTCGTTGTGCTGTTTGAGTACGGCCCTCGCGATTTCACGCACGGCGTTCAGAAGGAGTATGCCCGCGTGAAATCATTCGTCGTAAAGCAGACACAAGGAATTGGGAAACAAAAGAAGAACCGCTGATCGACGAGCTTTTGCCATTAACCTATCTGGTCGGCAGGCAGTTTTCCGGGAAGGGATTCTCATTTTTATCTCTTAGCGAAGCGCGCTGCGCGGATCGCGACATTGCAGCACGATGCTCTTGGCAGAAAGCCGGGGAAGATTTTCCAAGAGTTTCGATCGGCAGGGGAGCAAGAAATTCTTTTGCATCGTTAATTTGCAAAACTGGCCGGGCCAGATGTGCTGCGAGAAAACTACTATCCGGCGTGGGAGCAATCGCCGCTTGTGCGGCGATGTCGCATTCAGCCAATTGCTGGATAATGCGCGAAATCCGCCACAGGACGGACTCGCCGTGGCGAGCTTTTTCGCTCAAATTGCGATTATCCGTGAATTGAATTGTGCAAATTCCCGGCGCGCTGGCTTCTACAAACGGACTGAGCGTAAACGCGTAATGAATTAAGATTTCCTGCATCGATTTTTCGTGCGTCTGTGCACGAGCTTTGATCACGACGCTCAAACATCGGCCCAGAGCCTGACTAGGCGTCATTCCTTTTTGAATACCGGCCTTTTCCGCGACCTCGTTCAGTTGAATGATGACCGGTTTTCGTTCGTGTTCTTCGATTAATCCCACCGGTTTTGCGCGAAGTGCTGGCTGATGCCGGATGGCGGCCTGCAAATAGAAATTGGGCAAATAAATCGTCGCAAACATCATTTAGCTGACGCCTGATCTCTGACTGCCGACGTCTGCAGGGAAACGCGAACGTTGAACACGGAAGCGTAACTGCGCTGTCGCAACGTGTTCCAGATCGTCAAGGGTCCAGGAACTTTCCAGGACTAGTTTCAGTTGTGCGCTACCGACCATTTCGTACCGAGTGAGGACCAGACATGCCGTAGGGGCTAATTCGACCAGGCGTTGCAAGCGATACCAGTTGGTTTGTGGAATTTTGCGCAATTCTTCCGGCGAGTTCAGCACCAGATCGACAATCACCAGTGGAAAATTGCGATCCCGCAAGAGCAGATCGGCCGCTTTGATCCCGTCAGCTGCTTTGCTACAACGGACCCAAAGCAGGTGTCGCAGTAAGGCAGTATCTACCCCAGAGGGATCGAACGAATCACGCCCATCAATCAGCGCCACAAAATAATTGTCGCAATATGCGGCATGGAGCAGGGCGTAAATGAGTGACGCGCTTCCCGCACTTGTTCGCGAGCTAATTAACTCGGTCATCGCGCCTCGCGGTAATCCGCCGCCAGTGCATTGATCAAGAAAAGATAAACCAGTTATCAACGGCGTTGCCGCAGCAGTAGACGCATGAGGGAAACGTTCCGCCACCAGTTTCCGCAGATCGATAATTTTGCCGCTTGCAACCATCGAAAGAAAACATAGTGGGTGCTATGAATATGTTCAAGTGAACAGTTATGCGGCAAGAACGTTGAGCTCTGAGACGAGGCTAGTCTTTCTTCTGAACTCTGCTTCAGTGTTTCTTCCGGCGCTCTTGTTTGCGGATCAGCGATACCATCACGCCTTGAATCTTTAGTTCGCGGGCTGGAACGAGATCCGGATAGCGCGGGTTTTCCGCTTTGAGGTATGGCCGGCCGTGCTCGACCACGTAACGCTTCAAGGACGTCTCCCCATCAATCAACGCCGCAACGATATCGCCGTTATGCACCTCTTTCGTGTCTTCCAAAATCACAATGTCACCATCGACAATGTGCGCGCCAACCATTGAATCACCGCGTACGCGCAACGCAAATGTGCCGCGATTTTTTAGAACATTTGCCGAG
>WNFX01008063.1_pt1 | contig 11655 bp, 11 predicted proteins | sample 5400111 | NCBI WGS metagenome assembly WNFX01 (sample SAMN13153363, study PRJNA577476) | soil metagenome | isolation source: 40 cm soil or saprolite under grassland replicate 1 | place: USA:California | collected 2016-06-15
AGGTTCAATCATGTTGATAAGTTTCTTCAGAGTCTCTAGTTTGGTATATTCTCCTATGTTAGGATGTTTTACGATGTACATAATACGCGTTGCTACAAGGTCTATTTCATTCTGGTTATCTGGTGTGGTAGCCATATCTGGTATCTCCTGTTATTAGACTGACTGAAACATGATTTTATGCAATTGTATGTTACGTAACCACCAAAACATAAGTGGTTCAATTTCAGTGACGGGATGTGTTTCTACTACAGCGTTATCAAGAAATATCCATGCTGCATAGCCAAACTTCACAGTAAGGTTATCTGTCTGTACTGTGAATCGTTCAATATGTACCTCCATTCCTTCAGGTGTAGTTGCAACTATGTGATGTGATCTTGCAATGGCTTTAATGCTTTTAGCCATTCTTGTTTATCAGACATATTGGTTACTCCTTTAGTTCTGGTAGTTGGTTAAATGAGTTGCGATACTAACGACAATGCTACACGTAACAATCACAAAAGATACCCCTATGAACAGATAACCAGTGATACCGGTAACTGAATATACCCCTATGCACCCTATGAGACAAAACAACATTCCTACCAGCAGGTATTCTGTATTCTTGTCAATCTCCATATGGTTATCCTTTCCTGATATGGGCTAAACACATATCAATATAGTAACATGCAATGATAAGCATTGTCAACCGATGTGACATTATGGTATACTGTGAACTAGAACACACTTACTTTAAAGAAACGAGGTTTACTATGATGCCTATACAGATTAACGGTGAAACATTCTTATCAACTAGTGAAGCATGTACGGCTATTGGCGTGTCGAGAGAAACGCTTAATAGATATGTCAATGGTGGTTTAATTCAACGGTATAAACGCGGGCTTGCCCGTAGCGCTTACTACAAACAAGCTGATGTACAAGCGTTAATAGCGCGGCGTTCAGAGATGCGAGAGGATAGCGACCAGGAATAAAAAAAAAGAACGTGATTAGGTCTCACGTTCTTATACATCGTGAAAGGAGTGCTTTTACAATGCTTGTCTATCATACTAAGACGGTACAAGGTGTTAACAGTAAAAACCTACCTGGTAGTGTGTATATCTGTAGTGCTATCAGCTAATCACTAAAAGGTAGGTATTCAACATGAAAAACATGCGTGTTAATGATGATACTGAAAAGAGGAATGCATTAGCTGAAATAATAGCGGCTATTCCTATACAAGTGTATTATGCATTTTTTACGTTGTGTTGTACGCTGGTGATTAGTGAGATAGTAGCACGTTTATTCCCCAACACTGGTTTAAGTACGTTTGTTAGCGGTTTTAATTTCTGGTTAATTTTTATCATCGTAGTATTAGCTGTTATCATATTCATACGACTTTTACATGCTGCATATTGCTTGTATCATGATGTCGTTATGAAACATAAAGACCGTAAAACAGCTAGCTTAAAAATGAGAAATTTGGAGTTAAAAAATAACTTACTAGCTGCTAAGGTTAACGCGGCTAACATGTTGCCAGAAATTATAACCTATGCCATTTCACAAGGTAGCAATGTGAAATATGAGGGATTAGAGGTATCTAGTCAGTGGTCTAACGTTCATACGTTGGGTACCAGCCAACAGCCACAAGCGTTACTAGCCTCTCCTGATTATCTACCTGAACCGTACAAACTTTCAGACATTCTTCAGAACTGGCAACCGACTAAAGACGGTATTCTGTTAGCTAAAAAACAGGAGTTAATCACATCTCCAATAGGAGAGGGTTTATGTCACACCACCTTTACCGGAAATACCGACGCGGGTAAAACCAATAACGAACGGTCACTATTAATACAGCTACTCTTTTTAGAGCAGATAGTGTACTTGTGTGACCGTAACTACCAACGTTATCGAGAGGATAAAAAACAAGGCTGTTACTATGACTACCAGCCTATAGCTAATCTCCTGAAGCATGAACCAATTGACCAGGCTAAACAAGCCTTAGCATTGCTGAAGTTTTTGTATGCTGAGTTAGAAGATAGACGCGCCCGTCGTAAACACAACCTGGTAAAGTTTCCTGATATCTATATGGTATGGGATGAACTACCTGCATTTTGTGGTGATGAACCTGAAATAATGAAGTACGTAGGGCGTTTTTTACGTGAGTCTAGACAGTACGGGATATTCTTCATAGGTGCTGCTCAAGATTTATTAAACAACACCTTACATAATGACAACGGTGCTATACGCGATAATCTTCTCACTAACTACTACGGTGGTGGTGATATGAATACAGCCCGTCAAGTGTTAGCTATTCCTAAAGGTGAAACGATTGATGAAACTGGACTAGGAATAAAGGGTATCACGTACTTACGTGCTAAGGGTGCTGGTGTGGAACGGGTAAAAGCGCGTGCTGCTCTAAGTGATGATTTAGCTACACAACTGTTACTAGCTGATAGGGTACCTGTTCATACCCGCGTTAATCTCCCAACAGAATACCAGGCTACTACAGATACCGCGTTGCATACACAACACACTACCGATTTAGTACCCATCAAACCTACCAGCAGTAAAGCTACGTTAAGTGATGCTATTGCCGTGTGGAATGAATGTGGAGGTAACATAGGACGTAAAAAAATGTTTGATGAGTTAACAGCACGCGGGCTAGCATGTACCGATGATTCTGTAAGAACAATGCTAGCAAGTATTAAAGAACGGTTACAAGTTCAATAGTGGCTGGTGTGGTGGTTGTACGTAAAATGGCCTTAGAGCACACTTACAACCACAACCACCACAACCACCACACCCATTAACAGGAGATTTTAACATGATTACAATGGTACAAAACGCAACGGATACCGTTAAAAGTGTGCTTAGTTGGCAATGGACTAAACAGCTTCTTTATTGGATTGTTATGAGTGGTGGTACAGTTTCAGAGTGTGCATTCCTCATAGCATCTATATGGATGTCTATTAACTCTTCAGTACATCCGTTAGTGTTAACTGTGATGAGTGAACAAACAACTATACACATTTCACAAATTGCTACAGCTGGTTATGTTGCATTGCCAGAATGTATTGTAGGACTTGCTGTTGTTACTGTGATAGCACATGTACGCATGTGGATATATACACATCAAAAAACAGCCATTGTATGGAGTGTGTTGTATGGGATACCTACCCTGGTATTCATAGTATTATCACTAGTTACGTTGGGCTGTTCTGTAGCGTCTACTACGTTTATCATGCCAGAACCGTTTGTTATTGTTAGGGCGTTAGCTGGTTATATGTTTGCATTTACCAGCCTTTTACATGCTCAATTAGAGATACCACAAGAGAGGGATAGGTTACAGAAAAAAGACAATTTGTTAGCTGCATTGCATCATGATAACCAGGTTAATCTTGATAATTTGAAAGCTGAAAAAGACGGTATTATTGACCGATTAAATCACGATAACCAGGTTTTAATTAATCAGCTGCAAGAATATAACCTAGTTATCGAAAAACAAAAAGAACTTTTAGCCGATTTTAAAAACACACAACAGCAGCTTATTAATACCGTTAATAAATCTGATGATATGGCTTTACAAGCCTATTCAGAAGAGTGTTTGAACTGGTTAAAAAGTGGAGTAAAAACCGTTAATGTGGATGATATAACGCGTTTTACTGGCATCTCAAAACGTAAAATAGATACCGCAATAACTAAGGGAAGTTTACTATTAGCACCTCGCAATAGAGATTTAATCTTAGTATCCTCTCTTGTTTCCTGGTTAAAAACAATGCAACCATCAACAGGTAAAACAGAAGAGATACCATTATTGCACCTGGTAAACGAGAGATAAGATTAGACAATAAAAGGGAATGCTTAAGTTAAGCATTCCCTTTTATTTTTGTTGGGAGATGTTTATGCAGCATTATCGGTATCATCAATAGCTGTAAATTGATGAAAACTTTTTGCCAGTGAGTACAGCAATTTTACTTTGTTTTCTGGTGTCATACGGGTACCAAACACAACTAGAATACCAATTATCCCAACACCAGCTAGCAACCACCACCCATTAATTTTTATCGGTATAGGTTCACTTGCAGCTGTTAACGATGGTTGTTTACTTGCTAATGATGGTTGTATAGGAGTGCTATTTAATACTGGTGTACCAGGACTAACAACACCAGATTTAAATTTTGCACGGCGTTCACGCATATAATTTTTCATGTATTCAGTTCTATCTGTTGGCATAACAGGGTGTAACTCCTTTACTGTTGACTACAGTTAACAATTAACCAGTTAACCGATTATAACATAATATAAGGCTGGTTACTTAATAACCAGCCCTATGTATCGACTAAGCTATGAGAGATAACGGCGTATCTTCATAGCTATCACCTTGCCAGAATGTACAGCGGTCTATCACATGTCGATTGTAGTACAATACAGCCCATTGTACGGTAGTGTCACTAAACAACAATAGGTACCCATTGTAAGCCGTTTCTCTACTAACATAATAGCGTATGTGGGTATTTTCATATACATCCCTATAGATGCTATACCAAGTAGGTTTCATAGCAACTCCCATAGACCAGCCTGGTTAGTATCGAGAGTAGACTTTATGGTTTTACCCGTTCGTGTACGTGAGGCTATATCATCTACCTGTAACGATCTACGTTGTAGTAGTCCTGTAGCATGCCCATTAGCCGCTTTATTTTCAGCATGTTCAAAAAAGTCTTTAAATCTATCGGCTAACGTATCGTAGTGTGGTGTATCTACAGGAAACATGTTATCAGTACGGTATGTTGTACCGCGTAGAATATCGGCATGTGTAGCTGCAAAGGGCATAAGGTAACGGTGCTTACTCCCAACAGCTACAGGGAATGCTGTAAAGAAGCTGTACGGACGTATACCAGGTATGTAGCTGTATAGTTTTGCCTTGCCTGGTGTACTGATACTCTCCTGATACCGTGCTACATTGTTACTCCATTTCTCAATTGGTATCTCGATATCAGTACCAGCTTCAGCAGCTTGTATAGCTCTATACCATAGAAGATAATGCCAGTCTTTAAACTTCTTTATCTTCTTATTATCTTTCATATAGAAAGGTGGTATAGGCACATCTTCAGGTATGGAAAGATCACGGTCAAAGGAGTAACGTCCTGTAGCATGTGCTGATACTTTGCGTATGGAGTAGGTACCGTCTTCATTGTGGTTATAGAGTGCATACCGTTTACACGATACTCCTAAAAAGTAGAGAGGTACCCGCGTTTTACCAACAAAGTTAACATCTTCTAATTCAAACAACGCTGGTACACTACCATCTTTATTTTTAGCATATGGTGATAGCGGATTAAACCAGGCTGTTATCTCATTGACCAGGCTGTAAAAGGTATCCCTATCCATAGTTTCAGGACGTGCATAAGCCATACTATCGGTATCACACATTGCATAGTGTAACCCTCTGTCATGTCCTAATTTTTCTGCTATGGCTAATAGCAATCGTGCTGCTGCTGTTATGTGAACCGCTACAGGACTAGCATAATATCTACCAGCAGTTTCAACACCTTTTTCATACCGCGTTTCGACTAATACGCCGTAACTGGTACTATTTGCCAGTAGTTTTAGAGCTAGTTGTAAACTTTCTAAGTATGTAGCTTGCTCACTATCTCCCGTTTGTTTAGCTATGGCTAAATAATCTTTTACGCTGGTACGTAGATTAATAACTTCTGTAAAAAAGTCCTGGTGAGAAAGGTCTATGCTGTACTTCGCATCTCCAAACAAATTTATTTTGTTAGTCGGTACTTGGCCAATTGGATACATACATACTGCGTCAATTAATTTCGGTGTCTTACCAGTGAGCAGCTTAGACGCGATAGCATCGGAGAGGGTGTACCAGGTTTTAGGTCCCGTAGTATAACACACGGCATACCCTGTAACTTTATCTCCCATCTCATCTACCGTTTTAAATTTGTTTGGAACGATATCATTATCGGGCGCAAATTTTACTAACACCCTTAATTTTTTCCACACTTCAAGGTGTTGTAAGTCTTGTAGTTGTACCTGGTCAAGAAACCTTTGTACAACTACCGTGTTGTGTTTCACAGTGATATATTCAGCTACCAATAACTCCTGAAGATTTAACAACGCGTTGACGGTAGGATATTGGCTTTTAAAATCACAGTAGGCTATTTCTGTAGGTTCTAGCCTTATCTTCACTTCACTACGCGCGCCATAATAAGCTGATATAGCTGTAGGATTTAGCCATTCTGGCAACTCAGTATGTTTCTGATAAAACGGTGGTATCTGTAATTCCCGTAGGTAAGCCTTACCTATGCTTGCCTCACTGAGAATAGAGGTTATGGGAGATGATAACCCGTGTCGGTCATACTCTCTTATTTCAGCTAAGAATAGTTCAAGCGTTGCTTGCACATCGTTACAGGTGTATGTTAGGTAGTCATTTGTTAAAGTATCACCGTGTTCTTCTGAAATGTGTTTAACCGTCTCACATTTAAATCTACTACCCATTCCCAATAGTGATAAATCACCAGGTCCTAACAAAGCACGACCTATCGTCATGGTATCTAGAATGGGTCCGTAGGGTTTATCAGGAGAGTCTACGTAGATGAGTGCTTTAGGAAAGGTTAAACTATGTACTGCAATTGGTGGGTGATTATCACATCTCCATACATTCTCACCTGTTGGTAGACACGTGCATAGCTTCAGGTAGAACATATCCCCTTTCCCTACCCACGATGTAGCCATGCCACCTAAATCAAACACAATGTTGTGATTAACTAATGCAGCACCTTTTTCCATTAATGGATATAATCGATTCACTACAAAATCGCTATGACTCATCACAACCAAATGATTAGTAGCTGCATAGTTCTGTAGCGTAGTTAGTTCACTATTTGTTACCAGTCCTGTTGTCAAACCGCGTTCCATAATCGTATGTGTACCCATGTCATACACCAGGTACCCGGTAAGACGTAACTGTTGGGAGAAATTAGTTGTAGTTTCAATGTCGCATACTAGCACATAGTTAAATTGTGTGTTACTATTAGCATTGCTGGTAACAACGTCATGGTGTAGGTTTACAGTATGGCGTACATATTGAGTTGTCATAACACGGAATACCTTTCTAGAGAGATAGCAGTGACATGTTATCTCTCTTATTTTGTTTACTCACTAAAGGTAACAACTATCGGACTTGACTCACTACCGTACAAACCAAATGAAGGATAGTTACCGCTATCAGCAAACACTTCTAAAGCCTGTTGACTTTCACCTGATAAGGCGTTATCCGTAAAATCTTGTAAACTATCGGTACTTAAATGGGCGTGCAATGTACGGTATTCTGCTGGTGTATCGCTAATTCTGATATAACCAGTTATGGAGATAGAAGCGCCTTGTTTCACATTTCCAGCAGCATCTACCAGCGTAGAATGAGGCAACTCTCCTTTAGCGGCTAACGCGCTAACCATCTTTTGCTGATAGCGTTTACCTGGTGTTGATTGACCTTTTTTCCACATCTGTACGTTACGGATAGCAGCTTTATAGGGTTTACTTTTCTTGTCAGTAGTACCCGATAAAGCTGTAGCTAAACTGGCATTATCACCATATGCCAGAAATGTAGTAGCTTCTATTTCATCATCGTATGTGACGTGTGGTACTAAAAAATCTGTTAGCCGTTCGCTAATACTGCTGGTATCTTGCGATAAGGTACCTAAATCAGCAGCTTTTACCATTTTAGCCATAGTTACACTTCCCTCTTATATTTAGCTAGACCTTGTACTAATGTTTGTGGATTGTTGGTTAGCATGTGGGATACATCCGATAACGGATAACTACCTTTGTGTTTAAACTTGCCTATCTGGTCACTAATCACAATGGTAGTAGGTAACGCGGTTTCTATGGGCTGGTTACTCAAAAAGTAAATCGCATCAACATAGACCGCTACTACTGGTATGTTAGCTGTAACTAAGCTGGTTAACGTGAGAAACATACGGCGTTTAGACTCACCTACTACAGCATTAAAGATATCTGGTCTACTATACCAGTGAAAAGTTTCTCCATTATCGGTATCAGGTTGATGACCCATTAACCCGATAGTTTGACGGTACATCATTTTTACCGTCTCAATAGCAGCTGTACGGGCTAGTGTGTTTTTATATTTTGTGGTGTTTGTGTAGGTAACTAAAGCATCTCGCAACGCGGTATACCAGTGATTGAAGGTGGTATGTGCTTCAGGGAACATGTATGCAGCATGTACAGTAACCTGGTATCCACACTCTATAGCAGCTTGTACCATTGCGGTATCTTGCCACGATTTATTTTTTATCACTGCTGGTAACAGTTCACTTGAAAAAGCACTATCACCCGATAGTGATACTAGCCATAGACCAGGCTGTTTTTTATTAAACACCGTAGGAACATTGTTATACTGATAATTTCCACTACCAACGTGTAAACCCGATGTAGCTGCTAAGTACATGTTGTTACGGTCTATCGCAATTAGGTAACGGTATCCCATCTCTTCAGGCTGTAGCGTTCTAGACCAGGAAAGATCAACCTGTTTATGTTCATAGAATGGTTGTACGGTACACGTTAACGGACGTATATAGCTGTTGCGTTCTGGTGTATTGTTGGCATGCTTCAGGAGTGCTATTCCGGTACCCTTTGCGTCACGTACAAACGGGATACCTAATTCAGCTAACAGGTACACCACATAAGCGTACAACGCCTTAGCATCTCCCATATGTGTTACCGATTGTGGTAAACCAGTGATATACGCGGGTACAACTAACGACATTTCTTGACCAGGACGTGAGTTACAGCGTGCTACCAGGTAGCTTGTTAATTCTTTAGGAAAAACGCGGTATTGCTCTAAGCTGCTGGTTACAAACGTATCATCAAACTGTTCAAACATATCTGATACGCGGGTACCTGGTAGTACCCATAATTGTGTGAGGTTATATTTATTGGCAACGTCAACATACGCGGCTATGGTTGTGAGGTTAGCCGTATTAATAGGGCGTTCAATCCATTGCATACGCCCATCTATTGACGCATAGTATTCTATGCCAGTATCGGTAACTATACCATGTGTTACTTGCATTGTTGCCATAACTCCTTTGTGAGACGTGTTAAGGGCTAACGTCTCATATGCTAAACGCCTATAAACAATTGATCTAAAGATAAATTATCAATAAAATATCTTAAATCAAGTTCTGTAAGACATGCATCTGTAGCACATTGTATGTACAAGATATTATCTAACTCCCATACAAAGTATGTTTCGTCAAATGGTTCAAATTGATTTAAAACAACATATCCCCAAATTTTCCCTAATTCAGCACCTTTAAATCTACCATGTGTGTTACCACCTTCTAACAAGTCTTTAGGATGAATAGTACCTAATATATCTTTATGTGGTAACTGTTTTAATAGTGATTTTGTAAGCTGTTTACTCCCTACACGCAATACTTTAATATGTACTTCTAACTCTTGAATGTTTTCATTCATGACTTTACCTTTCTTACTGGTCAGCAGCTATTAATTCAGCTACACGCATACTGTTAATAATGTCTTCAGGAGATGTAGGTGTACCCGATACGTTTGGTATACCTTTATCGGCTTGCATTTCAGCTAGCACATCTTTATCTATGAGCAAGGCTAATAACTTGTCTAACGACAATGGTAAACAGCTAATTTGTACTTTACCTTGTGGACTACACGGTACAATTAGATGTTTGTTATTGCGTTGCATTAACCAATTTTGCCGATTTAATTGTTGGGAGAGTGCTGTTTTTGTGATGGTAGTTAACCCATCTGTAGACGCTATATAGTAGCAAGGTCAATGAGATAACCACCCAACAGGACGTTAGCAGCTGCATTTAGTATGCTGTTAATGTAAGGTGGTAAATCGCTATAGCCGTTTTCACTCCATACGGTAACTACCATGTCGTATAGTTCACTGTAAAACGTAGTATGCAGCTTATAGAACTGGTTAGCTACAGCGTCAATACCGCGTGTATTTACAGCGTCTAACCAGGTATCTAATATCCTACGCCCTAACATGTGTAAACCAGGTGTATAGGTACCAGCCTGGTCTAAGGAGATGGGAGAATTGTTAGCTTTAATGGGTATACTATGTTCTGGTATCTGTACAAACAACGTTCTACGCATAAACGATGTAGCCATACCAGTAGGAAAGTATTCTCCTGTAACTGTTGGGAATGTCTTTACAGTATAAGACCGCTGTTTTGTGAGGTTACTACTAGCCCTATCTTTAATAGGCTTACCATCAGTAGACGAACGTATCATACTATCGAATGTACGTTCTCTACTCTTAATATCATATGCAGTATCATCGGGCGCTTTGTGTAAGTCGTCAATGATGTACGGTCTATCACCAACCGCGTCTATATCTATCTCAATAGAAGTGACGCTACCCCTAAAAGTCTTGTCTATGCCATCAGGATAGAGGTATGGTTTACCTACACTGCTGGTAGCAATTGCTAACGAGGTTTTACCACTACCACCTATTCCATAAATGTACATCCCGTAACCCGTTCTAAATTTAGCGTTGCGTATAAAACGGGTACAACTCCTTACCTGATGGCTTAATATTACTAAAGCTTGCCCATCTTCAGGAGATAATTGTTTACAGAACGTGATAGCGTTTACAACCTGGTCTTTATCACATTGTGCTGCTATCCATTCGTATTCTTCCCATAAAACTTTTTCATCTCCCGTTACTTTTCCCGTAAAATCAATACGTCCTGTAAATGGAGTGTTACCAGTTAAAAACGTACCGGTATCTGTCATATACCCGTAGACCGTGCTACCATCTTCAGAAACTACACCATGTACACCAGTATGCGTCACGTTATTAACTAAAGGCACATCGTGCGCTAAATGCTGCATAACTTGTACGTATATACCGGTTGCGTATGGACTACCAACTCCTTTAATACGCGGGTACTTCCCTTTCCACTTTCCACTCATCATATCTTCACTGCTAATCACTTCAGTTTTACCAGCTATGGTAACATCATATTGTGTGACGTGTCCTTTACTCCCATCTGGAGAATAGTAGACATAGTTAACTACAGGTAACTCATCAAACAACACAATGTAAACGGGCGCTGTAGTTTTACCGCGTCTTTGATACACCATATGATTAGACCTACTCATGAAAATATCAGGTGTACCCCCAACTAGCTCTAAATCAGACGGTACATCAACTGCTATATCATTGAGTGTTTGTTTGCCTAGTCGCTTAGCTTCTACGCTAGCTGGCATACGATGCTTTTTCTTAGTAGTATCATCTCCCATCGTAGACGGTGCAGATACATCCCCATTGTTATGCACCTTACGATCTACTTCTAACAAGGCTATTTTGATATCAGATCGTACAGCACTATACACCTTAGATGTTTTAGAGAGTACTTTTTCTCCTTTAGACAAGGTTGCAACGTCTGATATCAATTCAGACATGTACTCATCTAAACACGTTGTTACATCTTTAGTTGTTAAGTACCGTACAATGACTGATAATACACTTTCTAATTGTTGGTTAGGAGAGTACACTAAATCATTGTTTTTTAATGTTTGTAAACAAGAAATCACAAACACATTAATATCCTCACTGGTGATATCAGGTGTTTGTGATAATAAATCGTTTACAGA
>WNFX01005972.1_pt1 | contig 11654 bp, 12 predicted proteins | sample 5400111 | NCBI WGS metagenome assembly WNFX01 (sample SAMN13153363, study PRJNA577476) | soil metagenome | isolation source: 40 cm soil or saprolite under grassland replicate 1 | place: USA:California | collected 2016-06-15
CAGGCTCAGCATGCTGACCGTCGGCAGCGCCACGATCGCCGGGTTCGCGTCCGCCAGCACGACCTGGCGACCCTGGGGGGAGGCGTAGCTGACGATGACGGCGCTCGGTGGCAGCTGCTGCAGCTGATGCGGCTCGACCAGGAACTCGCGGGACCGCTGCGCGGTCTTCGCCAGCGACTCGTTCGCCCCGATCGCGGTGGACGTGCTCCATCCCCACGAGGTGCTCGCGTTGATCCCCTCGGTGATCGACTCCGAGTCGCTGGTGCCGCTGGACGCGCTCTCCTCCCGGCTGCCCGACCCGGTGCGCGCCCCGAACGGCGCGACGCCGGCCGTGGTGTGACCGCGGCCCCGGCTCCGGCCCGTGGTCTGGCTGGTGGACGCCGAGACCGACACCGAATCGGCGGTCGCCACCGTGCTGGTGTAGGACCAGCCGGAGGTGCCGGTGACCGAGGCGCCCACGGTGTCGGTGAGCTGGCTGAGCACAAAACGGTGCTCGGTCCCGATCTGCTCGGCGGCCACCTTGGCGTCCTCGGCGTTGCCGAGCCGCATGAAGGCGATTGCAGCGTTTCCCCGGCCCAGCCTCTCTCTGACCTGTGCGGGGATCGACCGGTAGGCGAGCACCAGCCCGGTCCGGGTGCTTTCGCAGGCGTCACACAACCGGTCTAGTACCTCGCCACCCAGCCTGTCCGCGCCGGCCAGGCAGAGCGTATGCCGCCAGGGCCGGCCCTGCGGTGCCTGGCGGAGCAGATGCGTGAGGGACACGGTGACATAGGTCCCGAGCATCGCGTTGCCGAACGTGGTCCCGCCCCGGTCCAGCGCGATCACCCGCAGCGCGCTGCGGGGAAGGGGTGACGGCTCGGAGCCGAGCCGGTCCAGGGCCCGCAGCCGTGCCTCCAGCGCCATCGCCCGCTCGATCACCACCCGGTCGGCCGCGCCGCGGCCGAACAGGCCGGTGACCCGCTCCAGCTGGGCGGCCGTGAGCAGGCCCGCCTCGATGTCAGCGCGCGGGTCGCCCACCTGGGCGAGAGCCCGCAGGCCGGCGGTGACGTTCGCGATCCCGGCTCCCTCCCCCAGCGCGCCGATGACCCGTTCCACGATCGCGTGATCGCGGGCTGGATCGGCCCCGGCACCGGCCGGCAGGTCAGCGGATGCGCTGGCCGCCAGCACGTCGGCGAGCGGTTCGGCGGGCATGCCCACCCCGAGGTCGAGCCGCGGCAGGTCACCGGGCAGCACCCAGACCAGCGGGCTGATCCCCATGCCGCCGGCCAGCGCCACCAGGTCGCGGGCGACGGCTCCTTCGGACAGATCGATCATCGTCACCTCGCCACCGGTCGCCAGCCGGGCCGAGGCGACCATGGTGAGCAGGGCGGACCAGCCGGCCAGCGTGCCGCCGGCGACGTCCACCCGGTCGATCCCGTCCGGGAGCGTTACCGGATACCACAGCGGCTGCCGGGCGAACATCTGCTGGCAGGCCTGCCAGCTGCGGAACCGCCGGGCGTGTTCCTCCAGCCGGCCGAACAGCTGGCCCTCCTGGTCGGCCCGGGCGGCTCCGACCCGGCGCACCTCCGCGGCAACGGTGGCCCGCAGATCCCGCTGGCCCCGCCAGATGGCCCGCACGCCCAGGCCGGCCAGGGTCACCAGGCCCACCGCCCCGAGGATGGTGAGCGCCCGATTCAGCAGGCCGGCATGGCCGAGCACGAGCACCAGCACGGTCCCGGCCAGGCTGCCGCCGGCCAGCACCTTCCAGTACCGGGTGAGCAGCCTCTCCTCCCGCCGCTGCGCCGCCCGCCAGCCGGGGTTGAGCTGCTCTTGCCCGGGCGGGACGGGCCGCCGCGGCGGCGGCCCGGGATCCGGATGAGTTACCGCGTACTGCCAGCCGAGGTAGACGCGGCCGGCGCGGAACGCGGGGACGCCGGTCATCGCGGCCTGTCCCCCGGGGACCGGCGGCCCGGGATACGGGCCGGGATGCTCGTGGCCAGCGGCACCATCCGGCCGCCGTCCGCGCCCGGCACGAGGGTGAATTCGCCCTCCCCGAGCGCGCACAGCTCCTCGCCGGTCACGGCCGGCGACCAGGCGGTTCCGGGCGGCGGGGCCGGACCCGCGCCGGCGCCCCCGGCGGCCCCGGCGTCCGCGGGCGCACCCTCCGGCCCCGGCCACCCGGCGTCCGCGGGCGTGCCCCCCGGTCCCGGCCACCCGGCCGCCTGGGCGGAGCGGACGGAGCCCGGCTCCGCGGACACCAGCCGTTTCCCGGTCAGCCAGGCCAGCCGGCCGGCCAGCGAATGATCGTCCAGCCGGTGCAGGACGAGCACGCCTACCTGGTCCGCGAGCCTGCCCACCGCGGCCGCCGCGGTGGTGCTCAGCACGGTCGCGAGCCCGGCGCCGGTGCCGACCAGGCCGGCCAGCGCCTGCCTATCGACCGTCTCACACTGGCCGAACCAGGCCAGGCCGTCGCCGCCGATCGCCGCCCGGTGCAGCCTCGCGTAGACCTCGGTGGCGTCCTGGGCGACCAGGCCCGCGATCGTGTCGGCGGCCCGTCCGTGGGTTGCCCGGTCGAGCGAGAACAGGGCGACTCCCCGCGTGCGCACCACCTCGCCCACGCTGATGGCCAGGCCGGGCTCCGCGGCCGGGGCGGGGCCGAGCCAGCGGCCAAGTGGCGACGCCCGCAGACCCGCCAGCTGCCCGGCGATGAACGCCGCCATGGACCCCTCGGCCGCCAGCAGGTCAGCCGTCAGCACGACCTGGCCGGCGATTGAAAGCCGGCGGGGATGGTAAGGGGGCACCCGTTCCATCCGGGCCGCCAGCGCCCCGGGGCGCAGCAGCCCGGCGACGTCGTCGAGCATCGCCACGGCCGGATCAGCGGGAGCCGCCGCGGCCACCGCGAATACGTCGGTCAGGCAGGCCTGGGCGCCCAGCCGGGCGGAGCCGGGTGCCCGGTCCCAGTCGAGCATGCCCATGACCAGTGCCGCCATGCGTGCCGGGTCGCCGTCGCGGAACGGCTCGTAGTACCCGGTCCCGGCCGCCCCGAATACCTGCAGCGGCGCCCCGGTGGCCATGCACACGGCCGCCAGCGAGCCGGCCAGCTCACCCCCCGCCGCCAGGTCCACGACGATCACCGGCTTGCGCAGCCGGATCGCGGCGTGCACCAGCTGGAACCCCGACGCCGCCACGGCCGGCCGCGCGGAGCCGGTCACCAGCACCCCCCGTTCCGCCTCCCGCCAGGGCACCGCGGCAGGCCGGCCGGTACCGGCGTCGACCCCCAGGCACGCCCCGGAACGGGTGAGGACGCCTCCAGACTTAACGAATGCTGCCGTCAGCCGCCGTCGGCACAGGCTGACGAGCCCGGGGCGGGGGGCGGGAAGGCGCCACTCGTCGGTGTGCAGCCAGTCCAGCCACCAGGCCACGGCCGCCAGCCCCGCGGCCAGGATGAGGGCGACCGGGAACTGCCCCGGGAACCAGCGCACCGAGCCGGTGGACGCCGTGCCCAGGTGGGCGAGCCGTGCCGGGTCGGTGGCCACGCCGGCGAGCAGCGCCATCACCGCGCGCGGCGCGGCGAGGAAGCCGCCCAGGGCGGCGGCCGGGCCGATCGCGAGCACCCAGACCACCCCGCAGGCCACCGGTACGGCCAGCCAGACCGGGCGCCACCGGGTGATCTTCCCGATGGCATGGAAGGCGACCGCCAGCCCCAGCGTGACCGGGGCGAGCAATAAGCCGCCGAGCACACCCAGCACGGCCAGGGCAGCCAGCAGCTCACGGCGGCGCGGCGTGCCCAGCGGGATCACGTAGCGGGCTCGCCGCGCGCGCCGGGGGGCAGCAGCAACGGCGGCAGGCATCTGGGGTTAAGGTTCCCAGCCCGCTGCGGCGTGTGTCCAGACGGATGCAAAACCATCGGTCCCCCCGTCCGGGCCGGCCCCGGCCTGGATCACGATCCGGAACAGATCGGGCCGCAGCATGGCCGTGGTGATCGCGACCGGCCGGTGCGTTGCCGGATCCTCGAAACTGACCGTGACCGTGGCCACCAGCTCACCGGTGGCCAGCCGCAGGCTGCGGGCCACCGAGGACGGCGGCGGCGCAAGCTCGATCTGCAGCGCCCGGGCCGCCACCGCCGGCGCGGCGCCCTCCCCGGCGGCGGCCTCAGCCGATGGGGAGCCAGCCCCGCCCGCGGCGGCGGGAACGCCGGCCTGCGGCTCATCGGCCAGCGGGCCGCGCGGCGGCAGGCCGTCCACCGGTGGGTATTCCCCCAGCGGGGCGAACGGCGGCGCCTCCAGCTCTGGCCACAGGTGGCCCAGGCGCTCGGGCAGGTAGCTGGCCGACAGCGCCCCCGGCTCACCACCTACCGTCCAGACACAGCGGATGACCAGCACCGGCTCACCCGCCTCCAGCCCCAGCGAGCGCCCGATATCCTCCGGCGGCCGGCGGCGCGACACCTGCCGGCTCTTGCACACCAGCTGGCCGCCCATCGGGTCCACATGCGAGGTCAGGCCGGACAGGCCCTCCAGCGGCACCCGGTACTCCGCGGGGCTGGCCCGGTACACCTGCCCATCAGGCAGCCGCCGCAGCAAATGCCGGGCCGCCAGGTCATCGATCGCGGCATCGACCTCCGCCACGCTCACGTTGAACCGCCGCGCCATCGCGGTCAGCCGCGGCAGCCGCCACCCCGGCTCATGATGGACAAGCGTGGCCGCCATCCGGTCGGCCAGCACACCGGCAGAGACCCGTCGGCGCCGGGCACCTGCCCGGCGGGCGTCGTCTGCCCGGTCCGCGGTCATTCCGCATGACGCCGGGAAATGGCGACGACCACTCGCCCCAGAATGATGACGACAAGGGATTTCACCACGATCTTGCGCAGCGTCCAGGAGACCGGCGGGGCGGGGGCGGGCCCGGACCCCGCAGGATCAGCCTGAAGAGACAATGTGCCCCCGCCTCGGTCGTTACGGGAGTTCAGGCGGGCTGACCCGCCCAGTCGACCTCAATTGATACGGAGCGGAGGTGACGTGTAGCTGAACGACTGGGGGCAGGAAAATTTATGAACAGATGACAAACTGGAGAACGGATGAGGGGCAGGCGGAAGCCGCGCAGCCCCTCATCCGCAACGTTCTCCAGCGGTCACGGCGGAAGGCAGCCCTCAGACACTGACCTCCAGGGCCGTACGGTGCCCGTAGCCGGCGGTCACCGTCCGGTCGGCATTGACCCCGCCCGGCGCGAGAACCCGCACCGTCCAGGTGCCCGGGGCGGCGAAGAAGCGGAACCCGCCGTCCTGGCCCAGCGGGACCTCGGCGACGAAGTCCCCGCCGTCATTGAGCAGGCGGGCATAGCCGACCGGCAGCGGCGTCCCGGCCCGCGTCACGTGGCCCTCGATCACGGCCTCACCCGATGCGGAGGCGGGCATGGCGGCACCCCCGGCGGGCGCCCCGCAGCCCTGCGCCTCGCTCACCGCGCCTCGCCCAGCTCGATGGGCACCCCGACCAGCGATCCGTACTCGGTCCAGGACCCGTCGTAGTTCTTCACCCGCGGCTGCCCGAGCAGCTCATGCAGCACGAACCAGGTATGGGCGCTGCGCTCGCCGATCCGGCAGTAGGCGATGGTGTCCTTGCTGAAGTCCAGGCCCGCCTGGTCCTGATACAGCGCGCGCAGCTCGTCATCCGTTTTGAATGTTCCGTCATCGTTGGCGGCCTTGGACCACGGGATGTTCTTCGCGGTCGGGATGTGCCCGGCCCGCTGAGCCTGCTCCTGCGGCAGGTGCGCGGGCGCCAGCAGCTTGCCGGTGAACTCGTCCGGCGACCTGACGTCGACCAGGTTCCGCTTCCCGATCGCGGCGATGACCTCGTCGCGCAGCGCGCGCAGCGACGAGTCCTGCTCCGTGGCCTGGTAGGACGTCCGCGGCCGCGCCGGCACCGCGGTGACCATCTCGCGGGATTCGAGCTCCCACTTCTTGCGGCCGCCATCGAGGAGCTTGACGCCCTGGTGCCCGTACAGCCGGAAGTACCAGTAGGCGTAGGCGGCGAACCAGTTGTTGTTGCCGCCGTAGAGGACGACCGTGTCGTCGTTGCCGATGCCGCGCTCGGACATCAGCTGCTCGAAACCGTGCCTGTCCACGAAGTCGCGGCGGACCGGGTCCTGCAGGTCCTTCCGCCAGTCCAGCTTGACGGCGTTGCGGATATGCCCCTTGTCGTAGGCGGTGGTGTCCTCGTCCACCTCGACCAGGACCACGCCTGGGTCGTCGAGGTGGGCTTCCACCCAGTCAGCGTCCACCAGGACGTCAGAGCGGCTCATGCGGCTACCTCCTTGTCAGGTTCTGGCGGCGCTGCCTCATGCTGGCGCGGCCAGATCCGGCGAATAAGCACATACATCTCGCAGCCCAGGCACAGGCCGAAGGCCGCGTTGAGAAAGGCCGCAGCGAATGCCAGCGCGGCAGCGGCCATGCCGAGGGGCGCCAGGCCGGCTGCGTACCCGGCCACCCCGATGATGCTGACGACCAGGCCGACACCCTGGGAGAACCGCGGCCCGGCCGCGTCCTCCATCTCCCGGGGCGGGCCCAGCCGCGGCCTGACCAGCCAGCGGTAGATCAGGCCGTAAGGCGCGTAGGAGAGTCCCAGCACCGCGCCCATCCCGAACACGGCCGCCTGGGCGGCCAGCAGCCACCCGCTGCCGGTGACGATGACCGCGGCGAGGACGGCTGCGGACAGCGCGGCGCTGAAACGCTGCCCCCTCGGATCGACCTTCATGCCCTAGCCACCTCTTCAAGCAATTCCGGGATGTGATTGCCGGAGCCCGCACCGCCAGGCCGGGGAACACGGTTACGGCCGCCGCTGGCGATCCGGCCGCCGCCCCGGGCCGTCCGGGCTTCACCCGGCCCGCTTCCCGGCGCCCGCCGGGCCGCCCCCGGCCGGGAGCCGGCGATCAGGCGGCCCGGCGCCGGCGCGGCGGCCTGGGACACAGCGCCGTCGCCACACGGCAGTAGTCAACGGTGCGCCGCCTGGTCAGCAGCGCCGGCGCGCGCCACACCGGCGCCCACCAGGCATCCGGCCTGCCAGCGTTGGTGGCGGTGGGCATGGATCTGATGCTATGCGCGCCCATGCCGGAAGTCACTTGCCCTCTGCTCGGTAGGTTTCGGCTGGCCACGCTAGCAGCTGCCGGGGCAGACGACGCAGACATAGGCGGAAAGGTCACGGCGCTGCCTCCCCCGCGGCCAGGGCGAGCGCGGCGACCACATCGGCGCGGCGCGGCAGCCCGCTGGCCCGGCGCGTTACCTGTCCCCGCGGGCCGAGCACGAGCACGGTCGGGGTCCGCCGGATATCGAGCTGCCGGGCCAGGTCCATGCGCGTTGCCACGTCGATCTCGACGTGCGCCACGCCATCGCTGCGGCCGGCCACGTCCGAAAGCAGCTGCCGCGTCGCCCGGCACGGGGCGCAGAACGCGGAGGAGAACTGCAGCAAGGTGGCCTGGGCGCCGAGCGGCTGGCCCAGGTCGGCCTCGGTCAGCCGCGGCACCGATGACTCCCGCATCCGGCCATCGCGGCGGCGCCAGGCGAAACCGCTGGCGGTCGCCAGAACGAGGACGGCGCCCAGCACCATCACAGCGGCTGCCATGGTCCCTACAGCACGGCCCGCGCCCGCCGCATTCCCGGCGGCACGTCCCGGTCGCTACGCCGCGCTCACCGAGGCGATCACCTTGCCCCCGGCGGTCACCTGGAAGCTCCGCAGGTTCGTGTCGGTCAGTGAGGTCGATGCGGGATACCAGGCCGGCCGGCCCTGGTACTCCACCCGCCAGCCGCCCACCACGATGTGGTGGCCCTGGGCGTCGGTGACCTGGAACTGGCAGACCGTACCGGTCCGGATGCCCGAGATCTGCGCGGTCATGATGGTTCCCCAGTGCACCGAGGCGTACTTCACGGTCAGGGTCGCCCCGGTGTGGCCGTCGACCGCGGTGACCGTATGCCAGGTGTGACTGGCCGGCCCGTGCGCGGCCGCCGGCGCAGCCGGGCCGGAGCCCAGCAGACTCGCTCCCGCCGCGCCCGCCCCGAGGGCCAGCACGGCCACGGCCGCCGCCGCCGCCAGTTCGCGCCACCGGCGGACCCGCCGCGCCTGCGTCGTCCGCGCCAGCAGCGACGGCAGCAGATCGTCGGGCGGCGTCTCGTCCGTGGCGGAGTCGGCCTGGCCGGCCACCGCCAGCCGTTCCGCCTCGGCCGTGGGCACCCGGCGCAGCAGCGCCGGCAGCCCGGCCAGGCTGGCCAGTTCCTCCCGGCAGTCGGCGCAGGTCGCGAGGTGCTCGTCCACCTGGGCCCGGTCGCCGGGCTCGATCGCGCCCAGCACGTAGACGCCGAGCGAGTGCCGGATCTCACGGCAGCTTGCCGCACCGCTCATGGCGCAAGCCCCCGTTCTTCCAGAGCAAGTTTGAGCGCGCGAAGCGCGTAGAACGCCCGCGACTTGACGGTCCCGGCCGGGATGCCGAGCACGACGGAGGCCTCTGCCACCGACCGCCCCAGGTAATAGGTTTCCAGCAGGACCCGGCGATGTTCGGGGCGGAGCGTCGCCAGCGCGTCGGCCACGGCCCAGGATTCGAGCACACGATCAGCCTCGTCGGGAACGGGGACAAGTTCAAGTGCACCCTCCCCCACCTCCTGCGGCCGTGCCTTCCTGGCCCGGTGCGCGTCCACCGCGAGGTTGCGCGCGACCGCGAACAGCCAGGGCCGGGCCGGGCGCTCCGCGATCGCCTCGGGATGCTGCCAGGCCCGGAAGAGCGTTTCCTGCACGATGTCCTCGGCTCGTTGCCTGTCTCCGTCCGTCATCCGCAGCGCGTACCGCAGCAAGGGAGCGGCGTGCTCCGCATAGAGCTCACGGACCAGCGACTCATCGCTGACCCTGCCCTTGGGGGCCGGGGCCCCCGTACCGCCCTGACGCGCCACATCTTTGTCACGGCCCCGGGGGGCAGCCGGTTCATCGCGGGAGTTCATGCCCGCCTCACCGGGCCCCTCAGCCGCCGGCGAAGGGCGGCAGGACCTCGACCACTGCTCCCTCGCGCAGGATGACGCTTGCGGGCGGCCGGGTGCCCGCCTGCTCACCGTCGATGAGGAACGAGGACCGGGCCAGGACCCCCTCGAGCGCGGGCGCGGCCGGGTGGCGCGCCAGCACGGCGGCGAGCATTTCCGCGAGGGTGCCCGCGGTGAGGACTTCCTCGGCGACCCCGACGGCCTGCTTCGCGGCCGCCCAGTAGCGCACGGTCACCGTTGCCATGTCGGCTATCCTCGCTCTCATCGGATCCGGGCGACGCTGCCCGCCGGCCCATCCATAGTCAGTCTCTCCCCGGAGAGCACTTCACGGCGGAGGTGGCAGCAGTTGAGTGAGCTCCTCCTGCTCACCAGCGCCGCCGAACCGCCTGGGGAGATCCTGCCAGCGATCGGCCTGCTGCTCCACACGACCCGGACCGCCCCGGCCGAGGCCGCCGCGCTGGCGGACCCGCCCGCGGCGGACGCGGTCCTGGTCGACGCCCGGCGTGACCTGGCCCGGGCCAGGGAACTGTGCCGGCTGCTGCGGGGCGCGGGCATCGAGGTCCCCCTCCTGGCCGTGCTGACCGAGGGTGGCCTGGCCGCCGTGACGGCCGACTGGGGCACCGACGACGTGATCCTCAACACGGCCGGCCCGGCCGAGGTCGAGGCCAGGCTGAGGCTCGCCATTGGGCGGCAGGCCAGCCAGGCGCCGGCGGCACCGGACGAGATCCGCTCCGGCGACCTCGCCATCGACGAGGCCACCTACAGCGCGCGGCTGCGCGCCCGTGTCCTGGATCTCACGTTCAAGGAGTTCGAGCTGCTGAAGTTCCTCGCCCAGCACCCCGGCCGGGTCTTCACCCGCGCCCACCTGCTGCAGGAGGTGTGGGGCTATGACTACTTCGGCGGCACCCGGACGGTGGACGTCCACGTGCGGCGGCTGCGGGCCAAGCTCGGCACGGAGCACGAGTCACTGATCGGTACCGTACGCAACGTGGGCTACCGGTTCGTTCCGCTGAAGCCCGAGGATGGCGGCCGCGGGCATCCGCGCGGCGCCGGTGACGTGGTGCGGGGGCGGGGCGACGGCCAGCTGACCGGCGGGGACCGTGGCCCGCTTGCCCCGCCCGGCCCGATGAAACCGAGGAGATCCAGCCCTGCACGAGCGGACCGCTGACGACGAGCCGGGAGCCGGCGCCGGTGGCCATGGCGACGCCGGCGGGCCGGCTGCTGTCACCGTTCGTGGCCGGATCAGCCCGGCCGAGGCGCAGGCCGTGCTGCGGCTCGCGGCCGCCGCGGCGGCGGAGGACGGCGTGGGGCCACTGTCGGAGCAGACCGTGCTGCACGTCCGGCACGGCGGTGATCCGGGCGCCCGCAACCTGCTCCTCTGGCGGGGCGGCGACCTGGCCGGCTTTGCCCATCTGGACGCGCCCGCCGATCCCGCGGAAGCCCGCAGCGGCGAACTCGTCGTCCACCCGGCCCACCGCAGGCAGGGGCTGGGCCGGATGCTCGTGCGGGCGATCACCGCCGAGGCAGGGAGCCGCCCGGTGCGGCTCTGGGCGCACGGCGACCTGCCCGCCGCCGCCGCCCTGGCCGCCGGTACCGGGCTCACCCGGGCGCGTGCCCTGTGGCGGATGAGCCGCTCTCTGCTCGTCCCGCTGGCCGAGCCCCGCCTGGCCCCGGGGATCTCGGTGCGCACCTTCATCCCCGGCCAGGACGAGCCGGAGTGGGTAACGCTCAACGGCCGCGCCTTCGCGGCTCACCCCGAGCAGGGCAGGTGGACCATCCAGGACATCGACGGGCGCGAGCGCGAGCCCTGGTTCGATCCGGCCGGGTTCTTCCTCGCCGAGCGGGACGGGCGCATGGTCGGCTTCCACTGGACCAAGATCCACCCGGTGGGTCCCGCGCCGGGGCGCGGCCCGGTGGGCGAGGTCTACGTGATCGGGGTCGACCCAGCCGAGCAAGGCAGCGGGCTGGGCCGGGCCCTGACCCTGGTTGGCCTGCGCTACCTGCGGGACCGGGGACTGGCCGAGGTCATGCTCTACGTCGAGGAGTCGAATCCCGCGGCGATCGGGCTCTATGAGTCGCTCGGCTTCTCCCGCGCCGGGACCGACGTCATGTACGGGGGGGGCCTCACGCGACCGACTTGACCCCGAGCACCTCGTCCAGCTCCTCGGGGGTGAGCGGATGGTCACTCGCAGCGACGGCAGTGAGCACCTCGGCCACAAGCTCGATCTCGTCGAATGCCACACTGTCGTGGACACGAGGATCGAGACGCTCACGCACCGCGCTCACCTCCATTGCCGAGCGGATCCGCAGCAAGCCCTGGTACCAGGCTACGCGCGGTACGGCTCCCCCGCATGACCCAACCGGACCATTCCCGGACCACACGCGGGGGGTTTTGCCAAGTCCTGGTAACAATTCCAAAAAGATTGCAGCGCCGTATCCAAGAACCCGGTAAGAGTTCCTCCCTCACCGGGCCGGAGGCGCCGGGCGGCCGGGGGCGGCCGGGTCAGGGGGAGCCGCCGGTCCAGTCCACGCTGGCATGACGGGCCGCGCGCCGGACATACCCGGCGGCGGTATCCGCGAACGTCGCCCGGTCGGCGTCGGTCAGTTCGCGGACCACCCGCCCCGGGACACCGGCCACCAGGACGCCGGGCGGGATCTGCTGGCCGGG
>WNFX01011309.1_pt1 | contig 11654 bp, 9 predicted proteins | sample 5400111 | NCBI WGS metagenome assembly WNFX01 (sample SAMN13153363, study PRJNA577476) | soil metagenome | isolation source: 40 cm soil or saprolite under grassland replicate 1 | place: USA:California | collected 2016-06-15
GAGGCGGAGATTGGCCTTATCCGTCCTGAATTTCACGGGCATTTCGCGGAGCATCTGGGATCATGTGTTTACGGTGGCTTGTGGGTTGGAAAGAAATCGTCCGTACCCAATATCGATGGGTATCGGAAGCAGGCGATCGACTATCTCAAGGAACTCGGCGTGCCCGTCTTGCGGTGGCCGGGCGGGTGTTTCGCAGACGATTACCACTGGAGAGACGGTATCGGCCCCGTGGAGCAGCGGCCCAAGCGGGTGAATATCCATTGGGGCGGCTACGTCGAAGATGGAAGTTTTGGCACGCATGAATTTATTGGATTGTGCCGCTTGCTCGGTTCTGAACCATATCTCGCTGGGAATGTCGGGAGCGGCACGCCACACGAACTGCGGGATTGGATCGAATACTGCAACATGCCGTCGGGCAGCACTCTCGCCGAAGAGCGCGCAAAGAACGGCTCGCCTGAGCCATTCCGTATCCGCTATTGGGGCGTCGGGAATGAGAACTGGGGATGCGGCGGCTGGATGCGCCCGGAGATCTACGCAAACTTGTACCGCCAATATTCGGTGTACATCCGGGAATACGGTGGCACTCGGCCTTTTCTCGTGGCTTGTGGCCCTGGGGGGCCCGACCGGCGATGGACGCGCGGGTTCATGGACACTCTGGATGGAGGGAGTCCGGATGGTCTTTCCATGCATTACTACGAAGGAGGCGCGGACCAGCCAACCGATTTCACTGAGGAGCACATGAAGGAGCAGCTTTCCAAGTTTGCAAAAGTCGAAGAGGCAATCGCGGAGCAGCGCGCGCTGCTCGATGGTTACCGCGAGGGCCGCAAGATCGGGCTCATTTTGGACGAGTGGGGCGTGTGGGACAAGATCACCGAAGAAACCGAGAAGCGCTACGGCAAACTCTGGCAGCAAAGCACCATGCGCAGTGGCGTTGCCGCGGGGCTAGGCTTGAATATTTTCAACCGCCTGGCGGACAAACTTCACATGTGCAACATCGCCCAGATCGTGAACGTGCTTCAGTCTTTGCTCTTGACCGAAGGCCCCGAAGGCAAAGCATGCATCCGCGCGACGACCTATTACGCCTTCGCTCTCTTCAAGCCGCACCGCTCCAAGACGGCGGTTCGCGTGGAGACGCAAGATACGTCTCCTCTCGCGGTTTCGGTTTCGGCTTCCAAAAGGGAGAAGGAGCTGGTCATCAGTTTCGTGAACCCGCGGCACGACGCCGATTTCGAAATCGACTGCACCATCGCTGGGAGGAACTTGCGGGAAGGGAAAGCAGAGATTCTTCATGATGCGGATTGGAACGCTTGCAACACTTTCGACAATCCGAACCGCGTCGCTCTTCGAACGCACCCCGTGGTTGTCGAGGGATCCAAACTACGGATGGATTTGCCGCGACTATCGGTTGCGACAGTGACCGTTGAAACCGCGTAGGTCTGTGACGATAGCGGCGACGGAGGTTAATTCGAATCATCTCACCGTTGAGCAAGGGAGGCAAGTATGACGAAGAGAGAGCATATTTCGCGCCGGGGGTTCATCGGCTCGGCAATTTCAACGGCCGCGCTTTCCTCCTTATCCGCGCGAGAGCTGTTTGCGAAGGGCGGGACTGCGGGAGCAGGTCCGCAGGCGACCACACAGCGAGAGATACCTCCGCTGGTCGACAACCCTGGCTGGAAAGACCAAGGCGTCGAGAACCTCACCAAATCGCGCTACGCAAAGCTGCGGAATGTCCCAGTGCGCGCGGTGACCATCAAGACCGGCTTCTGGGAGCGCCGCCGCGAGACGAACGTTTCGAAAAGTATTCTCAGCATGCACGATCTGCTGGAGGCCAACGGGCGCATGATGAATTTCCGCCGCCTGATCGGCAAGAGTCAGGGTGCTCAAAGTGGGCCTGTCTATTCCGACTCCGACGTTTACAAATGGATCGAAGCAGCGGGGTTCGCGCTGCAGTCGGGTGACCGTCCGGAGCTTCGCGCGACCGTTGAGAAACTCATTGATGACGTCGTGTCCGCGCAAGAGCCCGGCGGTTATTTGAACACCTACTACGTCAATGACCACGCGTCGCAGCGCATGCTTCCCCAGACGCAGACGACCGGCCACGAGCTCTACAACATGGGGCACATGCTGCAGGGCGCGATCGCGTACTACCGCGCCACTGGCGACCGCAAGATGCTTGACGCAGGTATTCGTTTCGTAAACGACTTCCTCATCCCCAACTACGGCCCGGAGCCCAAGAAACCGATTGTTTCCGGACACCCCGAAATCGAACTGGCCCTGATCGAGCTTTACCGCATCACCGGTGACAAGCTCCAACTCGATCTCGCTGGCTACATTCTCCGAGGGGATGAACGGATAAAGCTTCCCACGGGCCGAACGATCTACATGTTCAGCGGAACGCCCTTCACGTCACGGACCAGGCTCGAAGGCCACGCGGTTCGCGCCATGTACGCGTGCTGCGGCGCCACCGACTATTACATGGAAACGGGCGACGCAAGCTACTGGAAAACGTTGAACACTCTTTGGGACGATATGACCAGAACCAAGATGTACGTTACCGGGGGAGTCGGCTCACGTGAGGCCAGCGAGGCCTTCGGCGACGCTTACGAATTGCCGAATTATCGTGCCTATGGGGAAAGCTGCGCCGCCATTGGGAACATGATGTGGAACTGGCGCATGCTCGCGGCTACGGGTGACGCCAAGTTTACGGATGTGATCGAGCGCGCTCTCTACAACGGCATCAATTCTGGCATGTCGCTCGACGGCACGCTCTACTGCTATCGAAATCCGCTGGCCTTCGACCCTTCAACGGGCGAGAAAATTCGCAACCCGTGGTACGACACGACCTGTTGCCCCCCGAACCTGGAGCGCACGCTCGCCTCGCTCCCAGGATATTTCTACAGCACCAGCAATGATGGAATCTACCTGCATCTTTACGATAATTCCGATCTCGACTGGCACCTTGAAAACGGCACGGGCCTCAAAGTCACTCAGGAAACAAATTATCCTTGGGACGGCAGCGTGAAAATCGGCATTACGCCCGCCAAAGCTGCCGAATTCACGTTCCACCTCCGAATTCCCGGGTGGGCCGAACACGTGCAAGTCGCTGTGAACGGAAAAACGGTGACTGGTGCGAAACCAGGCGAATACCTGCCGATCCAACGGCGCTGGGCGCCCGGCGACGTCATTCACGCGCAATTCGAAATGACGCCCCAGGTACTCGAAGCCAATCCTCATGTGGTTGACGACGCGGGACGTGTGGCTGTTCAGCGCGGCCCCCTTATTTATTGCCTCGAGCAACTGGATCAGCCCGACGGCGCAGCGCTCAGCGACGTGGCTGTGGATTTGGGGCACAAGTCCACCGCGCCATTCGAGAGCGAATTCAGGGGCGATCTGTTGGGTGGCATTGTCGTGCTCCGGCACACGGGCGCTGCCTACGAAAAAACAAATTCACGCGATGGTTTGTACTTCAGGTATGACGGCGCGCCGCTGAAGAGCAGACGAGTGCCGCTGACCTTTATTCCTTATTACGCATGGGCCAACCGCGCAGCGGCGGCTATGCAGGTGTGGACGCCGCTCTTGAAGGCCTGATGTTGTCGCGTAAACACCGCGCAGGAACTCCTGCGCCCAACCCTGTCATCAACCGAGTCCCGGGCCGACATTCCGGCAACACTTTGCAGATGAAGCTCTGCATCTTGACGCCTATTGAACGTCGTGAGATCGTGTATAAGGCTGTCAGTATGGAAGTGAGCGGGCGTCGTACAATGGCAGTATAGAAGCTTCCCAAGCTTCGGACGTGGGTTCGATTCCCATCGCCCGCTCCATTGGCCCGAGTTTTGGACCCAATTTGGCCCCAAATTTCTTCCTTTCGCCCCAGCAACTTATACAGGAGTGCTGCGTATGCACACTAGCACGCTTCGGAACCTCATCTCGACACTCTACCGAGTGTCACCAAATCATTCTGAACAAGCAGAGTACGCCATATTGCGTAGCGGCTAATTCAAATTGATGTTAATCTACCGATGAGGAGATAAAAATGGCGAACAAAGATGAAGAACCGGAGATCGTCGGACGTGTTGCTGAACAACGCGTTGATATTTCCTCTTCGGAAAGCGAACTGAGAAAGGGCGTAAATGTGCTGAACACTTCGGACCCGAGCAATCCAGCAGTAAATCCCTTCGTTCAAAGCCAAAATCAAAATGCTTCTCAGGGGACGGCGGAACAAAGTACAAGTAACCAACAGAACGCTAAGAATTCCGAGTAAGAAGCCCTCCCGCGATGACGTTTGATGTTACCGGACTTCTCATTTTTCTTCTAGGCATCGTGCCCGGATTCGTCGCCGAGCAATCTCGACACTCAATCGTACCTCGATCCCTCCAGCACAAAAGCCCTCTTGAGCAAACAGGTGAATACGTCCTTAACAGCATATTCATTCATCTTTTCTTCCTGACAGTATTTCGAATCTTTCTATCTGTGTTCAATCTTAAGGTATTGACGGCTTTGGGTCAGGCCGTCACGGAGAAAAATCTGCCCGGTTGGGGATGGGACCATCGTTACCTAATACTCTCCTACTTCGTTGCGAGCCTTATCGGAGGTTTCCTTCTTGGCCTGCTCCGTGGAGTTCTGGCACTGAATCAACCGATTCGGAAAGGACTCTTGCGCCGTCGGTGGTTTGGGCTGGTTCTGGAAAAATTGGGAATACACTCATTTCTCCAAGAGGAGCCCGTCTGGTATGGGGTCTTGCGGCAGGTTTCAAAACGTGAAGTCACCTTCATACAAGTAAGAATGAAGGGAGGCGGCTACTACGCGGGGGAGTTGAGGAGCTACGGCATACTTGATGACTCGAAGAGGGAGAAAGACTTTCACATGGTGAACGTTCACTTTAGGAAGCCGGGGGAGGATATCTATAGAAAACTTGATGGGGACGGTGTCTTGTTAAACTTTGCCGACGTAGAGTCAATTGAAGTCTCGAAGCGCCTTCAAGATCAGAAGAGAAATTCCTCCTAACAAGTGGTAGCGCAAGCTGCTTGTGGATGTAGAATGCGGCTGAATGCGCAACTCAAGCGAATTGTTGAAATATCATCCGAATCGATACACGCAGAGCCGTCCGTTTTTCCGCCCGTTGTTCAACGTGTTTCGTCAATCCGCCGATGCGAGCGGGATACTACCAGACTTCGCGTTCATACGGATTTGTGAAAAGCTGATTGTTGAATACTGGAACCCGGAACTTGAGCGGTTTCCGCTTGAGCAGCGCCCCGACAATCCGACACAGTTGGTCACGGGTGAACAGTCCATGTTCGCGCACGTTGCGCAATTCACGTTCTGCGGGCGCAATATTTTTCATCTTTCCCCGACACTCACGGCCCTGTTGCGAATCACGGACGTAGATGACGTGCTGTGGAGCAGCATCAGGCTACCTTACCCGGCTTTCTATGTTTGGTTCGGGCCTCAACAGGAATGGCACTTTGGAAACGGGCGGTACTGTGCCGATGGCGCGTATGTGTCCGCCGTCCCGAATGACGGCGGCATCCAGATTTTCGTTACAACCGTTGAGCCTGAGGTTGAATACTCGCAGCCGCCGAGCTTCACTATTCACCGCGATTTTTACTACTACATCTCGTTTCAGTTTACCGATGCTAACGAGACTGTGGGCACAACGCTTGCGCGGACGGTTGGAACGGACGCCGATTTTCAGCGCGGTTTTCAGCCGCCGCAAATTGACCCCGAAACTGCGCGCTTTGCGCATGAGCGCGGGATCACCCTTTTGCAGAAATCACCCGAAGAAACCGCGCAAGCAAAGACCGTTGAGGAACGTATTGCTGACCTGCCGGTATTCAGACAAGTGCTCAGGCTGCTCATCAACGGATTGTGCTATCTCTCATCTCCCTCACGTGAGGTAGTCCGCAGATACCCGCAAGCAACAAATCAAGTGCTTGCGCAAGCCGCAGCAGCCGCACGCGAAAAGCGCGAAAGGCGGCGGCTACGGCAAGAGGGTTACACCGAGATTAATTTTTGCGGTGAATCGCTTGAGCGCGAATACGGCACAGGCATTACGGGCAAAGAGTTGTTCCCGCACTGGCGTCGAGGGCACTGGCGCAATCAAGCGTGCGGCCCGGCCCGGTCTGAGCACCGTCTGATGTGGATACGCCCCACGCTTGTGCGCAAGGACAAGCAAAGCGAAGGAGCGGTGGCGGGGCACATCTATCGCGTGAGCGATTGAATTACAGGCTTGCTCTGTGAGGCTGAGGCTCTATGAAAAACTCTTTGCGAAAACTCTTTCACAATTCTGCGCCGGGCGGTCCTGAAATTGGAAAGTCTGTCTATGATGAATTTCAAACGGGCATCACTGAGTTTAGAGTGCGCCCGGAGCGTGAAACAGTACGAGAGATCATGGAACGGTGCCGCAAGGAAAACAGACAACCGAACAGACAACCTGTGAACGGACAACCTGATTCGGAGTGTGTTCAACTAGCAGAGATTCTTGAAGAACTACGCCCCGAAGAGTCCTGCAAAGAGTGGTTCGACCGTAGGGAAGACAAGAAAGGAGAATGGGGAACATTACCTACCCCGTTCAAACAACCGCATGCTGGCTTTGCATGGGAGGACGATTGGCCTTTGGAAAAGAACGCAAGGAAGCTCTCTCTCTATCGCGTGGCAGCTTTCCTAGACTACTTCCGCAAAGGCGAATGGGATTGGAGATGGCCGAACCTTGACGACATGCAGGAGATTGAAAAGCTCGGTGAGAATTTTGCCAGTCTCGACGAAGACGACAGAGCGGAATTCATACGCCATCTGGCCGATATGAGTTGCAACACGGATGATATCGCCATCGGGAAAAAGAGGCTCAAGCCAGAAGACGTAAAAATTCTTAAGTCTAATGCTCATCTTGGCGGCAAGGCTCTCGCGGAAGCTCTTAGCGATGAGGGTTTTACCGGATTGCGTGGCCGCGATCCATTGGAGGAGTACAACAAAAAGCCCGGCACTTTTACGAAAGCAATTTCAAGGCTGAAAGAGGAATATCTCTAACGGCGCGAGCGCGGCGCGGCGCGGCGTTGTGGTTTTATCTTCCTAGTTTTCCGCATCTTAACCCTTTTTGAAGACTGTCTAAAGCGATCTCTCATAAAACCGGGGTTAGATTCCCTCCATGTTAGGGGGAACAACTCATGCCCGCAAGAATTGATTACCTTCGAGACCTTCGGGACAACCCGCGAGCGAGGACCGCTGAAGTCCAATCTCGCGTGAAAGCGGCCACGGTCAACGCTGTGGAGACAGCGTTCCGCAAATACGCGGATGCTGGCCTAGTCGAATCCGACAACAGCGCACCGAAGCGATACACGTTGACGGACAAAGGCGTGGAGGAGCTGAAGAACCTCGAATCTGAGGCCGCTCCCTCGAACCAAACGGGCGCGTCTATGCGCGAAGAATCTTCACGTCCCAATGCTGATTTGATCTCCACCATGGCCAAGCGTGCCAAAGAGGAAGGCTGTCGCATTTCAATCTCCGTCGAGCCGGATATGCAGCCGAAAGCGCACGAACAAGAGCCAGGCAAATCCAATTCTCGCGCTGCCCGGGCTAGAGCCCTTCTCGAAAGAACCGAAGCTCTATCAGCGGACACAGAGCCATCGGACGATCCGCCCTGCCCCTGGAAAGACCCGCGAGTACAGCGCCTTTACGGGGTGCGTTTGGCTTTGAGTGATTTGCCGCGTCGCCTTGTTCGAGGTCGGGAAGATGCGTTGGCGCAACTTGTCGGGAGCGAAGTTTCGGAGTTGGTTGAGCAACTCATTGCAACTGAGGAAGAGTTGCAATCCGCACTAGAAGAAACTTGGTGGCCGGACAAGGAAGAACGCGAGCGGTTACAGCAAGAAATAGCAGAACTTCAGCGCAAGCTCGGTTGCTCGGAAGAAGACGCTGAAGAGATGGAAGAGGAACTAGCCGAACCGCAGAAAGCTCGGCCTCGATTCTGGTAAAAGAGCGCAAAAAATTGCCCGACAGCCGTTTGATCGCGGCAACTGTCGAGCAAGAAAAAACAAAAACCGATGAAGAGCATACAGCAACCCGCCGAAAAAGCAAGCCTGCATTTTGAACGTATCGAAGTCTCCACATTTTTTCCTGTGCTGAATTTACCCCCCACGTTCGTTCGATCAACACCGCGATCGCAGGCGTCCACCAATAGCCTGCCCGAGACCCGAGGGGTAAGAAGCTTTCGATTGTGTTTCAGTGCGGGCGCGAAAAACGGGAGTTCTAGCAGGGCAACAAAGAAATTCATACCCCCCAGCGCAGCTCGCCGGCGCCGGCGGCCGCAGCTCGCCAGGTGCGCCTGGTCCGGATTTCGCCGGGGGGTAAGAACTGAGTTAGCTCTACGCTGCAATGCGGAATTCCGCACTGAGCGGCTGAATACATGTTTTTCCGAAAATCAAGCCAGTACAGCCCTGGGCGAGAGCGAGCATTGCTCTACGGGCTGTAAACAGGCGGTTAACCGGAATTCTACGAGATGGCCGGTGAGTCAGTGCCGCGAACAGCGGGCAACGCTGGCGAGCGACCCGCGGCCTCAAGGGTTGCTGACTTACCGGCCTGTCTTTTTTTTTTGGCAGCGGCCATGCAACCCTTAGGCGGTAAACGCGGTTTTTTTCCGGTGTGACGGCGCGATGTAGCACGCTGAGGCCGGGCGCAGTTTGCGCGGCCTCAGCGTGCGGCCCGCTCACCATCCTTGTAGCCACGAGTGTGCCCAGACGAGGCGGGTTTTCCGCGAGCGCAGCGAGCGGCAAGCGAACAGGTCATGGCTCTTGCAGACCATCGAATGCGTCAGGAAGAGTGGGCGAGAAGAAGGCAGCAAAGCGCGATGCTGCCCGAGGCTTACGGAGAGTTCATCTCAAGTCTCGCGGAGTGGAATTGGTTTGTGACGATTACGTTCAAAGAGATTACCGTGCGTGATCTCGCGGTGACCCGAATAGAAGAATGGCTTGCTGATATTCAGGGAGCAGTAGGCGGAAAACAAATCGGTTGGCTTCTTGCGGAAGAGTTTGGACGGATCGGTGGCCGCTATCACTGCCATCTCTTGGTAACAGGCGTCCTGAGTCAGCAAAGACAATTTTGGTGGCGTGAAGCGTTCCGAAGATTCGGACGCAGCGAAATTAAGCCATTTGACCCGGAACAGGCAGCGGCCTTCTACGCGGCGAAATACGCCGCAAAACAACTCGGCCTCATTCACTTCGGCGGCATGCTCGCGGGCACGATACTTCATCAATTTGCTCACGCGCCAGATGGAAAAAGGGAATGGAGAGATGCACTCAACGAAAGCAGTGAGGGGATTGAAACTCATGGCGTCGTGAGTCCCTCCGTTGACTTGGAACGAGACTTTTACCGAATGACCCTGAATCGAGCGAGGAGCAGATGAGCTTTTCTCTGGCGTTCAACGGCAAGCCCTCTGTGTTTGGAAGTCTGGATGTTCCCATTGCCAAAAACGGGTTGAGTTGCTCGTTTCTGAGGAGACTTGCCCGGAGACTTTTCACTGTCCGTGGTGCAAGTCGCGCTGGATTTTGCGCGGACAGGTCACGATCAGCGCCAGCGCACTGGATGCTATGTCGGACGCGGAGTTCAACGAGTTAGTTCGACAGGACGGTTTGCGGGCACTGCACATTTTGCTGGATTGAAATGGCTAATATTTTTTCTTCCATCCCGCCTGGACACTACGAGCTTTTCAGAGGCTCTGGGGATGGATTCCGCATCACGGTTTTGCGGCCAATCGAGGCGAGTAATGGGACGAAAGATTCATTGCCCGATGCCGCTTCGCAAGATACTCTCAGCGACCGAGGGCAACGAACAACGAGCCAAGGAGGTTCATTGGCTCGAAAGCGTTACCAGACAGGTTGTGTGTTTTTGAGAGGAAGGAATCCGGTGTGGATTGGTAGATACCGGGAAGATGTAATCGGCGCTGATGGCAAAGTATTTCGCAAGCGCACGTCGATCGTTCTTGGCAGCAAAAGGGAATTTCCCACCAAGCGATTGGCCGAGCGACGCATGGAGCAACTTCTTGCGCGAGTCAATGCCATTGGCTACCGTCCCGGCAGAATAGCGACTCTAGGTGAGTTCATCGAGCGATGGAAAACGGAAGTTCTTTCTAAACAGGAACCTTCCTCCATACGCACTGTGAATTCTCACCTAAAGTGCTACATCATTCCGCATCTCAGTGTACTCAGACTTGACCAATTCGGAGTAGAGAATCAGCAAAGTTTTGTGACCCGCGTTTCCGAAGCGGGTGTGTCGCGCAAAACTGCGCTGAATGTTCTAGGGACACTCTCTTCGATGCTGAATACGGCCAAGGATTGGGGTTACACCTGCGAACAAATCGACATCAGAAAGTTGGCTCTTCCAAAGCGTGGATTGAAATACGAAGCACCGCGTTTCACCTTGGAGCAATTGCGGCTCATTCTGACAGTGGCCCGCAACCCTTGGCGAACGCTCTTTTACATCCTCACCTTGGACGGCCTTCGCGCTGGTGAAGTTCTCGGTTTGAAGTGGGAAGATATTGACCTCGATCTCAAACTCATCAAGGTAAGCCGGTCGGCTTGGTACGGTCAGATTAAGACCGCCAAGAGTCAAGCGAGTGAGACCGTCCTTCCGATTCCAGAAGCACTCGCGGAAGTTCTCCGCGCTTACCGTAGCGAGTGGAAGCCAAACCCTCGCGGGTTTCTATTCGTTACGCGCAATAACCGGCCTCCCTCCTCGAACAAGGTGGTGCAGTATCGCTTGTGGCCCATCCTCGACAAATTGGGGATTCCACGATGTGGTCTCCACGCATTTAGGCATACGCACACAAGTCTCTTGCTCGAAGGGGGAGCGACGCCAGCGGTAGCACAACGGCAGTTAAGGCACTCTGACGCGCGTACCACGCTCGGCATTTACGGACACGTGGTAGGAGACGCGCACAGAGCGGCGGTTGAGAAAGTGGCCTCAATTTTGGACCCAGTTGGACCCAAATTGAAGCCGGTCACTCAATTGATTCAATAACTTAGCAGCGGTTGGCGATGATTTCGATTCCCATCGCCCGCTCCATAACTCACGATGATCCAACTGGTCTTCCACGGCTAGCCTTGCGGCTACAATGTCGTTCTTGGCACCCTTCTTACGATCCGGTGTGGTTGGACCGAGCGCCTGTGGCGGGGTTTATGCGCGATGAATTGGAGCTGTGCTACGTCCAAAGAGGTCTCATTCCGTCCGTCCGCCGTGGACACGGGCAAGTCGTGCATTCCTAGAGAGATACCGAGCGACTTAAAGTTTTTCTTTAGATATGCCATGGTTGTACCCCCACCCCCGGCATTTTGCATGAATGTCAAAACAAAGGAGTTGCTAGAATTGCAATTCGTAAGCGCATGAAAAGAAAGAGCGAGAATTCTGTTGGGTAGCAGTGGATACGCGGCGAAAGAGCAGGCTGAGAGAAGGCCTCGGGGGATTCCCGACAAAAGGCCTCGGGACCCAAAAAGAGTGAAAGTCCCTGAGCTACGTGGAAGGACTGGGAAGGACAAGCGGAATGACGGGCGGTGGGGTGAGCGATGCGGGGCGATGAAAGCAGAGAGAAGAGAGATTTCTCACATGCGTTCGGTCCCGTAAGGCATCGGGGACGCAAAATGCGCGAATGACGGGTTATCGTTATGACGAGT
>WNFX01005977.1_pt1 | contig 11652 bp, 8 predicted proteins | sample 5400111 | NCBI WGS metagenome assembly WNFX01 (sample SAMN13153363, study PRJNA577476) | soil metagenome | isolation source: 40 cm soil or saprolite under grassland replicate 1 | place: USA:California | collected 2016-06-15
GCCGACGCGCTCGAGGAGGCGGTAGCCGGCGATGGTCCGACCGGCGAGGTTCTCGTTGGGCATGGGAACGCGCGAAACTAACGCCCGGATTTGAGGTTGAGCAAGTGAGACGAGCGGCGGCAATGGCATTCCTCGCGGCGGGTGTGGCCGCGTGCAGTCCCGCACAACGGCCCGCCTCCGAGCCCCGCCCGGAGCCGGGCGCGGTCGTCTCCACGCTGTTCGATGCCGGCTCGGTGTACGGCGCCATGGGGCTGTTGGTCGCGGGACCGCCTCTCCCCTTCGTCGCGACGCTCGGCTACGTGGCGGACGCCACGACCGACTCCACGCTCGCCGTGTTCGGCCTGTCGCTTGCGAACCACGCGCTGAGTTTCCAACGCGATGGCAGCGCCTTCATCGCGCACTACCACGTGGAGGTCGCCTTCCGGGCCGACACGGGCTTTGTGCGTCAGTTCGCGAGCGACGAGGCCGTGCGCGTGCGCACCTTCCAGGAGACGCTGCGCGGCGACGAGAGCGTGATCTACCAGCAGTTCATCGGCGTGCCACCGGGCGTCTACCAGGTGCAGGTGACGGTGCGGGACCGGAGCGGTCCCGCCGCGTCGCATCGGGAGCGGACCGACACGGTGCCGCGCTTTGCCGGGCAGGGGATGAGCGGGCCGCTGGCCGTCTATCAGGGCGCGGGACGGACGCGCGCGTCCGACGTGCCGAAGCTGCTGGTGAACCCCCGCGCCACGGTGTCCTACGGCGCCGATACCTTGCGGTTCTACGTGGAGGTGTACGGGGAGCGGCCCGGCGCCCGGTTGGTCGCGCGGGCCCTCGATCAGGGCGGCCACGAGATCTGGCATGACACGGTTGCGCTGGCGGGCACCGAAGCACTCACGAGTGCGCTGGCGCAGCTCCGCCCGGGGGAGCTGCCCGTCGGCGCCGGGCGCTTCGAGATCGGACGGGCGGGCGCGGCGGCGACCCGCAGCGCGCCGTTCCTGGTGAGCTTCTCGGATCAATGGGCGATCACCAACTATGATCAGATGATCAGCCTGCTGCGCTACTTCGAACGCCAGGACTGGGTGGACAAGCTGCGCCACGCGTCGCCGGAGCAGCGCCCCGCCGTGTGGCAGGAGTTCTACAAGGCGACCGACCCCGTTGAGGTCACGCCGGAGAACGAAGCGCTGGAGGGGTACTTCCGCCGCATTCAGATCGCGAACCAGCGCTTTCGGGAGGCGGGAGAACCCGGCTGGCTGACGGATCGGGGCGAGGTCTTCATCACACTGGGCGAGCCCGACGACGTGTTCGACTTCACGGCGGACGTGTCACGCGCCGGGGTCCGCGGCGTCCGCTGGACCTACAACGCGCTGCGGCTGACGCTCTTTTTTCAGGACAATACGGGATTCGGCCGCTTCCGCCTGACGCCGCTCTCGCGGGCGGAGTACCAACGCGCCGTGGCTCAGCGCCGCCGGCAGTGAAGCGGGCGGTCGGTCTCCTGCTCTGCGTCGCGGCGGCCCCTGCGCAGTCCGCCGCCACGGCCCAGCAGACCTCGCCCTACGTAGCGGCCGAGCGCGCGGAATCGCTTCGGCTCGCGGGCCGGCCGTGGCACGCGGCGGAGACCCTGCTCGCCGCAGCGGCCCGCGAGCCCCACCTGAACGCCACGTTCGTCGTGGAGGGCGCCAAGGCCGAGCTCTACGCTCGGCGCTACGATCGCGCGCGCAGCCTGCTCGTGGGCCAGCCGTGGCTCGAGGACTACGGCGACGGCGCCGCCGTCGCCGTACTGGCGGAGGCCGAGGCGCGGCTCGGCCTCGCGATGCAGGCGGCGGCCCATTACGCCGCCGCGCGCGCGCGGGCGCGCGGCCCCCGCGCGGCGCTGCTCGCGGTGCGCGAGGGGCTCGCGTGGGAGGCCGCGGGCGCGCGGGACTCCGCGGCGGTCGCCTATGCGGCGGCGCGGGCGGGGGGTCTCCCGGCCATCGACGCGTGGCTGCGGTTGCGCCAGGCGCGCGTCACTCGCGACACGGCGGTGGCGTTCCGCTTGCTCGCCGACTTGCCGGCGCCCGCGGCGCGCGAGGCCGGCTCCGCCAGGGCACAGGCGCTCCTCGCCGCCGGTGATTCGGCCGCCGCCCTCGAAGCGTTCGCCCAGGCGGGTCGCTCGCTCGACCTCGCCCGGCTCGCGCTCGCGCACGGAGACTCGAGCCGGGCGCGCGATGCGCTGTACGGTCTGATGGCGCGCGCGCCCGAATCAGACGACGCCGCCGCGGCCGTCGGCGTGGCGCTGGCCGCGCTCCTGCCCCGAACCCCACCCGAGCGCGTGGCCCTGGCGCGTGCCATGAAGGGCCACGGGGGCGCGGCGGACGCACGGCTCGAGGTCGAGCGCGCCATCCGCCAGGGGGACTCGAGCGCTGCGACGCTGGTGCTCGCGGGCGAGCTGCTCAGCGCGGCCGGCCGCTTCCGCGAGGCCGAGCGCGCCTACCGGTCCGCAACCGCCGATCCCGCGCTCGGCCCTCTCGCCATCTATCGCCGGGCGCGGGTGCTCGTTCGCCTGGGAGATGCGGGCGCACAGGAAGCGCTGTCGGGGTTCGCGCAGTCGTTCCCCGCTGATACCGCCGCGCCGACCGCGCTCTACATGCTCGGGGACATGTTCGGGGATCGGGGGGACTGGGCCGGGGCGGCCCGGTGGTTCGGCGAGCTGATCGCGCGCTACCCCGCGGACCTGCGCGCGTCGCTCGCGCGCTTCCGGCTCGCCGCGCAGGCCTCGCGCGATGGCTTGCGCGACAGCGCCGCCGCGCTGTTCCAGGCGGAGGTGGCGGCGGCCGGCCCGCAACGCACCACCGCCCGCTTCTGGCTCGGCAAGCTCACCCTGCTGGCGGGCGACACGGCCGGCGCACGGGCGACGTGGCTGGCGCTGGTGCGCGAGGACTCGATCGGGTATTACGGGCTGCGCGCGCGGCGCGAGGTCGACCTGCCGCCGCTCCGCATCGCCGCCGCTCCGCCGCCCGGCCCCTCGCCGGCCGTCGCCACCTCGCTCGGCCGCATCGACACGCTGCTCCTGGCCGGGCTCGACACCGCGGCGCAGGCGGAGGTGCGCGCCGTCCTCGGGCGCGCGCCGCAGCAGGACATCGACGCCCTGCTCGCGTGGAGCGAGGGACTCGCCGCCCGCGGCTTCGGCCCCGCCGCCGTCCGCCTCGGCTGGCAAGCGGCGCTCAAGTCCCCGAACGACTCGCGCGTGCTCCGCGTCATCTTCCCCTGGCCGAACCGCCGCGCCGTCGAGGCCGAAGCCGCCGAGTTCGGGGTCGATCCACTGCTGCTCGTCGCCATCGTGCGCCAGGAAAGCGTGTTCGATGCGCAGGCGCTCTCGCCCGCCGGCGCGCGCGGCCTGGCGCAGCTCTTGCCCGGCACCGCGGCCCTCACCGCGCGCGGGCTCGACGTCACGTTTTATCCCGAGTGGATCACCGTTCCCGACCTGAACCTCCACCTCGGTGCCGCGCACCTGCAGGAGCTGCTGCAGCGCTTCGGGGGTCGGGTGGACGCCGCCGCCGCCGCCTACAACGCGGGCGGCGCGCCCGTGAAGCGCTGGCTCGAACGCCCCGGCGCCGACGATCCGGACGAATTCATCGAGCTCATCCCGTACCAGGAGACGCGCGGCTATGTGCGCGCGGTGCTGCGCAATCGGCAGCTGTACCGCGCCCTGTACGTCACGCCAACCAATTGATTGAGCTTGAGTTATGAGCGCTGGGCGGGGTGACGTCGGGGTTTCTTGACAACCTTTCCGCCGCGTGTCAAATCTATCGCGCCCGACACGGTGCCGGGCCGGGTGCTCCGCGCCCTATGCGCGACTTTGCAGGAGGCAGACCGAATGGCTAAGGGAAAAGTGAAGTGGTTCAATGACGCCAAGGGCTACGGCTTCATTGAACAGGAAGGCGGCGAGGACGTGTTCGTACACTTCTCAGCCATCCAGATGGACGGGTTCAAGACCCTCGCCGAGGGTCAGGTGGTGGAGTTCGAGGTTAAGGCTGGCGAGAAAGGGCTGCACGCCGCGAACGTCGTTCGCGGTTAATCGGCCTCGCGCCATTCGGCGTCCCCCCGCCCGCGCATTCGGGCGGGGTTTTTCGTTCCCCCCGCGTTATTGTTCGGCGCATGCCTGGTCCTGCCTCCACGCTCTATCTGGTCGACGGCTACGCGCTGATCTACCGCGCCTTCTTTGCGATGATCGCCCGCCCCCTCACGACCCGCCGCGGCGAGAACACCTCGGCGGCTTGGGGGGTTACCAACTTTCTGCTGCGCCTGCTCGAGCGGCGAGGTCCCGATTATCTCGCCTGGGTGCACGACGTGGGCGAGTCATTCCGGCATCAGACCTACCCCCAGTACAAGGCGACGCGAGAGAAGCTCACCGAGGAGCTGCAGCAGGAGTTCGACCGGTCGGTCGAGAGGATCGAGCAGATCCTCGAAGCGTTCCGAGTGCCGCTGGTCGGCGTGGAAGGCTACGAAGCAGACGATGTGATCGGCACCCTCGCCACCGCGGCGCGTGGGCTGCAGGTCGTGATCGTGTCGGGCGACAAGGACTTTTACCAGCTGATCGGGCCGGGCATCGCGCTCCTGAACCCGGGTCGGGGGGGCCCTGCGGCCGTCGAAGAGCACTGGGTGGACCAGACGAATGCGAGCGAGCGCCTGGGCGTGCCGCCCGAGCGGGTCGTGGATTACCTGGCGCTCGTGGGCGACAGCTCGGACAACGTGCCAGGGGTGAAGGGCGTGGGGGAGAAGACGGCACTCGAGCTACTCAAGACGTTCGGCGACCTCGATGGAATCCTCGCGCACGCGGACCGGATTCCCGGCAAGCGGGCGCGGGAGGCGGTGGAGCAGTACGCCGATCTGGCCCGGCTGTCGCGGGAGCTCGTCACCATCCGCCGCGACGTACCGTTGCCGCTCGACCTCGACGGGCTGCGCGTCCGCCCGCCCGACGTCGCGCGGCTCACCGAGTTGTTCACCGAGCTCGAGTTCCGGTCGCTGATCCCGAAGTTGTCCGCACTCGAGCGAGCGGCCGCGGCGCCCGTCGCTCCGGCCGCCCGGCCGGCAGACGTCGTCACCGGAGCGCCGTCGCTCGCGACGCTCACGCCGGCGCATGCGGAGCCGTCGATCGTGGACGACCCCGCCACGCTGGCGGCCGCGGTCGCCGAGTGGCGCCGGGCCCCCCTCCTGGCGCTGGACACGGAGACCACATCGCTCGATCCGATGCGGGCCGAGCTCGTCGGCATGTCGCTGGCGGTCGCGCCCGGGCGATCGTGGTACCTCCCTTTCGCGCACGTCGCGCCCGACGGCGAGCTGGCCGGCGGGACGCCGCCGCACAATCTGCCGCCGCTCTCGAGCGAGGCGCTGGCGCCGCTGCGGGAGCTCCTGGCCGATCCGCGCGTGCCGAAGGCGGGGCACAACATCAAGTACGACTGGTTGGTGCTGCGCCGGGCAGGAGTGGAGCTCGCGGGCGTGTCGTACGACTCGATGCTCGCGAGCTTCGTCCTCGATCCCGGACGACGCTCACACGCCCTCGACGAGCTGGCGCGCGAGCGGCTGTCCCTCGCGGTGCGGACGTACGCGGAGCTCGTGGGCCGGGGAAAGGCGGAGCGTCCGTTCGCGGCGGTGCCGCTGGCGGACGCGGCGGGTTATAGCGCAACGGACAGCGAGATCGTGCTGCGCCTGCACGACGCGTTCCAGCCGGAGCTCGAAGACCACCAGCTGGTTCGCTTGCTCGAGACGATCGAGATGCCCCTCATGCCCGTGCTCGTCGACATGGAATCGCGGGGAGTGTGCATCGACCTGACACGCCTGGGCGAGATCTCACGGGCCTTCGCCGGCGAGCTGACCGCGCTCGAGCGCGCCATCTATCACGCCGCGGGCAGCGACTTCAACATCAACTCGACGCCCCAGCTCCGGCACGTGCTGTTCGAGAAACACCAGCTTCCGATCCTCAAGAAGACGAAGACGGGTCCCTCGACCGACTACGAGGTGCTGGAGCAGCTCGCCGCGATGGGACACGAGGTGCCCCGGTTGCTGATCGAGTACCGCGAGCTGTCGAAGCTCAAATCCACCTACGTGGACGCGTTGCCGGGATTCATTCACCCGCTGACCGGCCGGATCCACACGAGCTTCAATCAGGCCGGCGCGGCCACCGGACGGCTGTCGTCGTCCGATCCGAACCTGCAGAACATCCCCGTGCGCACTCCTCGCGGCGAGGCCATTCGCCGCGCCTTCGTCGCTCCCCCCGGTGCGATGCTCCTCACGGCCGACTATTCTCAGATCGAGTTGCGGCTGCTGGCCCATCTGTCGGGCGACTCGGCATTCGTCGAAGCCTTCGAGCAGGGCGGGGACATTCACCGCCAGACGGCGGCGATCATCTTCGGCGTGGCGCAGGACCAGGTCACGCCGGAAATGCGAGCCCGCGCGAAGACAATCAACTTCGGCACCATCTACGGGCAGGGGGCGTTCGCCCTGTCCCGCCAACTCGGCATCACGCAGGATGACGCGAAGCGGTTCATCGAGCAGTACTTCACCCGATTCGCCGGTGTCCGCGCCTGGCTGGATCGCACCGTCGCAGAGGCGCGCGAGAAGGGGTATGTCGAGACACTGTTCGGAAGGCGGCGCTACATTCCGGAGCTCAAGGACCGCAACTACAACATCCGAGCGTTCGGCGAGCGTACCGCCACGAACTCTCCCCTCCAGGGATCGGCGGCCGACCTGATCAAGATTGCGATGGTCCGCATCGCCGGGGCCCTGAGCGAGCAGGGCCTTGCATCTCGCATGATCCTGCAAGTCCATGACGAGCTTGTCGTTGAGGTCCCGGGCGGGGAGGAGAAAGCCGCCACGGAGCTTGTAAAACGCCATATGGAGCGAGCGGCCGAGCTGCGCGTCCCATTGGTCGTAAGTGTCGGCACGGGAATGAATTGGGTCGATGCAAAGGGGTAAGCATGGCTCTTGCAGGAACGAGGCTCAGCGCTCACTATATGTGGCACCGAGCCAGAGACTTACGGGCTCGGCGCCATTTGGCGCCCGGAGGGTTGGTAGCGATGTCTCGTAACGGCTTCACCCTGATCGAGCTGCTCATCGTGGTGGTGATCATTGGGTTGTTGGCGACCATTGCCATCCCGAAGTTCTCCAACACGAAAGAGAAGGGCTATCTCGCGGCGATGAAGTCCGACCTTCGGAACCTTGCGACGGCGGAGGAGGCGTTCTTTTACGACAGCTCGAAATACACCACCAATTTCGCGCTGATGAACAACTTCGTGGCATCGGCCGGCGTGGTACTGGTGATTAACCAGGCAACGCCGTCTGGTTGGGCCGCGACGACGACGAGTCTCTATGCACCGGGCAGGCAGTGCGCGCTCTTCTCAGGGGCAGCGACACCGGTGCCGCCGGCGACATCGGAGGGACGCATTACCTGCCAGTAGAGCCGCCGTACCGTGAATTCACACGCCGCCGCGAGGGGATGTGCTTTGCCCTCGACGGCGGCGTGTGGCTTCATCGCCACACGCTCCGGGGTGAGCCGATGGTGCACCTGGTGAGCGCGGACATGGAACGGTTGCTCGCGCTCGGCCCGACCCTCAGGCTCGAGTCGGCGTGGCTGCAGTACAAGCCGCTGAAAGATCCCAGGACAGGCGAACGCGTTCCGGCATGGCACTGGGATATTTGGGGATCACGCCTGAGGCAGCTAGACGCTGAGGGAGACGCCGAGCCGCGAAGACGCTGAGTGGATGTGAAGGGTCTCCCTACACGCCTGCTTCCCGCTCCGGCCTTGGTGCCCGCACCCCTGGCCACCAGTTCCACCTCCCCGCGATGTGCATGATGGCCGGCACGAGCACCATCCGAATCAAGGTCGCGTCGAGCAGGACGGCGGCGGCGAGACCGAACCCGATGAGCTGGACCGCGAGCACCCGCGTAAAGGCGAACGTGCCGAACACGAGAATCATGATCAGGGCGGCGCTCGTGATCGTGGACGCCGTGGCCGACAGGCCTTCCATCGTGGCGTGGTCGTTCCGACCGGTCTTGTCGAAGACCTCCTTCACGCGCGTCAACAGGAACACCTCGTAGTCCATCGACAGCCCGAACACGATGGCAAATACCAATACCGGCACGACCGCCCAGATCGCCTGCGTGGGCCCTTCGAGCCCGAATACGCGGCCGCCGTAGCCATGCTGGAACACGAGTACGGTGAGCCCGAACGCCCCACCCACCGAGAGCAGGTTCAAGAGCACGGCTTTGATCGGAACGAGCAGCGAGCGAAATGCGACGAACAGCATGATGGCGGTAATCCCGAGGACCAGGGAGACGGTTTCCGGAAATCGGTTCATGAGCTCCTGCTGGGTATCGACGTTCGAGGCGGCGAAGCCGGCGACGAGGATCTCCGCCCCGGCGAGGCCACGGACGTCGTGGGCCGCCACGGCCCGCACCCGTCGCACCACGTCCATCAGTCCCGTGAGGGAGACCGTGTCCGCGGGGATCACGTCGAGCAGCGTGACGCGATTGTCGGCGCTCAGATACGCGTCGAAGAACTTCGGGTTCTTGGCCCGCACCGCGACCGGGTCGCTATAGTAGATGGCGAGCTGCAGCGTCGACATTCTCGCCTTGATGCTCGCGACGCCCCGGACCTCGCGCACGCGCGGGTCCTTCCGGATCGAGTCGGTGAGCGCTTTGAGTCCCGGGAGGCGGCGGGCGGACAGTGCCGACTCCCCCTCCGGGAGCTGTACCACGACACGCACCGGTTGGATCACCCCGCTGGCGCCCATCTCGCGCAACGCCTGGAGACCCCGGCCCGACTCGGACTCCGGCGGGAACCAGTTGGTGGCCGGAAGACCGAGGCGGATCTGGCTGAGGGGAAAAGTGAGCAGCGCGATCGCCGTCCCTCCTACCGCGACCGCGCGCCACGGCCGATGGCCCAGCCAGCGCGCCCAGCGCTCCCAGCCCGTCGGCGCGTGGAACCGGGCGAGCGGGCGGGCGAGCCACTTGGGGCGGTCGATGTTGCGCCCCAGGATGGCGAGCACCGCCGGCAGGAACGTGGTGGCGAGCAGGACGGCGGCGGCGACCACGAACAGCCCACCCACGCCTACCGAGCGCGTGTCCGAGAGCGGCGTGGTGACCAGAGCCGCGAATCCCACCACCACGGTCAGTCCTGACGTGATAACCGCTGAACCTGCGGTCTCCACCGTCCGGATGGCGGCGTCCGCGGGCGAGAGGCCGCGGTTGAGCTCCTCGCGGAACCGGGTGACGATGAGGAGCGAGTAGTCGATGCCCACGCCGAGCCCGACCATGGTGGTGATGTTCAGCACGAAAACGGACATGGGCGTGTACCGCGCCGCGAGGGTGACGAGACCGAGGGCGATCGTGATGGCGACGACGCCGACCAAGACCGGCAGCGCGGCGGCGACCAGCGCGCCGAACGCGACGATCAACACTGCCAGAGTGAGCGGCAGGGCGCGCTGCTCGCCCCGCTCGGTGTCCTCCGCGCTGATGGCGCGCACGTCGTGGTCCAGCGCGGGGAATCCGGTCACCATCACCTCGAACCCCTCCGAGCCGGGGACCCGTGTCAGAGCGTCCCGGATCGCCGCGCGCAAGTCGGGAACGAAACTGGCGCTCAGGTCATGGGTGGACTCCGGGGTAAGGGCCGCAATGAGGAACGTCGTGCGGCGGTCCTGACTGACGAAGCTCGACTCCCCGATCGAGCGGACCGAGATCACCTCTCCCACGTACGACCGGCGTTCGACCGCGGCCTTGAGCGTGTCGAGCACGGCTTCGAAGCGGGGGTTAGTCCAGCGCACCGGGCCATGGACGACGATCGCCACGTAGTCGGCGAACGGTGTCGGAAACGCCTGTTTCAGGAGCTCGGTCGCCCGGCTGGATTCCGTCGTCTCGCTCCCCCCGCCGCGCAGTGCGAGCACCTGCTGGACGTGGCACGCCCGCGGCCCGAACAGCAGCGCGAGGGCCGCCCACGCCACGATGACCCACCCACGCCGGCGAATGATGGGTGCCGCGGGTAACGCGAACACTTACGTGCCAAGCATAAGCAGGCCACAATCATAGAGACGCCAGCGGGTCAAAGCTAGCGGCGCGACGCCGTCCGTCCGCATATTGCGCGCATGTTCGAGCGCCGCATGCTCATGCTCGTCGCCGCGCTGATTGTCTTCCTCGCGTCGGCCGCACTGTGGAACACCTTCGTGCGACGGCCGGGGGCGTCGGCCGGCGCGACGCCCCCGACCGCGCCCGCGGAGAGCATGGTGCCGACGTCGGGTCCGGCGGTGGCCGCGGCGTCGGACACCCCGCGCGCGGCCGCTCAGCCCACCCCCGCCCCGCCGCCGACGGTCGTGCCGCCGGTCGGCGCCGGGGGCCCGAGTTACATCGTGCTCCTCGCCCGCTCCGAGATCCGCCGCCGGATCCGCGCCAGCGCCCACATCGCCTACCTGAACGACATCATCGCCGCGAGCCCGGATTCAGTCCTGCACCGTTGGGACGGCCACGGGTCGACGCCCGTGCGGGTGTCGTTCGAACCCACGACCGTCGCGAACTTCCAGCCGGCGTTTCTCGACGCGGTGCGCAGCGCGTTCCAGCGCTGGCAAGAGGCCGGCGTGCCCGTGCGGTTCAATCTGGACGCCGACTCGAGCGTCGCCGAAGTGCGCCTTCAATGGCGCATTCAATTCGAGGGGAAGCACTCCGGGCAAACGGACGTGCAGTGGGACGAGGATGGACGCCTGACGAGCGGCGTCATGACCCTCGCTACCTTCGATCCTAAGGGACAGCCGTTTGAACCTGACGATGTCCGCGTGCTGGCGCTGCACGAGATCGGGCACCTGCTCGGCCTCGACCACTCGCCCGACCCGGGCGATATCATGTACCCCCAGCCCAAGGTGCGCGACCTCTCTCCCCGCGACATCAGCACCGCCTTGCTGCTCTACGACCTCGCGCCGGGCCCGCTTCGGGTCGGCGGCTGAGGCCCCGGGGCATCAAGCTATATTGAGGAAAGACGGCAGTCGGCGGAGCCCATGGCGCAGCGCAGCATCATCTCGTTTCTCACTCACGAAGCTCCCCCGGACGGCGGGTCCGCCACCCTCGCCCAGGCGCTGGACGCGCGGGTACGCGAGGGGGAGTTGATCGAACAGCTTCCCGATCACGCGGTGCGCTGCTTCGCCTGCGGGCACCGCTGCCTCGTGAAGCCCGGGCGCCGGGGGATCTGCAAGGTCCGCTTCAACCAGGACGGCACGCTGTACGTCCCCGCGGGCTATGTCGCGGCGTTGCAGTGCGATCCTACGGAGAAGAAGCCGTTCTTCCATGCCCTCCCCGGGTCCGACACGCTGACCTTCGGCATGCTGGGATGCGATTTTCATTGTGGCTATTGTCAGAATTGGCTCACGAGCCAAGCGCTACGAGACGACGCTGCCGGAGTAGTCCCGACCGACATCACCCCCGACGACCTGGTTCGGCTGGCGCTCAGGCAGGGAGCGAAGCTCGTCGGCTCGTCCTACAACGAGCCGCTCATCACGGCCGAATGGGCGGTCGATGTGTTCAAGGTGGCGAGGGGCCACGGCTTGAAGACCGCGTTCATCTCGAACGGCAACGCGACTCCCGAGGTGCTCGACTACATCCGCCCGTGGACCGACTGTTACAAGATCGACTTCAAGGCGATGGAGGATCGCCGCT
>WNFX01005980.1_pt1 | contig 11650 bp, 10 predicted proteins | sample 5400111 | NCBI WGS metagenome assembly WNFX01 (sample SAMN13153363, study PRJNA577476) | soil metagenome | isolation source: 40 cm soil or saprolite under grassland replicate 1 | place: USA:California | collected 2016-06-15
TCAGTACGAAAGAACCACCATCACGTCGAGCGGTGGTGCGCATACTACCAGGATCACTTCCAGAATCAGGTTCAGTAAGTCCAAAACACCCGATCACCTCGCCTTGAGCCATAGGTGGCAGCCAGCGTTGCTTTTGCTCTTCAGAACCATACGCCCAGATAGGAAACATGGCTAACGAGCCTTGCACAGATACAAACGAGCGCAAACCACTATCACCCGCCTCCAATTCCTGGCAAGCCAGACCATAGCAAACGGCGCTTAAGCCTGCGCAACCATACCCTTCGAGATGCATGCCCAACAATCCTAACTCAGCGATTTCAGGAATAAGTTCACGTGGGAAAGTACCGGTTTCAAAGTGCTCTCCAATAATAGGCAGAACGCGCTCGTTCACGAACTTACGCACAGTATCACGCACCATGCGCTCTTCTTCTGAAAGGAGTGAATCAATGTTATAAAGATCGTTTGCCGGTGGTATTTGCACCTGGTGGTGAGTGGGTTTATCTATCATAGAATAAGGATTCCCTTTCGCAAATAGACGTTGCTGAACTGAAATCGTTCATAAAAAGGAGCAATTAGCTTTAGTGGTTCCCCTTTTCTGGCAAGTTTCCAGTTATCAATAAGCTCCTGACAATGCGATTCGGACATCTGAGAACTAAGTCAAGTTGTGATTTAGCGAGATTCCCTGCATAAACGCTTGACTGAGCACTTGATATACAGATCAATATAATCGCCTCATACTTAGCCCACTTTGCATGAAAGTGAGGTGGCATATGATCATTATAGTACAAATAAATTTAGATACCAAAAATTGACTAATGCGCGACATAACAACCCCTTTTCAACACTCTCCATATAGCTCTATAGTCTCATTGATAATGCCGGTATTCTTGAATCGTATTGTATTCTCATCAATTATCAGCGTCAATGATCGTGTCAACGGACATTCAAGTTCAAGATTTCTCCCTTGACAAGTCAAATGATTCAGTGTATCATTGTATCATAATTATGATACAATGATACACTAGGAGAAGGGGATGCCAAACTGGCTCGATGTCAATCCACGCAGTGGCGTGCCCATCTACGTGCAACTGGTTGAACAAATCAAGCACGCGCTCGAGGTTGGCATTTTACAGCCTGGTGAGCAATTACCCACTGTTCGACAACTGGCCAGTGAGCTCACTATCGCTCCCAATACGATCGTGAAAGCCTATGACGAGCTGGCAAATTTAGAACTGATCGAGAGTCGCCAGGGTATAGGGACTATTGTTGTAGCCAATCTCGATGGCAGGTTGCATGCACAGCAACAAGAGGCTCTCTTCCAGCGCCTGCAAGTGCTGGTACGAGATGCGACTCACCTGGGCATCAGCGCAGAGGTTCTCAGTGACCGCTTTACTACAGCAATAAAGCAATTTTATCAGCAACAATATGAGCAAGGAGGATAGCAGATATGAGTGAAGAGAAGAGCACATCGATGGCGCCAGGCAATAATGAATTGCGCCCAGTACATGGGCAGGCAGCAGCGATCGAGATACGCGATCTCGTCGTCAAGTACGGTTCAAAACGGGCTGTAGATGGCTTGACGTTCACGGTACCAACCGGGACAATCTTTGGATTTCTGGGTCCGAATGGCTCAGGCAAGACGACTACGATCAAAACTCTGCTCGGCTTTCGCCAGCCTGATGGCGGCAGCGCGCAAGTATTCGGCTATGATATAGCGAACCAGAGCCTGCAAGTGCGCGCTCGCATTGGTTATGTCAGCGAAACCAATAGTCTTTACGACTATTTGACTATCCCACAACTTTGTGTGCTCAGTCGCTCGCTCAGTCGAGAGTGGAATCAGCAGGTGGTAGATCGTTACATCGAGGTGTTTGGATTACCCCCGCGGGAGAAAGTGGGACACTTATCGAAAGGGATGAAATCGCAGTTGGCACTATGCCTGGCACTGGGCAGCAACCCCGACTTGTTGATCCTGGATGAGCCAACAACGGGGCTGGACCCATTGGCACGGCACGAATTCCTTAACACGCTAGTCAGCGAAGTTGCTGCTGAAGGCAAGACCATCTTCTTTTCTTCGCATATTCTCTCTGAGGTGGAAGCCGTAGCCGATTGGGTTGCCATTGTACGCATGGGAAAGCTAGTGTTGTGCGAAGAACTCGATCACCTGAAGCAGACCCAGAAGGTGGTAAAGCTAACCTATATTGATCTACCTCCTGTGTCGGAAGTTGAGAGGCTGCGTAGTTTGCCTGAGGTCATGAGCCTTGCACAGGAGGGGCGCAGTGTACGGCTGATCGCGCATGGCGATTTGGATACCCTGATGCAGACTCTTCAGGCACGGCCGAATGCACTGCGTGATGTAGAAACTTTGGATCTGAATCTCGAAGATTTGTTTATGAAGTACATGAAGGAGAGAGATAATGGTCGCTAAGGAATTCATCGAGGCACGCTGGAAAGCGATCATCTGCTGCCTGCTAGCCCTGGCGCTGGTCCTAGTGTCGACAGCTACCTACGACCTGTTCAAGTCTGTAATCAGCGGTACTAGCTCGCAGATGCCTCTATTCTTGCAACAGCAGGTGCAGCAGTTTACCAGTAGCTACAGCCTCTACGTCTGGGGAAATTGGTTTGCTAAGAACGGCCCGGAGATCATGGCCGTCCTGGCTATAGTGTTGGGATCCGCGTTGATCGCTGCTGAAGTGAACAAAGGGACAATCTTCTACCTGCTAGGCAAACCGATCAGCCGCCAACGAGTATTGCTCACTAAGTATGCTGTCAGCGCGTTGATCCTGTTTGCGGTTACCGTGTTGAGCAGCGTCGTGTTGCTGGTGACGTCGGCAATTGTAGGTTACTCACAACCCATAGGTGGTGTAGTTATCTCCACACTGTTGCTTTGGCTGGGAGTGTTGTTTCCACTAGGCCTGGCACTCATATTCTCGGTGCTGTTCAAGGATGCATTGTGGCCTTTGATATGTGCGCTGACCATCACTATCCTGACGGCCATTCCAGGCTTTTTCCCGAATTGGGACGCATGGAGTCTGCCCAGCTACTGGTCTAGCCAGGCAGCATACCTTGGCCAGGCGTTCCCGGCCAAGGAGTTCATCATCAGCCTGATTGCAGCAGTGCTACCGCTCATCCTGGCTCTCATACTCTTCCGCAGACAAGAATATTAGGGGATCAAGACGAAAGTATATACTATACAAGGGAGGTTATCATGATAGTCGTAACTACTGAAGAGATCACACACTTTCGCATTGTCGAAACAAAAGGGCAGGTCTTCGGAGTTGTCGTGCGCAGCCGGGGACTGGGAGGCAATATCATGGCTGGTCTTCGCTCACTAGGAGGTGGCGAGATTACCGAGTACACCCAGTTGCTCGAAGAGGCCAGGCGCCATGCCATTGATCGAATGGTTCAAAACGCTACAACGATGGGTGCTAATGCCATAGTGCGTATGCAGTTTGACTCTTCAGAAATCGGGCAAACAATGAGCGAAATTGTCGCTTATGGTACTGCCGTCGTGATTGAGCCGGAGGGATAATAACCATTGCTTCGACGAGTACTCATAGTCTATGGTGTACTCTACCTTATCGGTGCGATAATCCTACTAGCAGCGCACGTAACAACTGCTCTGGTAATCTACCTGGCTATCAATGGTCTCCTGATTGTAGGAGGTATTCTCTTCGAGCGCTCAGGTTACCGTTCAAATGCTGACAGATCGCAAGGAAAGTGGCAGCCCACAGGTGAACGCTTCAATGATCCAACTACTGGGCAGGTAGTTGAGGTATACTACAACCCACAAACTGGTGAGCGCGACTATCGTGAATCAGGCCCCCAAACGTAACCTGTAAGATTTCAAAGGGTCCCTCAACTATAATCATTCTTCAATTTTTGGGCAGGTTATTCTTGTCCATTTGCGTTGCTTGAACCTTGCGATCTGACAGTAAGGAGTAGGTTGCTATTATTACGATTAGATTGATCAAAAGTGATAATATAGCTAGGCTTAACTCTCCAGAGGTAATGAGACGCACCATACCAATACAAAGAGCCATAAGCTGTGTTGTTAAAAATACACCACGAGCGGAAAATGTAAGTAAGCCTGGTACAAGAGCTAACGGATGATGTTGCTTCTTTGCCAATAGCTTTCTTCGAAATTTTTGCGTTCGGTATGTTTCCCAACCTATAAATTGCAGTTTCTGCTCGATTTCATGCTGAATGTACCAGGTGATCTGGTCGATTCTGGTATCATTGTGAGCCCAGTTTGTCGCGAAAAACAGGGCGATTAAAGGATATAGAGATATGGTCCAGGACGCAATGCCCGGTTGTACACCTATAGTAAAGAAAGTGCCAGCTATGAAGAGTAGTACATACCACATCTGTTGACGCGCCTGCACGCGCTGAATGATCTCCTCTCGTAAAGAACGATATTGCTCGACGATAAGTTCAACGCGAACTTCTTGGAGTTGATGCTGAACGAGTTGATCTATACTCATGATTACTCCATTTTCTTTGCTTTTGAAAGGCTATCAAAATCGCTGTAGCAGTACACGCATGCCAGATAGCCACAAAGCAAATCTCTAATAACCTGTTTCTTCTGGCTCTTTTCTCATTAGCTTATTTATTGCAGGCATAATGTTGATTGCAGGATCTTCCATCGTATCTCTTCCGACACTCGTGTTCATCTCAAATGACATACCAGGTTCGGTTCCATCAACCTTAGAGGAAGCATCATGAGTGCCTGTGCTGGTTCCATTTGCAGCAGAGGAAGCACCATTCTTAGCATCGAAAGCTCCATTTGAGTAACTAAAATTCTCGATGCCTTTGTACAATGCATTCAGAAGATCCATTGTCTCTCTAGCAACCTTGTCGATTGTTTCACCACTTTCAAAGGCATCTCGAATACGCTCTTGGAGGATTGCTTTCAACTCATTTGCTGCCGTAGTGCTAAGCAGATGATGAAGTTGATACATATGCTGCAAAGCAGCACGTTCCCTTTCGGAACGCTCTCTAAGTATTTTTGTTTCCGCCTCCCTTTGTACCAGTAATTTAATTTTATCAGTGTCTTGTTCAATTTCTGCTGTTTTTAATCGCTTCATGTCCTCGTGCAAAATCCATTTGGTTATTTTCTCGACCCTCACCCCCGTCTCATCTGCTAAAAAATTATTCCAATCTAAAGCTGGTTGTACCAATTTTGATAACTGATCGTGTTCATGCTCTTCACCAAATTTCACAAGAGCCTGGTGAATGGCATCCATCGCCAAAAAAACTGGGTCCTGGCCTACGCTATACCCTCTAGCGAATATCACAGGATTGCTGACTATCAATACAAGTGTGAAATCATAAATGCGAACAAAATTATCCTTTGTCTTGAAGCTGCCTACAAAGGGAATAGAATGAGGACGCAAGTCAATCTTGTAGATGGCATCTCCATTATAGACCCTCATCGCCAGTGGCTTTGATTCAGATTTCGTATTATATGGACGTAACGTACATTCATATTCCTTATTTTTGAACAACTGTTGACTATAGCCTTCCTTCGCCAAAATCCTACGCCCCCAAAAAGGAACAGACTTGATAACTTCTACTTCTACGAATCTGTAGCGGTCAGTAAATTGGTTGTACATCCTTTCACCTCCGTAAGATATTACTGGATAATCAATAAAGTACTAATCACCCAGTTGCTGCAACACTTCCTGGGCAAGTGAGCCTATAGGATGAGAATAAAAAGCACCTTCAGTACACCACTGCTTTAATCTTTTCTTGAACGTTTCAAAGGCTGGAGGTGGGAGCAGTTTTAGTTGTTCGAAATCGTGGCACCACTTTTCAACTGTCCTACCCAAATACACGATAAACTGTCGAAAAATTATATACATCTCTTCTGCATCTGAAACCTGTGCTTCGCGCATTTGCAATACAATCTCAGCCCAATAACGAAGAAAGCCAAAAGCTTCTCTACTTTTTCTCTCTACAATGGCGGCACAAAGCAATGTCGTAATATATTCCTGGCACCTTACTTCACTTCTGCTCAAAAGAAACGCTAATAGCACATCTCTTCCAGCAGAATCGGGGATAGCTGGTTGGGAAGGAAGTGGCTCACTGAGGCTAAACTGAATATCCTGAATTTTCTGCACATCTGTCGACGATGCAGCCGCAACGAGAAAGAACGCCTCAAGAGTTACGTCGAGATATACCGCACGCTGAAGACGATATTCTTGACGCTTCTTCGATTCACGGGGTAGATTTCGCGCATGTGATAATTGCTCAGTACTGGCTGCTAAATGCTCTAAGACATCACGAACGCGACCTGACCATGAGAGAATGACATAGGCCGACACTCCTGTTGCGAAGATTTTACCTATACCATCTAAAGCACGTGTAGAGTTACTTAGTGGGAGATTTAGAAGGCTCTCCAGCCCTTCAAGTGCGATGCCAGGGGATCTCATTCCAATCAATGCATAAGTGTATGCAACAGCACACCCAAGCCTGATAGCTACTTTTGGATCATAATCCTCTATACTGAATTCATCTTCATCAGCCTGATTTTCATCTTCTTCTATATCAGCTTCTTTTTCGTCAGCCCGATTTTCATCTTTCCCTTTACCAGCTTCTCCTACATTAGCTTGTCTTTCACTCTCTCCTTTACTAGTTTCTTTTGCATCAGCCTGATTTTTACTCTTCTCTATACCAAATACATCTTCATCTTTACCTAATACTTTGTGTATGTGTTTGACCCAGTTCTTAAGCAGAGGTAATACATTAGAGGAAGTTCTTGCATTGCTAATCTTTTCATCACTTTTGACACGATAAATTTCATACGCTCCATCCAAAAGCTCTGCAGTTTGCCTTGGCTTGTTCTCTTTTGCCCATTTTTTCGCTATTCTTTTCAGCGCTTTTGCATCATGGCACCACAGCACAACTCCATAGGAGTGAAGAGCTTTTCTGGAAACTTCTTCAATACTTTCTTCTGACCATTGCTGAAGGGCATTTAAAAAGAACTGCCCAAGCTCACCTCTACTAATATACTCTTTACACAGAAATTCAAGCAGGTGGAGCCCAAATGTAGATAACCCATGTGCATCGGCGTCCTGCCAGTAAAGGCATTCTACGCCTCTTTCCGGACGAGTTTTGGTATACGTGATCCTCCGTAGATCTTTACCTGATATTGTGCGCAATAATGGGTCGGAAAAACGGGCAGATTCAATCTGCTGGCTTTCCCACTGGTCTCCCTGATGAGATCTGGTCCTTAACAAATTCCCACGTCGCTCAACCTCGTCGTGGATGAATCGGTATAATGAGTCAGTGTGCTTAACAACCTCAAGTACAGAAGCTCCGTGTAGAATAGCAGTTGTGAGTACATAATACTGTTCATAATCGCCGAGTCCATAGTACCATTCCGTGAATTCGTCCTCAGTATCAGGAAGGTGAGTAGCATCAGCACTTGATTCACTTTCAGGAAAAAATGTGATAATTTGCTGTTCCACTTTGAGTTTATTAATAATTTGCTCATCAGAATCCTTGAATTTGTTTTTTTGCGCCGTGTAATCGCCATTACCATCTGATGGCTTTTTCCACTTACCCTCGACCTTATCTTTATAATCCTTAAAGTCACGTTGCGACTTAGTAAAGTCCTCAAAAGGCTTCTCATTATCCGATTTGGGATTGAGATCCAGTTTAGCGAGAATCTCGAAAGCGAAGGCGCTTGCATGACCTGCAGCTAACTCTTGAGTGTTGGCCACGTCCGCCTCTACTTTATCATCGATGAGATCAGAGATGCCACGTATGATGAGAGCAAGGACTGGACTGGCTTCGGCAACTCTGAGAACACCATAACCCTCCATCTCTACAGCCAAGGCATCACCATAGGATTTTGTAATCAATTTCCCAGTCGTAGATCGCTTCGAACTGATTACCTTTTCTCCCGCGGCAATTGGCGCAATAAATACTCTGGGTACTGGATCAGGCACAAGGCTTCCCAGGCGCTGAAGCCAGTCTGGCTTGCGCGATTCAGCCTGTGCTCGCTCCAGTAATCGAAATGACGAATTTCCAATTTCTGGTCGTGTTTCAAATGTCTTATTTGCCTTACCGGATTCATAGTAATAAACTTTCCTGGCGACAACCACATCGCCAAGATGGACATCTTTCAGGCCACCTGCCACTCCGACGAAGAACACCAGCTCGGGCCGAAAATAGCTGATAGCTCGCTCCGCCGCGAGTGCCGATCCAACATCTCCAGCACCGATCTCAATGATTACAATATCCCAGGTCTGATTCTCTGTCGTGAAAATGCCACATTCATAGACGTTGCCATGCGGATGGGTTACTTCATGCAGTTGCGAGAGGTGAGAACGAACTGCCTTGTATTCAATAGGAATGGCAGTTAATATAACTGCACAAAGTCGTCTCGTTGTACTGTCCGCCATGCTTACCTCCCCTATTTGAACATAGAAGCGGTTATTTTGTGAGTAAGTGAAGCCTAAATGGAAACGATGTGTACAATACTGTATAGTTTTTACGAGAAACTCACGTAAACTCTAAGGCTACAGCGGACGAGGATACAGCACAAAATACAGTATCATACATCTATACGTCAGAACTGTTATTTTTTTGCACCCAAATTTGTCGTAATTTGTGTTTCTAATACAATTTCACAAATGAGGCCGCTACGAAATCTACTACGATTAGCTACATAGCATCTCATAGAAGCGATATACCTGTTTGATGTAAAAATGGGAATAATGGAACGGTGATTACGTCACATGACACAAAATGTGGTATTGACGAACCTGCATATTTCGTTCTATCATACACACGCTATGAAATATCCATCATTCTGGGACAACCTGCAAAAACCAATCATTGGGCTAGCGCCGATGGACGGTGTCACCGATGCGCCTTGCCGCACCATGCACGGTCTTTACGGGAGACCCGACGTGGTCATAACCGAATTCACAAACGTGGAAGGCCTTTGGCGTGGGAGCGATCGCATTTTCCGCGATTTTCTCTACAGTCCTGCAGAACGACCCGTAGTAGCTCAGATATTCGGCTGTCGGCCAGAATACTTTTACCGCGCAGCACATGTTGTCTGCGAACTGGGCTTTGACGGTCTAGATATCAATATGGGTTGCCCAGCAAAAACGGTGGCGAATAAAGGCGGTGGCGCCGCGTTGATTCGAATGCCCGAGACGGCCAAGGAGATTATACGAGCTGCGCAACAGGGTGTACAGGATTGGGCAAACGGCCAGACGTTGGAAGATCTGGGAATGGATCCTCACCGAATTGAACGTATACATCTGATGAACGAGGATCGAGTAAGTATCTGGGGTGACAATGTTCAGATCGAACGCCGCCAACTGCCAGTCTCTGTGAAAACTCGCCTGGGCTACGACTCGATTGTGATTACCGATTGGATACAGGAACTCCTGGAACTTCAGCCAGCAGTCATTTCAATCCATGGGCGTACTCTGGCGCAACACTACAAGGGAGAGGCCAACTGGGAAGCCATTGCTGCCGCTGCCGAGATTGTGCACAAAACTGATACTCTTATTCTGGGTAATGGTGATATCCATAGCCTGTTTGAAGCAGCACAGCGTATTCGTACAACAGGTGTCCATGGTGTTTTGATTGGTCGTGCCAGTTTTGGCAATCCCTGGATGTTCCGAAATCGCGACCAATTGAAGAAACTGCTCGAAGCAAATATCAATCCAACTGCCGAAGATTTACCCAACATAATTCCAAGTCGCGAAGAGCGCTTACTGATGGCTCTCGAACATGCCAATGTGCATGCAAAACTCAAAGGCGAGGATCATTATGTCGAGATGCGTAAACATTTGGGCTGGTACCTGGGACACTTTCCAGGAGCCAAACAAGTACGCAATGACCTGGTACGCGTAAACTCCCTTGCAGATGTAGAGCGAATCATTTATATCGCTTTGCATAACCCCCAGGCTTTTCAAGATGAGACTGAATCCCTGCAGGAAAAGACGACAGATCCAGAATTGGATTTGACCTACGCCTGCTAATTGCGATCTAGAAAATAGCCATATCCTATCCCGATGTCCAATAACCTCTTCATTCACCTGTTACTGTACACCAGAACCTTGACAATTCACGATATATCGTTATAATTAACTCTAAATACGATATATCGTTAAGAATACAGTAAGGGCAGGGTAATACTGATCCTACATTCCTTTTTCTTTTGATATCATGAGATTAAACTGACCCATCAAATACGAAAAATGTTTATGTCCAATGCTAAAAAATTTATGTTTTATTCACCTTGACAAAATATTATGTTTTATGTTAAAGTATTTTTAATATAGTAAAATATTATGTTTAATAAACAAAAACTCTGATCTTGACATGTCTATTGCGCGAATACAGGCAAACAATTACCACCACATCATCAAATATATTGACAATATCGTAGTAATCTGTTAAAATTTCAATACCAAATTATGAATGAGTCTTATCAACACAGGAGTTAGACTGTGCCCCAAACACGAGAAGAACTTGAACATGAGGTAGTAACACATTATCGTACGTTGGTACGTGCTCAGAAGGCGTCCTCCGGAACGCTTTGGATGGAAATCGACCTCACCATAGCTCAACTCCGAACATTGCTAGTCCTTGCTGAAGAAGGTCCGCTAGTCATAGGACAAATCGCCCAGCGCATGGGCGTCGGTTTATCGACAGGGGGACATCTTGTCGATCGGTTAGTGCAAGCAGGTCTGGCAGATCGCACTGAAGATGCCGAAGATCGTCGCCGAACACTTGCACGGCTTACTCCTAAAGGCGAGGATTTGTATGCACGACTTCTCAACCACTCATTGCAAATCCAAACCTTAATTCAGAAGTTGCAAGATGCGGATCTTGCAGCACTTTTGCAAGGCCTTCAAGCACTCAATCGGTTAGTAGATCTTGAACCAAAGGCTGACCACTCGATATGACCATCTCTCTTAAACAGTTGAATTACGTAGACACAGGAGGAACATAGTCTCATGGCGCAAACACAAACCGGGTCAGCAGTAACAGTATCCACACAAGAGCCTCAGCCTCTAAGTGAAACCCTCGGCCGTAGACGGCTCTTCTCTATTCTTATCGGTGTGATTCTCGGTATGCTGCTCGCTGCGCTAGACCAAACGATTGTTGGTACTGCTTTACCCCATATAGTTGCCAGTCTGGGAGGCCTCGATCACTACGCCTGGGTCGTCACGGCCTATTTGCTCGCATCGACGGTCTCGATACCCATCTGGGGCAAGCTCTCCGACATTTATGGTCGGCGAACATTCTTTATCCTCGGTATGGTCATCTTCCTGGTTGGCTCGGCTCTGGCAGGTACCAGTCAGAACATGACCCAACTGATTATCTACCGTGGTATTCAAGGCCTGGGAGCCGGCGCGATGATGCCAATCGCTATGGCCATCATCGGTGATCTCTTCCCACCTGCTGAGCGTGGAAAATGGCAAGGCCTGATCGTAGCCGTCTTTGGTCTCGCCTCGATCATTGGTCCAACCTTGGGCGGCTGGATTACTGATAACTGGGGCTGGCGCTGGGTATTCTATGTAAACATGCCAGTTGGTGTTATCGCCATCCTGACCGCTGGGTTCGTGATGCCAAAGCTCGTCATCCGTAGGCAGCATATTATTGACTACCTGGGCGT
>WNFX01005991.1_pt1 | contig 11641 bp, 11 predicted proteins | sample 5400111 | NCBI WGS metagenome assembly WNFX01 (sample SAMN13153363, study PRJNA577476) | soil metagenome | isolation source: 40 cm soil or saprolite under grassland replicate 1 | place: USA:California | collected 2016-06-15
ACCAGCGGCTACAACGCCCTCCAGAAGAAGGCGGTCGACCTGATCGGATCGGCGCAGCACATCTCGCAGTTCCTGGACCGCGACAGCCGGCCGGACTTCGTCTCGACCGTGATGATCCCGTCGCTCCAGCAGTTCATCAAGAACCCCAAGGACACCACCAGCCTGCTCAGCTCGATCGAGAAGCAGAAGCAGTCCATCTTCGTGGGCTGACGCGGTCCGATGGCTACGGTCCCCAGGACGGCGCCGGCGGGTCGCAGGCCCCGCCGGCGCGGCCGCAGGCTGACCAGACGCGACCGGATCGTGCTGGCGGTGATGGTCGGCGTCCCCGCCGCGCTGCACATCGCCCTGGTGTGGGTGCCGACGCTGGGGTCGATCGCGCTGTCGTTCTCCCGCTGGGAGGGCGTTGGCGGCTTCGACACCATCCAGTGGATCAGGACCCTGAACTACCGGCAGATCTTCACCATCTATCCACCGTTCTGGCCGGCGGTGCGGCACAACTTCATCTGGCTGGGGTTCCTGTTCCTGGCCACCGGCTTCGGCCTGTTCCTGGCCGTCCAGCTCGACAAGCGGCTGCGCATGACGCGCCTTTACCAGAGCATCATCTTCCTTCCGGTGATGCTCTCCCTGGCGATCGTCGGCTTCATCTGGCGGCTGGTCTACTCCCACGACGACGGGCTGCTGAACAACCTGCTCGGCACCCACGTCGACTGGCTCGGCAACTCCAGCATCAACCTGTGGGCCGCGCTGGTGGCCGCCGGCTGGCGGCACGTCGGCTACATCATGGTCATCTACCTGGCCGGGCTGAAGGCGCTGGACCCGTCGCTGCGCGAGGCGGCGGCCATCGACGGCGCCAACGAGTGGCAGGCGTTCCGCCGGGTGGTGTTCCCGGCGCTCAAGCCCATCAACGTGGTCGTGCTGGTGATCACCGCGATCGAGGCGCTGCGCGCGTTCGACCTGGTCTACGTGATCAACAAGGGCACCAACGGCCTGGAGCTGGTGTCGGTGCTGGTGACCAACAACATCATCGGGGAGGCGAGCCGCATCGGCTTCGGGTCGGCGCTCGCCGTGATCCTGCTGGTGGTGTCGCTGGTGTTCATCATCCCCTACCTGGTGGTCTACTTCCGCGGCAGCTTCTCGACCAAGGGGGCGAGGTAGATGGCGGCGACCGGCGTCGACGTCGGCGCCCCCAGGACCGAGAGCGCGGCGCCCGCCAGCGTGCGGCGGGCCCGGCGGGTGCGAGGGCCCAGGGTGCTGCTGCACGCCTTCCTGATCGTGACCGTGCTGGTGTGGCTCGCTCCGCTGGTGTGGACCGTCTACACCTCGCTGCGCCCCTACCAGGACACCTTCCGGCTGGGCTACTTCTCGATCGGCGGCCATTACGGCTTCGGCAACTTCACCAACGCCTGGAACCAGGCGGACCTGATCAGGTTCTACGGCAACACCCTGATCGTCACCGTGCCGGCGGTGGTGCTGACGCTGCTGCTGGCCTCGTTCGTGGCGTTCGCGGTGTCGCGGTTCAGCTGGAAGCTCAACGTCGCCGTGCTGATCGTGTTCACCGCCGGCAACCTGCTGCCGCAGCAGGTGATCATCACCCCGCTGTACCGGCTGTTCCTGATGATCCCGCTGCCGGCCTGGATGAACCCCTCCGGCACGCTCTACGACTCCTACTGGGGCCTGATCGCCATCCACGTGGCCTTCCAGACCGGCTTCTGCACCTTCGTGCTCAACAACTACATGCGCACGATCCCGCACGAGCTCACCGAGGCGGCGCTGATCGACGGGGCGTCGGTGTGGCGCCAGTTCTGGCGGGTCATCATGCCGCTCTGCCGTCCGGCGCTGGCCGCGCTGGCGACGCTGGAGTTCATCTTCATCTACAACGACTTCTTCTGGGCCCTGGTGCTGATGTCCACAGGCGACAAGCGGCCGATCACCTCGGCGCTGGCCAACCTCCAGGGCATCTATTTCACCGACGACAACCTGATCGCCGCCGGCGCGCTGCTGGCCGCCCTGCCGACGCTGATCGTGTACCTGACGTTGCAGCGGCAGTTCGTGCGCGGCCTGACGCTGGGGGCCACCAAGGGATAGGGATAGGAGGAGCCTTCCGTGGGGTTCGCCGAGATCGCCGAGATCCAGGTCGACCCGCGCGGCGCCCGTGTCTACGAGCACGGCTGGCAGTCGTGGACGCCGACGACCAGCTACGGCCTGGACGAGCGGCCGCACCGCCCGGTCGGCGAGGTCCGCCGGACCATGTGCTACCGGCCGGAGCGGGTCCCCCCGGACAGCGGCTTCCAGGGCGAGGGGCTGCTGGCAATCGATCCCGGGGACGGCGGCCCCGTCCTGGTGCTGGCCGCACCCGACGGCAGCGCCGAGGTGGCGTCGATCCGCGCCGAGCGGCGGGACGGCCGCGTGGTGATCGAGGCCGACGGCCCGGTCGAGCAGGCCGCCTTCGACGTTCCCGCCGCGGTGCGGGGCCGCCTCGGGCGGGTCGGGCCGGCGCTGGAGGCCTGGGCGGACCGCTACGCGGAGTGGGCAGGCGTCGGCACGCCACGGCCGGCCCCGACCGCATGGTGCTCCTGGTACCACTACTTCACCCAGGTCACCGAGGCCGACATGCTCGAGAACCTCGACGCCATGGACGAGCTGCGCCTGCCGATCGAGGTCGTGCAGCTCGACGACGGCTACCAGGCCGAGATCGGCGACTGGCTGGACCTCTCCGGGAGGTTCCAGTCGCTCGGTGACCTCGTCCAGCGCATCCGCCAGCGCGGCAGGCGCGCCGGTATCTGGGTCGCCCCGTTCCTGGTCGGGACCCGCAGCCGCCTGGCGGCCGAGCACCCGGACTGGCTCGTCCGCGGCGCCGGCGCCGGGCACAACTGGGACCAGGACCTGCTCGCGCTCGACGTCACCCACCCCGGCGCCGCGGCCTGGCTCACCGAGGTGTTCGCCTCCCTGGCCGGCCTCGGCATCGACTACTTCAAGATCGACTTCATCTACGCCGGCGCGCTCGAGGGCGGGCGGCACCAGGACGCGGAGCCGATCGCCGCCTACCGGCACGGCGTGGAGCTGATCCGCGGCGCCATCGGCCCGGAGCCCTACCTGCTCGGCTGCGGGGCGCCGATGCTGCCGAGCGTCGGGCTGTTCGACGCGATGCGCATCAGCCCGGACGTCGCACCGCAGTACGAATCGCCCGACACCGACCTGAGCCGGCCGTCCCAGCGCGCCGCGGTGCTCACCGGGCGCGGGCGGCAGTGGCAGCACGGCCGCTTCTGGGTCAACGACCCGGACTGCCTGCTGGCCCGGCCGGCGGTGGAGCGGCGGGAGGCCTGGGCGGCGCACGTCGCCGAGGTCGGCGGCCTGGTGGCCAGCAGTGACCGCCTACGGGACCTCGATGACTGGGGCCTGGAGACGACCCGGCGGCAACTTGATGCCGCATCCACGTTTCGCGCGTGACTGGTGAGGTAAGGGGCCTGGACGGACGCATCTCCAACCGAAAGGTGATCCGCATCGTGCTCACCATCACTACTGAAGCGGCTGAGGCCATCAACGCGATTGTCGGGTCCTCACCGATGCCGCAGGGCGGCCTCAAGATCTCGGCGAAGCCGGTGACCGACAGCGAGTCCACGCTCGAGCTGTCGGTCGTGGAGTCGCCGGCCGAGAACGACCAGGTGATCGAGGACCAGGGCACGCGCGTCTTCCTCGAGCAGCTCGCCTCCGATTACCTTGAGGACAAGGTCCTGGACGCCGAGGTCGAGGGCGAGCAGATCCGCTTCACCCTGCAGGACCAGGGCCCGGGGCCAGCCCCGCGCGGCGCTCCCGAGCAGAACTGAAGCAATCGGCAGCAACCGGACGCCGGCTAGAACGCCGGTCATGTATCGGTGCCGCGCCCGCATCACCTGCGCTGGCAGCAGGCCGCAATGGCGCGCACCGCGGATACGTGACCGGCGTTCTAAGGCACGTTTCCGCTGAGCCGGCGTCTTCCTGTCGTATCGTGGTGCCATGCCGGCTCGAAAGCAGCTTCTCGAGGTCGCCGGGCGCGAGGTCACCATCAGCAACCCGGACAAGCTCTACTTTCCCAGGACGGGTCATACCAAGCTGGACCTGGTCCGCTACTACCTGGCCGTCGCCGACGGCGCGGTCCGCGGGGTGGCCGGGCGGCCGATGGCGCTCAAGCGGTTCGTCAACGGCGCCGAGGGCGAGTTCTTCTTCCAGAAGCGGGCGCCGACCTCACGTCCTGACTGGATCGAGACGGTCGAGCTGAGCTTCCCTTCCGGTCGGACCGCCGACGAGGTGGTCGTCAGCGACGCGGCCCAGCTCGCCTGGGTCATCAATCTCGGCTGCATCGACCTGAACCCGCACCCGGTCCGCGCCGCCGACCTGGACCACCCCGACGAGCTGCGCGTCGACCTCGACCCGGTGCCCGGCGTGGGCTGGCCGCAGATCCGCGAGACCGCGCTGCTCATCCGCGAGGTCCTGGAGGCCTTCGGGCTGGTCGGGTGGCCGAAGACCTCGGGCTCCCGCGGCTTCCACGTCTACGCCCGCATCGAGCCGCGCTGGACCTTCAACGAGGTCCGGCGCGCGGCGGTCGCTCTGGCCCGTGAGGTGGAGCGCCAGGCCCCGGAGCTGGCCACCAGCAGGTGGTGGAAAGAGGAGCGCCAGGGCGTCTTCATCGACTACAACCAGAACGCCAAGGACCGCACGGTCGCCTCCGGCTACTCGGTGCGGCCGACGCCCGACGCCCGGGTGTCGACCCCGCTTCGCTGGGAGGAGGTCCCCGACTGCGAACCGGAGGCGTTCACGATCGACACCATGGCGGAGCGGTTCGAGCGGGAGGGTGATCCCTGGGAGGGCATGGACCAGGCCGCCGGCTCGCTCGAGCCGCTGCTCGACCTGGCCCGCCAGCACGAGGCGGTCGGCTTCGAGGACGCCCCCTGGCCGCCGCATTTCATGAAGCAGGAAGGCGAGGCGGCGCGGGTGCAGCCGTCCAAGCGGCGGACGGGCGCCAAGGCCCGCGAGGGGATCGTCCCGCCGCCCGCGCCGGGCAAGGCCGCGGGGCCGACCGGACGGCGCCGCTCGACCATGCCGCTGATCGAGATCGCCAGGGCGGCGACCCAGGCCGAGGCGATGGACGGGCTGGAGCGGTGGAAGGCGCGCCACGCCGAGGTCTGGAGCCGCCTGGAGCCCGCCGACGTGCTGGTCGACTCCATGCGTGGCCGCAGCACCACCTGGTACCGGATCCGGCTCAACCTGCGCAACGTGCCGGAGCCCGAGCGGCCGCCCCAGGAGCCGCTGGAGATCGATTACGACCCCTGGGCCGGCGCCGGCCCCCCGCAGCGTTAGGCGGCCGAGCCCTCGGCCTCGGGGCGCAGGACCTGACGGCCGTCGATCCAGGCCGCCTCGACGCGGGAGCGCACGTCCAGCGGGTCGCCCGACCAAATGCACAGACTAGCCGCCTTGCCGAGCGCCAGCGAGCCGAGCTGGTCATCGACTCCGAGGACGCGGGCGGGCGTCAGGGTCACGGCGCGCAGGGCGGTCTCAGGGTCCAGCCCCTCCTTGACGGCCAGCGCGGCCTGCACGTGCAGCAGGTGGATCGGCACCACCGGGTGGTCGGTGATGATGCCGATCTCCACGCCGGCGGCGGCCAGCTTCCCCGGGTTGGCGAGTGAGCGCCGCCGCAGCTCGACCTTGGAGCGGGAGGTCAGCAGCGGGCCGATCAGCACCGGCACGCCGCGCTCGGCGATCCGGTCGGCCAGCAGCGCCGCCTCGGTGCCGTGGTCGATCACCAGCCGGTAGCCGAACTCGTCGGCCAGCCGCAGGGCGGTGGCGATGTCGTCGGCGCGGTGGCAGTGCTGGCGCCAGGGGATCTCGCGGCGCAGCACCAGCGCCAGCGCCTCCCACCGCAGGTCGCGCTCGACCGGCTCGCCGTTGTTGCCGCCGCGCTCGTGCTTGTCGAGGTAGTTGGCGGCCTTCACGAAGCTCTCGCGGATCACCGCGGCGGTGCCGAGCCGGGTCGACGGGTACTCCTTGCGCTCGCCGTAGACACGCTTGGGGTTCTCGCCGAGGGCGGACTTCAGCCCGCTCGGGGCGCGCAGCACCATCTCGTCGACCGTGCGTCCGGCGCAGCGCAGCGCCACCGTCTGACCGCCGATCGGGTTGCCGGACCCGGGGTTCACGTTGACGGTGAGCACGCCACCGCTGATGGCGTCCTCGAAGCCGAGGTCGTCGGGGTTGATGGCGTCCAGGGCGCGGACCTGCGGGGTGACCGGGTTGGTCAGCTCGTTGGTGTCCTGCCCGGCCCAGCCCTCGGCCTCCTCGTGAACGCCGACGTGGGCGTGGGCGTCGACCAGGCCCGGCAGGACGACCTTGCCGTCCGCGTCGATGCGGTCGACGCCGTCCGGCACGGGGATGTCCGGGCCCAGCGCCGTGATGCGGCCGTCCTCGATCAGGATCGCGCCACCCTCGAACGGCGTGCCCTCGATGGGGAGGACCCGCCCGCCGACGATCGCCAACCGTCCCTTGCCCGTGGTCGCTTCCAACGCCATCTCCCGTCCGCCAAACCGCGCCGCCCCCGGCTGGAGCGGCTCCCGCCTAAAGTGAAGCAGCGATGGCCGCCGCTCGACGAGTCCACGCGTGCTCGAACCGTTACCGCGGCGGGCCCGGTCGCCGTCCATCCGTGTCCGGCCCGTGTCCTCCGGCGCCCAGGATCGAGCCATTGCCGATCGCGCAGGGGGGAGAGGGATGCTGCGCACAAGGCTCGCCATCGCCGCGCTCGTCACCATCGTGGCGGCCGCCGGAGGGATCACCGCCGGCGTCGTCAGCGCACACCGGAACGCCGCCGCGCTCGACAGGCCCGCCACCACCGTTCGAGCGCCCGCCACCACCGTCACGCCGCCAACAGCTCCGACCACCACCATCCACGGCGCCGGAGGCACGCCCACCACCGGGCGGACCACCGACGTCACCGAGACCACCGGGACGCCGACCGCGCCGCCGCGGGTCCCCGATCCGAAGGTGGCGGCCAGGCGCCTGTTCGACGCCTGGCAGGAAGGGGACCGCAAGGCCGCGCTCCAGGTCGCCTCGCCGGGCGCCGTGCGGGCGCTGTTCGCGGTCGAGCCGACGCCGGTGCCGCACTTCAGCAACTGCCGGTCACGGAACCTCGGCTTCGACTGCCAGTACGGCTACCACCAGGACAGCGGCCTCTGGTTCATCGTCATGCGGGTCGAGGGCGGCGCCTCCGCCGGCTACCGGGTGGTCTCGGTCGAGGTGAACTGGCGGTTCACTAGTCCCGCCGACGCCGCCAAGGACCTCGTCGACGCCTGGCGTGCCAACGACCGCACCGCCGCCCACGGCGCCTCGAAGGCGGCCGTTGACGCGATCTTCCGCCTCGCCAGCCGGAGCAACCCGCCGCGGCCGCTGGGCTGCCGGTTCGGCGGACTCCAGACCGGCTTTCTCTGCGACTACACCGGCGCCGAGTCAGGGCTCCTGGTCCTGCGCGTGCAGGGCGGGGCGTCCAGCGGCTGGATCGTCACCGAGGTGACCGAGGTCACCGACTGACCGTCGCCTCCGGTGGGCTGCCGCGCTGGAACGGCGCGGCAGCCCACCGCTGTGCTCGGACCTCGAGCAGGCGCTCCAGTTCAACAAACAGAAACTCATACTTGCCAGAAGTTAAGTCCTGTGTTTCTAATAGTGCAGACAAGAGAGCGGCAGCGAAGCCAGAGGGGTGAGGGTCATGCATTTCAGCGCGAACGAGTCGATCGCCCGTCAGCACATCGCCGAGCTGGAGGCCGAGGCCGAGAAGCGCCGCCTCGTCCGCTCCGGCCGATCCCATCGACGCCGCCGGCGCGCCGTCCGCGCCGGCGTCCGCGAAGCCCTCGGCTACCGCCTGGTCGTCCTGGGCTGGCGCCTGCTCGACACCAAACCCCGCCTCGCCCACCGCCCCGCCACCCGCTGAGGCGGGCGGTGGGGAGCCACCGGCCCGCTGCCATCGCAGCCTCCTCGCGATGGGATAGTGAGTGGGCGTCGCACGGGGAAATGGGGGATCGGGATGTGGCGGGAAGTGGGGTTCGAGGGGGCGTACGCGGGGACGCCGCCGTGGGACATCGGGCGGCCGCAGGGGGCGTTCGTGCGGCTGGCGGAGGCCGGGGCGGTGCGGGGCAGGGTCCTGGACGTGGGCTGCGGGACCGGAGAGCACGCGCTCATGGCCGCGGGGCTCGGGCTGGAGGCGACCGGCGTCGACCTGGCCCCGACGGCGATCGAGATCGCCCGCGGCAAGGCCAGGGACCGGGGCCTGGACGCCAGGTTCCTGATCGCCGACGCGCTCGACCTGGCGGCCCTCGGCGAGCCCTTCGACACCGTGCTCGACTGCGGGCTGTTCCACGTCTTCGACGACCACGACCGCCGGCTGTTCGTCGACAGCCTCGGCGTGGCGGTCGAGCCGGGCGGCCGCTACTTCATGCTCTGCTTCAGCGACCGCCAGCCTGGGGACTGGGGTCCCCGCCGCGTACGCCAGGGCGAGATCCGCTCCAGCTTCGCCGACGGCTGGCGGATCGACTCGATCGAGCCCGCCGTGCTGGAGATCACCATCGACCCCGCCGGCGCCGCCGCCTGGCTGGCCGCCCTCACCCGAACGCCCTGACGCACGCGGGGCTTGCCGGTGATCCCACCTCGCGCGCGTCTTGACAGCCTTGCCTGGCTGGCGGGATCGTGCCGCAAACGATTGCGGGCGGGCCCCCGCGCCGGCGGTGCGGGGTCCAGCCCCCGCGGGGTGTCCGGAGGTGCGGGTGAGCGCGACCAGCCAGAGCGATCAGGTGACCGACGAGCGGGTACGGGCGGCGACCGCGCACTGGGCGCCGAGGTTCATCGCCAACGGCACCGACTACGTCGACTTCCTGGCGACGCTGTCGCGGATCACGAGCTGGGACCAGTGGTGCCGGGAGTGGGGCGTGACCGCCTCCGCCTACGAGGCGATCGCCGAGCGTGCCGAGCGGCAGGGCCGGCGGCTCACCGCGGCGGGCGCCTGGCGCCGCGCGGCGCTCTGCTGGCACTGGGGCAAGTTCCTGTTCACCGAGTACCCCGACGAGCAGCGCGCCGCCCACGAGCGCACGGTCGCCTGCTACGCCCGCGGCGCCTGGGCGCTCGACCCGCCCGCCGAGCGGGTCGAGATCCCCTACCTGGGTACGCGCCTGGCGGCCTACCTGCGCGTGCCGGCCGGGGAGCGCCCGGCGCCGGCCGTGGTGATGATCCCGGGGCTCGACTCGGTCAAGGAGGAGCTCCAGGCGACCGCCGTCTACCTGCTGGAGCGCGGCCTGGCGACCCTGGCGGTCGACGGCCCCGGCCAGGGCGAGGCCGAGTACGAGCTGCCGATCGAGCCGGCCTACGAGCGCGTGGTGGCCGCCTGCTTCGACTGGCTCCAGGCCCGCGGCGACGTCGACGCCGAGCGGCTCGGCGTCTTCGGCGTCAGCCTGGGCGGCTACTACGCCGCCAGGGCGGCGGCCTTCGAGCCCCGCGCGCGGGCCACGGTCGCCCTCGCCGGTCCGTACAACTTCGACGACGGCTTCGATCAGCTCCCGGTGCTCACCCGGGCGGCCTTCCAGCGGCGCTCGGGTGCCGCCACCCCCGAGGAGGCGCTCCGGCGGGCGGCCGCGCTCACGCTGGAGGGCGCCAGCCAGCGGATCATCCGGCCGCTGCTGATCGCCTTCGGCAAGCAGGACCGGCTGATCTCCTACCGCCACGCGGAGCGGCTGGCGGCCGAGGCGCCAGGCGCCGAGCTGGCGATGTTCGACGACGGCAACCACGGCCTGACCAACCACGTTTTCGAGTCCCGCACGCTCATGGCCGACTGGCTGGCCGAGCGGCTGGCGCCCCCCGCCTGACCCTTCTCAGGCGCAGGTGCAGCGCGCCGTCACCGCCTATGGCCCCGTGGCCGTGGCCCAGGCGCGGTCTTATGCCCTCTGACCTCGGAAAATGAGTCGTCGGGCCGGCCCGATCTAAGGCGCTGGACCGAGGTGGGGATGGGGGTCTTAGCCGTACCGTCAACAGTGTCGAAACCGAAGCGATCACGACGGAGGGCGAGATGACCAACATCCTCTTCGACTACGACAACAGCCTGGTCCAGCAGCACATCGAGGACCTGCGGCGCGACGCCGCCAAGGCCCGCCTGGCCCGCGGCGTACGGCGCAACCGCCGCCAGCGGCGCCAGCACGTTGCGGCGCGGGGGAGGCTCCGGCCGCTCCAGGCCCGCTAGACCCCGCCGACCGATGAGCACGCCGACCGCCACGAGTCCCCAGACCAGACGCGATCGAGGGCCGGACCCAGTGTCCGGCCCTCTGCCGTTTGCAACGTCGCAGGCGGGCGCGATACTTGCCGGCATGGCGACCACCCCCGGCTCGGCCTTCATCGGCCGGACCCACGAGCTCGCGCGGCTCCTGGAGCTGCTGGAGCAAGTCGAGTCCGGCCGTCCCGCCGTGGCGCTGGTGGCCGGCGAGGCCGGTGTCGGCAAGACCCGCCTGCTCGCCGAGCTGGCCGCCCGCGCCTCCAGAGGCGGTGCCAGGGTGCTGGTCGGCGGCTGCCTTCAGGTCGGCGACGTCGGCCTGCCCTACGTCCCGTTCATCGACGCCTTCCGCGACCTGGGCACCCGCCCCGACGAGGCCGAGCTGGTCGCCCCGCTGGTCGCGGCCGTGCCCGGCCTCGGCCGGCTGCTGCCGGCCGCCAGGGAGGACGGCGCCGAGCCGCCGCCGCCCGGCGACGGCTTCGAGCAGGTCCAGCTCCTCGACGGCGTGCTGACGCTGCTGGACCGCCTCGCCGAGCGGGCGCCGCTGGTGCTGGTGATCGAGGACGTCCACTGGGCCGACGCCGCCTCCAGGCACCTGCTCGGCTTCCTGGCCCGCACCCTGCGCTCCAGCCGCATCCTGCTGGTGGCCAGCTACCGGTCCGACGAGCTGCACCGGCGCCACCCGCTGCGCCCGCTGCTCGCCGAGCTGATCCGCATCCCGAGCCTGGAGCGGATCGAGGTGCCGCCCTTCAGCCGCGAGGAGCTGGCCGAGTACGTCCAGGCGCTGGTCGGCGGCGAGGTGCCGAGCGGGGCGGTCGACCGCATCCTCGCGCGCTCCGAGGGCAACGCCTTCTTCGCCGAGGAGCTGGTCGCCGCGGGGGCCGTCCGCTCGGAGGTGCTGCTGCCGGACGCCCTCGCCGACGTGCTGCTCGGCCGCATCGAGGCGCTCCCCGGGCTGGCCAGGGAGGTCCTCAAGGTGGCGGCGGCCGCAGGGCGCGGCGTGGGCCACCAGCTCCTGCTGGCCGCCGCCGGCCGGCCGGAGGCGGAGCTGGAGCAGGGGCTGCGCGAGGCGATCGCCGCGCAGGTCCTGGTCACCGACCCCACCACCGAGAGCTACCGCTTCCGCCACGCGCTCCTCCAGGAGGTGGTCTACGGCGACCTGCTGCCGGGGGAGCGGAGCCGCCTGCACGCCACCTACGCGCGCCTGCTGGCCGACCAGGGCCCCGCCGCCGAGCTCGCCTACCACTGCCTGGCCGGGCACGACCTTCCCGGCGCGCTGGCGGCGCTGGTGAGCGCCGCCGGTGAGGCCAGGGCGGTGTTCGCGCCGGCGGAGGCGCTCGGCCACCTGACCGCCGCGATCGAGCTGTGGGAGCGGGT
>WNFX01005993.1_pt1 | contig 11640 bp, 9 predicted proteins | sample 5400111 | NCBI WGS metagenome assembly WNFX01 (sample SAMN13153363, study PRJNA577476) | soil metagenome | isolation source: 40 cm soil or saprolite under grassland replicate 1 | place: USA:California | collected 2016-06-15
TCAATTTTCAGTCTTTTGTTGGACACCAGGGCGCTCGTCTGACCCCATTCTTCTCGTATCTCTCGGGATCACCCGCCTCATTCGGTATCGACCTGGCATCGCTTGTGTCTCTTATCGAGGAGGGCAAGTTAAAACCACAGATTGGATTAGAGGAGAGCTGGCATAAACTTGGTCAAACCCTTGCTGCGCTGCGTGACCGGCAAGTCAATGGGAAAGTGGTGTTTCATACGGCTTGAGTACGTATATCTGACCCTTGTCGCCAAAAAACACACCACGGTGTAAGATGGCTCCTCGCAATTCAGGGCCGTTCAGGTGGGCTGTGCTCAAATCTGCCCCTTGCAAATCTGCCCCGCGAAGCACCGCGTCGCGCAGATCGGTTCCGTTCAGATCGGCATTACGCAGGTCGAGTTCCGTCAAAGGGAAAGCCGATTGTCCTGCTCCAGCGTGTCTCTCATTATTCATGATCATACGCCCTTGTCGCTGGAGACGGAAGCTTGCTGAGGAATCAAGTCGTAGTGCTGCGGATCGAAGTGGCGCGTCCTGCGCCGGAACTCGAAGGTAAACCCGGGCCAGAGAGTCGTATTGTGACCTCTGGCATCGAGGTACCAACTGGAACACCCCGAAGTCCAGACGGTGCCCTGCATCCGCTGCTGCATCTCCGTCTTGAATGCCTCTTGAGTCTCGGGTCGCACCTCCACAGCCCGCAGGTTCCGCCGGTCCATCGTGCGCAGACAGTCCAGGATGTATGTGATCTGAGCTTCGATCATGTAGATCATCGAATTGTGACCCAGGCCAGTGTTTGGGCCGATCAGCAAAAACAGGTTGGGAAACCCCGAGACGGTTGCCCCGAGATAGGCGTGGGGGCCTGAGCGCCAGCTGTCAGCGAGTGACTGGCCGCCGCGCCCATAAACATACTGGGGGAGCTGCGGGTCGGTCACGTGAAAGCCGGTCCCGCAAATGATCGTGTCGATCTCGTGCTCTTTGCCATCCTCGGTCACGACGCTGTTCGCCCGCACCTCGCGAATCCGCTCGGTGATGACCTCGACATTGGACTGGGCAAGCGCCGGATAGAAGTCATCGGACAGCAGAACGCGCTTGCAGCCCATTGTATACTCAGGCGTGAGCTTTGCCCGGAGTACAGGGTCCGGCACCTGCTGCTCCAGGTGCCGCCGAGCGAGGCGCATGCCGCCCTCAATCATGCTGGGTCGGTAGACAAACCCAAGCACTATTATCTCCTGCCGCCAGTAGATCCTGGTGCGCACGAAGCGCTGGGTGATGGGTAGGATGCGAAACATCGCGCGCTGCCAGCTGGGGATCGGATGATCTTGACGGGGTAAAATCCAGGGCGGCGTACGCTGGAACAGGGAGAGGTGGCCGACGTGCGGCTGGATCTGCGGGACAAACTGGATGACCGACGCCCCTGTCCCAATCACGGCCACGCGCTTCCCCGTGAGGTCGTAGTCGTGATTCCACCGTGCTGAGTGGAACAGGACACCCTCGAAGTGCTCAATGCCTGGGACCGAAGGGAGCGACGGTTCGCTGAGCGGTCCGTTGCCGAGGATGAGGATATCAGCAGTAATCTGACCCTGCGTAGTGGTAATGTGCCAGCATTGATCGTCTTCGTGCCATGAAGCGTCCAGCAATTCACTGTTCCACCGGATGTGAGGAAGGATGCCAAAACGCTTCGCGCAGCTGCGTAAATAATCCCGGATCTCGTGCCAGGGAGAGTATGCGCGGCTCCAATGCGGATTGAGCGCGAAGGAGAAGGAGTACAGGTGCGAGGGGATGTCGCAGGCACAGCCCGGGTAGGTGTTGTCGCGCCATGTTCCCCCGATGTCGGCCACCCGCTCGATTACCACAAAGTCTTCCTCGCCTCGTTGCTTGAGTCTAATCGCCATGCCCAGCCCAGAGAACCCCGTTCCCAAAATGGCCACACGAACATGGCGGGCACGCGCTTCGTCTTCAGATGCGTCAGATGAACCACCTGGAAGGGTCGTGCGCTGCTGGTTGTCAGAAAGCGTCCTGCCGCCGCCGCTGCTCGCAAAAGCCCGGAACATGATTGCTTCCTCCAATAAATGATTGCCGGATATGCCTTTATAAAGAGTATATCATAGCTCATCTATCATTGGCTTCCCGCCTCTCATGGCACAATCACGGTGCGAACATCTCCGCGGAAGTGTTCGAGATTATCCAGTACCTGGTTGATCGCACCGGCATCCAATGGCACAGTACGCGTGACGGCTTCTGAAAGGTCGAGCTTTCCACGCCGGGTCAGTTCGAGCAGAAGTGGCAACTCGTGAAGCAGATGGTCGCTCGTGCCAATGACTTCGGCTTCCCTGGCAACCAGTTCCCGGTAGGTATTGATCTCAAACGGCTTGTCGCTGATACCCGCCACGACCGCGCGGCCCATGACCGCCAACGATTGCACGGCTTGCATCATCGTCTGTGGAAGTCCGATCATCTCGAGCGCAACGTCCACCCCTTTGCCTTTGGTGAGCCTGCGTATCTCGTCGACCGCATCGTTCGACCTGCCATTCACCGGAATCGCTCTGTATTTTTCAGCCAGTCCTAGCTTGTCTGCGTTGATATCTACAGCGTAGACATCGAGCGCGCCAAAGGCATACGCAAGCTGAACTGCCGATATGCCTAGTCCGCCCACGCCAAAGATGGCAACGGTCTCGCCACTCTTGAGTCTCGACTTGCGCAATGCGTGGAAGGCGGTGGACGACGAACACATCAGGATCGCGCCGTGCTCAAAGGGGATTTCGCCGGGTAGGTGCAGGGCATTACGTTCCGGCACGGCGACGTATTCGGCATAGCCGCCATCGGCATAACGCCCCACCATAGAGCCCCGCCCGCAGAATTGTTCGTTGCCGGCACTGCAATAGAAGCAGTTGCCGCAGCTCAAGACGTAATGCACGCAGACGCGGTCGCCCACCTTGACAGATGTTACCTGCTTGCCCACCTGTTCAACCACACCCGCGACCTCGTGCCCCAGCGTCCTGGGCAATGGTCGCACAGGCGATTTTCCCGCTCGATAGTGGACGTCGGTGTGACAAATGCCCGCAGCCCGAACGCGCACCAGCACATCGTCATCACCGATCGAGGGCACTGGGATTTCTTGCATCTGTAGGGGACGATGAACCTCGACCAGGCGTACGGCTTTCATGCAGCTGTTCTCCTTCGCTGTCTTCTGCGTCGTCTTAGTTCTGCTCAACCACGGTTTGTGATTGCTCGCCCCATTGCATAGAAAGGACGCCCCGGATGAAGCAGTTTACCACCATTGAAAAACTTGACACCGGCATTCTTTACACCCTTGAGCTTGCATCAAGTGTGAGCGTGCTACTTTTAGCATTTGGCCTTATCGTGTCTAGGGCAAATGTACTCACCAAAGGCGCGATCCTGACTGACAACCTCATTATGCAACGCATATGGGCAGTGACGCAATGCGTGGGTATTGACAATACCCCCACAAAAGTCCCACAGAGATCGTAAAGATAGAAGTTTTTGCATGGGTCTATGATACACTGATTTCGTAAGCGGCAAACAATCCGCTTTGCAGAAAGTGATGACTGCCTCGCTCTTCATTGAAATCAAACGTGGATTGCTAATGTAAGCTTAACGCCTGTTTGTTTTATTCTCAGCCAATAAACAGCGCGGAACCGTCTGTGTCCATCAACAGGCCCGTTCCTTGTAGATAGAGGAGGTCAAACGTGGATTACTCCCCTCCACCAGAAGATAGTTCTATGCTTGGTACTCAATTCCGGAACATACCACTCACTCTCTCGCAAGATATCACCTCCCTGGACACCCAACCTCAGAGGATACCCCTACCGCAAAAACCGCGCCGAGTATCTCGTAATACACGCAGGCACCTTGCCATCCTCCTCCTCCTGCTCAGTATGAGCCTCCTCATCATCGTGAGCACAACTCTTCTCGTACCTGTGCTCAAAACTCGGAGTGTGGTACCGAACCCAACTCTGACTCCGCGAGCAGTAGCAACTTCCACACCGACACCGACACCGACACCGATTTTTGATCCTGATCAGGGAGCGGTGTTACCCACACATCGCGTCGTTGCATTTTATGCAGTACCCTTTGCGGAGCCTACCGGCCCTGGCTATGAACCCACTGATACCATGCTTGCAGCACTGAGGCAGCAGGGAGCCGCCTATGAGCAACTTGACCCTAAGCATCCAGTGCAACTGGGAATTGATCTCGTCGTCAGTGTCCCAGACGGTTTTCCTGGCCCACAGAACAGCTATAGCCATCATGTTGATGCTGGAACTATCCAGTCCTACATAGATTTCTGTAGCAAGAACGATCTTCTTCTGTTTCTTGACCTCAACTTTGGGCTGTCCCCTATCATGGATGAAGTTAAATTCTTTTTACCATATTTAGAGAAGTATGCTTTCGTGCATATGGCAATTGATCCTGAATGGATGTTCCCTCGTCGTAATGGTATTCCTGGGGTAAATTTAAGCAATGTACGCGCATCGGATTTGAACCCTATCATTGAGTCAATCGCTGAAATCCCCATGCAGTTTCATGTCCCTCGAAAGATTTTGATTATTCACCAGTACCGTCCCGATGGTGATGGCTTAAAAGACCCCTCTGATCCTGGGCAGGCAGAGATTGCAGATAAACGTAACCTGCTCTTTGATCCGCGTGTTGATGTGGTCATTCATGTTGATAGCGTTGGTGGCTATCCTGGCGATATTCAGGATAAAAAGCTTCAATACAGTGAGTGGGTTCAACAGGACATGGAAAAGTACAGCAACTTTCTCTATGGCGGCTTTAAGTTGTTTTACCAGCATGAAGCCAAAATACGGTTGATGACGCCAAAGGAAGTCCTCTCGCTCGACCCACCGCCAATGGTGGTGACGTATGGAAATTAGTACGACAGTGACATTTGCGTATACAGGCGATACAATGGCATCACTATTCCATAGCTGCGATATAAGTGAAGAACTCGCGGGCAAACGCATCCACTTTGCCAAAAGATGTGTTAAGTAGCTTCAACAGCTGATTCTCCCCCTTCGATGAAGGCCTTCACTGTCGATAGGTAGAGTTCCCGCTCTTCAACATGAGCCATATGAGAACTCTGCTCGAAGAGTATCCACTCTGAACCGGCAATGCCCTTGTGCAAGACTTCATTGATCAGCGGGGTTGACTCGTCATAGCTCCCCGATGTGATCAATGTCGGGACGTGGATCTCAGAAAGGCGATCGGTGCGATCCCAATCTTTGATGGTACCAATGACATGAAATTCGCTGGGGCCATTCATCGTGTAGTAAACTTGTCCTACTTGATCCATCGCTTGCTGGACGTGCTCTGGTATTGGTTTGATGCGGATGACGTGACGCTCGTAAAAGACCATCATGGCTTGTAGGTATTCGGGATCGTCGGTTGTACCCGCTTGCTCATGACGTACCAGGGTTGCCTGCACGTCTGGCGGCAATGCTTCACGCAGGCGGTTCGCCTCGACAATCCACAGAGGTATACTCGGAGTGCTGCTGGCGAGTATGAGGCTTACGAGGCCTTCTGGCTGGGTCAAGGCATACTCAAGAGCAAATAGACCTCCAAAGGACTGGCCCCACAGGTGCACTTTCTCAAGACCCAGTGCACGGCGGACGACGCCTATTTCTTCAACGGAGCGCTCTATGGTCCAGAGAGAGGGATCATTGGGCTGGTCGGAGCGCCCGCATCCGAGTTGGTCGTAGAAGACGACACGGCGGGTCTCGGAGGCCAATGCCGTCATGTCTATGATGTAGTCGTGGGGAATGCCGGGTCCACCATGCAGGGTTAATAGAGGGGTGTTCTCGTGATCGGCGCCCCCGCCGACGATACGATACCAGACACGGTATTCGCCTACAGGGATAAAGCCTTCTTGCTCGCGCATGCTTCTTCTGGCTCCTTTTGAGATTGGGGTACTATGCTCCATGCTGGCTGAAAGCCTCATGGTTAGCAATTACAACCCAAGCATACCATAAAACTGTGGTTAAATCCTATCTTGTGCAAAGCGTATTTCTTATATTAATATGTATTGAAGGCGTATTTAACAGCTTTTCCCCCGATACCTTTGTGGATCTTCTCATGCGAGAGAAATCTTGTAGAGTGTCAGTCAGTAAGCGTTTATATGGTTACGACAAACAAAGGAGTGTGAAATGTCCATTGAAGAAGTGACCCCTCCAGCAGAGCAGCTCACGACACTGCGATCGAATGCGATTGGTCTCCCCGGTGTCCTGTTCCAGTCAGTCACAACGATGGCCCCTGCTGGAGCCGTGGCGTTCAGCCTGGGGGCCGCCATTCCCTTTACAGGCGGCGCATTGCCCCTGGCAGTAGTTTTTGCACTGGTCGTCTGTGTCCTGGTCGCATTAAATATTGGATCGATGGCAAGGTATCTACCTTCTGCCGGCGGCTACTTTACCTACGTAACCCATGGACTAGGCCCTCAGGTGGGCTGGTTGACGGGATGGTTATTTACGTTCACCTACGTCCTTTTTATCCCTCTTACGCTGCTTGTGCTGGGGCCGGTAACGGACTCATTTCTGAGTAGCACCTTTCACCTCTCACTCGGGCCGAACGGGTGGATCGTCTATGCCCTGATATTTGCCGCGATCACGTTCGCCTTGACCTTCTTCGGCATCAAGATTTCGGCGGATGTAGGCGTCGCCCTGGGCTTGATCGAGATCTGCATCTTTGGTTTGCTCGCGGTCTTTTTAATCGTTGCCGCCGGCAACGGAAATACGGCCGCTACCTTCAATCCAGCCTCCAGCCTGCAGTCTGGTCTGGGTGGGTGGCAAGGGGTCCTCTTTGGGACGCTCTTCGCGTTCTTAGCTTTTAGCGGCTTCGAGTCTTCCGCGATCCTGGGAGAGGAGTCACACAACCCTCGACGCATCGTACCCCGGGCAATCTTGCTCGCGACAATCTGCATCGGGGTCTTCTACGTATTCTGTAGCTATGCGGGGGTCGTTGGCTGGGGTTTCAACAAGATCTCAACCTACCCCAGCGACCCGAACCCCTGGGGAACGATGGCGGCACGGGTGTGGGGGCCCTTCGCGTTCCTCGCAATTTTAGCCATCCTGAATAGCGCGCTGGGCAATGCAAATGCTGGTGCCCGGATGCTCTTTGCTATGGGCCGTATCAAAGCCCTGCCGGGTGTGCTGGGGCAGACGAATCGCTTCCGGGCCCCTGGCCCGGCCATTATCCTGGCACTGATCCTGGGTATCATCATCATGCTCTGGACCGGCCTGGTTTATGGCCCGACGCTCGCCTTTGCGTTCGTTGGAGCGATCCTCACCGTCCCGATCATCCTGATCTACATGGCGACCTGTTTGGCGGTCCCTTTCTTCTACTGGCGCGAGCACCGCGGTGAGTTTAACGTGTGGCGACATGTGATCCTGCCAGCCATACCATTTGTCCTGCTTGGCGTTGTCATCTACTTCCAGTTCGTGCCCCTACCTGCTGCCCCGCTCAACCTGGTTGGCCCAATCGATGCCGCTTGGCTCGTGCTGGGGATCATCATTGTCGTGTTCCTCAGCGCTCGCGCTCCCCAGGTTCTGCACCAGGGCACCAGGCTCTTTGCCGAAGAGCCCGACGTCAAAGAGCCGGCGTAAGCAGCGTTTCTACAAATATGATGTACGGGCCCGATCCCGCGGAATCAAGAGCTGTTCGGGCCCTCGAGAGGAGAGAAGCACTTGGCTATTCCCGTTGAGAATGAGTCGGGCGCGTTGCAGCAAGCCGTCCGGCACCCACTCGACCCGCTTACAGCGGGAGAAGTTGAAAAGACGACCCGCGTTCTGAGCGCATCCGGGCGTATCAGCCCTCGAGTGCGCATCATGGCCTATAGCCTGCTGGAGCCCGCCAAAGACGTTGTGCTGGCCTTTCAGTCAGGTCAGCCGGTGCCGCGTGAAGTGTTCGTGGTCATGCGCGACCACGACCGGCAGCTGACTATCGAAGCAGTGATCTCCTTGACTGAGGAGACCATCCGCTCTTGGCGTGAGCGCCAGGATGTGCAGCCCGCCCTCACCTATCCCGAAGTGTTCGCCGCCCAGCAGGCAGTTCTCGACGATACTGCTTTCCAGGAAGCGATGGCCAAACGCGGCATCACTGACCTCTCTTCCGTGATGATCTACCCCTTTACTGCTGGGTACCTGGGTCCGGAGGACGAAGCCTCGCGCGGACGATTCATTCGCATGGAGGTTGCCCTGGCTGAAGGACCCGAGGATAACTACTACGCCCATCCGGTAGAGGGGGTGATCGCCACCATAGAACTGGATACCATGGTAGTGCGGATCGAGGATCATGGCGTTGTACCCGTACCTGCTTCTTCAGGAAACTACACTCGGGATGGCATTCGGGCAGCTAAGAATGTTCCCTCGTTTCCAGGTGGCACCCGTACTGATGTGAAACCCATTTCGATTACGCAGCCGGAAGGGACCAGTTTCCAGGTCGATGGTCACGAGGTTCGCTGGCAGAAGTGGCGCTTCCACGTAGGCTTCACACCGCGCGAGGGGTTGGTGCTGCACCTGGTGGAGTATTTCGACAAGGGGCGTTACCGGCCGCTGATTTACCGGGCGGCGCTCTCAGAAATGTACGTACCCTATGCAGATCCCACCCCATCGCACAACTTCAAGAACGTTTTTGACGCGGGCGAAGTTGGCATCGGCGTGCTTGCCAACAGCCTGGAGCTCGGCTGCGACTGCTTGGGTGAGATCCACTATTTCGATGCGACGGTCAACGATGCCGAGGGGCAGCCGGCCGTCCTGACGAATGCCATTTGCATGCACGAGGAGGACTACGGCCTTCTCTGGAAGCACCTTGAGTATAACATCGATGGATCGACGAGAGCCGAGGTGCGCCGGTCACGCCGATTGGTGATTTCCTCGATCTCGACGGTAGGCAACTACGAATATGGTTTCTACTGGTACCTGTACCAGGACGGCACGCTCCAGTTCGAGGTCAAACTAACGGGCATCATTGCCCCGGCAGCGATTGCGCCGGGAGAGCAGCCAGTTTCAGGGACGCTCGTCGCTCCCGGACTCTACGGACCTAATCACCAGCACTACTTCAATGTACGGCTCGATATGATGGTGGATGGCCCGCAAAATTCGGTGGTCGAGGTCAATTGCGAACCTCTCCCGTGGGGCGAGGGCAACCCGCGTGGGAACGCCTGGGTTGCGCGTGAAACGCTACTGGCTACAGAAAGCGAAGCCCAACGCGCCATCGAGCCTCGAACGTCGCGGTATTGGAAAATCGTCAACCCGTCATCGCTCAATTCCCTGGCCAAACCCGTTGCCTACAAGCTCATGCCGGAAAAAAACGCGTTTCCCCTCTTCGCCGAAGGATCGCCACAATGGCAGAGGGGTGGCTTCACGCGTTCTCATCTCTGGGTCACGGCCTACGATCCGGCGGAGCGCTACGCGGCTGGAGACTACCCGAACCAGCAGCAGGGGGGTGACGGGTTGCCTGCCTACGTCCAGAAGAATCGGTCTCTAGTAGAGACGGACCTGGTCGTCTGGTACACCTTCGGCGCCAACCACGTTGTGCGTCCCGAAGATTGGCCTGTCATGCCGGTGGAAACGGTCGGGTTTCATCTGAAGCCCGCGGGTTTTTTCGACGGCAACCCCGCGTTGGACGTACCACCGCCCATGGAGCACTGTCGCCATTCTTAGGATACTAATAGTTGATATTGACAATACCATCCTCTGCACTCCTATAATTAGGACGTGGTTATTGTTTGCTGAAGTAGCACAGCACGATGACTATCCCCTGGCCAGTTGTAGCGTCACAGTATATAAGCCATGTGCAAGTATCTTCAGGAAGGGAAAATCATGAGCGTAGCCAAGAAGCCACTTTCGGCAGACAAAGGAGATTTTTACCATATTAACGCTATCTTGAGTGAGGAAGACCAGGACCTGCTGTATCGGGTACGTGCATTCATGTTGGACGAGGTCGCACCGATTATCAACCATTATTGGATCCGCGAGGAATTTCCGCATCAGATCATCCCAGGACTGGCGGCACTCAACATTGCCGGTCTTTCATACCATGGATATGGTTGTCCTGGTAAGAGCACGCTGCTCGATGGTATGGTAGCGCGGGAAATGGCGCGTGTGGACAGTTCGATCGCTACTTTCATGGGCGTGCACAGCGGATTAGCGATGGGTTCTATTTACCTGTGCGGTTCCGAAGAGCAGAAACAACAGTGGCTGCCCTCCATGAGGCGTTTTGAAAAAATCGGCGCGTTCGGCCTGACCGAGCCAGAGGTGGGGTCTGGGGCCTCTGGCGGCTTAATGACCACCGCTCGCCGTGAAGGCGATACGTGGGTACTTAACGGTCAGAAGAAGTGGATTGGTAACGCGACCTTCAGTGATGTGACCGTCATCTGGGCACGGAACGTGGAGGATAACCAGGTGAAAGGCTTCCTGGTCGAGAAAGACACCCCAGGCTTTCGACCTGAGAAAATGAAGGACAAGATCGCCTTGCGCGTGGTGCAGAATGCGCTTATCACCTTGGAAGATTGTCACGTGCCGGAAGTCAATCGGTTACAGCGCGCGAACTCATTTAAGGACACCGCGGCGGTGCTGCGCATGACGCGGGCAGGCGTAGCCTGGGAAGCGGTTGGATGCGCCCGAGGAGCATATGAGCTGGCGCTCAAGTACGCGCAGGAACGTCAGCAGTTTGGGCGCCCTATTGGCCGCTTCCAGTTAGTGCAGGACTTACTGGTGCGGATGTTGGGCAACATCACCGCCTCCGAATGCATGGTCATGCGCCTGTCGCAAATGCAGGATGCCGGTATCATGAGTGACGAACACGCCTCGCTAGCGAAAGCCTTCTGCACCGTTAGAATGCGTGAGACGGTGGGCTATGCCCGCGAACTGCTGGCTGGCAACGGTATCTTGCTCGATCACCATGTCGGTCGCTTCGTGGCCGATGCTGAAGCAATTTACTCCTACGAAGGTACGCGCGAAATGAATTCGCTTATTGTTGGCCGCGCTATCACAGGCTTCAGCGCTTTCGTATAGTCATTGTGGACGGGTTCGTGAACATGAAGCATATGAACGCGAAAGCGAAATGACGACTCAAAGGAGATAACACATGTTGAATCTGGCTGTTCTCCTTGAAGACAGTGCGCGTGAGGTGCCTGGACGTACCGCCATCATCTTCGAGGGGACTACGTTGTCATATGCAGAGGTCAATGCGGCAGCTAATCAGATCGCGAATGGCCTTGCCCAGGCAGGAATCCAAAAAGGCGACAAGGTTGCTCTGAGTTGCCCAAATGTCCCGTACTTTCCAATTGTGTATAACGGCATCCTTAAAGCAGGGGGCGTGGTGATGCCACTCAATATCCTGCTCAAACCGCGTGAAATTGCCTATCACCTGCATGACGGAGATGCGAAAGCCTATTTTTGCTTTGAAGGCATGCCCGATCTGCCGATGGGAGAGCATGGTTTCACCGCCTTCCAGGAAGTAGACAGTTGTGAGCATTTCTTCCTGATGACGGCTAATACGACCAATTCCACCGCTGCGTCCCCTATCGAAGGGGCGAAGACCCTGGCCATGCTGATGCAGGACCAGCCGACCACATTTGAAACAGTTGCAACGAGCCCTGATGATACAGCCATTATCCTCTAC
>WNFX01005994.1_pt1 | contig 11640 bp, 15 predicted proteins | sample 5400111 | NCBI WGS metagenome assembly WNFX01 (sample SAMN13153363, study PRJNA577476) | soil metagenome | isolation source: 40 cm soil or saprolite under grassland replicate 1 | place: USA:California | collected 2016-06-15
CGAGAAGAACCTTGCCAAAACGAAGCTGAAGGGTCGTGTTCGTCCGCAGGACGTCTTTGAATTTCTTCGGCGGTCTCGTCTGGCCGAAACGTTCGGGATTATTTTCGCCGATCCGCCCTACGAACAAACGAAATCCGGCGAGCGCTTCACCGAGAAGCTTTTGCTCAATGAAGCATTACCGCAGTTGCTCGAATCCGACGGCATTTTCGTTCTGGAGAAGCAGCCCGGCGAAAATCTTCCGGCGACAAAATTTTGGCACGTTGTCCGCAGAAAGGCATACGGCGCTACTGAGGTCCTTTTTCTATCCGCCATCCGCCATCCGTAATTCAGTGATCCGTTTTCTTTACAATCTGTTATGGCCAATCGGCCTGCTGTTTTTTCTTCCGGGATATCTGGTGAAAATGTACCGGCGCGGCAATTACCGGCACAGGTTCGGACAGCGCCTTGGCATTTACGATATGGATCTACGCCGGCGGCTCGCCGCGCAAAAATCGACATGGCTACATGCGGTCAGCGTTGGCGAAGTGATGATTGCGCTCAAACTCGCGGAAGCGATCAGGGTGCTTGCCCCTGAGGCGCGGTTTGTTCTGACCACGACCACGACAACCGGGTTTGCGTTGGCAAGCAAGAACGCTCCGAACTGGATCGACGTGCTCTATTCGCCACTCGATTTCTGGCCGATCATGCAACGCGCCTTCACCGCGATTGAACCGGCGAAGATTATTCTCGTCGAAGCGGAGGTCTGGCCGAATCTCGCCGCCGCCGCCCACACGCGCCGGATCCCGCTCGCCCTGGTCAACGCGAGGTTGTCAGGACGATCGGAAAATCGATTCCAGCGATTCAGTTTTTTTGTCGCACCGACGTTTCGGCTTCTCGATCTGGTTTGTGTGCAAGAAGCGGCGGACGTCGACCGATGGGCCGCAATCGGCGTTCTCCGAGATCGAATTCGCGTCGTTGGCAGCATCAAATACGATCCGCAAGACATACATCTCGATCGAACAGTTCCGGAAAGAGTTTTCGCGGAGTGCAAGATCGACAATCACCGCCCGATTATTTTCGGAGGCAGCACGCACGCCGGCGAAGAAGAAATTCTTGGGAAGATTTTTCGCGAATTGCGTGCCGAATTTACGAATCTTTTTTTGATTATCGCGCCGCGCCATGCCGAACGCGCCCGCGAACTTCATCGCGATTTGCAGCAGCTTGGATTACGCGTTGGGTTGAGAAGTCAATCGTCCACCGTCAATCCTCCGATTGATTGCCTAGTGGTCGATTCGACAGGCGAGTTGCGAAATTGGTACTCCGTTGCAACCGTCGTTTTCATCGGGAAAAGTCTCACCGCGCGCGGCGGTCAGAATCCCGCGGAGGCTATCGTCGCTGGTAAGCCCGTCGTGTTTGGGCAGCACATGGAGAACTTCGCTGCTTTTGCGCGGTCGCTGGTTAAGCGCGGCGGTGCGCTCGAAATTAGTTCTGCCGATGAATTGAAGGCGGCGATTGTGGAGCTTTTGCGCGATGCTGGTTTGTGTCAACGGCTGGCGGAAAACGCTCGCGACGTCCTCAATAGCCATCGCGGAGCGTGTGCACGGACAGCTGGATTGATTGATTTACTTGCGTCCCCGCGCTCGTAAACCCGAAGGGCTAAGGTCTACGTCGCGCGGCTCCCGCCGGCTCCGTTGTCGATCTTGCACCGGCGCGTTCCAAGGATCGATCGACCGATCGAACATACACGTGATTCAAGAGACGCATGATCTTTGCAAGAGTCGGGCGCAGGAAGGCCCTCCCCAGGCAATTTACCTTGCACGAACGGAGCTCAATTCCGATATTGCCCGGCTTTTGTGACCCTATCGTCTAGAGGCCCAGGACACCGCCCTTTCACGGCGGTAACACGGGTTCGAATCCCGTTAGGGTCGCTGAGTTCAAAATGATCTCAGCGCAGAACGAAGCGACAGATCCGGCAGCAACGGCTCACGCCAACAATCGCCGCCCGTTATCTTTCATAATGGTCGTGCTTCCAACTAAGAAGCTTCTGAGGTCAACGTCCGAATCGGAATTGTATCGGAACTAATTAGTATGCAGATCTCCTGAATTCTTCTTCGTCCTCCAGGCCCGTGATCGAGCGCGATACCTGTTCGGTCGGACGCCAATTTGTCGTTCGAAAGCCTTGCTAAACACATCTGCACTCTTGAAACCCAGCGAAGCGGCAATACTTTCGAGATTATTTCGTGGAACTAACAATCGTCGCCGCGCTTCCGTGATACGAGCGTCGGCAACGAACTGGGCCGGGGCCTTATCAAAAGTTTTCTTAAACAACCGCGTGAAATTCCGGCGCGACATGCATGCTCGCTCGGCGAGCGCGTCGACTGAGAGGTCTTGGCCCAGGTTGGACGATATCCAAGCAGGCAGGTCGGCGAAACGATCAGAGGATTGGATCTGAAACTGTAAAGCCTCGGAATACTGTCCCTGCCCACCGGATCGTTTAATTTGAACAACGAGGTCATGGGCGAGCTCCAACGCGATCTGGCGTCCGTAATCCTCCTCAACTAAGGCGAGTGAAAGATCGATAGCCGCGGTGCCGCCTGCGCATGTATAAAAAGGTCCATCCTTTACGAAGAGACAATCCGAATTGACACGGAGTTTGGGAAATTGCAGAGCGACATCCTTAGCAAAGCGCCAGTGCGTTACTACCTGCCGTTGGTCGAGTAGTCCGGTGGAGGCGAGCGCGTAAACGCCTGTCCCAAGAGCTGCGATTCGCCTTGTCTTGTGCGCGCGGAAATCTAGCCAATTCGTGATCTTCTTGTTGACCTTGGGGTCATGAATCCCAACGCCCCCGGGAACAATCACGGTGTCAAGCTCCGGCGCGTTTTGCAGATTAAATTGCGGCTTTACGATAATGCCCGATTCAGTCACGCAAGGTTCCGCGCTGACTCCGAGTGTTACTACCTGGTAGCAGCAGCGCTCGCAAAGACGGCCATTTGTAATTTTAGTTAGAGAGAATACCTCGGCTGGACCCGATAAATCGCCGGCACTCATTTGCGCAAACACAATGACGCCGATCCTTTTCGGACTCGTGTCTGCGCGAGCCAAATTCGGCTTGGCCGTTCCATTGAAGTGTCTGCTGTTTGTGGGAACGAACGAGTGCACTAAACGTCGTCATCGGACTAAAATGATCCGGCTACAAGACCCACTCCGCGCAATGTCACCAGACCACTTTCGAAGGGGTCCGGGACAGATGCCGTATAAGTTCCCCATCCGCCTATGCAGCGCTCAGATTAAACCGGAGCTAACCGGCAAACTCAAGTTTCTCTCATGAGTGTCCGTTCGTTTGAGTGTCGCCGCACGAGAAGCGAGATGGGTAATCCAATGAAGAACAGAAGAGCCAACACACCGTTGATCCGTGACCCAATCGTGACCGGGCTTTGTGGATGCGGGACTCCAGAGAGCAGTAGAACGATGAAATTCATGAACGGGTAGATGGCGCCGCCATTAGGCAAACCGCTGACAACAGTCCGCCGGCTTAGAATTGAAAACTTGCGGCTTGCTACGTAGAACACGGCTAAGCGTCCAAATATTTCATCTGTTGGTTGGCGGACGCGGTGCTCGGGCCTGGGCGTTCTTCAATCAACTCCTCTGCCGGGACAGTATGGAAGGAAATTACTGCCCAATCTGACTCCGCTCCAACTACCGGTTGGTGCCAGGTGTTCTGCGGAATCGAAACCCAGCGCTGCCGTAATCGCGCATTACGGTTGCTCCTCAGAATATTCGATTTCCAAGCTCTTCTTTGTTTGGTGCGCATATCGCCGGTTCCACTAAGCGTGAGCATTCGCTGATGGCTGTTTGGATGGCGCTCGGGCCCAGTGTCGGCGCCACGGCGCAGGATAAAGATCCAGCCGGATCGAATGCTTTCGGGCAGGCCCCGGCCAAAGATCTCAAGCGGGATCGGTTCCCAAGCCATCACCGAATGCGAGTTTGAAGCGAGCTTCTTCGAGACGCGCTCGATAATTGGTTGAATCTCCCTTCGGACTTCATTCGATCGCACAATCCTATCGATTGCCTCCAAGCGTGAGCGTTCCTCGGTTGTCATGCGTTTGTGGTGGGGTCTCACCCGCGCGGCAGATTAATAGATGGTTTCATTTCCGCTAATCATGCCGCGTCGGCTCCAGGCGCCTGTTAGGCCGCGCTGCCGTTCTGATCGATGTGCACCTCATCGAACACGTTCACTCCGGATCCCTCTCGGGTGCTCCAACAGAAATGCTCGATGATGCGGTGCCGCCCGTCGGCAAGCCTCGTTACTTCACACCGCGACTGTCCCCCGTGAAGCTCTCCTGAGTCCTCGCGCTGGAGGTACCGGAACACGAGCTCGCCCCGGTTCAGTCGTCCGACCAAACATCCTCGCGACACCCTGCCCCCTGAGTATCGGCCCAGCAGACGGTCGCCGACTTGAGTGAAATGGAGCCGGGTACCCGCGCCTACAACACCGTTGGGGGCAGTGCCGCTGACCTCCATCACGCACCCGTCGAGATTCATGGTGCTTCCCCTGAGTAGAGCGGCCTAACGAGACACAAGCTCAGCGACCGCGAGACCTGAGAAGCAATCAACCCAGCCGCAACGTGGATGGCAAACACTCATGAAGTGGATTGTAGGCTATCTCGCGGTTCGCTGCAGCGCATAGTTAGGCGATTTATTCGCCTTGTTCTGAGAGTGCCTTTTTTGCGGCTAGCTGTTGCTTGCCAGCCAACTCGGTCTTCTGCGCCAATTGTTTCTTGGCTTCGAGTTGCTGTTTGCCGGCCAGCTCGGTCTTCTGCGCCAATTGTTTCTTGGCTTCGAGTTGCTGTTTGCCGGCCAGCTCGGTCTTCTGCGCCAATTGCTTCTTGGCTTCGAGTTGCCGCTTGCCGGCCAGCTCGGTCTTCTGCGCCAATTGCTTCTTGGCTTGTAGTTGTAGTTCGGCGATGTCTTTTTGTTTTTTCATGTGTTTGTGGTTTGGTTTCGCTTTAACGAGGGAATCTTTTCGAGGACAAAGTCACGCTGCTTTGGGCTTAAGCCGTCGAGCAAGTTCGGGGTCTCAAGACGGTCGGGAGAGATCGAACAGCCTTCAGTCAAGCTCGGGTCTAATCCCAGGACGACCCGCATGACCTGTTCTTCAAAGCCGGGCTGACAAAGGCCAAGAAGCGGACATGGAATGCACGGAGTGCGATCTCGTGATGCCGGTAAATACTTGCCTTCACTGATACAATATTCCTCGAACTCTGGTCCTTTGTATCTCTTGGTCGGATCCGTGTTGTGTAGGTGCGTGCTCATGGGGTCGGTGTTGCATGGTTAATTTGTTTCGGCAAGAAAGATGTGAAGTCGCCTAACGAGATGTGAATGGAATATTCCCATAATTGTCGTCATTTTGGGGTTGCTTCTCACCCGGCAATGATGGGACTTTCGCGGCAGCAGACTTCCAATTTGTTACCATCCGGATCTTCGAAGAAAAATGCGTAGTAGCCGGGACTGTAGCTACGACAAAGCTCCGGGCCTTCCAGATTTTTTCCGCCGATTTCGCACACGAGGCGGGCGAGGCGATCTACTTCTGCGCGGCTCTCAGCCCAAAAGGCTATTCGTGTGCCGTTGGGCTGTTGATGGCGATCTTGCGTGAAGCCGAAAAACGCTTCCGGCCTGTCTTCGCCGGTCGCATAGAAGATTCCCCATCGTCCGCTCGAACGGTCGCGAATAAACCCCAGCGCAGGCAGCAGCTCGCTGTAAAACTTGCGTGCGCGTTTCAAATCAGTTACGCGAAGGTCAATGTGATCAAGGTATCGTGTCTTTTTCATCTTCCATTGGTTTCGTTAGAATTTCGTTTCGCTAGACTCGACGAGCTATCAGTTTCAATCGCGAGCTAATCCTGCGGCCCCTTCTCCGCCTTCTTTCAAAGCTTCACGAGCGAGTTTCAATGACCCGCCTCGGCCATCCCAGTGGAGTGTCTTGCTGTGTGTGGGGAACGAACGAATGCACTAAATGTCGTCATCGGACTAGAATGATCCGGCTACAAGACCCACTCCGCGCAATGTCACCAGACCACTTCCCGGGGATTCGGAGACGGATGCCGTATAAGGTGCCCATCCGCCTATGCAGCGCTCAGACTAAAACGCGCTAACCGGCAAACTCAAGTTTCTCTCATGAGTGTCCGTTCGTTTGAGTATCGTCGCACGAGAAGCGAGATGAGTAATCCAATGAACAACAGAAGAGCCAGGACACCGTTGACCCTTGAAGCAATCGTGACCGGCCCCTCTGATTTCTCAAGGCGCGCCGCACGGTTATTCCCTAACGACTCTGAGCGCATTCGAGAAATCTCCAAGACATATATCGCGCTGCGGTATGCGTCTGAACCTGCCGCCATCATTCTCGACAGATTCGCAAAAGAGGTGCGGGCGTTTGCAGGTCATGGCGTTGATGCGCGATTGTTTTTGGATTCGGTCGCACCAGCTTTTTCGCACCGAAAGGGGCAAGTTCGTCGGATTCCGAACCGAACTGGATCCGCTTATGAATCAGATATCGGACGTTGGCTTCCCGACAAAATATTTTTCCGGAATTGGATCCTCTGCACTTTCTTGCTGCCAATAGATGTTTACGATCCACCAGCGAGTGCCATCGTAAAACAGCTGGATGCTGTTAATTCCGCGCGTGAACGGCTCAGGATCGTCCGCGTTATGACGCGATTCATAGACGCTCCAGACGTGAGCGATGTGTCCGAATTGTTCAGTGCGTCGGGCAATTTCCTTTTCGAAAGATCCGTGCTCGGCAATATACGGTTCCACGCGGGCGATGAATCCATCTACGTCCAGCATTTGCGGTGTAAGACAGTCACTTGCGCCCGGCTTTACGGCCGGGATTAGGCGCGCGCCTGGATAAAACAACGACCGGTCTCGATCCCAATCGGGCTTCTCGCCCGCCGCGCACGAAATCCCATCGTAGGCAGCCGCGATAATCCCATCGATCGAAGCGACATCGTTTGGATCGGCGTTAGGCATAAATTATTCTGACGCGTGCGGCAAACCTATCCGCGGCACTCCAGAAAGCGATAACATTGTGCCTCCGGCACCCACTAAGCCTGTGACGGCTGCCGTCAGAGTTCGAATAAAGGTGCGCCTGGGGATCATTGGTTACCAATTCAATCACCGGTCGGCACAGTTAGGTCCACGTCCGACCGCTCCGGCAGTTTTTGGAAATATGTGCTGGCTCCGTTATCTCGTTGTCTGTAATGTTGTGGTTGGGTCTCACCGGGCGATGATAGGATTTTCGCGACAGCAGACTTCCAATTTGTTGCCATCCGGGTCTTCGAAGAAGAACGCGTAATAGCCCGGCCTGTAGCTACGACAAAGCTCTGGGCCTTCCAGGCTTCTTCCGCCGATTTTGCGCACGAGCCGGGCAAGCCGATCAACTTCTGTACGGCTCTCAGCCCAAAAGGCGATTCGCGTGTCGTCGGGCTGGTGATGGCGATCTTGCGTGAAACCGAAGAACGCTTCCGGCTTGTTTCCGCCGGCCGCATAGAAGATTCCCCATCGTCCGCTCGAGCGGTCACGAATGAACCCCAGCGCAGGCAGCAGCTCGCTGTAAAACTTGTGTGCGCGTTTCAAATCAGTTACGCGCAGGTCAATGTGATCAAGGTATCGTGTCTTTTTCATCTTCTATTGGTTTTTGCGAGGCGCGGCGAACTATCAGTTTCAATCGTGAACTACTCCTGCAGCTCTTCTCCGTCTTACTTCAAAGTTCACAAGCCAGTTTCAATGACCCGACTTGGCCGACCGGCTACCCTGAAATGTGCGGAAAACAACTCGCAGTCCGGGCGCGGGCATGTCAACGGTTGGCTCAACGCGAGTAGTGGCGAACTGAGAGAGCAATCGGCAGACCGACGCAGAACCAGTGCTCAACGAATTCACAAAACTTGTAAATGAACGGCATATTCCGGTGATCAACTGCCGAGAGCGGTAATACGACCTGATGCATGAACAATCAGAAGTGGCAATTTGCGGCTGGCCAAGTAGTACACTGTGGCGGCGCCGAACGCGATGACGAAGTGCAGAAAGATTCCGAGAGTTGCCGTCTGGACTCCCCCACCGTACGACTTCGTGTCCAGAATGCCGCTTGCAATGGTTTGTGCGATAAAGAATGGGCTGGTGGGGACTGTAAACCAGGATCGCGTAAGTCAGATCCAGGACACCAACGACGAACCCGCCAACCACAATAGCGGGAAGAGGTCGTGGACTTCTGCGTAAAGAAGCTGTAAGGCTACTACTCACAGAGTGAGCCAGTTGAGTCTCCTATCCGCCGGGCTTAATCGGTTGGGTGCCCGAGCCATCAGGCGGCGGCGGCAATGAGACGTTGCGAACGATCTTCCAGTGTCCGTCATCTTGGAGCTTCCACACTGTACTAAACCGCCCCTTGCGAACAGCGCCGTTGAGAAAATGTGCCTCCGCGTAACCGGATTCATAAGCGAGGTCGTGATCGACGTGCAATGTCTCGCTGCGCACAAAGCCGCTAGTCGCGCGTCCGAACTTGGCAATTACCTCTTTGTATTGCACAGCCACTGCCATCAGTCCTTTGACACAGTCTCCAGCAGCGTTGCAGTTGACCGAGTCCTGAGAGTAGCTGGAAACGATACCATCTACATCTCCGGCCTTGAGACCATCGACCCAGGCTTGGTTACCGGCATCAATGTCCTTCTTAAGGTTCGCGGGCAAGTCCGCGGCCACGCACGCGCAAGCAAAAAATAATAGTGCACTCGTCAAACGCATAACAGAATTAACTTGTAATTTCATAGTCCTTAACCCTACGTGTTCAACCCGAGCCGAGAGAAGTCTTCCTTGAGTTTGGCCATCTCCTGAATCGAAATCTTTTGAGTAGCATGATCGTTCTCTTTTAGGAGGTTGTCATTGCTACATCGGCTCCGCCGCTGTGGTTGCGGAGCGACAAGCTGTTGGCCCAGCCGCGATGCAACCCAGGACGAGCGCTCCGGCTGCCGCAGTGAACGTGGAATAATCGAACAGCGAACGCCGATACGTCATTTCCAACAACACTTCTGTTGTTGCGGTAAAGTGGCAATGTCCACTTGTTGCAGGAAGTGCTGGCCAGTTTGTTAATGGGATTTCCAAGAAACGCGGCGCGTGTTACCTAGGATTTAATGAAGAAACGGTCCGCAAGCGGCACGACCACTGGGAAGAAGCGTCACCGTGCACCGCCGTTGGATGTCCGCTCGATGGCAGGGTTAGGTGCCACGGATATACGCGGGCGCTTGTGGATGCTTCTCGAAGCCACCGTACCTGGCTAAAGAAGGATAATACTCGGATTGCAACTGCACTTTGCCAGCCGCCTCTTCACCGTGCACGGCCGCGATGAACGCCAGCATGAGGTCGATGCCCGCCGATACACCAGCGGACGACCAAATATTTCTATCGCGAACAAACCGCTCTTCGACGACAGTAACGTCCCCCGAGTACACGCAGCCGCTCGAGGGAGGCCCAATGGGTCGTAGCCTTCTTACCCGAAAGCAGTCCCGCTGCGTGGAGGACGAACGCTCCCGTGCAGACGGACAAAACTGCTTCGCAACCCTTCGCCTGCCCAGCCACGAAATCCAAGAGCGTTTTGTTGTTTACTTCCTGCCGTGTGCCTTGACCTCCTGGGACGAGCAGGTAGTCAAGGGGAGGGCAAGTGGCGAACGATGCGTGGGGGTTGACGGACAAGCCCTTCGCACACACGATGGGCTCCATTGTCTGAGCCACGACCAGACATCGCTCAGGGCCGTTGGCAACTTTGCTCCACATCGTGAGCATTTCCCACGGCCCCGCGAAATCGAGTTCCTCGACCTGATTGAAGACCAGCACACCGAAGTTCATGGAGGTTCCCTCTGGCACCTAACGCCCAAGCTCAGCGACCGCCGGGCCACGCGCGTGGAACGCAATGTTGATAATCAAATGGCCCATACATGTCGAACGTAGAGGTGGTCGGCGGTTCGCTGCGGCGCTCTGGTTAGGCCGCACTCTCACATACTCTCTCATCCAATGCCTTGCTAAACTGGACTGTCTCGACTGCTCCACCGCACTCACCGGCTCGACTCCAGCGCATGCAGGGGCGCGTGATTGCGCGCGACCGGCGGCGCGCCGCCCTTCAGCATCAGCCACAGGATGCGGTTGTAGACCTGATCGTCCACGCGATCGGGGGCGCTAAGGTCCAGGCGTTCTGACATTCGGGCCGCGGCGGTGTTCTGCGGGTTCTTCTCATTCAGGTCTTGCTTGGGCGTGATCGGTTCGTAGGGAGTCAGATCCGGTGTGTCGGAAAAGATGTCGGTCAACGAACGGCTGAAGTAGTCGAACTTTGAGAGCCGCCCCATGCCCAGGATGTCCTCGATCGCAGCGAGGACGTCGGTCGTGTTTACGAAGCGATGCACCGTGCCCGGCCGGTTGTAGGCGGAGATGGCAAAGAACGGTGCGCGGTGCGAATCAACGTGGTCGGGGCCGGCCTGCGCGTCGTCTTCAACGACGAAGATCATCGTATCTTTCCAATAGGGGCTGTGCGAGAGTGCCTGCACGATGCGGCCGAGCGCGAGGTCGTTGTCGGCCATGCATGCGTTGGGCGTGCACTTGCCCGGCCGCCCGGCGGCCAAGTGGTCCATCGGCAGCCACATTAGCTCGAGTTGCGGCATGTTGCCGTCACGCACGAAGCGCTGGAACTCGGCGATCCAAACGTCGGCCCGCTTCTGATCGGGCGTGACGAAATCCATCGGGAGGTAGTCGGGATTCACGTCGGCACCGAGCTCCCGTTGTGTCACCGGCCAGCCGGGGTTTCCATGGACCATTTCGCCGTAGTCGCGGAAGGTGACGCCGTCGTGTTTCGCGAGCGTCCACAGGAATCCGCGCTCCGGCTCATCACTTTCTTCGCCGTCCATGTCCGCACGCTTGTGGGCGTAACCGGAAGGCATCACTCTCTCACCGTAGTTTGTAACGTAGGCAGCGGTGGACCAGATGTGGCCTTGCGAGCTGACCTCGGCGTTGGCGAAGAAGCGGTCGAAGAGGCCGAAGCGTCGCGCCAGCGCGTGATGGTTCGGGGTGATGGTGACGTCGGGAAAGTAGACAAGGCTTGCGTCGCCATCGGCCTCTTTGATGTCCCCCAGCACCTGATCGTAGGTGCGGTTCTCTTTGACGATGTAGATAACGTGCTTGAATGGCGGGTAATGCCGCGCCGCTGGCCGCTGCTGCCAGTTGTTCGCCGCGACGACGCGCTGTGTGAACGTGGCGAGCTGCGTCGGTGTAATTTGTGAAGAAAGCACCCGCATGCTGCCATTCAACTGTCCCAGCACGTAGGCTCTGGGCTTCTCATCCGGCCAGTTGGTCAGCGGGACGGGCCCGTCTGGGTTGGCGTGGGTGCCGTGGCCTTTGCCGCAGAGGATGAGAACTTCATTGCCGACTTCGGTGACCGCGGTCGGATACCAGTCGGTCGGGATGCGCCCGAGCAGCTTGCCGGTGGCCACGTCGAAGACGGCGACAGCGTTGTTGTCGGCTTCGGCGACCATCAGATGCTTGCCATCGGAGCTGAGCGCGACGGCGTTGGGCGTGCTGCCCTCGGGCGGTGCGCCAGCCACCGCGTCGTCTAGGTAGCCGGAGACTTTACGCA
>WNFX01005996.1_pt1 | contig 11639 bp, 12 predicted proteins | sample 5400111 | NCBI WGS metagenome assembly WNFX01 (sample SAMN13153363, study PRJNA577476) | soil metagenome | isolation source: 40 cm soil or saprolite under grassland replicate 1 | place: USA:California | collected 2016-06-15
TGCTGGATCAGCAGCCTGCGGCTGGTCCAGAACCACCTCGTCTGTCGATCGGTTCGAGCGGAACGGGTTTTCCGCCGCCTGGGTCTTCGGTGCATATTTCTCGCTCCATTTCGTTGTACCCGTTTGGGTGAAGGAGCGCACTCAACAAGGCAGGAGGGAGAGCAGACCGAGATCGTGGTCCCCACGATGCGAGAAAAGTAGGGGAGATGGAAGAAGATCACACGTCTGCACCCCTGGGTGCTTATCCGTGCCATCAGTTGAGAGCGCATGAATCAAGGTCAGAAGAGTATATGCTGTGGATCGGTACTCTTCCTTCGAGCGACCAGTCCACGTGAATACTCAAGCTGTCACGCGACAGCCTTCTGCCTCGCTTCTCATATCAAGCTCTACACTGAGGGACTTACCGGATCACCGCGACCATGAGACGTGCCTTTCCTGAAAGGTAGGGTCTGAACGATAGTTTTAACAAAAACATCATAGCATATCAGAAAAGAGACGACAAGATCCTGGCAGGGTTTGCTTGTAGGAGGAGATCAGTGTGAGTTAGCCTTACTTCTGCGACGTAAAAGCACGATCAAAATAATTGGAGCGGCCAGCAATACGAGTGGGGTTGCATCAATAATTCCGTCACTTAGCGTAGTAAGAGCGGTACTACCCTGGTGGATATTCGCGTAAACAGCAGAGACGTTGGGCAAAAACCCGTCGTTGTCCTGTTGCAGTGGCCAATAAACAAGAGCGGCTCGACCAATAACGTTTTGTTTTGGCACAAAACCCCAAACTCTCGAATCTGAACTATTTGCGCGATTATCGCCCAGCACGAAATAGTCATTGGGAGGCACAACCATGTTGAAGATGTGTCTATCTTCAAATGTAGCACCTTGATTCTTGGGATCAACATATGTCTCTTTTAAGACTACGCCATCAACAATTACGGTTGTATTTTGGATTGTAATCACATCACCTGGGACACCAATCACTCGCTTGATGTAGTCCTGAGAAGGTTGTGGGGGAGCGATAAAGACAATGACGTCGCCGCGAGCAGGAGTACGGAAAAGATAGGTCCACTTATCTACAAGGATAAGTTCTTGATCATGCAGATTGGGTTCCATACTGTGCCCTTCGATATTGAAGTTCTGCACAGCAAAACGGATTACCAGAAACATTAAAACTGTGAGGACTATGGTCTCGATTACCTCACGTACAAGTCGATAGCGCTTCTCAAAATCAGGTTGTGGATTCATGCTCTCTCTTTCCCGCACCGCACACATTCGGCAGGTATATACCTACGGGTTATATTGTTTATACGAAATGTACCAGAAGAAGGTTAGAGAAAGCAAGTTTTTGGGAGGTGGGGTATCTGATTAGTTAATCTATGCGCCATACCCGAGTTGGCGAGCCTTCTCGTAGGCCTGTTGAGCCTCTTCTTTTCTATTCAGTTTGTTAAGAACATCACCCTTGTGGTTATAGGCAGCAGCATAGTTCGGGTCAAGGCTGATAGCCTGCTCGTAGGCTGCTAGCGCCTCCTCATGCCGCTTGAGTCCATTAAGGGCTCTCACTCAAATAACCTGACCTTCAGAGGAAGAGTCTTGAGGCGCGAAGGCATAATTCCATTTTCCATGGAATGCATCCCGGTGGATGTGAAGAGCGTTGAATTCTTCATCAGTGTCTTTGATGCTTGTAGGATAGATATTGCTATCCCTCACAGCGTGACCGTCAACCCTTCCTTAGAGGTAGTGTGGGAGATCAACTCAATGATGGTTTCTAACGAAGTCAGTGGTTTGGCCCGCCAGTTGATGGAAATGTACGAAAAGAGCCGATGACCTTGTAGCAGCAAAGCTTCCTTGAGCTTAGCATCACTTTTGGTCGTCCACCTGACCAGACTCATATGATCACCTTTAGGCTCAAGCAGGGTGGGGTCGCTCTCCACCTGCTTTTTTCTTCTCCCGCCTGCCAGTCGTATCCTCTTGCCTGGGGAGAAAATCTCTTCTTCTTCAGGTTCCACCAATTATCGGGTGCCGCAAGCCAGAGCTGGTCGCGTGGCGCCTCTGACGGTTGAGCCGTTGTATGGTTCGCGGCGACTACTCGGATCAGGGTTCGTCGAGGTTGACCCCAATGTACAGTTCATCTTTCTTGCTCTTTTACAGGCAGTCACATATGCTCATGCGATCCACGAATGCTTGACGAAAAGCAAAATATTCAAAACGAAAAGGGTAAACAGGCAGACCGTGATAACACGGTCCAAGCGTGGATTTTTGCCCCATTTGCCCAGCATGACAAACACAGGGAAGACAAGCAACATATAGCGGGGAACCGCCGTCAAAGGCTCAAGCATGCCCTGCGGATAGCTGATATTGAGCAGGATCGTCGCCAGGGCAAAGAGAGCATAATGGAGCGGCAGGCGTTTCCAACCCGGCACGAGAATGACCAGGGGCACAAATACGCAGAGCAGATCCAGCACATTCATAAACTGGAAATAGGTATTTGGGGCATGAACAATTGCTTGAAGAGTCAGCACTATGCTCCAGAGTGGAAAAGTCAAATGGCGATGCCAGAATTGAGCTTCCTGGATACTGAAGAGCAAAGGTGCACCTTTTGTAATCCACAGATAGAGCATAAAAACCACGACCCCCAGAGGAATCAGGAGCAGAGGGAAACAGGCACGCAGCTTCTGCCACCAGTTTGTTTGCTCACGATCCCGCAGCCAGAAACGCTGCAGAATGACAATGGCAAAGGGAATGACCAGTAAAACTCCCTGCGAATGGGTCAGCACTGCCAGGAAACCACACAGGCCCGCCAGCCAGTAACGCGCGTGTTGCAAACACAGAAAAGCTGCCAGGGAGAGGAATAACGAAAGCGACTCTGTGTAGGCAAGGAAGAAAAAGATCGCATAGGGTGAGAAGGTCAGATAGAACACAGAATTCCGCGCCACCGTCGAATCGAAATCTTTAGTGAGCAAGTGATAAAAAATCACCAGAGCGAGATAGAAGAAGAGGTTTGTCAACAGGAACCCGGTGATATAGTAAGCGGTAGGAGATGCGCCAAATAAAGCGCCGGTGCCATGGATAAGCAGGGGCCAGAGTGGGAAAAAAACGGTATCTTCCACAAGGCTATAGCCGTTCTGAGCAACGCCAATATAGGAAAATACATCCCAATGCATCCAGGAGAACCAGAAATTATCCAGGCTTACTGGAGGAATGCGCAGATCGGCTACAAACGTGACGAAGAGAATAACCAGGCGGCTAAGTACAAAGATCCATGCGGCATCCAGCCATGCAGTTTTTCGTGAGAGCATCTGTGTTCACTTTTCCTCAAAATAGTTTCTCTATCCTACCTCAGAGCACATTTTTGGGCATGGCGCTTCTCGCTTCAGTGGGCAACTCGTTTGTGTGAGGGCCTTTAGCAGTACACCTCTGCGATCGTCTGCCAGGAGTTACCACCAAATTGACTGAATGAGCTTCCTACCGCCCAGATTTTTCCAGTATGGGGAACCCTTACCACATCGGCAAGGTAAGTGTTTTTCACTGACGGGCTCGTGACGACGCTCCAGGAAGAGCCGTTCCAGTGCTCGATCAACGGCTTTGTTACAGCCGAATCGGTGTTGTATATTCCCACCGCCCAGATGTCGTTCGCCGAGAGGGCCACCACCTTGTTAAGTTCATTGCTACGTGACCAAGGATTCGGACTCTTCACGATGCTCCAGGAGGAGCCATTCCAGTGCTCGATCAGGGTCTGGAATTTGAAAGCCGGTGGTTCAAGAAAGAAGTACCCAACGGCCCAGATATCTCTTGGCGAGACCACCACGACGCTGTTGAGGAAACTCAGACTGTTTTGACCCGACGGTAAGAGCGGGCTTTTCACGACGCTCCATGAAGAACCATTCCAGTGCTCGATCAGTGGTTGTGATGCACCACCTATAGTATATTTACCAACGGCCCAGATGTCGTGCGCCGAGATCGCCACGATCCCTCCAAGGCTGGCGTTCATGAACTTTGGGCCCTCCACCACGCTCCAGGAAGAGCCGTTCCAGTGCTCGATCAGCGGCTGGAACGGGCCGTTGACAGTGCTAGAGTATCCGCCAACCGCCCACATATCATTGGCTGAGACAGCTGCTACACTATTCAATTGGTTGTGAGCTGATCCTGGGCTTGGGCTGCTCACAATACTCCAGGCACCACAAGATGGCAGAGGAAGGAATCTATGACCTTCTTCTAACCATTGCTCTTTCGTCTTCTGGGATTTATCTGGAAGGTTCGTTGGAAGTGGTGTTTGTGAAACTGGTTGCGTAGAAAGTATTGGTGGGAGAGGAGAAGACTTTGGTGTGATTTCCTGGATGACTTTGCGGATACCTTCGGTCACGTTGTACAAGGCTTCATCGAGGTCTGGCCAACTTTTTATTGGTCTGGCATCTGTTGGAAGAGCCTGTAGTTTGCCGAGCACACCTTGCCAGTAGACATAGCGAAGAATGATTGGTATAACTCGCGCTTCTCCTAGATCATGTCGCTCCAGCGCGCGCTGCATTTCAATGCTATAACAATAGTCGGAGACCATGAAGTCTGGGCTTACCAGTAACAGAATGATCTGAGCTTGATTGAGGTGGCTTTTGATCTGCTGTTCCCAATCTGTTCCCGCGCTTATGTCACGATCATGCCAGACATCGATAAGACGCGTTCGCTTTAATGGGAACAGGTGGTTTTTGAGTTTATTTAAGAGCTGTTCGTCTTCGTGCGCATAACAGAAGAAGATTTTGAATGGCATGAGCATCTACCCTGAGCTATTCTACTTTGCAGGCTGCATTTCTTTTTGTAGTATTGATAAGTATACGCCAGTTCAGCTTTGATGACAATAAGATGAATTTTAACGGGTGTGCGTACGATTTTTGCACGAAGTGCCCGTAGGGGCCAGATTTATCGCGCCCAGGGGGTGGGGTGTGGCTCATGCGGACGTTTGCCCCTCTCCACCCCTGGGCGCGATAAATCTGGCCCCTACTGTTGTTCGCCCTTCATATCCTTGCGGGTGACTGTCAGGTAGCCGACGAAGCCGATGATCAATATCGTCAAGACCAGGGCTACCTTTCCGTCATTCAGCCCGAGACCACCCAGATAGGGTTTACCCAACCAGTCGGCAAACGAAGCGCCGAGCGGCCGAGTCATGATGTAGGCAAACCAGAAGGCAACGATCTCGTTCAGACCAAACAACCAAAAAGCCAGACCTGGTAGAGCGAACAATACCGCAAAGAGGACAAACGAGGCAAAGTAACCTAAGTGGAGGGTTGATGCGGTCATATCGCCTGCAGCGGTACCAAGGGCAAACGTGGCTATGACCGTTGCCCAATAGAACAGCTCGCGACGACCACGGTAGATAGTATGGATGGACAGCGTTTTCTCGCTTACGTACCAGGTAACGAAGATAATGGCGAGAGCAGTTGCAAAGAATGCAGTTGATACCTGATACGGAATACCCAGCACAACGTGTGCTACGTCGGCAACCATTGTGCCGAATACTGCCACCATGACGACTGCTAACCAGTAGACCCACGCTATATAGCGACGCACCAGGAGCTGCAGGATCAGCGCAACAGCCAGGCCAATACACCCGAGAGCTACCGCAACGTATGGGTTGATCTGGAAAACCAGATAGTCCGTTGTTGACTCGCCCATAGCGGTGCTCAGCAATTTAATTATCCAGAAGATGGCCGTAATTTCCGGAACTTTTCTCATGGCTCGCAGTGCGAGATGCATAGGTTGATCGGCTCCGCTACGGACACCGGAATCAGTGTTGAGTTGGTGTTGTGGTATGGGTTTACTCATATGCTACTCCCCCAAGTCCATCATATTTTTTAGCAGTATAACATAAGCAGCATACAGAGCAAATAGCTAGAAGATGCCTTCTACCTGGCACATCTCTTGCTTAACCCGAATGCATCACATACAATATCTTGAAAGCGATACTTGACACTGTAAAGAACAGGATGCATCCGAGAAGGACCTTGAGAAAGGACGCGCGTGCGATGGACGATCAAGTTGTACAGAAGGTAAAGGAATGTGCCGTCGACTATCTTGGTATGAGGATGGATGATAGTATCTCTGTGTCTGAAATTTTTCGTGACGAGACGACCCAGGGCTTTGATGTCAGTATACAAGGAAGAGAAGTCCCTACCCCACAACGATGCATTGTGGTGGTGAAAGACGGTCAAGCAAGCATTTTGGACGAACCAGATGCGCCTCTCGCATTCCAACCGTGAGAGCAGCAACAAGCTGCTGTGGTGGAAAACCGTGCATGACCAGGAGCAGACCAATCGATGCAAAACGGCTGGCTTGCTGGCTCCTTCTGTAGCACGAGCTGGGCGATGCTCAGGCCCGGCTCTTCTCTCTTCAGCTGTAACCCCTTCTACACAGTTCAGGTTGACGGACTGAACCGGCATGCCTTTCCTTTTTAGGAAGGCATTGCGGCCTCTATGGCAGCGAGGAGCGTCTCCAGTGCATACGAAGCATCGTGGCGTACCCCATTGATGAAGAAAGTCGGTGTGCCATTCACTCCACTTCCTACCCCACTCAGGAAATCCTCGCGCACGCGATTGGCATGCACGTGCTCAGTCATCTCGCGCTCGAACGTCTCCTCATCAAGATGGAGTGCGACAGCATAGTGGACTAAATGCGCATCGTCGAGCTCCTGTTGATGCTCAAAGAGGGTGTCATGCATCTCCCAGAACTTCTCTTGGACGGCGGCAGCTTCCGCGGCCTCCGCGGCATGCTGAGCATGCGGGTGGCTCTGGGTCAGGGGAAAGTTCCGAAAGACAAAGCGCAGCCGATCCCTCAAACGTTGCTCAATCTCCTTGACGATGGGATAGGCCTCTCCACAATAGGGACACTCATAATCCCCGTATTCCACCAGGGTCACCGGGGCGGTTTCTGGTCCCCGCCGATGATCTCGCTGACCAACTGGCAGCGTGAGCTTTGCCGTTCCTGATTCTTGCGTCATTGAGAGGTCTCCTCCTTCTGCAACGCTTCAAGGGCAGTCAATATTCCATCCGCACCAGGGTTGATCCCTACAGGAGAGACATAGCTCCAGCGAATCATCCCCTGGGCATCAAGCACAACTAAGGCTCGTTCACTCGTCCCATCGGGTCGACGATACACTCCATACCTTTTGGCGACCGCCCCCTTGGGCTCGAAGTCTGCGAGCAAGGGAAAGCGCAACTTCCTGTCCTGGGCAAAAGCTGCATGACACCAGACACCATCAACTGAGATACCGATCAACTCGGCATTGAAGCGGCGAAACTCTGGCAGGATCTCGTTATAGAGGGCCATTTGGTCACCGCAGACTGGACTCCAATCGGCAGGATAGAAGGCGAGAATAACGGGTTGACCGCGAAAGTCGCTCAAAGAAAGCGATTGATCAGGTGTATTCTGTAAGGTAAAGTCGGGCGCTGGAGTACCAGGTTGGAGCGCTGAGGATGGCTCATCTTTAACAGGTTGGTTCTCTCTGCGATCTTTGTCAAGGCTCACAACGTGTTCTTCCTCTCTAGATGTGTGTACTTAAACGCGTCTGCTCATGAATGACAACATTCACACTCCTGGCCAATATTCCTGTGACTTCTAGCTTATTCTGGTTCTCCCGCATCAGTGAACCAGCGGGAGAACCCTATGTTGGCGATGCGCAATCTGGCGTGTAATGCGCGCTGGATGAAAGACTGGCCTTAACTGACGAGGGAGAGGGGTGCGAAAAGCTTGACAAAAATAGTATGGCGGCTTATAATATAAACAGATAGTAAGGTGCCATAGAATATATGGGAGCAATGAGAAGAGGGAACAGATGGAACGCACACTTCGCCTTTTGCCAAGGCAGCAAGTCTTATTTGATCTTGCGCGTCACATGCCCGAAGTGAATACCACCTCGGTGGGAACGTACTTGCTCTTCTCCTGGGTTGCGCGCGAGGTCTTTGCTGCTCAACAGGCGTTTTATGACCGTTTCGAACTCTCGGAAGGAAAACTCGTTGTGCTCCTGTTGCTACGCCAGGCTCCCCACTATCGCCTCACGCCTTCAGCACTGGCTGAAGCCGCTGGAGTGACGCGCGGAACCATCACCGGGTTGCTGTCCGGCCTGGAGCGTTCTGGTTTGGTTAAACGCACGGAGCATCCTGAAGACGGGCGCATGTTTAGCATTGAGCTCACCCAGCAGGCGATTGACCTTTTTGAGCAGGTGCTGCCAGAGCGCTTCAATCACATTGGGGAGTTTATGTCCTCTCTCACGGAGGAAGAGCAGCACCAACTGCGTGCTTTACTTGAGAAAATGAACCGTGGACTTCCTACGCTCAGCACTTCGTAATATTTTTTGTCCTTGTAGTAAGCCGCCTTAGTAGTTTGACAGAAAGAGACATGAGTGGGTCACAATACCACCACTTAGCAAGCGTTATGTCCATACAGGAGGGACACGTCATGAACGAAGATATCGATTCCATCAATCGAATGCGTGCTATCACTATCTCACGGGAATATGGCAGCGGTGGAGGTGAGATTGCCTCCCGTCTCGCCAGGCGCCTGGCGTGGGACCTAATCGACCACGCTATTGTTGAACGCACAGCACTCGAGATGGGCACGAGCACCCAGGAGGCAGAGGCACATGATGAGTATACCAAAGGGATCGTCTCACGGGTACTGAACACCATGCTCTACCTCTATCCAGCTTCCATGGTCAGTGCTCCACCAGAAGCATTTCTTTCGGACGAGGAGTATCGTCATGCAGTGAACAAGATTGTCAGGGCCGTCGCCGCACGAGGACATGTAGTGATCGTGGGACGAGGCTCGCAGGTGATCCTGGCCGAACTGCGGGATGTCTTGCACGTCCGGATTATCGCCCCGTTTGAAAAACGAGTGGCCTATGTGATGCAACGCGAAGGTGTAGATCACCAGACAGCCGACTCTCGCATCCACATGAAAGATCATGATCGAGCGAGGAATCTTCAGATGGAGTACCATCAAAAACTGGAAGATGCGCATCTGTACGACATCGTCTTGAACACTTCTCTGCTTGACCTGGAGAGCGCTGTGGAGGTCATTTGCTTCACACTGCAGCAGAAAGCCAAAGGACTTGCTACGAAAACGGGCGAGCTTGGGCCCGCCAAAGGACTGTCACAGTACCCCGGTCAACCGCAAGACTTCCGTCTACTGGCACGCTGATCCGTTGTAGTAAGCCGCCTGAGTATTATGAAAGAGACAGAAGCGTAGAACGGCGACCAACGCAGAAAGCGAAAATATAGGACGCAACACTGTTGAGACGGAAGACACACGCACATTGAGCAGCGTGTTTCTCAATGTGCTATAGTGTGTTGGAAACAACAGCCAGCAAGGAGAGCAGTGCAATAAGGAAACCTTTATGCACTCACGCGCAAAACGTCAAGGGAACAACTCTCTCAAGGAAAGGGGATAGATATGCTGACCGACAAGCACTTCTTTCAAAAATCTCTCGGAATCCGCCGCACTGGACTCTTCGCCGCAACCGTTCTGCCTCTCATGGTGATGCTGATGATCGTGCAATCGGTCTTGCCAGCCTACGCGGCAACCACTCGAACAGCACTGCTCTCTGCAACACTGTCCTCCGGGTGCATTTCGCCCAGTGATTGTGTCTCGAAAATGACCCTGCCTGAAAAAGAGGGGCAGATGACCCAGGTGGAGAAAAATGCCTTCACCATGGCTGGCAATTCGATCACGGATATTACGACCTATTTCATCGGGTCGGTGTTGAGTGGTGGCGGTGGCGGTCCGAATGGCGCGGGCGGCACAGCTACCCAGTGGGCGGATATGGTGGACAACTTCCAGAGCTACGCGCTCCAGACCCGCTTAGGCATTCCACTCATCTACGGCGCTGATGCGGTCCACGGACATAACAACGTGTATGGCGCAACGCTCTTTCCGCATAACATCGGGTTGGGAGCTATGCATGATCCTGCACTGATCACGCAAATAGAGCAGGTGACCCGTGACGAGGTGCTGGGTACTGGCGTTCGGTGGACGTTTGCTCCGTGTGTGTGTACGCCACAGGATATTCGCTGGGGACGCACCTACGAGGGGTATAGCGAGGTTCCCTCTGATAATGCGACTGACGGCGCAGCTGCCATCGTGGGCTTCCAGGGGCCGAATGGCACGCTAGGACCAACCAATATCCTGGCAACGGCCAAACACTTTATCGGCGATGGTCACACTGCCTGGGGCACCGGCTCACCTTACCTCAACGAGGGGGATGCCCAGATTTCCGAGCAGCAGTTGGATACCATCGACCTCCCACCATACCAGTCGGCTGTCTCGAACAAGGTCGGTTCGGTCATGATCTCCTACAGTAGTTGGAATGGACTCAAAGACCACGCCAACCAATATTTAATCACGACGAAACTGAAAGGCACGGGAACAGACAGCTACGGCACCCCTGATCTGGGGTTCCAGGGCTTCGTGGTATCGGATTGGCAGGCCATCAACCAAATCTCTACGGACTACAACTATGACGTCCGCACCGCGATTAACGCTGGTATCGATCTGGTGATGGTCCCTGATAATTACAAAACCTTCATCAGTACCCTCGATACGGAAATCAAGGCGGGGAACATTCCGATGTCCCGCATCGACGATGCGGTCACGCGCATCTTGACAGCGAAGTTCGCGTCAGGGTTGTTTACGCAACCCTACACGGATCGCAGCTATACTCCCAACGTGGGATCGGCGGCGCATCGCGCGGTCGCGCGGCAGGCTGAGCGGGAGTCGCTGGTGTTGTTGAAGAACAACGGCGTGCTGCCCTTATCTAAGACTGGGAGCTATACCCTGGTTGTCGGGGGCGATCACGCAAATAATCTGGGTTATCAGTTGGGCGGCTGGTCGATCTCCTGGCAGGGGGGGAGCGGGACCACCACCATCGGAACAACGCTGTGGCAGGCGATTCAGCAAGCAGGACTGTCATCCTCGGTGAAACTCAACTTCATCGGGACCCGCACAAAGGGAAATTACAAAGGGGATGTCGGGATCGTCGCTGTTGGGGAAACGCCTTACGCCGAAGGCAATGGTGATACCAAGACCCTGGCACTCAGCAGCACCGATGCGACGGAGGTCTCGGACGTGTGCAGTCGAGTAACGAAATGTATCGTGTTGTTGTTCTCTGGGCGTCCGATCATCATCAACACCCAGTTGAATCAATCCTCCGCATTCGTCGCGGCGTGGATCGGCTCAACTGAAGGCGAAGGCATCACCGATGTGCTGTTTGGCAATGATGGCTTTCAGGGCAAACTGACCTATACCTGGCCGAATTCTGTGACGCAGGAACCCTGCAATCAGAATAATGGCTGCACCGGTGCCCTCTTTCCATATGGGTATGGCATCACCCCTTTCTAACCGATGATGCTGGATTGAGGTCCTCGTGAAACCCACTCCAAAGACCCTATTGGAGTGGGTTTCACGACTGTATTGTTCAGCTATGATCTCGTTGCGCATCCCATGGGAATAAGGAAACAGCCTGTTGAAAAAGTCACTTTCCTGCTGAGCTTCATGAGGAGAGCAGCATTTCTGACACGAAGGTCTGCCAGTTCGTAACGCTTTCGTAACGATCGCGAGACGGCTCTGTGGTATTATTCATAAAGAAGAAGGATACCGGACAGTCGT
>WNFX01026503.1_pt1 | contig 11637 bp, 14 predicted proteins | sample 5400111 | NCBI WGS metagenome assembly WNFX01 (sample SAMN13153363, study PRJNA577476) | soil metagenome | isolation source: 40 cm soil or saprolite under grassland replicate 1 | place: USA:California | collected 2016-06-15
TAGCGAATATTGGTTTAGGGATATTTTTCATAAGCAGTAAAGGGAGACACTTAGTCTTAACTTTACTGCTTTCCTAAGAGGTAAATCCTATGAACTTTGTGGCGTACGCGTTCTTTTCCACTGGTTCTACATGAGGTTATTTGTTAAGAGTATTGTTCATACCATAAGAATATTGCGGAGGCCATAAGTAAAGGAAGGGTAGTAGTATTAATATAGCTTTTTAAAGTCTGTTGGATTTTGAATTTGTACGACTTCGATAGTATCAGCTTTGAGGTTCAAGTAGGATTAATTACTCCGTTAGTAGTGTTTATCCACCTGAAAGTGGGGTTAACGGACGCATCCAATTTAGCAGATAATTGAAATATGTTTTTGATGATTCCTTGACCAGATGCTGTAGATGGAACACCAGCAATAGTATCTGTGGTTACGGTATCGTTAATGACATCATACAGACAAGTTCGTATTCGATTCGGATCGTTATTTGCAACAGAAAATTGTTATCCTATAAGATATCTGAATGATGCTCAGCGCAAGCCTTCTTAATATTCTCTTAGATAAGAGACAATGTTGAATGTAGGGTAGGTCTACGGTATAGTTGGACTATTGACATAATGCGTTCAGAACAACCTGATTAAGAAGTATATAACAATAAAAAAAGTATTATTCAGCAAAATAATAATGCGGTCCTTCGTGTTTATTCATTAAAAATGTTAATATATTAAATGACTTCAGATATGCATGCGTATTTGAGAGATAATAGGAAACTTGGGATTGCATTTAGTACTGTCATCTGTGCTATGATATTGAGCGGAATTATTATCCTTGCGCATGTTAGTAGTAATGGTGACGTAGCTTTTGCACAGGTACCCCTTTCTCTGAAGAGTACAACGCCAATAAATCCGGTTGGGAATACAAACAATAAGAATAACACCAGCTCTATTAACGCTGCATTAAATAAGTTGAATTTTACTAGTGCAACTGGAACTATTGCAAGTTTACAGAATGATGCAAGCGGCAAACCAGCATGGATAGTCTCCGGCCAATGGCAGATGTTGGTCTTCAAACCAAGACTTGAAGAAAGTCAATCGAAACCAGCCACAGTTGATTTCAATACAATATTTGACATGGTGCGCCTAGATGGAGCAGCATTACATACACACACGATATCGTCTACCCTTAATGTAACAGGCATCACTAATTCAGTGAATAATAATAGTCACTTATCATCGACCACAATCAACGGTACGACTAGACTAGTCACGATAGGGTTGCCAAACATGATAGGTATCCCAAACATGAATGTGCCAGTAAGCATCACGATAATAGATCGTAGTGCATTCAGTTTATGGATTGATCCAAGCAAGATTGGTAATCACTTTGGGAACACGCCTATTTATGGAATTGTAAGGACAAAATCTGGCTAATATCCTCGATACTTTTTCGACCACATGTAGTCGAGCCTTTAATTTGGTTGTATGTTGATCATCTTTTATAATAGATAGTTATATAAAGCAACAATTGAGTATTAGCAACAGCAGGATTGAAACCAGAAAAGAATAATAACACATTCAAAACTATTTTGATAGTCTCATTTGTGATTGCATTAACAACAACTATAATTTTCATCGCATCGACTTTCTCATTGCTTACAATGCTAGTAACTGCTGGTGGTGGAAATGATCTTCAGATTGCTGCAGCACAACAACAACCGATGCCCATGACAATGAATCAAACTAGTATTGGAGCTATGTCAGCAGCCATACTTGGTTCTTCAACAAATAAGACATTTTACGTATTTACTTCCGCACATCAAGACATTAACCAAACACTATTACAAATTCCACCAGATTCCTTTTCTCCATCAGAAATAGCGGTCAATAAAGGAGACACAGTTAATATAATTTTCTACAACCTTGAGAAACCGCCAAATGGGGATAGACATTCTTTCACTATTGGGGCACCATATAATATTGACAAGGATCTCGGTCCAGGACAACATTCAGTAATCACTTTTAAAGCAATTCAAGATGGCGTATACCAATTTTACTGTAAATATCATCTACCAACAATGAGAGGGGAATTAATAGTACTTCCATAATACACTGTATTTAAGAATAATTCTCTTTTCATTCTTTGCGTGTTTCCCATATTAAACCTGCTAATAGACGCTTTTGATTCGATATATTGCTCCGAATATCATATCGTTATATAAGATATTCATTTTCTATAAAGAATGACTAATTTATACGAATTGCTAGAGTTTGATGGCGTTGTTGCGGCTGGTAAGTTTTGCTGTCTTATGGCCTATACGCAGAACACGATCTACGAGAACGGATTAAAAATACTAGAAGATTAAAATGGAATTTTGTTAGTTGATGATGAAGATGACATTAATTTAATAGATAAGTTAGTTTTAGAAGGTAGCGATGTTTACTATAGATTCCGGAAACATTACTAACATCGATGAAAATTGCATATTCTGAAGCCAATAGAAAATGAATAAACCATATAGCTTTAGCTCCAATTTAACCAGATATTGTAGCAGAAAGTTAATTCAATCTGTTTATTGGTTCTTTCTACTTCACAATAACTTTGCCAATCATACTTGGATGAATTTGACAGAAATAATTGAAGTCCCCTGCTTTTTTGAAAGTATGTGTGACGGCCTGCCCTTCTGCTAGTAATCCAGAATTAAACTTCTTGCCCTCGTTTGGATCATTAGGACCGGAACCTGATGTTACAGTATGCATTACAGTATCATCATTGATCCATGTTACATTATCTCGCACTTTGATAGCGAGTGGATTTGGTTGAAATGCTTTATCACCCATAATCGCTGCATCGCTAACTATTGACACAGTCATGCTAGCAGGCGCTTTATAGTGTCATGTTTGTTATGCTATTAGAATTAATCGTTCCAGAACCCATCATTCCAGAACCCATCATTCCGCCATTACCCATCATATGAGCAATTGCCTGATCTGCAGATGTAAATGAAAACGATAGTCCTCACTACATGAGTCCGTCGGCAATCAGCATGACAACGAGTATTAAACTTGTGAATTTCATTTTCAACCAGAGCACGTCATTCCTATTTATGAATTGGGATTTCAATGTAATGCACTGCATGCTACAATATGGTTTTTTGGTGGATTATAGACGAATCCAAAAAATAGGTTCTGCTTAATGTAAAAAAGATCTGCTCTATTACCCCCCTGGGTCATTAATGGGCCGGTAAAATCATACGGGCTGCTCTCGATTTACAGTTCTCGATTTAGAGTCAGAAATAAAGAAGCTGAAAGTTCTCCCTTTGATGTAGCTGGTAGGATAGTCGAAAGGTATTATCAGATAATAGGATACAGCCTGGAGTTTATTTTAATTATCTCATAAATGCTACAAAACAAGTTTCGGCTTAGATGTACTTAAAATCCAAAAATAATAGTGAAGTTAGGGAGAACACAAGCCATTATTCATTTAGCAGTTTGATCCGCTTCAAGAATACCAAAAGTATTCTTCTCTGTATCTGTACAAATAGCAATATAACCGACACCTGGCACCGGCATTTTTGGGGATATAACTTTGCCTCCCAACTGTTCTACTTTGGCAGAATATTCTTGAACTGATTTTACGTCAAAATAGTTTGTAATTCCTTGCTGTTGCGGCGATTGTCTTTTCATTATACCTCCACCGAGAGCCTTATTCCCTTTATCATCCACAGTTGATAACACCCAATACTCCATTCCTTCTGCAGTTGCTGGCATGGAACCAGTCCATTTCTCGATATTCCACCCAAACAATTCGTTATAGAACTTTTTTGATCTTTCGATATAATTTGAAGGAATTTCAAAGTGCACTATTGTTGGTATATCTCCTTCTCCATTTCCCTCGCGTCTGATTTGCTCATGACCAATACTATACAAATTATTGTATATAAGTATGCAAGGGAGTAAACGTATAATTGCAATACATCAAGGTCAAGAACGAGTTAGGTCACCATACTCGAAAATCATGATGGGCATACTGTTGTAGCGGGTTTGTACTCTCTCCCCCTCCTCACTTAGTGCCTATTATTTTATTTAGTAACTCAATTATTGATTCTAGGTAAGTAGTGAAATTATATGGGTAGAACAATTCCTTCATTTAGGCTACCCAGCGGAGAAGAAGAAAGAGAATGGAAAGTATTTCGTAATGCCCTTGACAAACCGGATAGAAGGATATTTGACCAGATGTTTTCAATTTCACAATTATACAATTCAGCATGTTCCTACGCTGCCAATCCTATAAGAGTACGGCCAATCTTAATGTCTATCATATTTCATCATTATAAAAAACTAACGAGGCCATCTAAACAGATAAAATAAGAGGAAATGAATTTTTCAATTTAATTTATTTTAGTGTTGACAATTGATTCAATTGTCAATACGTCTTCTTGCTTGGTTATTCTATATTTCTCGATCGAATTCCCGTGTCATTTTTCACAGTATAAATAAACAGAGAAGAGTAAATTTCAAGACAAACTGAAACTCTACATTTACAGATTCTTAATGTGACTATTTCAAAACCCATGGAGGATTTGTCTTTTTCATCACGGATAGCCAACTCATATCCGGTGGCTGAATATCCATTTGTCACAGTATGGCTATTATTTCACCTCTGTGATGCAGTTCTTCAGTAAAAACATGAATTAGCACATCTTTTACAAGAGATGTTCTTCTTACTCCATCTTTATTTACTCTAACAACAGGTTTTAGTAAATCTTCTTTGTGAATATCGGATAAATATTTCTTAGTTTTCGAAGTAACCTCCTGATTGTGAAGTAACGTATCCTTCATAGATAACCAAGCAGTTTCACGATTCTTGATCATGTCTTCCCATGAGATAATTTTTTGAAAAGAGTGCAGATAGTTTTTCCTTACTTGATGATCATACTCAAATAACTCCTTGAAATCGTCTAAATCCATTGGTAAACCACATGTAGATGTTAGATGAGACAAATATTTCTTGCTCTACGTCAATGAGCAATAAAGGGACAATATATCAACTGCCTTTTGATACTGTTCAAGGAGTTCCCTATCTGTAGGACGATAATATTTGTCATCCAATCCTGTTCAATGTCCTAATAGCGTCTCTTTATCGACAAAGCACGATAACAAAACAAGAGTACAACAATAATAAGTCAAAACCTATCTTAACGCATTACATACTATTGTACCGTTGAATGTTCCTTTTATGCCATCCACAGAAGTAAAAGTCATCCGTGACTCTTTGACGTTGCATTGTCCTGTGATATTAATATAGTTAAATTTAACGCTTGCATTCGTACTATCATTTTTGCAGATATTATCTTGTTGTTCTACTCCTTTAACAGATATTTTATGTAGAGAAGACGACAAGCGTAAATCACTTATTGAACCTAGATTGATATGTGTAGTGTTTGGCATATTTAATGTGCCAACTTTCCAAAAACCTGATATTAATGATGGTCTAATTGTTCCTTGCTCGTTTGATCCTAGTCCCGCGGCTTTGCTTTTATTGACTTGAAATTGGATTTGCTCGTTGTTGAAAACAAGTTTGTTAGGGCAAGTAATGGTGCCAGCGCCGTATCCCCCCGCTATCTTGGTATTAGCGGAAAATGCCAATAATCCCGTGTTGTTAAAAAGTAATAGCGGGGGTAATATTAAAAGTATTACGAATACCAAACACGAAATTCTCAGGTCATTTGAAAAGGCCGATGTCTTATTGATTTGCATCAAATAACAATACCTTGGTTCTATCCCAACCGTTGTAATTGTTTATTTGCTAATAAATTTTTTGTAGAACCCCGATCTCCAAGAGTCCTTTAAGAGAGGTAGATTTATCGAAAAATAATTTATCACCCGTACAATATACACCCAATACCGCCATAGAAACAAAGTATATCATGTCTCAATATTCATAGGCTTTCAATCATAATGAAGGCTACGCTTTCCTAGCAATCCAATTTCAGATCTCCTACAAATATTCAAATCGATCCACGATGTAAAAAGCGGATGCTCGAATGCGGGACACTCAAATTATCAAGGCAAATTATCAAGGCTCAAAGTTGTTGTATACTTCGCCCTGACTCATCCTCTGAACGGTAAGATTTGAGGGCTTCAGGGGCATCTATGATATGCTACTGCATATCATCATAGTCTTTTTATTGGTTGCTATCAATCAAAGGTCAGAGATTCTTTGAACATATCTTGTAGTTTTTCCTGTTCATCATATGTTATTTCGCTTTTGCTTGCGTTAATCTTCTTGAATAAGCTTTGAGCCTTATCTTGACCCAAAATTAATTTTAGTTTTTCTTCCGATCTTACACCTTCCCAGGAATCCAGTACCTTTAGCACATTATCTTTGATGTTAGGACTGAGGTCCTTTATAGCCTCTTCCACCATTTTCCTTCTACTACCTGTGAATTCTTCCGATCTGAACACCGATCCCATAATACTTTATGGAGTCGATCAATAATAAGTTTAATCATTCAAGACACGAATAACAGTTGACATGACATCATTCAAGACATCAAAAGAAAATTGTAATTATTAGACATTAATCATTCAAGCACATCTTTTACTTTGTTTTATGGGGCTAATGCATCTGCCGCTTCAAATAACCCACTAATCCACAATAGCCTAGAACCTCGGTAAGGATGGCTTGTTTAGCCTGGATGATGTGCAGATGCAATTATATAACAACTATACATCAGTTAATCAATGGGTATCGCTGATGATAAGAATGAAGTAGATTTTCAATATTCTCTACAAAGCGTAAGACACAATCTGATTGCGAAGGATATTACTTTACAGAGGATAAAACAGCGACAGACAACTATAGATTTTATAAATCAACTAGATATACCAGCAGGATTGAAAGATCTGATAATCAATCATGGTTTTACATTAGATTTGCTTCAAAGTACACAGCCTAGTGATTTAGCTGAGGCTCTCGGTATTGATAAGGATGTAGCTAAGCTAATATGTGATGCTGCTAGGAGAGCTATGGGTTAATTTTTCATCTAAATTTGTGTAACATTTTGCGGAAATAGTTCTCCAAGCTTTGAATGCTTATACTTTGGGAAGCGGCGGTGACGTGCAAGCCCTAGCCAATTTGCAAGTCGTGTCTATCCTACACACCTTGGCCTAAGGCTGAGACTTATATCATTGACTTACGTTGGCCGTCCCACTGGTTAACAGCCAGGTATGCGATATTACCAGCGAAATACAAAAAATCAGGGAGAATGCGAACTACAACTGACTGCGCCGTTACTGTCAGACCCACTGCCCCTAACTATAGGTGATTTAGAAACAGAAATGCTACTACAACTAGATTTCATGCCACCATGCGGATGATTGATATCAATACAGCAAATTGAAAAAGATCCTCTGCTATTGAAGTTCTTACCATTGCCACATTCACTCTTACGTACTAATAATACTAAAGCCATAACTACGACTATAGCAAAGGTTTTTGGCACTAATGGCTACATGCAACACTACTGTAATATGTCCTATATTGTGGAGAGCGTTATCTAATATGACACCAAACTTAAGCATCATTGGTAATGTCTCTAAATCTACAGGTATCCTAATACTCAACGGTGAAAATGATTCTCAGACTCCAGTTCAACAAGCATTTCTCTTGCAACAAAGGCTAACTGATGTAAACCATCCTGATCATTCGTTGATAACATATCCAAATCTTGGTCATGTGTTAGCAGCCTTCGTACCACAACAAGTTCAAGTTAGTGTAGGTCATAGCGTAACCTGGGATAATCCATCGTCGGTAGCAGAACCACATACAGTCACCTTTGTATTAAATAATAAAACTATGACTGCGCCAGATGTACCCTTTGCTGTTCGAAGCTCAACACAGTTCATGCCATTGCCTCCTGGGGCTAATAGTCAACCAAACATGATGCCTGAAAATGGAATGAATATAGTAATTGTCAGCAATGCACGGGGCTATTTTCCAGCCTGGAAAGACTCAACTGGGAATGCAAAGGTTTTAGGTCCTAACGGAAATTTCACTATGACTGGAAATGAACAATACGTTAATTCTGGCTGGCTACTTCCTAAGGGGCAACAGCAGCAGTATCCTGGCTCTTCAAACACATTTACTGTATCATTCCAAAAAGCTGGGACCTATAATTACTTCTGTGATATTCACCCTTGGATGGCAGGAGTGGTTACAGTAAAGTAATAATCTGTATGTGGACAATCATCATCAACACTGCTCATTTTCTCCGACTATTCCTACAACCCTGTGAATCTAGTAGTAATTTACCCAATCAAATATGGACACCGCATTAGCCTAGAAAGCGCTTTGTACGCCCTCAGTAAATTAGGCCATAGACTAGCGCAAAACCACAGTACAGTAATGATGATATGAATTAGACAATATATTCATCTAGGAAAGAATGTTGCTGCACACATTAAAAGCAGGGTTTTGCAAGATATGTACATATGAAATGTGATAATTCTGTTAAAGATTCTCTTGAACTTCTCTCTAATAGGTGGAGAATAGATCCAGAAGTATACGATCTACACCTTGGCAAAAGAAATGATGTGGTTGGTACAGTACTAGAAGTTAATGAAGTTGTTTTTCACATCCCTACACTGGCAGATGATAGTCTGTACGTATTGTGGAGGTGTATGTGGCCGGATTGTCACAATTGTTGCGAGCGGCAAGGAAGACTGCCACTTACAAAAGACGATATCGAAATAATTTCTAAGAAGATGGGTTATCTTTCGAAAGCTGAGTTCATCAGGAGTGAAGCACGAATCTCAAGTTGGGAAGAACAAGAGGCGTTCGGCAATGTTATTACTACACTTACAATGCTTTCGTTAAAAAGGAAATCTGACGAGAAAGAAGAGCAGGATGGCATTCCACTTCAATGCAGATTCCTAGATTCTAGCGGTTACTGTGGAATCCATCCTGAAAAACCCGGGGTTTGCTGGCTGTATCCGTTTGCTTCTTGGATAGAATCCGATAAGGGAAAGGCTATCGTTCACGCGACATTTCAGTTAACTGGTGACTGTCCCGGTTTTTACGCAAGCAAATCATTAGATTCTATTAAACCGGTGCTAAAGGAATATTCCGAAAAAATATATAACTATAATATGGCCGTGAACAGAAGCACAAGAGAGAATTATTCCTCTATTAACATTATAGACTTGCAAAAAACCTAATGGTGTATCCAATACTTGATCAGGCGTTACTGCAGGGCTCTGATATATCCGAAATACAATCTGAGGTCCTAGGACTTACTATCCTATCATAGAAGTAAATTACGTTGGAGAGGTAGTTTACGTTATTCCAATATTGGAGCTAATTACTACTACTATTATTGGTATTGGTAGACCCTATAATCTACATCACTCTTGGAGTTGTAATAATAGCTTTAGTATACTATTTTAGAAAAGGAAGAAGAAAGCACGAAAAGGTTTAGCTATAACTTAGTTGATGTTACCCGCAGTAGGATCTGCCTTACACTCAACATTACATATCAGGATTATTTATTATTTTTATACTCAGGGTCATTTTGATATCTAGAGCCTTCATTTGATTTTGAAGTAAATATCCATTCAGTCCAAGCGGAAGCCAAAATCGCAATAGACCATCCTAATAATTCTGGATATATTTCACGCCTATTTCTGTCACCTATAAGTGGAGTCGTAGACTTTGGAAATCTGTCATCAACAGGTCTGAGGCTCTCTTTTGAAAGGAGTGATAACTGTATCAATTCAGCTACATCGACCCCCTGCTTCAAATAGGGCTTTATTGATTGTTTGCGCTAATTCGGTTCCGTTTCCTGCTATCGCTTCCAGAATATTTCTATTTCTTCCATAGTCATCATCTATTTTCTTTACGAAGTGTGCTATGGATATATCGGTTCCATCTGACGAGGTTACAGGCATATCGTTACATACCTTTGTTCATCCCCTTATTTCATTCCTACCCAATATTATTCCGATTTGCATTGCAACATCACAAAAGCAAGCCAGTCAGATTTCAACAGTAAATCTCAGTATGTCATCGAAGACAGAGGTCGCATATATGACCTACAAAATGAGGATAACTACACCCCCCAAGCAATGTTGAATACCCGCCTGATTTTGAGGACGTTTGGCATACGATCGTAATAAAGGATGAAGAGAATGACTTATGCACAACCCTTTTACAATTTTTAGAAAGATCACTTACAAGGATGAGTGATCATACTAGTGATGATATAAGAAGATGGACTCCGGAAAGATGTTTGCAAGGAGTAGATAAATCAAAGTCTTGTTGCGGCCAGTGTGGAATAAACCATGAAGCAAGAGACTTTATGAGTGCAATGCTGCTTCATTTACTTGATCATTTCGAAAGAAATGACAAATTTATAGAATTCATGAAGAATAAAGAATTCCTTGATGTGGACGGATATCAGACAATGGTCACGAACATTGAGAAGTTCCAGAAGCTAGAACGCAGCGCTCAGGAAAATAATAATAGTGGTAGCATTAGCATCATAGAAGTCTGTAATCATTTTACTGATATTAACGGGAAAAATATTCTTCCTGCAACGCCCGGTTATGAAGAATGTGAGAAAGAGCATTCTCTATGGGTTGCTCTTCGTCTATGCTTAACCTGTGGTCACGTAGAATGTTGTGATTCCTCGAAAGGGATGCACGCTACAAAACACTTTGTAAATACTGCACATCCTGTTATTATTGCACCTCCTGACAAACCATGGAAGGGGTGCTATTTCGATAAGATGTACGGATAGAAACCAAATGATGTTTATAATTCTTAGCGGCATTATGTGTCTGAGAACATAACCTCTTTCATTTGTGGATGGCGGCGTAGAAATTGAGAATAATAAACGATACCAAGATAACCCATTTAGAAACCAAGACTTATTCTAGTTAGTGCGCACACTGCGCTCATCGTAGCTCAATAGTGTGGCATTGATGGACAGACCTTATTAGGCTAAGTCTCTTTTCGTTACATGTGTATTCCTCCTTCCCTCTTAGGTACTTTTTAGTATTAATACAATCAATAATTATGACTTTGTGAAATAAGGTGGCAGATAGTAATACAAAAGAATCTTTCCTTCAATTTAGTTTTACGGGGGTTGGATCTTCATCACATAGATCAGTGACCAAGAATCACGTTACCTAGTCAATTTAATTACGATATGTACTAATATACCGCAGTTGAATGAAATGTGAATGAAATGTGGGACTGCGATATAGAATCATATGATTGGTTTAGAAGATTTGACAGTAGGTACCTTGTTGATGACCTCATTACAGATTTTGAAGAAGTGGAAAAGGAATTTGAAGATGTATTCATGGATACCAAGGCACCAAAAGAAATAATGATAGACTATGAAACGCAAAAAGATGTTGGAATAGGAGAGTTTTCATCATTCGTATATGGATATTCAATGACGATAGAACTTGAAGACAAGCCACGTGTAAGTAGCAGGAGCAGTAAAAAAAGGAAAGTAGTCTCCGAGTATAATGAACCACAAATAACGTCTGAAAGAGAGCCCTTAGCAGAGGTTAATGTCTACGACAAAGAAGTCAAAGTTGTATTAGAAATGCCAGGTGTCAGTAAAGAACACAT
>WNFX01006002.1_pt1 | contig 11635 bp, 14 predicted proteins | sample 5400111 | NCBI WGS metagenome assembly WNFX01 (sample SAMN13153363, study PRJNA577476) | soil metagenome | isolation source: 40 cm soil or saprolite under grassland replicate 1 | place: USA:California | collected 2016-06-15
GGGTTCACGTCCCAATCTTGTGCCACACTGCCGCAGTAACGGCAAGGCAGTCCACAATCGTTAGGACTCCGAGTGAAGCAGCTCTGCCGCCTGGGCCAGCGTTTCGCAGGTGAAGATCTGCACGTCGCCGCTGTAATGGAAGACCGACATGATTTGCAGGCCGATGTCGCGGTGCGGATCGGGAATGACGCGCACAACCATGGAGGCTCCTTTCTCGTTGCACATGTCCATCGCTTTCTCGATGAACGGCGCGCACTTCACATCCATCGACTCCAACTCGGTCAGGTCCGCCAGTAGTCGAAAACCGGATCTTAACTTTGCGAGGCCGTTACGGATTTGCTCCAAGCCTTTCTCGGTCTCTTTTGCTCGGACTACTCCGCGGTAGCGGATTGTGAGCAGTCTTTTCGGTTCGTCGACTTCGAACTTAATCACTCTTTCAAACGATTGTATTTTTTCAGAAGTTCGCGCAATCGATCGTGCGGAAGCGCGTCAACGCGATGATTGTCTGCGCCGGTCATGGTTTGATTATCCACCAGCGCGTTCACCACCGCTTCTTCGGTCGCTTGCACCACGCCGTTAAAAATTGGATCCATCAAATCGTTCGGGATCGTTTGGACCGAATGGGTGACCTGGTCGGCAGCCCAAACATTTTTATTCGCGGTCGAGAACGCAATGAACAAATCGCCCGAACCATTTCCGGAAATCGTTCCGGTGCGGGCGAGCCCGAGTGAAATGCGTCGTGCAAGCCGTTTCAATTGATTCGGGAGCAGCGGCGCGTCCGTCGCGACCACGGCAATGCATGAACCAGTGTCCTCGCCGTAAACTGTGCCTGGAATTTCTTTTCCGACCGGCACACCGGCGATCGTGAGCAATGCTCGTCGTCCAAAATTCGCCTGAACAAAAATGCCGACGGTGTAACTCTGCGCCGGCTTATCTTTTCCTGCTTTGATGTCGATCTCGCGCGACGCAGTTCCGTTGCCGCCTTTGAACTCATAACAAATCATGCCAGTGCCGCCGCCGACGCTCCCCTCCTCGATCGCACCACTGTGTGCGGAATCGAGCGCCTGAAAAACGTCTTTCGGTTTCACATGAAAGCCGTTCGTGTCGTTCAGCCAACCGTCCCATGTCTCAGCAACCAGCGGCAAACTCCACCAATATCCGCTGGCGTCGGCTGCGCCGTGCTTGATTCGCCATGCGATCACGGCATCGCGCGCGACTCCAACGCTGTGCGTGTTCGTGATCACGATCGGGCCTTCGAGAAATCCGCTTTCTTCAATCCAATGCGTGCCAGTCATCTCGCCGTTGCCATTCAAACTGAAGATGCCGGCGTAAACCGGATCGTTCAGGGAATCGTGGCCGCGCGGAATGATCGCGGTCACGCCCGTGCGGACAGGTCCTTTGCCGACAACGAGCTTTCCTTCGCCGCGAACGATCGTGGTGTAACCAACCTCGACGCCGGGAACGTCGGTGATCGCGTTCAATTGACCGGGCGTTCCGTCGAACGGAACGCCGAGATCGCGCGCACGAACTATTTTTTTCTCCGATGTCGACCCGGCCGCCGGAGCTTTAGCGTAGCCGGCTCTTGCCGGCGGAGATTTCTGCGGCTCGCGAGCATCAATGTCGAGCGCGAACAAGAGCAGCCAGCCTACGCACAAGGCTACGGCGTGCCGGGCGAGCAAGAGCGCGAACGAAGATGTCGATCTTTTCATCAATGGTAGTTTTTGATCCGGGCCCAAAATTGCCGCAAATCGCCAGTTAAGCCGCGGCAAAGAAAAATATCGAAATGCTCGTCGCGGCGCGAGTAGAGATGTTCCGCGCGCCCGACCGGTTCGACACTGCGAAAATGTTCGCGATCACCCGTCCCGTCACTGCCAAGAACAATCACAATGCTGCCATCGTAATCGCGTGGTCCCCAGAGCCAGTAGCTCTGATGATTGCAAATCGATTTCGGGAGACCGTGTCGCGGCCCGAAGAAATCGATCGCGCCCGCCTGACCGTAACTGTTCGCGAAAATTGCCGTCCGTGACTGTTCTTCCGGTGAAAGTGATTTATAAACGCGCGCCGTTTCACGCGCCATTTCTTCCCAACCGAATTCGTCGGCAAAATATTGCGGCAGAGGGCCGGTGGGCTGGTTCTCCGCTTTGGGCGACGCAAAGCCCAGCCGCTTTTGATAGGCACTCGCGCCTTCGGGCGAAAGAATCGGAGAAACGGTCGGCGCGAGAATGGCTGCCGACGCCAGAACCAAAATTGCGTAAGCAGCGCGAACCCATTTCCCGTGCGTAATTGTAATTTTTTCCAAGCCAACCGCGCCCGCCGCGAAGAGCAACGGATAGATCGAGGCGAGATAATAGTTTTTGCCGCGCAGCGCGATGAACGTCGCGAGCAAGACGATGTAGACAATTCCAAGCACTCGAAACCGACCGCCATCGTGTCCGAGAAAAAACCAAACCAAACCGCCGAGCCAAAGCGGAAACAGAATCGGATTCATAATCTGCGCTTGATCGAGAACAAACGCGATCGGACCCCGCACGACGTCGCGATTCGTTTGCCGGATGTTGTGCATCAACTCAAGGAACGGAAAATCGTGGCGAATCAGCCAAATCAGGTTCGGTAGAAAAATCAGGAAGGCGATGAGCGCGCCGATCCAAAATTGTTTCGTAATCAAAAACCGGCGCTCTCTTGTCAGCACGAGCCCGATCACCACCGCAACGACGAAAAACGCGGTGCTGTATTTGGTTTCCATCCCGACACCGGTGAAAATACCGAACCAGATCCAGTAACGCGGGTCGTTGCGGTTAATCGCGCGGACGATGCACCAAACGCAGGCCATCCAAACCAATGGCTCGAACGCGTTCATCGTCAGCCAGTGATGCATGACGAGATAAATCGGCACGCAGATCACCGCGAGCGCGGCCAGAACTTGCGCGAAGACGCCGCCGCCCGTTTCGCGAGCTAATTTGCCGGTAAGCCAAACGGTTGCGGCGCCCGCGAGCGCTGGGAAGAAACGCAAACCAATAAGCCAATCGCCAAAAAGATGTCTCGCGACCCAGGCGACGAGCGCGATCAACGGTGGTTGATCGACATATCCCCAATCGGGGTGCTCGCCGCAGGCGAGGTAATAGAGTTCGTCGCGAAAAATTCCATAGCGGCCGGCGGTAAGAAGATGAAAAAGCAGTTTCACCCCAGCCAGGTAGAGAACGAGCGCGTCGCTCGAGAAAAGTCTGGATGTCGACCTTGCGTTCACGAAATTTTGTTCGCGATGCTTTTCTATTTTCGTCGATGAAGCAACGCATTTAGACTGATTTTGTGAGTTACGAGGTTTTCGCCAGGAAATATCGCCCGCAAAGGTTTGACGATCTGGTCGGACAGGCGCATGTCTCGCGTACGCTCAAGAATGCGGTCGCGCAGAACCGGCTGGCGCACGCCTATCTATTCGTCGGGCCGCGTGGGATCGGGAAAACTTCGACCGCGCGAATTTTGGCCAAAGCGCTCAACTGTGTGAAAGGGCCGACGGCGGAGCCGGACGGGACATGCGATAATTGTCGCGAGATCGCGGCCGGCAACAGTCTCGACGTCTTGGAAATCGACGGTGCGAGCAACAACGGCGTCGAGCAAGTGCGCGAGCTACGCGAAAACGCACGCTACGCGCCATCCAAATCGCGCTACAAAATTTATATCATCGACGAGGTGCACATGCTGACCGCGGCTGCGTTCAATGCGCTCCTGAAAACGCTGGAGGAGCCGCCGCCACACGTGAAATTTATTTTCGCGACGACCGAGCCACAAAAGGTTCTGGCCACCATCGTGAGCCGCTGCCAGCGCTTCGATCTGCATCGGATCCCGGCGAAATTGATTGCCGATCATCTCCAATTCATCGCCGGCAAAGAGAAAATCACCCTCGAACCCGCGGCGGCGCACGCGATCGCGCGCGGCGCTGAAGGTGGACTGCGCGACGCGGAGTCGATGCTTGATCAATTGGTCGCGTTTTGCGGCGAAAAAATTTCGGAAAGCGACGTGCTCAATGTCTTCGGATTTACCAGCGAGCAAACCACGGTTGACCTGACCGGCAAAATTTTGCACGGAGAAACGGCAGCCGGGCTCGACGTTCTTTACGAGCAATGTGAGGCCGGCAAAGACATGATGCGTCTGATGTCCGATTTGATCAGCTATCTCCGCGATCTGCTCGTGTTCAAGGCCAAACCGGGCGCGCTTCAAGAAGATGTCGACCCTGAATTACAGAAAGCGCTCGCCGCGCAGAGTGAATTGATTGAGAACGATCGGTTGCTCGATTTGATCGACCAATTTGCGCAAGCCGAAGGCCGAATGAAGTGGGCGCCGAATAAGAAATTGCATTTCGAAGTCGCGATCATCAAAGCGATCCAAAGTTTGAATCAGGCTACGCTCGATGAAGTGATCGAAAGACTGGGCGAACTGCGAGACGGGAAAACTGTCGCGGAAAAAAAAACTTCAGCCGCGGAAGCGGTAGGTGCGAGTAACCGTCGGTCAGAATCGGGCTCATCCGCATCTAAAGAACCTGCGGTCGAGGCAGCGCCACGCGTCGCTGAATCTCCGGACGGCGAAAATAATATCGAAGACATTTGGCAGCGCGTTTTCTCGAAAATCCCAACTGAGAAGGCCTTTGTTCGAAATTCGGCCGCGGCGGCGCATGTTCTGCCGAGCGAGGGTCGCCATTTCATTCTAGGTTTTTCCCCCGATCAAAAATCGCCAATGGATATTTTGGGCACGGCGAGCAACCGGAAGCTGATCGAGAGGCTTCTGCGTGAAGTGAGCGGCAAAGATTGGTCGTTAAAATTAACGGTGGAGGAAACTCTGCCGTCGAAGCCGCGATCGCTTGCCGAGAGTCCATCCGAGAATTACGCCGACGACCCGCTGATTCGCGAAGCGCTGGAAATTTTTAAAGGCGAAATCAAAACAGACGGTTAAAAAGTTAAAAGCGTTACATAAGTTACAATGACTAATCCGCCTTCAACGTTGTAACCTTGTAACATTCTAACGATGTAACGCGGCGAAGCCATGAATCTGAATAAATTGATGAAACAAGCGCAGGAGATGCAGGCGCAGATGGCGAAGGCTCAGGCCGAGCTCGAAGAAAAAACGGTCGAAGTAACCGCAGCGGGAGGAAAAATTAAAGTTGCTGCAAATGGCGCCGGCGAAATTCTTTCAATCAAGATCGATCATGCAATTGTCGATCCAAACGACGTCGAGTTTTTGGAAGAAGCTGTTTTGAGCGGCGTGCAACAAGCGATTGAGCAAGGCAAAGCGCTTGCCCAATTGGAGATGAAAAAAATTACCGGCGGCTTGGGAATGCCGGAGTTGTAGCCCAGGAGTTTGTCCTCGGCAGCGCGTTGGCGATTGCGACTACAAAGACTGCATTTCGCGCTTCCGCACTTGCCGTATTCCCGAAATGAGAAACCAAACTGCGCCAACAAAAAAACAACGTAAGCAGCGTTGCGAAACCAGAGAACGACTGGAGGCCAGTAGGGATGACCGGCAAATCCCATCGGCCTGAGACACGCAACAAAACTGCCTCCGCCTTGCTAATGAATGGGGGATGGTTCGCCGAGCCGTTGATATGGTAACAAGCAACGACTCCTCGCTCAATTACATCCCGCGAGTGACCTTCCCAAAGGGCAACGTCGAATGTTCCATCGGTAAAAACGACGAGGTAAAAGCGAAAAGCTGCGCCCCGGAACGATTGCAGCCCAAAACCAAGCACCCGCACGTTTAAACATTACGCTCAATCCGCCTGTGTTTATCATAAAGGGAAACTGCCCCAATTCCTAAGGTCGACATCTTCTCGGCCAACCGATCGAAATTTTCCGCGAGCTGGGCGCGGGAATGCGCGTCAGACGAAGTCGTAAACGGAATTCCTTTTTCGACCGCGAGCTCAATGATGCGATCGGCGGGATAAAGCTCGTTCACGGGCTTGCGCCAACCGGCAGTGGAAAGTTCGATGGCAAGATCGCGCGAGCGAATGAAATCGATGGTCTCGTCGATAATCGGACCAATCTCCGAGTTCGGGCGGTGACCGTGGATCTTGATAAGATCGAGATGCGCCAGGCAATCAACCAGACCGCTCGCTGCGATTTCGCGCACGCGCCGAAAATAATCGGCATAGAGATTGTCGATGTTGCGCCCTTCGAACTGCGATGCGCCGGTTGGAACGCTGTCGAACATTTGCGTCGGATTATCGAGGTAATGGACCGAGCCGAGAACGAAATCGAGTTGGTCCCAATTCTTTTCGATCCACTGTCTTCCGGCGGCCGATGTTTGCGGATCGTTGTCGAGCTCGATGCCGGCCCGGATCTTCACATCGGGATTCGCTGCGCGCAGCTTGTCGATTTCATCGAAATTGATTCCGGCATGGAAACGATCGTGATCGGTAAACGCGACGTCGTTCAAACCACATGCGCGCGCGCTGTCGATCCACGGTTGCAACAGTGCTCGCGAATACAGCTGAACTCGATGTCCTTGCGGATGAGAATGGTAATCCGCAAAAAGTCGCACGCTCACGGCTCGGTCAGAAACTTCTGCCGGATGTGAAGCTCGGGATATTTCGGAAAGAAAGCTTCGGCGGTAAAGACTTTGCCGGGGGTCAGATCGCGGGTGGCGATGTTTTCCTTGTATTCAACGTGCTCGCCCGGATTGATGAGGACGGTCCCGAGCTTTTCCTTGACGGCGTGATTCTCGGACCATTTGGTCAACACAACGTCGGCGGAGTTGAGCAATTGCACTTCGATTCGCTGATCGGTCGGAAAATCGAGCGGGATCATGCGATTGCCCTTGTTCGTCACTGTGACTTTAACTTCCACTTGTCGAACCTCGGAAAGCCGCACCGGCTGCGGCAAAACTTGAAGATCGAGAACCAGTCCCCGCAATTTGCGATCGTTGTATTTTGGCAGCACCACGGATGAGGAAAACGGATGGAAAACGCGACCGATGAAGCCCCGCTTCTGCAAGGTCGTGGTTGTGATCGGGGTCGCAGTGGCAACGGGCGTAGCAGACGGTGTCGGGAAAGCGGAAGGTTCGGGCACGGTTCCCTGCGCCCAGAGGTCAGCGACCGTGGCGGGCAGTAAAGAAAAAATGATGGCGAGACGAATCATCGACGGGTTAAACACGAAAAGGTAGCGTTATCAATCCATCATGAAATCCATTTTCGCGAGTCTGATTGTGGCACTTTTGGCCATTTCTGCCACGGGTAAAGATCGACATTGCATATTTCGCGTCCACGCGGAAGCGAATCCGAACGATACGGCCACCTTTTCCCGCTCAGTTCGCGCATTATTTTCCGGAAAACAGGTCGCAATCGAGCGAATGCCGCGCCTGTCCGAACGCGATGTCGTCGCATTTTATCCGTATTCGGCCGGAGACGGAAATTACGGTGCGCTTTTTCAACTGGACGAACATGGCCGGCTCGCGCTGGACGCGCTGAGCATTGAGCGCCGCGGCAGTTTGCTTTTTGTATTGATCAATGGCCGGCTGGTTACCGAGTTGCAGATCGACCGTCGCGTTTCCGATGGCCGGATCTACATCGCCTCCGGCCTGACCCAAGCCGACATCGATTTGATGAAAAAGGATTGGCGATTGATCGAACAACAGAAACGCTAATTTCGATGCGCCCGTCGTTCGTAATGCCAGTCGCCGTTTTTTCCTTCTCGCTGAGCGCTCTGGCGCAAACCGAAACGGCGATTGTCGATCTTGCGTTGCCGACCGAGAACGACGCGATTTTCCACGGCGGCGGACCGGATTTCTATCAATACGTCGAGCGCGATTACAAAGGCGAAAAATCGACGCCATGGGAAGGCGGCCAATACGGCTTCGTGCGCGACCCGGAACAAACGCGTGCCGGCATTGTTTACACTCGTTTTCATGAAGGCATCGACGTCCGTCCGCTGCACCGCGACGAACGCGGCGAGCCGCTGGATGAAGTGCGCGCAATCGCCGATGGCAAAGTTGTCCACACAAATTTCGTGCCTGGCTATTCAAACTACGGGAAATACATCGTGATCGAGCATCGCTGGGACGGCTCGCCCTATTTCAGTTTGTATGGGCACCTCAGCGCGATCGATGTTCGCACAGATGACGCAGTGCATCGCGGCCAGCACATCGCGGTGATGGGTTACACCGGGGCGGGAATCAATCGCGAACGCGCGCACTTGCATTTGGAGTTGAACCTGATTCTTACTCACAAATTCGAAGGATGGTACGATGCGTTTCACCAAGACGATCCAAACCACCACGGCATTTACAATGGAGTCAATCTGGTCGGACTTGATATTGCCCGACTTTACTTAGCGCTCCGCGAGAAACCTTCGCTAACGATTCCGCAATTTATCGGTCAGGAAGAGATTTTCTACAAAGTGGCCTTTCCGAAGTCGCGGCACTTCGAATTGCCAAAACTTTATCCATGGATGGTGAGCGGAACTGGAACGATCGAGCCGCGGTCGTGGACAGTTAGCTTCGCGCGCAGCGGGTTGCCCCTCAGAATCGAACCGGGCGAACGAAAGGTGAAACAACCCGAGATCGTTTATGTGAAGCCAAGTCCGCTAAATGCTTCTTATCTAACCAATGGCATCGCGACTGGTCCAACCGCGCATGCGCATCTGACGGAGTTCGGTGAACAAATACTGCGCTTACTGATTTATCCTGATTGAAAGATCGATCCGCCAAAGGACGGATTCACCGTGGCGAACAATCGCGCAGTTAACACGAAGTCGGCCGGCGCTGCGCGACTGAGACGCCGTGCGGAATTGCACCGGCAACGAAGCCGAGACATTCGACGGCGCCACTCGGTTTACCCGGAAGCGCGATCACGAGTGAATCGTCAACCAACGCCGCAAGATTGCGCGAGAGAATTGAATTTGGCGTGATCTTCATCGATTCGGCACGCATCACTTCACCGAAGCCCGGCAATTCCACCTGCATGATTGCGCGAATTGCTTCCGGGGTAACGTCGCGCGGCCCAATTCCCGTACCGCCAGTCGCCAAAATCAAACCGCATCCTTGTTTCGAAAACGAACGAATTGTTTCCTGAATTTTCGTGGCGTCATCCGGAATCACAGCTTCACAGAGCACTTGCCAGCCGCTCTTTTGCGCAACTTCCTTGAGCGCAGGTCCGCCGAGATCCTTGTAATCGCCCGCGCTCGCCCGATCTGAAATCGTTATTATCCCGACAACGATCTGCATTAGATTTTTGTTTTCCTAATCAAACGCACATCGGCGATCTGCATCTTTTTATCGACTGCTTTGCACATGTCGTAAATGGTGAGCAAAGCGACGGCGACTCCGGTGAGTGCTTCCATCTCGACACCGGTTTGAGCAACCGTGCGCGCGGTGCAGGTGACGTCCGCGCCGTCGCGCGCGCTGACGATGTCGATCTTCACATCGCTTAACGGCAGTGTGTGGCAAAGCGGAATGAGGTTCGCAGTTTGTTTCGCGGCTTGAATTCCCGCGAGGCGCGCGGTGGCGAAAACGTTTCCTTTTGCAATTCGATCCTTTGAAATCAAATCGAGCGTCTTGCGCTGAAGTTTGATCTTTCCTTTGGCAATGGCGGTGCGAGCGCTCATCGGTTTCGCTGAGACGTCAACCATTTGGGCGCGGCCGTCCGATCCGATGTGAGACAGTCGATCCATCACTCAGCCACCGATGGCGATCATCTTCCGGTCCGGCTGATAATTATTCCGGAAATCGTGTTGCTCCGGCTTGCGATCGACCACGTCGATAAAAAACTGACGCAACTCTTCATCACTCGCGCCGGCGCGAAGCGGCTTCATAATGTCGAACTCGAGGTAACTGCCGAGGCATGGGCGTAATTTTCCGTCGCAAGTCAGGCGCAGTTTGTTGCAGTTTTCACAGAAGTGAAGGTTCGTCATCGCTCCGATAAATCCGATGCGCTGTTCGCGCCCGGGAACTTGATAATAAGTGGCCGGACCGTTTGTCCGAAATGATGTTTCGGGAATCAAACTGCCGAAATGTTTTTCGATCGCGCGCTTTGCTTCGGCAACGGGCAAAAAGTTCTCATCGCTCAGCACTTCGGTGGTGCTAACCGGCATCATTTCGATGAAGCGAAGAATCAAATTGTGCGCGGCGGCGAATTCGATCAGGGGAACGAGCTGATCTTCATTGCGACCGCGCATCAGCACCGTGTTCAGTTTGATTTGATCGAATCCCGCCGCAATCGCTGCCTCGATTCCTTCTAGGACCTTCGCGTGGAAATCGCGGCCGGTAATTTGCGAGTAAAGATGTCGATCTAGCGTATCGAGGGAAATATTGAGCGACTGCACACCCGCGCCACGCAACGCTGCCGCCATCGTTTGCCCGGACCCAATTTCACGCGCGAGCAACGTCCCGTTCGTCGACACGCCGAAGCTCATTATTTCGGGGATTTTTGGAATTTCGCGAACGAAATCGATGATGTTGCGGCGAGTGAGCGGTTCACCACCGGTCACGCGCACTTTGGTTACGCCCAAGTCGGCTGCGATCCGAATAACGCGCAACGTTTCCTCGTAGCTCAGAATGTCCTCGCGCGGCAGCCATTCCTGCAATTCGCGCGGCATGCAGTAATTGCAGCGCTCGTTGCAGCGATCCGTAATCGAGACGCGCAAATAGGAAATGCGATGGCCGTAATGGTCTTCCATTTCGGTAGAAACGTTACCGGCGGCGCGGTGTTGAATCAAGAACCCGGGACAATTGACTGACCATGTCGCGGCTGTATCATTTTTTATGAAGACAATTTCCAAAACCCTTTTGTTAGGTCTGGCCGCCGGCGCGTTATGCCTAACGAGCTGCGAGACGGTCGAGAACCGAATCTCCGAGCATCAGGACATGTTCAATACTCTATCCCCACGCGATCAGGCGTTGGTCCGCGAAGGCAAAATCCGCTCCGGCATGTCGATGAACGCGGTTTGGTTGGCGTGGGGTTCGCCCGCGCAAAAGACCGTCGGTGAAATGCGCGGCCACGCGACCGAAACCTGGATTTATGTAGAAAGCCGGACAGCGCCGTACGGCTCAGCGTATTACCCTTACTATGGTTACGGTCCGGGATTTTACGGCGGCTTCGGCTCGGTCGGTGTGATTCGGACGCACCACCACGGACGCTCGTTCGTGTTCTTTGGGGATCCGTTCTACGATCCTTTTTATTATTCCTACATTCCGCCGACAATTTCAGTCCCGTACAGAACGGTCACGTTTTCAAGCGGACGCGTGATGTCGTTTCAGTATTTGGCCCCGCCCTACCGATAAATTCTGGTCGCGTTGGAACGCGGAGCGCGCCAGTGTAGCGAGAGCACAGATGGCCTATCGCTCATTTCGACACTTTCTCGAAACGCTCGAACAAGCGGGGCAGCTAACGCGCGTCGCCGATCCGGTCGACACCAACTTGCTCATTTCCGAATGGGCCGACCGCGAGATGAAATCGCCCAATGGTGGAAAGGCGTTGCTCTTCGAGCAGCCGCTGGTTGACGGAAAGGTTTCGAAATTTCCGGTCGCGATTAACACGATGGGCTCGCGCAAGCGAATCGCAATGGCGCTCGGCCGCGAAAGCATCGGTGAGATCGCGCAGGAGATTCAGCTCATTCTCAAAGCGAAACCTCCGACCGATCTGCGCGAAGGTTTC
>WNFX01017047.1_pt1 | contig 11632 bp, 10 predicted proteins | sample 5400111 | NCBI WGS metagenome assembly WNFX01 (sample SAMN13153363, study PRJNA577476) | soil metagenome | isolation source: 40 cm soil or saprolite under grassland replicate 1 | place: USA:California | collected 2016-06-15
GAACCAAACCGCGCATGAAGCGTCCGCCATTCGCACCGGCGTAGCAGATGCGATGCGCCGCAGTTGGACGCGGCCGCTCTCGACGATCGGTTCCTCGGTGAATCTTGATTCGGTGCTGCAAGACCGACAATCGCGCGATCCAAAACCGGGGCCTGGGCTTTATGCGCTCCGCGCGCTCGCTATCGCTCTTGCAGAAAGTCCGGGAGCAGCCGCGAAATTAGTCGGTAACCGCATCGTGGAATCGAACTCCATCGACGTCGGCATCGCGGTTGAAGCGCAGGATGGAATCATGGTGCCGGTGATTCGTACGGCCGACAAAACATCGCTTGTCGATCTCACGACGAAATACAAGGAGCTTGTCGATCTTGCGCGAAAGCGGCGGATTTCGCCCGACATGCAAGCCGGCGGCATAGCGACCGTTTCGAATTTCGGAACGTTTGGAATGGAGTGGGGAACGCCGATTCCATTGCCAGATCAGACATTGCTGCTCGGTCTCGGCGTCGGGAAGAAAGTTCCATCGTGGGATGAAGCAAAGAAAGAATTTGTTCCCAAGACCGAGGCACAGATCACCCTTAGTTTTGATCATCGCAGCATCGATGGCGGCGGCGCGGGCCGCTTGCTCAAACGCGTCATCGGGTTGCTTGAAGATCCGAAAAAACTGTAAAGGCGCTTGTGCCAAGCGCCCGGTGCAGTGCGCGGAGCCAACGACATCGTGGCAGGCTGACGTGCTATCCTGATGATTCGTGGTTAAATATTTAGCGTGACGGGACGGATCATAATTCATGCAGGCTTCGCAAAGTGCGGGAGCAGCAGCATTCAGGCGGCGCTTTTTCACAATTTTGCCAGGTTGCAGAAAGATGGTGTTTCCCTTTTCGGCAAAGAACTAAAGATTGCCCACGCGTCTGCGGATCTCGGTGTGCCGCTCTGGTTCCTTGAAGCGGCCAGGGAGAAAGGTGAGCCTTTGGCGCAAAGGCTTAGTGACGAGATTGCATCTGTCGGAGAGACCAATGGAGATCGGGTCGGGATTTTGAGCGCCGAGAACCTGGCGAGACCGGAAATGGCTCCGTTGCTCGCGGGCCTGGACCAACGTTTGGACGTCTCGCTGGCCTTCTACCTGCGGCCGCAGGTTGAATGGATTCCATCGGCATGGAAGCAGTGGGGCCTGAAAAGAGGCATGTCGCTGAGCGACTTTGTCTCGCATTGCATCCGCATACGCAGACCGCCTTTCAAACTGAGCATCGAGACCTGGAGAAGTTTGCTACCGGCTGCCAAGGTCCATGTTCGATTTCTTATTCCGGAGTTGCTGACCGATGGGAATCCAGCTCGGGACTTTTTCCACCTCGCTGGCCTGCCCCCGAATAATTACGACATCGCGAAAGAGCCGCGAAATCCCAGCCAGGATTTTTCCATTCTCCACGTGCTCTCGAAAAATCCACATCTTTTTTCTGGCGTTCATGACAACAAGTTGATGAAGGGGTTGATGCGCGCCCTGCCAATGAAGTTCCAGGCGACAAACATTCAGATGCTTTCACTCGCAGACGAAGCTCGGATCGAGGAATCTTTTCGCGACGAGAATCTTTGGCTGTTGAACACCTATTGCCGTGACATCGATGTGGACCGTATCTACCAGACCTATTTCACGCCACGGGAAGGTGAGGCCAGATATTCCAGCATGACCGACCTCGATTTAATCTACCGCTGTCTCGGAATCATCCTGGAGTCGATCGCTGCCAGTAGCGATCAGGCGACTGTGGCGGACAGCAGAACCTCAAAAGCCTCTAAACAGGAAAGTTAGGTTCTTCTGTAGCGATGTTCTATCTGCGCTGGTAAATCGCAGCGCAAAAGCCAAGCATAATTGCCAGAGCGCAAGCGACGGCTGCGCTGCCTCCCCAAATTAACCAGCTGGGTCGGTAAACAAGAATGAGCTGTCCGTGCGTGTTGGCTGGGACTTCGACGAACGGAAATAATCCGCGATAGGAACTGACTGTGAGCTTCTGGTTTCCCAGTCGCGCTTGATATCCTCGAAAATATGGGCGCGAAAAACTCAGGAGGGCGGGCCGATCGCCTGCCGGCACATCAATATCGGCTTGCACGCGATTTCGCGAATCATCGACCCGTGAAATCGTCGCGGAGACGAATTGCTCGTTAGGCCGCGAATCAATTGAAGTGACCGAGCGCACACCTGCAAATGGCGCACCGCGTCGATGAAACACGCGTCCTTCGTCTGTCGAAACAACCTGCTCCCACTCAGACTCGGGCTGAGGAGCGAAATCCATTTCTCGCGCGACAACGATTCCGTCCACGCCAAGCTGTGCCAGTTCACCGTCGGGGCCGGCCTGATAATTGAGCAGGTAATCTCCCACCGCTGGGTCGATCTCACCGTGAATGGCGGTGTGAAATTCGCGTGCCACACCGGCGGGGCGGATCGGGCTGTAGCCGTTGATGAACCGCAACCCAGCCCACATCGACGTGCTTCCCAGTCGCAGAATTTGTCCGACTGGCTGAGGTTTTGCTTCGATCCGATAGATCTGCTCCGCCCACGGATAGATGCTGAGATAAAGCCGCGCCGGATCGAGCGGCGAAGGTTTAAGCAACTCTTGCGAGAGATTGAATTTTGGGACCCCGCCGTTTGGGGGAATGCAAAGATATGTAGCGAGCAACATCCCAAATGTCACGGACGCGGGTGCCCATTCGCGGAACTTGATGTCGCGTAGAGACATCTCCGAAACTATCCACAGCGCAGCCAGCTCCAGGTAAATCCACGTCAGCGGAAGCATGTAAGAGCCGCCGGTACTCAGGATTGACAGCGCAATTATAAAAACAACAAGCGCCAGAAATGCTGCAGCTGGAGTCGGCGACCCAGGCCGCAGGCGCAGTACTTCCGCCGCACAGATGGCAAGCACGAGATGAAAAAACGGCAGCCACCGAAAACTCCATCGAAACAGTCCGGCGGTCGGAAGCATTGAGAGCAAGAGCACGAGGACAAGCAGGAGCAGCTCCCACTTGATTTGCCGCGCTACCGTGCGCCCACGCCAGATGAATCCCGCGATGAGCGCTACGGGGGCTACTAGACCGCATGCCAATTCTGTTGCCGTATGCGACACCAGATGCGAGGAGAAATCGGTCCAATTCACCGTCCACGACGGAAGGATTAATCCGGGAAGCGCTGCAGGCGGAACGATCCATTCCCAATGTGTGGACGCCGGCTGTAATTCACGCGCGGAACCGTGAACCAAATCGAGAATGGCGAGCCACGCTGGAGCGGAAAGCCCAAAGCCGAGCGCGACGCCGAGGAGCATCGGCAAGGTCGACATAACGCTTCGCGTTTGGACTAAGGATTTGATCGACAGCCATGCGATCAAGAGGAGCAACATCAAAACCGTGTACGGAAATCCGCCTGTGACGAGCAGGTACACGAATGGCGCCGGCCAGAGAAATCGCCATTTCGTTCTTTGTCGATCCAGCGCGCGTTCCGCTCCCCACCATGCCCACGGCAACCAGGTGAAGGCGCCAAGCGCGCCGAACCAGTCGGTGGCGCCCCAGCAGATAATCCAGCCGTTCAACGAAGCAACGAGCGCAACAAAGATCGACAATGGAATTGAAAATCGGCGGTCACGCGTGAGCAGAAATGCGCCGCACCCCAACACAAAAAGATGCGTGATAGAAAGGGCCGCTGCTTGTTGGGGAAAGGTCAGCGGAAATTTCCAGATGAGAATGACGGCCGCATTCACAAAAACGGAAAACGTGCCGTATTGAAATTCGCCAGCGACATTGCCGCAGACCCAGGAATACGGACTGAGGAGGGGCCAGTGGCCTTCGGACCAGGAGCGCGCCATATCGGCGAACACCGGCAGCACCGACAATTCATAATCGTCGTTCCAAAAAACGAGCGGATCGTGCCAGAGAAGGATGAGGGAGAATGCGACGACGAGCAATCCGGCCGCGAAGGCGCCGAGGAGATGATCGCGCCAGCAGTGAGAAGTGATTCGTGAGAAGTGACTGGTGGATTGGCTACTGGTTCCGATCACGATTCACTTCTCACTAATCACCTCTCACTGCTCACTAGAGAACCACCGGTTTGCCCTCGATCATCACAAGGACCTTTTTCTCGATGCCATGAGCGCGGGCGGATGCGAGCAATCGTTGCGGGGGCTCGTGAAGCGGTTCAAACCCGAGGCGAAACGTTCCGTAATGCATCGGGATCAATGTTTGCGCGCGAAGCTCCAGAAAAGCCTTCACCGCCTCTTCGGGGTTCATGTGGACTTCGCGGCCGGTCGGCGCCTCATAAGCACCAATTGGAAGCAGCGCCACCTCGATGTTGTAACGCTCGCCGATTTCCTTGAACCCGGGAAAATAAGCGCTGTCGCCACAATGAAAAATGGTGCGTCCGTTTGCGGCGATGACAAATCCGCCAAAATCACGATGCAGATCCGCAAGGAACCGGGCACCCCAGTGGTGGCAAGGGGTGAGTGAAATTTTCAGTGGGCCCAATTCCACTGTCTGCCAGTAATCGAGTTCGTGCACAATGTGGAAACCGAGCTTGTGCACCAAATTCCCTACGCCCATGGGCACGACGATGGGTTGATCCGCAGCAACGCGGCGCAAGGTACGCCGGTCGAGATGATCGAAGTGAGCGTGGGTGACGAGGACCGAATCAATGGACGGCAAATGATGAATTTCGAAGCCTGGTCGCTTCAGTCTTTTGATCACTTTGAGCCACTTCGACCAGATCGGATCGATCAATATATTAACGTCGTGGGTCTGAACGAGAAACGAGGCATGTCCGATCCAGGTGATGCAAATTTCGCCTTCGCGGATTTTCGGGAATTGCGGCGGCGCGTAACCGCCGGAGCGTTTGACGAAAAGGGAAGGAATAAGAACGCTGGTGAGAAAATTGCGTTTGTGCCAGTCAGCCCGGGGACGCAACCGGACACGCGTGGAGCGTTTCGCGGTGGCACCGTCACCGGACACCTGACGAATGATATTTCGTCGGCTTTTTCTTGGGAAACGAATCGGCACCTTCGCGAAAGCATATAGGCTGGCCCCAGCGAAGCAAAACCTTTTGCGCTCCTGCTTCTGCGTAGGCTTTGGGGAAGCAAAAAAAGCCGAGATAATGCGGGGCCAGCCTTCGCCGAGGCGAGGCGCGCTAACTCCGTCTTCGCAAAGCTACAACGCGGCAGGGCAGAGCGCTGTTACGGGTTAATATTTCAGAAAGGATATTACCGGCGTCGGATCGAGTTGTTTGCGGCCATTAAGAAATTCCAGCTCAATTAAGAACTGTGCCTCGAGAAGATTTCCACCGGCTTTACGGATGAGCGCGGCTGCCGCAGCGGAAGTTCCACCAGTGGCGAGCAAATCGTCCACCAGGATTACTCGCTCACGTGCTAACACGGCGTCGATATGCATCTCCATTTCGGCTTCTCCATACTCGAGTGAGTATTTCGCGATCTCCGTCTTGTAAGGCAATTTTCCGCGCTTGCGGATCGGAACAAAGCCGACGTCAAGTTCGTAGGCGACTGCTGATCCGAATAAGAATCCACGCGCGTCGATCCCGACGATTTTGTCGATCTGTTTCCCGCGGCAACGCTCCAGAAATAGATCGATCGACGCGCGAAACAGCGCGTGATCGCTCAAGAGCGGCGTGATGTCTTTGAAAACGATTCCCTTTTTCGGAAAATCGGGAACGTCACGTACGCCTGCGCGCAATCTGTCCATTATTGCTGAATTCATGGTTAAGAATTTTGGTGGATTTACCGCCCAAATTATGTGGCGGTCGCGTGTACCGACGGCTTGTAAATCCAGAATGTGACAAGGGCGAGGAGAATGGTTTGCCCGATACCGGCGAAGAACCATTTCGCCGCGATTGAGCACGGCATCGGCACGACAACGTACATGATGATCGCCCAAACTCCTGAGAACAGCTCCATCAATAGGCCATAACCGATGGCGCAACTGATTCTGGTTGTGGAGCTGGCGAAACCTTTTGCCCAAACGAGGACGAAGGTGATGACAAATAAGAGTTGAGCGCAAAGCATCCAACCCATGTACGATCCCATTTCGGCTTCTGGTCGCCAGAGGGATTGGGTGGCGCGATAATCGGGCATCATCCAGATGCCGTGGATGAGAAAGTCAGTCCCCCAAAGAACGACAAAGGCGACGACGATTGCGAGGATAAGACGTTTGATATTCATCTTGGTGGACAGTTCTAGAGATTTCCTGGCGACCTTGCAAGGAAACCCCTTATTGCCAAGCAGGGGCCACGATTTTAGAGTTAGGCTCTCGACGCTTTGTTTTCTCGCCGCAATCGTGCGGACGATCCTTTCTTTGCGCGCGAGAACTTTTCAGCCAAGCCAGTTTAGTTTTCTTGCAATCGGACTTGGGTTCATTTTTCAAACAGCATTTTTGTCGATTCGCGGCCATGCCCTGGGCCGCTGCCCGCTGACCAATTTGTTTGAGGTGTTCATTTTCCTCGCCTGGTCAATTGCGCTCATCTACATGCTGGTCGGGCCGGCGTATCGGCTCTCGCTCATGGGCGCGTTTACCGCGCCGCTTGTGTTCCTGCTGCAAGCGTTTGCCTTGATCGCACCGATTGATGTGCGGCATGCCGTCAAGGCGCCGGCGAATTCGTGGCTCGAATTTCACGCGTCGATTTCGATCATCGCCTATGGCGCGTTCGGGCTCGCTTGCATCGCAGGCGTGATGTATCTCGTGCAGGAGCGCCAGCTCAAGACCCATCAATTGCATTCCATTTTTTATCATTTGCCGCCGCTGACCGATCTCTTCGCGGCGATCACACGACTCCTCTGGTGGGGTTTTGTGCTTTATACTCTTGGGCTGGTGAGCGGGTTTTTTACGGGAGGACCGTTGCCGCGGGGAATCGGTTTCTCAGCCCAAGCTCACTCGTTGCCATGACTCTTTTCTGCGTCGGCTTGAGCCATCACACCGCGAACGTGGAAACGCGCGAACTCTTCGCCGGTCACGCTGAGACTGAATGCATTTTGCGCAATGCCGGGTGCGCGGAAGCTTTGTTGCTCACGACCTGCAACCGAGTGGAAGTTTATGCCGCTTCGGAAAAGCGGGTGTCGACCGATGAAATCGCGCGTTGCCTCGCGCGGGAGATCGAGAAGGACGCACACGAGTATGCACCTGCATTCTACCGCTACGAAGGTGAAAAGTGCGTGCAGCATCTCTTTCGCGTCGCCTCGGGTCTTGATTCGATGGTAGTGGGCGAGAGTGAGATCCTTGGTCAGGCGAAAAAGGCCTACGAAGCAGCACGCTCATCCTGCACGGCTGGCCCATATTTACATCGTCTGTTTCAACGCGCCTTTCGTGTGGCCAAGCACGTGCGCACTCATACCGACATCACGCGCGGCTTGGTCTCGGTTGGCTCGGTCGCTGTCGATCTTGCGCAACGAATTTTTGGGCAACTCAGTAATTGCAAGGTCCTTGTCCTCGGAGCTGGCGAGACGAGCGAGCGCACTGCGCGGGCGCTCGCTTCACGCGGCGTGAATGATCTTCGTGTGAGCAATCGTTCGAGCGATCGTGCGCATGAACTCGCGCGGCTCGTTGGCGGCCGCGCCATTCCATTCAATGAGTGGCCGGCGCAATGTCGCGAGATCGACATCCTGATCACATCGACATCCTCGGAGACGACCTTGCTTCGACCGGAAAATCTCGGCCTGATGTTGCGCGACCGTCTGGACCGGCCGCTTTTCATCATCGACATCGCTGTCCCGCGCGACGTCGATCCCAGCGTAAATGAAATGGAAGGCGTTTATCTTTACGACATCGATTCTTTGCAATCGGTGGCAGATCAATCGCTTGCACTCAGACGCCAGCAGATCGCCGCGGCGGAGGAAATCATCGCCGAACATATCGGGGACTTTGTTGCTTCGATTGGGCGTGGATTGAATCGCGTTGCGCGAGCTGGCGAACATCCTTCCGTCGCGGATGGTTCGTTGCGCGCTACGGAGCTGTAAGGGAAGCTGCCAGCTCCCCTGCAGGAGCTATATTTTGCGCCATGGCTGAGAAAATCGTCCTTGGCACGCGCGGCAGCCAACTGGCGCGCGCGCAAGCTCATTTGGTTGAAAAAGCTATTCGAGTGGCGCGGCCTCACTTGAACATTGAGAAGCAAATCATTGCAACCAAAGGGGACAAGGCGGCGCGCCCACCGGCCAGCGACCTGCGCCGCGGGAGAAAAGGAATATTCACGGCAGAAATCGAGCGATCGCTTCTTGCTGGAGAGGTTGATGTGGCAGTGCATAGCGCAAAAGACCTGCCAAGTGAGATAAGCCCGGGCGCGGAGATCGCAGCGGTCCTTCCGCGCGCACCGACAGATGACGTGCTGGTTTCCAGAGGTCGGGGCGGTTTAGCTGCGCTTCAGGAAGACGCGACGATCGCCACCGGAAGTGTGCGTCGAAGACACCAGCTGCTATGGAAATGGCCAGATCTGAAGATTGTCGATCTTCGCGGCAACGTGCCGACACGGCTGCGCAAGCTCGCGGAGAACGATTGGGATGCAATCGTGCTGGCCCGCGCCGGGCTCGAGCGCCTTGGGCTATCGCTAGCGCAAGGCGAAATCAATTTTGAAGACCGGAAATTTTTTCTCGAGGCGCTTCCGCGCGAAATTTTTCTGTCCGCGGGCGGCCAGGGGATCATTGCGATGCAAATTCGGGCAGACGACGAAAGGGTACGGGCGATTGTCGGTCTTGTGAACGATCGCGAGACGTTACTTTGTTTGCGTACGGAGCGAGAATTTCTACGTTTATTGCACGGAGACTGCAATTCGCCGGTGGGAGTACTGGCGACCGTGAAAGACGGGGTGATGAAATTGCGCGGGCAACTCTTTGATCAGAGTTTCGGCGCGCCGCGTACGGGCGAGGTTGAAGGCGACCTCAAAAATGGCGCGCGCCTCGTTGCGCAGTTACTGAAGCAAATCAATGGCGAGTAAAAACAAGGGCAAGAGTGGGAAGGTTTATCTGGTTGGCGCGGGGCCGGGCGACCCCGGCCTCGCTACATTGCGAGCAAAGGAATGCATCGAGAGCGCCGATGTAATCGTGTACGATCACCTGGCAAACCCGGAAATGCTCAGTTGGGCGCGTGATGATGCGGAGATTACTTATGCCGGCAACGGGAATCCAATTTGAAATTGTGCCAGGGATCACTTCGGCTATCGCCGGGCCAGCCTATGCGGGAATTCCCGTGACGCATCGCGCGGAAAATTCACACGTCACGTTTTTTACCGGGCACGAAGACCCGGCGAAGACCGAAAGCGCAATCGACTACGCGGCGCTGGCAAGACTTGGTGGCACACAAGTGATGTTGATGGGCGTGGAACGTCTCGGTGCGATTACGCGCGAAATGCTTAAGCAAGGTGCGCGCGAGGATTTGCCAGTGGCGCTTGTGCGCTGGGCGACAACCGGGCGCCAGGAAACGCTCACCGGAACACTCCAGGACATTGCCCAACGAGCTATTGCCAATGGTTTTGCAGCACCCGCGGTCGCCGTATTTGGCGAAGTTGTCGCCCTGCGTGAAAGCCTCAATTGGTACGAGAACCGGCCGCTCTCGGGGAAAAGGATCGTGGTTACGCGAACACGAAAGCAGGCGAGCGCGTTAAGTAACAAACTGCGCGCACTCGGCGCTCAGGTGGTCGAACTCCCCACGATTCGGATCGAACCACCCAGCGATTTGCGCGCGTTCGCGGAGCTTGTGCAGGATGCGCATGTTTACAACTGGATCATTTTCACCAGCGCGAATGGGGTGGACGCGTTTTTCGAAATCTTTTTTAAACTCTACGACGACGCTCGTGAGATTGGCGGCGCGCGGATCGCAGCCATCGGCCCGGCTACAGCGCAGCGGGTGAAGGAATTTCATCTTCATGTCGATCTTCAGCCCGAAGAATTCGTCGCGGAAGCGCTACTAAAGCAGTTTCAAAAAGAAGGCAGCATCGAAAATTTGCGATTCCTCCTGGTGCGCGCAGAAAAGACTCGGGATGTGCTTCCCAGAGGGCTCTCGGCTTTGGGAGCGATTGTGGACGAAGCGTTCGCTTATCGAACGGTGCCGGAAACCCGCGATACTACAGGCGCGCGCCGGCAGCTGGCCAAGGAGGCGGCTGATCTGATCACGTTTACGAGTTCCTCGACGGTCGAAAATTTCCTCGCGCTTGGGCTGCCGTGGCCGAAAGGAATGCGAGTCGCCAGCATAGGTCCCATCACATCAAAGACTGCGCGCGATCACAGTTTAACCGTCGATGTCGAAGCGCACCGGCACGACATCGATGGATTAGTTCAGGCAATTTGCGACTTTTTTGCTCCCAGAAATGCGAGCAAACGGAGTTAGGACCGTGGCCAATTTCTCAATCCGCAACTCCAATATCAGGTCGCGCGCACGCGAAGAATTCCGGTGTTAGCCAATCTGAAATTATCAGTAGGGGTTAAATCGGAACTTGGTTCGACCGCGCTTGGCGTTGGCTTTTGCTTTGCGGCGATGCTTTTGTGAAGGCGTCTCGAAGGCGCGCAAACGGCGTACCTCCTCGAGAATGCCCTCGGCATCCAGCTTGTTTTTCAGCCGCTTTAACGCGCGATCGACGGGTTCACCTTTGCGAACGATCACTTCTGGCATCGATAATCACTCCTGGGTTTAAAAGATGGGTTGCTTAACCGGCGAAGCGGAGCCTACTCGGGCTCGGCGACCGCGTCAAATCTCCCGAAAATGGTCCTCGGCGGCTGTCGTGATTGGAAGCCAGGGCTGTGCGCTTTTAACCAGCTACAGAGGCGTGACCATAGGAAAAACGGAAGGACAACCCCAGCGGTCCGTTCCTACCTTCGGGCAAGAGGACTTGCTGTGCTCGCTTGTTGAGTGATCTCGCGCCGCAGAACGCTCGCGCCGCCGCGGGCGCGAGTCCACCAGAGAACGATGGGTGAAGCGATAAAGATCGAGGAATAGGTTCCGACTACCACGCCGATGATAATGGCAAGGGAAAAGTCACGCAGCACCGGGCCACCGAAGAAAAACAGGCACAGAATGGGGATGAGGGTCACCGTGCTGGTCAGAATTGTGCGGCTCAATGTCTGATTGATGCTTTCGTTCATGATTTGCTCGATCGTACCGCGACGTCCGCTGGCCAGGCCCTCCCGGATTCGGTCGTAAACGACGATGGTGTCGTTAATGGAGTAGCCGGCAATCGTCAGCACGGCACCGACCATTGTTAGAGTTAGCTCGCGGCCGAAGAGCGAAAACATGCCAACCGTCATCAGCACGTCATGCAAGAGCGCAACAATCGCGCCCACTGCGAAGGAAAGCTCAAAGCGAAAGGTTACGAAAATTAAAATGCCCAGAATGCCGAGGCCGAGCGCTATCAGCGAGTTTTTCGCCAGTTCACCACCTACGAGTGCACCGACTCTCTCCGACCCTTCCACTTTAAAGCCAGCATTCGGCATCGACTGCATGATCTGTTTTTCTACCTTATCACTCGTGTTCAGCGGTGTGCGCACGGTGATGTAACTTTTGCCGACCTGCGACGACTCCTGAATTGATGCGTCACTAAAGCCAATCGTCTTCAGTGCGGCACGAACTTGTCCGATATCAATCTTGTTCGGCGCACTCATCGTCACCAAATCACCGCCGCGGAAAT
>WNFX01006012.1_pt1 | contig 11629 bp, 11 predicted proteins | sample 5400111 | NCBI WGS metagenome assembly WNFX01 (sample SAMN13153363, study PRJNA577476) | soil metagenome | isolation source: 40 cm soil or saprolite under grassland replicate 1 | place: USA:California | collected 2016-06-15
GCACTGCGTCGGCATCACGAACCAGCGGGAAACCCTCGTGGTGTGGGATCGCCGGACGCTCGCCGCCCCCCGCCGTGCCATCGTCTGGCAGGACCGCAGAACGGCTCCGCTGTGCGCCCGCCTGCGGGAAGCGGGACACGAGCCCAGGGTGACCGAACTGACCGGGCTGCGGCTCGATCCCTATTTCAGCGCGCCGAAACTTTCGTGGATCGCGGCCAACGACGAGGCCACCTGGTCGGGGATCACCGAGGGCACGCTGGTGGCGGGGACCGTGGACTCCTACCTCATCGCCCGCCTGACCGGCGGCGGGCGGCACGTGACCGACGCTTCCAATGCGTCCCGCACGCTCCTGTACGACATCAGGACGGGTGAATGGTCGGCGGAGCTTTGTGAGCTGTTCGGCGTGCCAATGGGTGCATTGCCCGAAGTGGTCCCCTCCTATGGCATCGCCGGGCACATCGACCCGGAGGAATTTCTCGGGCTCGCCGTGCCGATCGCTGGCATCGCCGGTGATCAGCAGGCGGCCCTCTTCGGTCAGGCGTGTTTCGCCTCGGGCGACACGAAGTGCACCTACGGAACCGGCTCCTTCGTGCTGGTAAATACCGGCAAGGAAATCGTCCGGTCCCGGTCGGGACTGCTGGCCACCGTTGCGTGGCAGGAGCCGGGCGGCGAGCTCAGCTACGCGCTCGAAGGCGCGATCTTCGTCACCGGCGCGGCGGTGCAATGGCTGCGCGACGGCCTTGGCATCCTCGACACGGCGCCGCAGAGCGAGGCGCTCGCCGAAAGCGTGCCCGACTCGGGTGGCGTCGTGTTCGTCCCCGCGCTCACCGGGCTCGGCGCGCCGGACTGGGATCCCGGCGCGCGGGGGACGATTCTCGGGATCACCCGCGGCACGACACGCGCGCATCTGGTCCGCGCGACCCTGGAGGCGATCGCGTACGAGGTCAGGGACGTGCTCGAGCTGATGACGGCAGAGACAGGGAACACGCCGGCGGTGATGAAAGCCGACGGCGGGGCCAGCGCCAACAACCTGCTCATGCAGTTGCAGGCCGACCAGTTGCAGATTCCACTTGACCGCCCGGTCATCGCCGAGACCACGGCGCTTGGCGCGGCTTTCCTGGCCGGGCTCGGCACCGACATGTGGTCGTCGACCGCGGAACTCGCGGGCACCTGGCAGCTTGACCGCCGGTTCGAGCCGGGCCCGCAGGACGATGCGGGACATGATCGCTGGCGCGTCGCCGTCGAGCGGGCCAAAGGTTGGGCGCAGTAGCTTCTTCCGGCGGCTCAGCTGCCGAGATAGCGGAGCACCGCGAGCACCCGCCGGTTATCGCCCTCCGCGGGCGGCAGGCCAAGTTTGCCGAAAATGCTGGCCACGTGCTTTTCGACCGCTCCGGCCGAGATGACGAGGCCGGCCGCGATTCCCGCGTTGGACCGGCCCTCCGCCATCAGCGCGAGCACGTCGCGCTCACGTGAAGTCAGCGCGGCGAGGCCGCCCGCGTGACGGCTCGCGCTGAGGAGCTGCCTGACGACCTCGGGGTCGAGCGCGGTGCCGCCCGCGGCGACCCGGGCCAGCGCGCCGGTGAATTCGGCCACATCAGCGACCCGGTCCTTGAGCAGGTAACCGACCCCAGCCGCGTTTCCGGCCAGCAGGCGCGCCGCGTACCTGGTCTCGATGTACTGGGAGAACACAAGCACCCCGGTCCCCGGATGGTCGCGACGCAGCTGCAGGGCGGCGCGCACCCCCTCGTCGGTGTGGGTCGGCGGCATCCGGATGTCCACCACAGCGACGTCGGGATGGTGCCGCGCCACGGCCGCGAGCAGCGCATCCGCGTCGGCCACGGCCGCGAGCACCTCGTGACCACGGTCGGCGAGCAACCTGCTGAGCCCTTCCCGCAGCAGGGCGGCGTCCTCGGCGATCACGACACGCATCAACGCCGATGCTTTCACGCACGCAGCGGCAGTTCGACGGTTATCCGCGTGGGCCCGCCCGGCGGGCTCGCGATCTGGATGCGGCCGTCCACCACGGCGACCCGCTGGGCGAGCCCGGCCAGACCGCTGCCGCCGGCCGGGTCCGCTCCACCACGGCCGTCGTCGGTGACCCGCAGCGTGAGCATCGGCTCCCGTCCGGTGGCTTCCAGCCCGCCCCGTCCGGCCATCTCGATCTTGATCTTGTTCGCGAAGCTGTGCTTGACCGCATTGGCCAGCAGCTCCGCCGCGCAGAAGTAGGCGATCGTCTCGATGGCCGGCGTCGGCCGCTGCGCAATGTCGGTCGTCAGCTCCACCGGGATCGCGCTGCGGGTGGCGAGCGTGGTGAGGGCGTCGGCCAGGCCGTTGTCGAGCACTGGCGGGTGGATGCCCTTGGCCAGGTCGCGGAGCTCGATCAGGGCGTCCTTGGCGCCGCGGTGAGCGGCGTCGATCAGGTCGCGGGCGGCCGCGACGTCCAGCGGGTCGCCGTCGTCGCCGAGCTTCTCCTTCGCCAGCCCCAGGTTCATCGCGAGCACGGCCAGCCGGATCTGTGCGCCGTCGTGCAGGTCGCGTTCCAGCCTGCGCAGCAGCGCGGCGGAATCGTCCACCGCATGCGCCCGCGACTCCTCCAGGTCACGGACCCGCTGCGCGAGCGCACCAGGGCCGAGCAGGCGCCGGATGAGCCGCCGGTCCACCGACGTGGCCAGCCTCGTCACCCAGGGAGCGGCAAGCACCGTCGCCGCTCCCACCGCGAAGGCAGCAACCGTGCCGGGAAAACTGTCAACACGCAGCCATCCGACCGGAGTCGGGACCGGCGTCACGACGGGCAGCCCACTCAAGTGCACGCTGGCCGGGTGATTACGAAATGCCCGCGCGAACGGGTAGGTCATGTTGACCAGCCCGTCGACCCAGAAGAACGAGATCGCGTAAAGCTCGAAAATCGCGACAGGCAGCTTGAGCACCAGGTACGCCACGGCCTGCCAGCCCGTGCCGTCACGGAGCCTCGCATCAAGCCGGCCGAAGATGTCCCGGCCGGGGCGGAACGGCGCCGGCGCGGCGACCCGCTCGCCGAGCAGACTCGCCGTCAGCTGGCGGTAGGCCCAGCCGAGCCCGCGGGCGGCCGGGGTCATCACGATGAGCAGCAGCAGCCCAGCGAACGTCGCGCCGGCCACGGCCACGAACGCGGCGGAGTCAGGCGTGGCGGCCAGGCCGGCCACCGCGAACGACAGCCCGGCGAGCCCGAGCCCGAGCGGCGCCGCGACGACGCAGAACAAGAGCTCACGGCCCGCCTGTTGAGCAAAGGGCGCGCGCACGGCGGCCCGCCCGAGCACGAGCGCGGCCGCGGCCGCCGACCTCGCGTACGGCGGGCCCGCGGTCATCCGGTCACCGGGCCGATGGCGCCCATGCGGCCATTGTCGCGCTCACGCATCCCGCCGTGCGAGCAGCCAGCCGCCGACGCCGAGCAGGACGGCGGCGTACACGCAGATGATGCCCAGCCCGGCCCACGGCGGCAGCCCGAATCCGCGCACCGGCTTGACCGCGCTCAGCGAGTTCGCGACGATCAGCTCGGGCAGGAACTTCCCGGCCGGGGTCGCCGCCAGCCCGAAGATCGGCAGCACGAACACGGCGCCGACCAGCGTCGCGATCGCGGCGGCGCTATGGCGCACGATGGCGCCAAGGCCGAGACCGATGAGCCCGATCAGGCCCAGGTAGGCGCCGCTCAGCACCACGGCGCGCAGCACGGTGGGCTGGCTGAGCGCCGGATGCGGCACGGTGGCCCGCAACACCGCCACCCCACCCAGGAAGGCCGCGAAGGTGGCGAGTTCCCCGGCAGCGAGGGCCACGGCGCCGAACACAGCCGCCTTGGCCGCCAGCACCAGCGGCCGCCGTGGGACGGCGGCCAGCGTGGCACGGATCATGCCCGAGGAGTACTCGCTCGTCATCACGAGCACACCAAGCACACCGATCACGATCTGCCCGAGGGCGATTCCCGCGAGGATGTTGTTCGTCGGGTCGCCGTGTGGGTTGCTGGTGTTGAACCCGGCGGTGATACCGGCGGCCACGGTACCGGCCAGCGCGAACAGCAGCGTCCAGGCCGTCGATCGCAGGCTGCGCAGCTTGATCCACTCCATCCGCGCCACCTGGCGGAACCCGTACCGACCGGTCATGACCGGGGGTGTCAGCGTTGTCATGATTTACCGCGCCTTCGTGGTGTCATCGTCGCGTGAGCCGTTTTGCTTGAGATGTTGTTCGCCCCGGTATTCGGTGCTGCCGCCGGTCAGGTTCAGGAATGCCTCTTCCAGGCCGCCCGCACGGGCGGACAGCTCAGCGACCGAGGTGTCGGCGAGCAGCCGTCCCTGGCCGATCACCACGAGATGCTCGGCGGTCAGCGCCATTTCGCTGATCAGGTGGCTGGAGACGAACACGACGCGGCCCTGCGCGGCAAGCGACTTTAGCAGGTTGCGGATCCAGCGGACACCCTCCGGGTCCAGGCCGTTGACCGGCTCGTCAAGGAGCAGCACCCCCGGGTCGCCGAGCAACGCCGCGGCAATACCCAGCCGCTGCGCCATGCCGAGCGAGAACTTGCCTGCCCGCCTGCTCACGGCCCCGGCCAGGCCGACCACGCCGAGCACGTCCTCCACCCGGGCTCGCGCAATGCCGTTACTCGCCGCGAGCGCGGCCAAGTGGGCGTGCGCGCTGCGGCCCGGATGGAATGCCTTGGCCTCGAGCAACGCCCCGACCTCGCGCAGCGGCCAGCGCAGCTCACGGTAGCGGCGCCCGCCGATCCGCGCCTGCCCGGCGTCCGGCGCGTCCAGGTCCAGGAGCAGGCGCATGGTGGTGGACTTCCCCGAGCCGTTCGGGCCGAGAAAGCCGGTCACGATGCCTGGCCGCACGTCGAAGCTGAGCGCGTCGACGGCGAGGGTCGGACCGTAGCGTTTGGTGAGGCCGCTGGCTTCGATCATGGGATCAACGCTAGGTATCCGGCGGGCCAGGCGGAATGCGGCTACCACCCGTCATCGCCCTGAGGTTTTCCCCCGGCTCAATCGCGCGGCCTGCAGTTCCGCCTTGGCCTGCTCCGCGTACTTATCCACGTACTCCTGCCCGGACAATTCGGCCAGCGCGTGCATGATCTCGTCGGTCACGCCCCGCAGCACCAGCCGGTCCGATTCCATGCCGTAGTAGCGGGCGAAGTCGAGCGGCTTGCCAAAGCGCGCTCCGGGGCGGATCCGCAGGTTCGGCCGGACCTTGCCAGGAGGCTGCAGCTCGAACGTTCCTACCATGGCGCATGGGATCACCGGGGCACGTGATTCCAGCGCGAGCCGAGCGACACCGGTCTTGCCGCGATAGAGCCGACCGTCCGGGGTGCGGGTGCCTTCGGGGTAGATGCCGAGCAGCTTGCCTTCCGACAGCACACGCAGCCCGGTACGCAGCGCCCGCTCGCTTGCCTTCCCGCCGCCCCTGTCCATCGGGATCTGCCCGACGCCGCGAAAGAACGCCCTGCTGACCAGGCCCTTGAGCCCCGAGCCGGTGAAGTACTCGGCCTTCGCGAGAAAGATGACCTTCCGCGGCAGCGGCAGCGGGCCGAAGAAGTGATCGGAGAACGAAAGATGGTTGCTCGCGATGATCGCCGGTCCCTCGCGGGGCACATTCTCCGTCCCTTCGGCCCACGGCCGGAACACGAGCCTGAGGAACGGCCCCAAGATCGCCTTCACCAGCCAGTAGAACACCCCGGCCTCCTTACACGGCAGAACCCAACCCGTCTGCATCCTCCCACCGGTGCCGGGGCGGTTCCTACCGGCGATTGCCGTCGGCATGCGACGATGCCAGTCAGGCGACGTGCGAAAGCGAGGGGATCGGAATGCCCGTCATGCCAGGCGCAGAGCCTTACTCCCACGATGGCGGGCCGATAGGCGTGCTGCTGTGCCACGGGTTCACCAGCACGCCGCAGTCGCTGCGCCCCTGGGCGCAGTACCTAGCCGACGCGGGCGTGTCCGTCCGCCTCCCCCGCCTTCCCGGGCACGGAACAACCTGGCAGGAGATGGCGCGCACCCGGTGGGAGGACTGGTACGCGGAGGTCGACCGCGCCTTCGGGGATCTCGCCAAGCGAACCAGCGAGGTGTTCGCGATGGGCCTGTCCATGGGTGCGTGCCTCGCCCTGCGGCTGGCCGAGCGGCGCGGCACCGCGATCAGCGGCCTGGTGCTCGTCAACCCGTCCATCACCGCGGACAGCCGTTTGTTCCTCCTCACGCCGGTGCTAAAGCACCTCCTGCCGTCGGTGAAGGGAATCGCCAGCGACATCAAGAAGGCGGGCGCGCACGAGCTCGCGTATGACCGGGTTCCTGTCAAGGCGGCCGCGAGCCTGCCGCAGCTGTGGAACCAGACTCGCGGCGCGCTCGGCGACCTGACCCAGCCGGTGCTCGTATTCAAGAGCCCGCAGGATCACGTCGTGGCGCCCGCCAGCCTCGCCGCGCTCCGCGGCGCCGTGCCGGCCAGCCAGCTCACCGTCCGGACCTGCGACGACAGCTATCACGTCGCCACGCTCGACAACGACGCGCCGGCTATCTTCGCCGGAAGCCTCGAATTCGTGCGCGCACACAGTCGCGCGGGGAAGGGGTGAGAGGGTGGAGGAACCCGACACCGCAGGCCGCGAGCGCGGCGAAGATGAGATCTGGCGGGACCTGGTCTCGCGGCTCGACGTCCCTGACACCGGCCGTGACGAGGGCTCGCCCTGGCCCCCGCAGGAGAACGTGGATGGCTGGTCCGACGCCGCCCGCGTGATCAGGCCGGCGGATACGCCAGCCGCCGCCCGCGACTCCGCGGGGGCCTCGCCGGGCGAGACCGTGACACCGCCCGCCGACGAAGGCGACGACCACTACGTCCCGCCACCGCCACCGCCGCTGCCCCAGCTCGACCGCGCCGCCAAGGTCGCGTGGCTGGCTTTGTTCGGCGGTCCCGCGTATCTGCTCGTCACCACGATCGTCGGGTGGCCCGTGCCGGCCTGGGCCGCCTTCTGCGCGGTCGCCGCGTTTGTCGCCGGCTTCATCACCCTTGTGGTGCGGATGGGTGACGGGAGTCGCGATGACTCTGATCCTGACAACGGCGCAGTCGTGTAAGCCAGGTAGGCACGTCCCGCCGCGGCGCCTACTCTGCTTACGGAGCGGACGCGGAGGGAGAGATGATGGCTAGCGAGATCGGCATCACGGGGCTTGCGGTGATGGGGCAGAATCTGGCGCGCAATATGGCGCGCCACGGATTCGGCGTGGCCGTGCACAACCGCTCCGAGGGGCGCACGCGAGAGCTCATCGACCAGTACGGCCACGAAGGCGCCTTCACCCCCGCGACCAGCCTGGAAGAGCTCGTCGGCGCGCTGGAGCGGCCGCGCAGGGTCCTCATCATGGTCAAGGCCGGGGCCCCGGTTGACGACGTCACCGAGCACCTCACGGCCCTGCTCGAGCCGGGCGACATCGTGATCGACGGCGGCAACTCCCATTTCGAGGACACCCGGCGACGGGAGGCCAGCCTGCGGGCCAAAGGCCTGCATTTCATCGGCACTGGCATCTCCGGTGGCGAGGAGGGCGCGCTGAACGGGCCGAGCATGATGCCCGGCGGGTCCGACGAGTCATACCAGGCCGTCAAGCCCATTTTCACCGCGATCGCCGCCAACGTGGATGGCGTGCCGTGCTGCACCCACGTCGGCCCTGACGGCGCCGGTCACTTCGTCAAGATGGTGCACAACGGCATCGAATACGCCGACATGCAGCTGATCGCGGAGGCTTACGACCTGCTCAAGCACGTGGGCGGGCTGGCCGCAGCCGACATCGCCGCGATCTTCGACAGCTGGAACAAGGGCGACCTTGAGTCGTTCCTCGTCGAGATAACGGCCAAGGTGCTCAGCCACATCGACGAGACCACGGGGCGTCCCCTGGTCGACATGATCCTCGATGAGGCCGAGCAGAAGGGTACCGGCCGGTGGACGGCACAGTCGGCACTCGAGCTTGGAGTGCCGATCACGACGATCACCGAGGCCGTCTACGCTCGGTCGCTGTCGGCGCGCAAGGCAGACCGCAGCGCCGCCGCGCGCGTGCTCGCCGGGCCGGCCGGCGCGTCGCCCGCCGTCGCCGCTCGGTTCGCCGACGATGTCCGCGCCGCGCTCTACGCCTCGAAGGTGGTCGCGTACGCGCAGGGATTCGAACACATCCGCGCCGCCTCCGGTCAGTACGGCTGGGGCATCGACGCCGGGGCGATGGCCACCATCTGGCGGGGAGGCTGCATTATCCGGGCCCGGTTCCTCGACGCTGTCCGCGCCGCTTACGACCGTAACCCTGGCCTGACCAACCTGCTGCTTGACGATTACTTCCGCGATGCGGTCGCCGGCGCGCAGGATGCCTGGCGGCGAGTTGTCCGAACCGCGGTGGCCGCCGGGATTCCCGCTCCCGCGTTCAGCTCATCACTCGCCTACTACGACGGTTACCGGCGCGAACGAGGTCCGGCCAACCTCATCCAGGGGTTGCGGGACTTGTTCGGTGCCCACACCTACCAGCGCACTGACCGCCCAGGGACGTTCCACACCCGGTGGGGCCAGGACGGGAAGGAAGCCCAGGTCTGACCGGCCGATCCGTCAGCGGCGGGCGAGTTGGGCGGCGCCCACAATCCCCGCATCGGGACCAAGCTGAGCCAGTGTGATCTCCGCGCGCCTGCGATGCCCCCGGCCGGTCAGTGCCTTCTCAAAAGACGTGCGGGCCGGGTCGAGCAGCAGGTCCCTGGCCTCGGACACGCCGCCCCCGACCACGAAACAGCCGGGATCCAAGATCGCAGCCAGATCGGCCATGCCCTGGCCGAGCCAGCCGCCAACGATGTTGAAGCACCGGAGCGCGGCAGGATCCCCCTCGAGGGCGGCGCGGGTGATCTCCGGCCCGGCGATCGCATCGGATGTTCCGCCCGCAAGCTGCAGCAGCCGGGTGGCTGCCGCTGGTGACCTGCGGGCGAACTCCCGCGCCTCGGCCATGAGCGCGTTCCCGCTCGCGTACTGCTCCCAGCATCCCCGGTTACCGCATCCGCAGAGGCGGCCGTCCGGCACCACCCGGTAGTGGCCCGCTTCACCGCCGATACCCCACTGGCCGCGGTAGAGGTTTCCCCCCAGGACGATCCCGCAGCCGATCCCGGTGCCAATGGTGAGCAGGATGACGTGGCTGTGGCCGCGGGCGGCGCCGAATTTGGTCTCCGCCCAGACCGTCGCGTTGGCGTCGTTCTCCACCCGGACCGAGATCCCCAGGCGGTCCTCGACCGCCTTTTTCACCGGCTCATCACGCCAGGCAAGGTTCGGCGCGAAGACCACGTTCGCCCTGGACTCGTCGATGAAGCCCGCGACGCCAAGGCCGACGGCCTCCACGTCGTGGCGACTGAGCAGCTCGGTAACGACCTCGCTGATCGTAGTGACTATCTGCACGGGGTTGCTCGACGGCGTGGGCCGCCGCAGCTTATCGATGACCTGGCCTTGCTCATCCACGACCCCGGCCGCGACCTTGGTGCCGCCGACGTCGACACCGATGGTCAGGCCCATGCCTACCCCTGCTGGCCGTTCGGTGAGGGCGGTGTCTGCGGCTCGGTTCCCTGTCCGCCGGCTTCCTGTCCGCCGGCTTCCTGTCCGCCGGGCGGCGCCGGGCGCGGTGGGCCCGCCGAAGGCGCGGGCGGCGGCGCGGGCTTGCGGGAAAGCGCCGCGTCGATGGCGCCTGCGACGTCGTAGGCGGCCGAGACCAGCGCTTCAGCGGTCTCACCAACGCGACCGGCCAGGTCCGGGCTCGACTCGCGGGCCATGCGAATGGCACGGCACACGGGGCACCAGGCACATTCGGGCGCGTCGGCGGGCACCACACCCGCGGCCGCCTCTTCGGTGGCGGTCTCCCAGACATCTGTGCTGTCGCCGCGGACGGTCTTGCTCACCTGGTTCGCGAACCCTTGGCCCAGGCTTCGTGCGCCCGCCATGGCGAGCCGGCGCTGAAGGTCGTCGAGCCAGGTCATCGAACTCCTCCGAAGTTCTCCGCGCGCTTCTTCAGGCCCTTGAGCGCCGTATCAATGATCATCTTCTCTGCCCTGCGCTTGAGGATCCCCATCATCGGGACCCGAACTCCAACGGTGAGCTCATACGTGACCTCCGTACCGGCATCGCGGTCGGCTAGCAGATAGCTGCCTGTCAGCGCGGACAGCACCGTCGTGGGCTCGGCCAGCCGCCAGCTCACCTGCGAATCGGCGGCCCAGTCGTAGACGAGCACGTAGGTGTCCCTGATGACGCCCGCGTCCAGGACAAAACGTACCCGCCGCGCGTGCCCGTCCGGCCCGGGCTCGGTCACCTCGGCCGACCTGATGGCGCCCGCCCACTCGGGATAGGCGGCAAAGTCGGCGATCACGGTCATGACGGTCGACCTCGGCGCGCCGACCACGGTACTTGAGCTCGTCCTTTCCGACATCGGCGCGCTCCCTTACTTGGCCGGCTCCCAGGCTGGCCCGGCTCCCCGCCGCCGGTTGCCCTGCACGGAGCGTACCGCTACCACTCGAGAACGTAGGGGGTCTGCGTGGCGCGGAAATGGCCCACGTTGATGCATTCGGTCATGCCGACACGCGCACGGCCGACCAGCGGCTGATGGACGTGGCCGAAAAGGACGTATCGCGGCCCGGTCGCCCTGATCGCCTGCAGCAGCGCCTCGCTGCCCCGCTCGAGGCGCCGTGCGACCGTGTCGTAGAGCAGGACGGGTATGGCCGGGGGGATATGCGTGCACAGCACGTCCACCGCCCCGACCGCTGCCACCTTGGCCGCGTATACATCGTCGTCGACCTCGTTCGGCGTCCGGTACGGCGAGCGCAGCCCGCCGCCGACGAAACCGAACGTCCACCCGCCAAGCTCGATCCGCTCGCCATCAAGCACCTGGTGCCCCGGGCGCAGGTGAGCATGCCACAGGCGCGGGATGTCCACATTGCCGTACGTGAGGTAGGCAGGCTCGGGCATTGCGGCGAATAGCTCCGCGTACTGCTGGCGCACGGCCGCCTCGACGTGCTCGGCAGGATTTCCGCCAAGCCCCGCCCAGAGCCGGGCCGATAGCGCACGTGCCTCGTCGAACCGCTGCGCAGTGCGGAGCGCGACGAACTCCCGCGCCTGCGCGGCACCGAACAGATCGGCGAAGATTCCCTGCCCGTGGTCGGCGTAGTCCACGAACAGGATCAGATCGCCGAGGCAGAACAGCGCATCGGCCCCGTCAGCCGCCCGCGCGAGCGCATCTGCCCGGCCATGCACGTCGCTGACCACGTGGACCCGCATGAGCACACCCTAAGCGAGCATGAACACGCTCACCGGGTGGGCGCACGGGCGGGCCGCGTGAGGGCGGCGGTACCAGCGGGTAGGCAGGCGCGGTACCGTCCATTGCAGGCTGTCACGGTGCGCGGGCGGGACACGCACCGAACACTGAACCTGGCAAGGAGACGTCGTGCGCGAATACAGCACACCGGCCCTGGTGGAGATTCCTGACTCGGCCAACCTCACCGACATCGTGTTCAAGCGGGCGGCCGACCAGCCCGCCGCGCCCGCGCTGCGGCGCAAGACCGGCGGCGGCTGGCAGGACGTGTCCGCGAGCGACTTCCGCGGGGACGTGGTCAGGGTGGCGAAGGGGCTGAT
>WNFX01006017.1_pt1 | contig 11625 bp, 10 predicted proteins | sample 5400111 | NCBI WGS metagenome assembly WNFX01 (sample SAMN13153363, study PRJNA577476) | soil metagenome | isolation source: 40 cm soil or saprolite under grassland replicate 1 | place: USA:California | collected 2016-06-15
GGCGCCATTCTCGGCGGCCCGGCGCCGTTCGACCAGACCGACCGGCACCTCTTCGCCAATCAACTGGACCGCTTCCTCACCCGGAATCGACAGGCGTAAGTCGGAGCGGCAACTCGTTCACTCGATCTGGGCGCTCGGAGCTCCGTGGTCCGTCGAGCTGTCGACGGACTTTACATCTCGTTCGGTGTCATCTCAGGCTCGGCGTGAAAGGTACTGACTTAGCGAGGATCTGTAAACTGGCACGGCGATTGCGGTTTCCTGTGCGTTTGCCTCACGAGTGTTGTGGCTGATTCATTGAGCGAAGGGCACAGTTGTCGGTACGGGAGGCTCTCATGGCCGATCTGACGAAGATTGCAAGGGCAGCGCTGGGTTCCGCGGCAATTGTGGCGATACCTGCTTCGGCGGGAGCGGCGACCCTCGACACCGAGCCGAACAACTCATTTGCTGCTGCCCAGCCCGCGACCGTCGGGGACACGATTTCGGGGACACTGTGTCTGAATACCGGCTTTCCTTGCAACTTTCCCGATCTTGCCGACTTCTTCCACTACACGGGGCTGCCGCCGGGGGGAAGCTTCGACTTCGCCTTTAATCACCCCACTGCGGAGTTTGCCACTTTGCTTGCCGGGCGTTACACGAGCGGAGGCCCAGCCGTGGACTCCGTTTTCTCTGGCGGGTCGACGTTGGTCCATCTGACCGGCACAATTCCCGGCAGCGGGGAGCTCTTCTTTGGCATTACCTCCCCTGCTCCTCCCAATAGCAGCTGTTGTGCCGAAGGCTACACCGCAAGGCTGACCGTCGCCGGAGCGCGCGTTTCTGCCCCTGCGGCCATCGTTCTGCTTGCCGCGGGTCTGGCGGCTGTGGGTCTCGACACGGTTCGGCGGAGAAGGCGCTCCTAGGAGCGCGCTTCGGCCGCTTCTGCCCGGCTAGAGGTGACACGCAGTCCGGTCGGACCCGATGGCGCCGCTCTGGCGCCAGCGGGTCCCGGCGTGCTCGCCTACCAGAAGCGTCTCCAGGATAGCCAGTGGTGGCCCGCCGAGCAGCTTCTCGAACACCAGCTCCGTGAGCTCGCCCGGCTGGTCGCCCATGCGTGGCGCACGGTGCCGTTCCATGGCGCCCGGCTGGCCGCGGCGGGCCTGGAGCCGGGACGTCCCATCGATCTGGAGCGCTGGCAACGGCTGGCACCGCTGACACGCCGGGACATCCAGCAGGCCGGCGGCGATCTCGAGAGCACGGCCGTGCCCGCCGAGCACGGGAAGATCCTGACGACCCGGTCCTCCGGATCCACCGGGACGCCGGTCACCGTGCGGGGGACGATCTTCGACGCCGTGGTCGGCAAGGCACTCATGCTGCGCCACTGCCTGTGGCATCCTTACGACTTCGCGGCGAAGTTTGCCTCCATCCGTCGCGTGCACGGTGGAACGTACGACTACCCGCACGGTCTCCATCTCGACCGGTGGGGGGACAGTGCGACTTTTCCCTTCGCGACCGGACCCAGCAGCATCCTGAGCATCGGCGCCAGCATCGCTCAGCAGGCCGAGTGGCTCCTCCGGGAAGATCCCGATTACCTCATGACCTTCCCGTCGAATGTCAGGTTCCTGGCCGCCCACTGCCGGGAGCGGGGGATCGTGTTTCCGCACCTCGAGCACGTGACGACGTTCGGCGAGGTGCTCTCCGCGGAGACGCGCGAGGAATGTCGACGCGCGTGGGATCTGTCCGTCATCGACGTCTACAGCGCGCAAGAAGTCGGGATCGTCGCGCTCCAATGTCCGGCCCACGAGCACTATCACGTTCAGGCCGAAACGATGTTCGTCGAGGTGGTGGACGAGCGAGGTGAGCCGTGTCGTCCCGGTCAGACGGGGCGGGTGCTCGTGACCCCGCTCAACAACTACGCGATGCCGGTGCTTCGTTACGAGATCGGCGACTGGGCCGAGCTCGACGGGCCGTGTCCATGCGGCCGTGGGCTGGCCGTGCTGAAGCGGATCCTCGGACGCGAGCGGAACGCCCTCCTCGTGGCTCCCACGGGCGAGCGGTACTGGCCGGCCTTCGGGACGCGGAAGCTGCCGGAGCTCGCGCCTATCGTGCAACACCAGTTCGTGCAGAAGAGCCTCCAGCGGATCGAAGCACGGCTGGTCACCGCGCGCCCGCTCACGCGGCGGGAAGAGCGGGCCCTTCGCGCCTACATCCTCGCGAACCTGCCCTATCGATTCGAGCTCGACTTCACTTACTTCGACGAGCTCCCGAGAAACGACGCGGGCAAGTTCGAGGATTTCGTCTGCGAGGCGACGGGATGAGCCTCGGGGAGGGCCGCGTGACCCTGCCGACGGTTGACGAGCCCACCGCCTCGACCGCGGCGCTTGCCCTGCGGCTCGCTTCGACGCTGTGCCACAAGGATCCGGCCACCGGCGAGAGCTGCGCGTGGTACCACGGGCCGTGGCAATTGCTCAGGCTGCTCGGGCTCGTCATGACGCCCGCGCGGCACGCGGACTTCTACGGGGCGGCCCTGGAAACGGCGGTAGGCCGCCGGCGCGTTCCCCGCATCCTGATCTCGGGCGCGGCCGACTACTCCCTTCTCGGCCATGTGCTTGCGGCCCTGCGCGCCCGGAGCATCGAGCCCGAGATCACCGTGCTTGATCTGTGCGAAACACCGCTCGCGCTGAACCGCTGGTACGCGGAGCGTATGGCATATCCGATCACGATCCGCCACCGGGACATCTTCGAGTACGAAGTCGAGCGCCCCTTCGACATCATCTGCACGCATTCGTTCCTCGGTCGCTTTGACCAGAAGCAGCGCGGGAGATTGGTCGAGACGTGGCGCGAGCTGCTGTGCGTGGGTGGTGCGGTGGTCACGGCGAACCGCATTCAACCGGCCGCCACCGCGGAGCCGAAGCCCTTCTCTCCGGAGCAAGCCCGAGCCTTTCGTGACGCTGTCTCTCGTGGGGCCGAATCGCTCCACCTCTCGACATCCATCGATCCTCGCGAGATCGTCCGCCAGGCCGACCTGTACACGACCCATCAGATCGTCCATCCCGTGCGTAGCCGGGAGGAGTTTGTGGGGCTTTTCGAGCAGTCGGGCTTCATCGTGGATCACATCTCCTGGTCCCCGATCGTCTCGGGCGCGCGTAGCGACGTGAGCGGCCCGGGAGTCCCGGGCACTTCCGAGTACGGGCGGATCATCGCGATCCGGCCCTGACCTCTCACTCGACCCGAGCGCGCGGGGGCTGGGGCGGGCGGAGGAGGTCGGCCGCAGTATGGGCGATGAGCGCTGAGAGGATCACCGCCCCGCCGATCAAGGAGTAGGCGCCGGGACGCTCGCCCACGGCGAGCCACACCCAGACCGGCCCCAGGACGCTCTCCAGCACGGCGACGAGGGAGGCCTCCGCCACCGGGATCAGTCGCGCCCCCGCGGTGAAGAGCAGGAGCCCGGCGCCGAGCTGGCCGATGCCGAACAGCGCGAGGAGCGCGAGATCGCCCGCGCCGGCCGTGGAGGGACGGGCCTGGCCGGCGGCGACCACGGCGGCGAGCGCGCCGGCCAGAGCGGCCGCCGCGGGCATGGGCACGGTCCGGTGCCAGCGCACGATCACGGTGGCCGCGGCAAAGGCGGTAGCGGTGCTGAGGGCGAACACGTCGCCGATGCGCGAGCCGGCTGCCGCCTCGCCCCACAGCATCACCACGGTGCCGAGGAGCGCCGCGCTCATGGCCACCCAGGTGCGCCCGCGGACCCGCTCGCCCAGGCAGAGCCAGCCCCCGAACCCCGCGATGAAGGGCGAGAGGCTCTGGATGACCAGCGTGTTCGCCACCGAGGTGTGCGCCAGGGCCATGATGAAGCACGTGGAAGCGGTGGCGAAGCAGGCCGCCATCAGCACGCCGGGCCAGCCCGTCTGGCGGACCACCGCGGCCAGCCGGCCGCGCTCGATGATGGCGACCGCGGCGGAGAGAAACGCGGCGCCGAACGCCGAGCGCCAGAAGACGGTGGTCCACGGGTCGGTCGTGATCAGACGGGAGAACAGGCCGCCACTGCTCCAGCAGAGCGCCGCCGCGGCGACCAGCCAGAAGCCGCGCCGGCGAGCCTTCCCGTGCGCGCCTTCGAGGGCCCGCGCGCTTCCGAAGCTTCGCTGATCCGGAGTCACGAAGGGGCGGTCAGGCTTGCTTGCCTTCCAGCTCCGCCCATCGATCGTAGAGCCGGGCGACCTCGGCACGGGCAGCCTCGAGAGCCGCGTAGCGCGTCTGGAGCGCGGCCGGATCGGAGGCGATGCCCGGGTCCTCCGCGGCCCCGCGGCACGCGGCCACCGCGGTCTCCGCGGCGAGGATGGCCTGCTCCATGCCCTCCCACTCCCGCTGCTCGAGGTAGCCCAGCCGCTTGGTCCGCGGGCGCTCCCGCGCGGGCAACTCGTCGGCCACGACGCGGGGCGCCGGCGCCTGCTGGGCCGCTTCCCACTGCGCGTAGTCCGCGTATGTCTGCGCGCCGCCCGCGCCGTCGAGGGCAAGAATCATGGTGGAGACCCGGTCGAGCATGTAACGGTCGTGGGTGACAAGCACGAGGCCGCCTTCGAATTCTGCGAGACTGTCTTCCAGGACCTCCAGCGTCGAGATGTCGAGGTCGTTCGTGGGCTCGTCGAGGATCAGCAGGTCGGCGGGCTCGCACATCAGGCGCGCGATGAGGATCCGCGCCTGCTCGCCGCCCGACAGCCGGCCCACCGGCACCTCGAGCTGCTCGGGACGGAAGAGAAAGCGCTTGGCCCACGAGGCGACGTGGACGGTGCGGCTCTGGAAGGTGACGGTGTCGCCGTCGGGAGAGAGGGCGCGCCGCAGCGATTGCTCGGGGTCGAGGCCGGGCCGGTGCTGCTCGAAGCGCACGAGGCGGAGGCCCTCGGCGTGCTCGATCTCGCCGGCATCCGGCGCCAGGGTGCCCGCGATCAGGTTCAGGAGCGTGGTCTTCCCGCTGCCGTTCGGGCCTATGAGGCCGATGCGCGTTCCCGGCGTGACGGTGAGGTCGAGGCCGCGGATGAGCGAGTGGTCTCCAAAGGACTTGGACAATCCACGGGCGACGAGGAGCCGCCGGGTCCGCCGCTGGGAGGAGGTGAAGTCGATGCCCACGGGCCCGGTGGTGGCGCGCGCTCGAGCGTCGTCGAGCTCCGCGATGAGCCGGCCCGCCTCCTTGATACGTCCCTTGGCCTTGGTGGAGCGCGCCTTGGCGCCCCGACGGAGCCAGGCGATCTCGCGGCGGACGGTGTTGGCGAGCGATTCCTCGTAGGCGGCTTGCCCGCGCAGGTAGTCGTCGCGGCGAGCGAGGAAGTCGCTGTAGCGGCCGTCGGTCTGGAACAGTCCGGCCGAGTAGGCCCGGCTCAGCTCCAGCATGCGCGTGGCCACGTGCTCCAGGAAGTATCGGTCGTGACTGACGACGAGCACGGCGCGCACGCGCTCGGCGAGGATGCTTTCGAGCCAGAGGATGCCTTCCACGTCGAGGTGGTTGGTGGGCTCGTCCATGAGCAACACGTCGGGCGCGGCGGCGAGCGCGTGAGCGATGGCCAGCCGCTTCTTCCAGCCGCCCGACAGCGCGTCGACTGCCGCCCGCGCGTCGGCGAAGCCGGCACGGCCCAGGGCGAGCGCGACCCGGCCGGGCCGCTCGCCTTCGTCCACCTCGGGCAAGGCGAGGGCGATCACCTGCTCGACGGTGACGCCGGCCGGGAGGACGGGGTCCTGAGGCACGTAGCCGACACGGACGTTGCCGCGCACGGAGCGCGTGCCCCGATCAGGCGATTCCAGCCCCGCCAGGATCTTGAGGAGGGTGGACTTGCCGGAGCCATTGGGACCCACCAGACCGACCTGGTCTCCCTCGGCGAGCCCGAACGACAGATCCTCGAAGAGCGGCCGCGTCCCGTAAGCCTTGCTGACAGACTCGCAGCTCAGGAGAAGCGACCGGACCATCCGGCGCTACTTTTTCTTCTGCTTCGGCTTCTTCTTTTCCTTCCGCATGCCCGTTCCCTTGGCCACGTGATCACCCCCTTTGACGCGTGATTATACCGTGCCACGGGGCCTGCATCGGGTACTTCCAGACGACACTTCCAGACGGCGGGGAAGGCCGATTCTCCCTCGGGGCGTTCTGCTACTATCACGACCGTCGGAGTCTCCAAGCTGGCGAAAACTCTGAGGCTCGCGGAGGGATCATGGACTTGAAAGGCCGAGTGGCATTCGTCACCGGAGGGTCCGGCGGGATCGGATCCAGCATCGTGCAGGCCCTGGCCATGGCCGGAGCCGATATCGTGGTGGGATTCAACGGAAACCGCGCCGCCGCGCTGGACATCTGCGCCGCGGTCAAGACGCTCGGCCAGCAGTCAGACGCCGTCCAGATCGATCAGGCCGACTCCGGGGCCGCCGCGGCCGCCGTCGACCGTGCCGCGGGCTGCTTCGGACGGCTCGACGTGCTGATCAACAATGCCGCGTGGAACACCGGCATCCCCTTCGCCGACCTCGACGCGCTCAGCGTGGAGATCTGGGACAGGATCTTCGCGACCAACGCCCGCGGCCCCTTCGTTCTCGCCCGGGCGGCCGCGCGTCACATGCGCGAGCAGGGAGCGGGGCGGATCGTGAACATCGCCTCGGTCGCCGGCCTCGTTCCCGCCGGGAGCAGCATCGCCTACGCCTGTAGCAAGGCCGCCCTCATCCACCTGACGCGCTGCCTGGCCGTGGCCCTCGCCCCGGAGATCACCGTGAACTGCGTCGCGCCGGGGCTCGTGGAAGGCACCCGCATGGCCGCGCGCATACCCGAAGCGGTGGTCCGGATGGTGAAGGAGCAAGCGGTGCTGAAGCACACGGCGAGCGCCGCCGATATCGCGCAGCAGGTGGTCGCCTTCTGTCGCGCCGACACCGTCACCGGCCAGGTCCTCAACATCGACGGCGGGGTGCACTTTCACTGAGCGAGCGGCGCCAGCCCCATCTCGCTCGTGCACTCCGCGAACCACTGCAGCACCTCTTTGTGCAGCGGGATGCCGTGGGCGCGTCGATGCAGGACCTCTTCCGCTTCCGAGAGCCCGGGATAGAGCACGCGCTCCTGTCCCGCCATCGGCTTGGCCGTGCGCAAGGTCTTGAGCATCTCGTCCATGGTCGTCTTGAACTGCTCGAGGTCGGTGAAGGCCTCGATGTGGTACGCGGCGAAGTGGTTCTTGGAGCCGCTTCCGGGCACGAGCATCGTGGGCAGGGCGCCCGCGAGGAGCGTGGACAGGACCTCGGCCATGAGGGCGAACCCGTAGCCCTTGTGGGAGCCCTGCTCCCGGGTCCCCCCGAGGGGCGCCTGGAAGATCTCCTCGCGGTCGAAGACGGGCTTCTCCTCCATGATCGGCGTGCCTTCCTTGTCCGTCACCCAGCCCGGGAGAAGGGGCGAGCCCACGCGCATGGCCAACCGGATCTTGTTGCCGGCGATCGCGGAGGTCGCGGCGTCGAAGAGCATGGGCGCCTCGTGGCGGGCGGGGGCCGCGAGGGCGATCGGGTTGGTGCCGAGGAGGGGCTTGGTGGCGAAGGTGGGAACCACACTGAGGCCGGCCCCCGTGAAGCACACGCCGACCATGTCCTCCTGGGCGGCCTGCATGGCGTAGTGGCCGATGGCGCCGAAGTGGCCGCTGTTGAAGACGGTGACCACGCCGATGCCGACGCGGCGGGCCTTGTCCATGGCCAGCCGCATCGCTTTCGGTCCGACGATGACGCCGAGGCGCCGCTCGGCGTCGATCACCGCGGTGCCGGGAGACTCCCGCACCACTTTCCAGCCGGGCCGGGGATCGAGCTTGCCGGCCTTGTAGTCCCGGACGTACGCGCGGAGCATGTTCGACACGCCGTGCGTCTCGACGCCGCGCAGGTCGGTCATGGTCAGCACATCCGCCGCTTCCGCGGAATCCTCCGGGCTCACGCCGAGCTTCTCGAAGATCTGCGTCACCGTCCGGCGCAGCGCCGCTTCCGAGACGAGGACCTGGTCTTTCTCAGGAACCTTGAAGCGCTCGAGAATCATGGCTCACTCCTCGGGTAGGAAGTGACTGCGCGTTGGGTCGACCACGTCGCTAGCGGCCGCGAGCGTAGCGCCGGAGTACGAGGCGCAGGTGATCGCGGAATTGCGGCTGCAGGCGGCTCGTCCAGTCGCTCTCCCGCGCCTTCTTCCACTCCGCGGAGTTCGGCACCTCGGGCGAGTCGAGATGGTAGAGGGCCACGTACTTGCGGTTGCCGCTGGTGCCGCGGAAACGCCGCGCGCACAGGACGCCGGGGACGGCGCTCAGGGCCGGGATGTGCTCCTTGTCGTACCACTCGTTGAACTCCGCCTCGAATTCGGGCGCGATGTTCATGGCGTTCAGCAGGAGGCCGCCCGCCTTCTCGGGCGGGAGCTGATCGCCGGGCAGGATCTGGTCGCCCTCGAAGCGCATCAGGCGCTCGACCTTGCCGGTCACGCGCTTCGACCACGGCGACAGGTTCTCGCCGCCGATGGCGAGATAGGCCGGGCTCTTCAGCACGGCGACCGTCTCGAGATCGTACGTGGCGACGGAGACCTTGCGATCCTGTGCCCCGATCCAGCGCTGGCACGCGAGGAAGCCCGGCACGTGCTGCCGCTCGGGCACGTGCTCCGTGTCGTACCAGTCGTGGAACTCATCCTCGGCCGCCTGCCCGATGTTCATCGCCGCGATCAGCGTCCCTTTGGCCATGGCCTGATCCTCCTGTGGAGACTCCGCCAGCTTGCCCGGTGGGGGTGAGCGCCTAGTCCACCAGAGTCCGAGCCCGTTTGCAATGCTGTGTCTGCTGCTGACGTGTGCCTTGACTTGCCTTGCCCTCGGGTTCATTGTCGCCGCCACCAGAGGTGAGCGGAGGCCGAAGGATCCACTTTCGATCTTTCTCCCCCACATCGGGAGAGGACAGGGTGAGGGGACAATGACGCCAACATCGCCCAGTCGCCGTGACCTGTTGAAGGGAGCCGCCGCCGTTGCCGTCGCCACGTCGGTCGGAGTAGCGAGCCCGATGACGAGCGGGCGTGCCCATGCTCAGGGAAGCGCGCCGCAATCGCGCGCTCGCATCGACGGCGTGCTGAAGCAGGCCGTCGACGCCAGAGAAGTGCCCGGCGTGGTGGCCATGGTCGCCACGCCCAGGGGCCTCCTCTACGAGGGCGCCTTCGGCGTGCGCGCCCTCGACCAGACCCCGCCCATGACCCTCGACACCGTGTTTCGCGTCGCCTCGATGACCAAGGCGATCACCTCCGTGGCGGCGATGCAGCTCGTCGAGCAGGGCAAGCTCAAGCTCGAGGAGCCGGTGCCGAACATCGACCCCGCGCTCGGGTCGCCCCAGGTGCTGGACGGGTTCGACGCTTCGGGGGTACCGAAGCTGCGGCCCGCCAAGCGCCCGATCACGCTGCGTCACCTGCTGACCCACACGGCCGGGTTCAGCTATGAGATCTGGGACGCGAACATGGTCCGCTACGTCAAGGCCTCGGGGATGCCCTCGACAGCCACGGGCAAGATCGCCGCCATCCGCATGCCCCTCGTCTTCGACCCGGGCGACAAATGGGAATATGGCGTGAACACCGACTGGGTGGGGCGCCTGGTCGAGGAGATGAGCGGGCAGCCGCTCGACGTGTATTTCCGCGAGAGGATCTTCGGGCCCCTCCGCATGAGGGACAGCGGCTACCGCACCTCCGACGAACAGCGCTCGCGCCAGGCCCGCGTGCATCAGCGCCAGCCAGACGGCACGCTCGTGCCCCAGCCGCTGGAAGCCGCGTTCACCCCCGAGTTCTGGTCGGGGGGCGGTCCTCTCTACTCGACCGCGCGCGACTACCTCACCTTCCTGCAGATGCTGCTGCACGGGGGGAGCTTCAACGGCGCGCGTATCCTGCGCCCGGAGACGGTGGCGCTGATGAGCAAGAACCACACCGGCGATATCCCCGCTGGCATCATGAAGACGGAGAGTCCCGCGCGGTCGAACGACGTCGATCTCTTCCCGGGTGCGCAGATCAGGTGGGGCTTGGGCTACATGCTCAACATGCAGCCCGGGCCGAACGGTCGGAGCGCGGGCACCGTGAGCTGGGGCGGGATCTTCAACACCTATTACTGGATCGATCCGGCCAAGCGCGTCACCGGGTTGATCATGACCCAGATCCTTCCCTTCGCCGATCAACGGGTGCTGAAGCTCTACGGCCAGCTCGAGAGCGCTGTCTACGAGACGTTGAAGTCGGTCTGATCGGCGCCCGCGACGCTTGCGCTCGCGCGCCTGCGGACCGTATCGTCACGACCATGGATCCGAGGACGGTGCGGTTCGAAGGCTTCGAGCGCATCCACCTGGTCGCCGACGTGTGGGGCGACGATCGCGACTGGCCCGTGCTCCTCATGCATGGCGGCGGCCAGACGCGCCACGCCTGGGGCAACACGGCGCAGGTCCTGGCCGGACACGGCTGGCGGGCCGTCTCCCTCGACCTGCGCGGCCACGGCGACAGCGAGTGGGCGCTCAACGGCGACTACTCCTTCACGACCTACGCGGCCGATTGCGTCGCCGTCGTCGACCAGCTCGGCCGGCCGCCCGTGCTCGTGGGCGCCTCGCTCGGCGGGGTGACGGCCATGCTTGCCGAGGGCGGCTCCGATCGCGTGGTGTCGAGCGCCCTCGTGATCGTGGACGTCGTGCATCGCACCAACCCCGCCGGCGTCCAGCGGATTCGAGATTTCATGAGCTCCGGCCTGCGGGGATTCGCCACCCTGGAGGAAGCGGCCGAGGCCATCGCGGCGTATACCCCGAATCGCCCGCGGCGCGTGAATCAGGCCGGGCTCATGAAGGTGCTGCGCCAGAGGCGCGATGGGCGCTGGTACTGGCACTGGGACCCGAAGTTTCTCGACCGAGGCCGCACCGAGGTTCCGCCCAGCGACTTTCAGGTGCTCTTCCAGGCGGCCATGCGAAGCATCCGGGTTCCTACCTTGCTCGTGCGAGGCAAGCTCAGCGACGTGGTCACCGAGGAGGGCGTGCGGGAGTTCCTCGCGCAGATCCCCGGCGCCAAGCTCGTGGACGTGGGCGGCGCCGCGCACATGGTGGCCGGCGACCAGAACGACGCTTTCTCCGAGGCGGTGGTCGAGTTCCTCGAGCGGGATGTTCGGCCGACCCTTCGCGAACGCGCGTGACCGAGCGTGAGCCGGACCGCGGTCGGCTCGTCGTCGAGGCCGACAAGCGACTGACGGAGCAGCTGCGCGCGTTGAGCCGGCAACGCATGGTGTTCTTCGCCGGCCTGCCCGGCACCGGCAAGAGCCTCCTCGTCCATCAACTCGTGCACCTCGCGGCGGGGAGCGGCCGGAGCGTGCACCTGCTGCAGTGGGACGTGGCGCGCCCGGTGTTCGAGGCGACCGTGGCCGGCCGGCGATATCCGCTGCTCGAGGGCGTCACCCATCCGGTCATCCGCAAGGCCGCCGGGCTCTGGGCGCGGCGGGCGCTCGTCCTGTGGAGCGAGCATCATCGCGATCCGCGGCATCTGCTCGCCGGTGAGACCCCTTTCGTGGGCAGCCGCTTCGTCGAGCTGGCGCGGCGGCGCGACGACGAGGCCGAGGCTCTGCTCTCAGCAAAGTCATGCCGGTTCGTGATCGCGGTGCCGTCGTTCGAGGTGCGGCGGTTCCTGGAGGCGCGGCG